>JAESFL010000021.1_pt1 | contig 303494 bp, 287 predicted proteins | sample 9269401 | NCBI WGS metagenome assembly JAESFL01 (sample SAMN14506025, study PRJNA617098) | algae metagenome | isolation source: Gloeocapsa sp. UFS-A4-WI-NPMV-4B04 and co-occurring heterotrophs from desert... | place: USA: Utah | collected 2006-10-01 | reverse complement strand
GTGTGCGATACCCCCAATCCGCGCCCAATTCGCTGGTCAGGTTCGCATGGAGGGTAAAACTGCGCCGGGCTAGCGATTGCAGCGGAGTTCGGTCACACCAGTCAAGCGCCAGGAAACCGCCTGATTTCCCCGATGCGGCGCAAGCGACGCCGGTCCGTTCTATGACGATCGGCTTCACCCCGCTTCGGCTCAGATAATAGGCGATGGACGCCCCGATCACGCCCCCACCGCAGATCACAACCCGCATCATCCGGGATTTCCCTTATGCCAGCCCTCGGATGACGCGGAGGGGATAACGGGCCGCTATCCACGCTTGCGATGGCTGGTGATCACGTCCGTAGGCCCGTGCAGTTTCACCCCGCAGCTCCCACCCAGGCTTTCCACTCGCGTTCAGATCCGTGGAACGCGTTTCGGTCAACCTCGCCCTCGATGCCCGGAACACGGCCGGTGGCGGTGTACTGCCAGAACGTCCAGGGGCGATCTCGATAGCGGTCCGCCGGCTCGGAGGCCACACTGCGGAGCCAAAAGCCGTAGCCTGCCAGTTCGCCCTCGAGCACATCACGGTGGAATGTGATGTCCGTGTAAATGACAGGTCTTTTGCCGGTATGCTTTTCCATAAGCGTTAGCATAACCGAGATCTCTTCAAGTGCTTCCGCGCGGGGGATTCTTTTCGCGCAGGTTGGGGAGGCGCTGTTCCATTCCAAATCGAGAACCGGCGGGAGCTGCGACCCATCCTGAGGTACTGCTTGAGCGAACCAGGCCGCCTGCTCGGTGGCCGGCCTGCACCAATACATGAAGTGGTATGCCCCTCGCGGTACTCCCGCGGCCGCTGCTCCGCGCCAATTATCGTGGAAGCTTGAGTCCACGCGGTCGCCTCCCTCCGTCGCTTTGAGATAGGCGAACTGAAACCCTGAGTTTCGGACTTCCTCCCAGTCGATCCGCCCCTGGTATTTCGACACATCGATCCCCTGGACCGGAAGCGTATGCGCACGCGCCACGCCGGCCTGCGGATTGGAATCAGCTTGAGGGGCGATTTTGCCGGCGCAGCCGCATACGGCTAATGACAGGAGGAATGCCGTTGCTGTCCTGAGGCTCGTAACCCGCATCATTACATCTTTTCCCGGGCACGGCCCCTGGGAGGGCGTGCATGGCCGAAGCATCGCGATGGAAAACAGCATGAGAGGCACTGGGTCAATCGGGGCTCCTTTGGACGCCAGGAGACCGAAGCTCAGATTGCCGGCCCTTTGACGACTTCTCAGCTCGCTGGCCGAGAGGAAGCCAGGCAGGTGGACCTTTCGGCTGATGCCTGCCGATGGCGGACGTGTAGCCCATCCGGCGGCGGTCGCGTTTGATTGTGGGAGAGGCCCTTGTTTTGGTTCGTCAGCCTGCTTGCTCTGGTCATCGTGACTCCAGTTGCCGGGGTCCTCTGGATGACCGCCGTGCCGGGCCGATCGCATTCAGGCCCGCTGCCGCCACTCACATCTCACCAAGTCGAAGTTGCCGGCAGGCTCCGGGAACACGTGCAAGCAGTCGCCAGCAGGCCACATAACATCGGCCACCCTCGGGAGCTGGAAGCGGCGGCGCTTTACATTGAACGTGCCCTGACGGACTTGGGATACGCGCCTTATCGGCAGCCGTTCCAGGCGGACGGGCAAGAGGTCCGCAATATTGAGGTGGTGATCGAGCCCGCTCCGTCCGCCGAAGATGCCCAGACGCTCGTGGTCGGCGCTCATTACGACAGCTTCTTCGACGCGCCGGGCGCAAATGACAACGGAACGGGTGTTGCCGCGGTGATCGAGCTTGCCAGGCTTCTTTCCGACCTGCGGGAGACGTCTGCAATTCGGATCCGGCTCGTGCTCTTCGTCAACGAGGAGCCGCCCTACTTCAAGACCGAGCTCATGGGCAGCCTTGTCTATGCCCGTCGCCTGAAGGCCTCCAGCGAGCCTGTCCTGGGCATGTTCTCGCTGGAGACGCTCGGCTTTTACAGCGACGAGGAGGGCAGCCAACATTACCCGCCGCCCCTGGGGCTGCTTTATCCCACGACGGGCAATTTCGTGGCTTTTGTGGCGCTAACCTCGTCGCGGGCCTTCCTGCGCAGGACAGTCGCGTCGTTTCGTGCGCTCGCGGTTTTCCCAAGCGTCGGCGGCACGGCTCCGGCGATCATTCCAGGGATCGACTGGTCCGATCATTGGTCCTTCGAGCAGGTCGGGATTCCTGCCCTCATGGTCACGGACACCGCGCCGTTCCGCTATCCGCATTACCACAAGGCGGCAGATCGCCCCGATAAGGTGGATTACGAGAAGCTGGCTCGCGTGGTCTCGGGGATCGAGCAGGTTGTCAGGAGCTGGGCAGTTCCGGCTGCGCCGCCTCCCTCATTCTGATTGTGTCCCGGTGAAGATCGAAGCCTTCGCGGGATGTCCCGACCGGTGCTGCCCGGCGATTTGAGCAAGCGCCTCGCGGAGCGCCTCCCTGAACGCCGGCCGATCGTAAAGGTCGTTGTGATCAGCTCCGGCGATCGTCCGATCAAAGACCAGGTTCGGTATCGCCCGGCGGAGGGGCTCGCTTCTGGCAGCCGGCACGATCGTGTCCTCGGCTGCTGCGATCAGCGCGGTTGGCGTCTCGCGTCCGTGGACGAAATCGACCGTCGGCATGCGGTGGCGCAGCAGCCAGCGGACCGGCAGCCAACGGTAATGGGCGCGAGCGAGCTCTACGAGCGAGTCGAACGGCGTGATCAGGATGAGGCCGGCTAGGGAACGCTCGCGCGCGACATACGCCGCCACAGGGCTGCCGATGCTCACGCCGACGGCGATGATCGGGGTGGTCCCAAGTTCCTTCTGGAGGCGATCGAAAATCGTGACCGAGTCTGCCAGGACAGCTTTCGCGCCCGGTCGCCCGCCGCTAGGGCGGTAGCCGCGATAGTGGAATACGATGACATCGCGGTCCGGGACCATTCGATGGAGGGTCAAGGCCATTGCCTCGGCGCTCCAGGCATTCCCGGGAAAGCCGAGAAGAATGGATCGGTCCCGAACCGGAGTGCCCAGAGCTGGAAGGCGCACGCCAGAGAGGCGGACGCCTTCGGGTGTCGTCACCTCCAGCCGCGCTGCCGACGAGGGCAGCTCGGGACGGCCAAGCTGGGTAAGCCAACTGGGGAAGATCAGCCGAGTCTGGGCGAAATACATGACCGCGACAATGGCCAGGTAGAGCGCGCCGATCGCGAGGACTGGGCCGATGATCCAGCTCAACGGCGTCCGCCAGCGGATTCGTCGAACAGCCATGAGCCATAACCAACGACACGATCCCGGGTCCCCGAAACATCCCCGGAGTTGCAGAGAGCGAGCCGGTGCGCTTTGAGGCCCCGCCGCCCGGCCCCGATCAGCAGGCCCGCTACCGCAAGAGCGCCGCAGGCGTCGCTAGGGCCGAGCTTCGCCCAGGCGCCGGACTCAATAGCAGCGGCGGTGGCCTCGTCCTTCCGCCGTGCGGTCTCGTAATCGTGGAAGTGCGACAGGTCCGAGCTGACCACGATCAGAGTTTCGGGCCCGCCCCAAAGCCGGTCGAGCAATGTGGCCACCTCGACCGGGCTAGCTTGGCCGACCAGCAGCGGCGTGAGCGCGAACGGTCCGAGAACCGATTGCAGAAAGGGCAGCTCCACCTCGAGTGCATGCTCTGGAGCATGCGCGGTGTCGTTCTGGACGACGAAAGGCAATTCGGCGGAAGCGGCTAGCGCACTTTGGTCGACCGGCACCTCGCCCAGCGGGGTTGCGACGGCGTCGGCGCGCGGAGTGGCGATGCCTCGAAAGCCCACGTAATGCGCCGGTCCAATAAGGACCACGCGGTTGATGGGACACCCTCGCAGCCGCGCAAAAGCTCGCGCCGCAACCACGCCGGAATAGACATAACCTGCATGGGGAGCGATGAGCGCCTTTGCCCGACAGTATGCGGGGAGGATGGGCGCCTCCGCGAGCAGACCTGATACGTCCAGCCGAAGGCGCTCCGGGTCCGCCGGGTAGAAGCTACCCGCCACGGCAGGTTGCCGGACCCGCGATCGGCTGCTTGACCCCCTCACCAGCGTTGTCCGATCCGTGAACAATGGCCAAATAGGACCTATGCTGGACGAATTAGGTCACATGGGCGGCGATCGGAAGCCCGAGGGTGTTGCGGGCCGCTATTGGCACGCTTTGGATGACGGTCGCGTGCAATGCGACGTTTGCCCACGGTACTGCAAGCTCCACGACGGCCAGCGCGGCCTGTGCTTCGTTCGCGCCCGGCAGGGCGATGGAATCGTGCTGACCACGTATGGCCGCTCGTCGGGGTTCTGCATCGATCCGATCGAGAAAAAGCCGCTCAACCATTTTCTGCCTGGAACGCCGGTGCTTTCGTTCGGCACGGCAGGCTGCAATCTGACATGCAAGTTCTGCCAGAACTGGGACATCTCGAAAGCGCGTGACTTCGACCGTGTACAGGAGGTCGCCTCGCCCGATGCGATCGCCGAGGCGGCCGTGCGGACCGGCTGCCGCTCCGTCGCCTTCACCTACAACGATCCCGTCATTTTCCTGGAATACGCGGTCGATGTCGCCCAGGCCTGCCGCGAGCGGGGCATCAAAAGCGTTGCCGTGAGCGCCGGCTATATCTCCCAGGAGCCGCGGGCAGAGTTTTTCCGGCACATGGATGCCGCGAACATCGACCTCAAAGGGTTCACGGAGGAGTTCTATAAGAAGCTGTGTTCGGCTCAGCTCGGGCCGGTTCTGGACACGTTGGAATACCTGAAGCACGAAACGGATGTCTGGCTTGAGATTACGACGCTCCTGATCCCAGGCGAAAACGACGACCCTGCGGAACTGGGAGCCTTGAGCCGCTGGGTGAAGGAGCACCTCGGACCCGATGTCCCGCTGCATTTCACCGCTTTCAATCCGGACTGGAAGATGCGGGACAAATCCCCCACGCCGCCCAGCACTCTCCGGCAGGCGCGGCGGATCGCGCAGGACGCGGGGCTCCGCTACGTGTTCACCGGCAACACCCACGACCCGGCTGGCCAGAGCACCTACTGCCATGGCTGCGGCGAAGTCCTGATCGGGCGGGACTGGTACGAGCTGTCCACCTGGAACCTCACGCCTGACGGTCGCTGCCGGTCCTGCGACTCGCCCTGCACCGGGGTGTTCGACGCCTCAGCCGGAGCCTGGGGTCGGCGGCGGATACCGATGCATCTTGCCTCGGCGCTCTGAGCGGCGGACCCACGGTTCGCAAACTGGAGCGCCCCTCTGCAGCCAAGCCTCTCCGGCTGTGGTATCGGTTCTGCTCACCGGCCAGAATCTGAAGCGGTGGCGGTTCGCGGCTCCGGTAAAAAAATGCCCACGCCAGCGAGCGCGGCGGGCGCCGCCAGATAGATCGCGGCGGCAAGGAGCACAACGCCGGTGAACCCGAAATGCATCGCGAGCAATGTCGCGAGAACGGCCGCAACGACCGACGCGCAACCGTTGATCGCCCACGCCCAAGGCACAAGGTCCTGGTTGTCGCGCGCGAGGTGGGCGATCCCGATCGGGAACGGCATGCCCATAAGGCAGGCAAGCGGGGCCACGAGCGCAAGCGAGATCGCGATCTTTGCCGGATCGGGAAGCTCGATCAACGCGTCGAAAATGGGCGGCAGTACCAAGATGTAGACAACCGCAAGCGCGGCAATCCCGGCGGCGATGGCTGGTAGAGGCCCAAGAGCAGTCCAACTCCGTTCCGAGCTCCGCGCGAAGGCGTGCATCGTCGCGGAACTCAGGGCGCTCCCCGCCCCGGCGAAGACCAGAAACCCGGTCAGCATGACGGCGACCGAATAAAGCGGGTGGCCGAGGAACAGTGAGAACCGTTGAATGAATGCGATCTCAAGCAACAGGAAGCCCAAGCCGAGCGCGAGGAAGTAGGCCATGACCCGCGCCTTCGGCGCCGTGCTGCCGAAATGCCGACGGCGTAGGACAAGGGGCGCCAGGATGAGGAGGATCGAGAGCACGACGGCCTGCGCCAGGGTGGAGAAGAGCATCAGATAGCCCATGTCGAGCATGGAGGCCGCGCCTTGCGTCCTGAGCGCGAATAGCTCTGGCAGCGATCGCCATCTGAAGAAATCGAAGAAGTAGGGCCGGTCATCCGTCGCCGCAGCGATCGCGAACTTGTAGTGCTCGATGAAATCCTGCCGGCCCGGACCGAGCAGTGCCATTGCTGCGTTATGGAAGGGCTCGCCTTCCAAGATGTTGTAACGGTTGGCTTCCGCGGCCGCGATCCCCGGGAGGTACGACACATCGAAGGAGCGCACGTCGGCAAACGCCCTGACCCGAGCTGTTTCCTCATCCGTGAGCGGAGTTTTCTTAGCGATCAGTGTCATCGTCTTCCAGCTGCGGATCAGAGCGATGTGCTCACCCGGTTCGCGGACGCCAAGCTGCTCCAGCGCGGTGATCACGGTGGCCAGGAGCTTGGGGGCGTCCCGCGGCGGCAGCTTCAGCCAGAGCGTGACGGACAGAATTCCGTCGGGCTCCATTATGTTCAGGAAGTCCCGCAGCCCCTCGACGGTCAGCGTATAGTTCTCGTGCAGGCCCTGGGTGGCCCCGGCGCCTGGGGAGCCCAGCACCGGCGCCTGGATCAGATCGAAGCGATCCCCTGTGCTCTGGGCGAAACTGCGCGCCTCCCGGATATGCACATCCACGTCGGGACGGGCATAAAGGCCGCCAGCGAAATCGGCGTAATCGCCGGCGACCAGCCCGGCAACATGCGGGTGCAGCTCGACTGCATCGACCTTCCGCGCCTGGTGAAAGAGCGCGAGCAGCACCTGCTCACCTCCGCCGGCGCCGAGCACGAGCACCTCGGGCTCTCGGAGCAAATGATAGGGGAGAGCCGAAGTGGTGTGATCCAGGAATTCGAGGCTGGCGAGGTCACCGTTGAACCGGGTGATCGCCGTCATGGAATCGGCATCGGTGAACACGCCGATCTGCGCTGGCGGCTCGCCGATGTAATTGAGGGACATGCCGGGCGCGTGCCGGAACGGAACGGTCGGGCTCTCGACCACTGAGACGAGACCGAGCGGATGCGAGCGTTCCTGCACGACGCGGGCATCCGGAACAAGCAGCGCCGTGCGCAGGCCTTTGTACTCGGAGATTTGCGGATGCAGGCTGAGCAGACCGGTGGGCAGGCAGGCCAGCACGAGGAGCGCTGCCGTTGTCAGGGCGACGCTTGCGACCTGGGTTCTTCGCCCCCGGAACGGAGCTAGCGCCAGGGCCGCGGATAGGAAGCCGAGGCTCGCCACACAGCGCAGCGCCGCGTCGGCCGGCAGCACCAGGAGCAGCGTCACGATGCCCAGCGCGCCGAGACCGGCGCCGACCAAGTCATAGGCGTATGTCCGGCCGATCTGGTCGGGAGCCCGCGAGAAGGCGAGGCCGATTGCTCCCCCGCCGAAGAAGAACGGCAGCACAAGCAGCGCATAGGCGAGGCCGAGCCAGAGGAACTGCTCCGGCTCCCAGAGGATCGCCAGCGCGTTGAAGGGGAGCCGCATGGAAACAGCGAAGCAGAGCACGGCCGTTACGCCGAAGAGCGCTGCTCCGGCGGCAAACCAGGCAGCGAAGCGCGGCATCAGCCGCTCTCGGGCAAGGGCCAGTGCAGTGCCGCTTGCGCCGAAGCCGAGCAGCGCCACCGAGATGATCATGTAGGCGAAGTGATGCCACCAGATGATGGAGAAGAGCCGCATCAGCAGCACTTCGTAGGCCAAGATGGCCGCGGACAGGACGGCGACGGCGACGAGCCCGGCTCGGCTCACTTCGTCTCGGCGCGGGTGAACGGCACGAACTGAACCGGCAGGAGCTGGCGGGTGGTGACCTTGCTGTCCGCCGCCTTCTCGACAAGCATGAGTTGCTGGGCGAAGTAGGCCCCGCCGACCGGGATCACCATGCGCCCGCCGGGTTTCAGTTGCTCCACCAGTGGCGGCGGGATCTGGCTCGCCGCGGCGGTGACCACGATGCCGTCAAAGGGCGCGGCCTCGGGCCACCCGTAATATCCGTCCGCAACCTTCGTCCTCACGTCGGCGAAGCCGAGCCGCTGCAGGACGCCCGTCGCGCGCTCTCCCAACTCCGGTATGATCTCCACCGAGTAAACCTCTAGTGCGAGCGGTGAGAGCACGGCGGCCTGGTAGCCGGAGCCGGTTCCGATCTCCAGAACCTTGTCATCAGGCGCCACGTCGAGCAGGTCCGTCATGAGTGCGACGATGAAAGGCTGCGAGATCGTCTGCCCGAAGCCGATGGGCAGCGGCTGATCTTCGTAGGCCTGGCCTCGAACCTCGTCCGGCACGAATTCGTGCCGAGCGACCGTCCGCATCGCCTGGAGCACGGTCGGATCGATCCTGCCGCCCGGAACCGCCGGACCGGCGTCCTGGGCATGCGCTGCGATCGCGGCCACCATGCCCTCCATTTCGTCCTTGCGCTCTTGGGCCTGCAGCACCGAAGCGGATGCGAGGCAAAGCGTTGAGATCAGGAGGATCGGCGTCCGCATGGGGCCCATCGAGCAAAGATCGCACGGGGAACGCGCCGCCATCTCGGCCCGTTCCCATTTCGCTGGTGATGGAGGGCCGCGGTGTCCGAGCATTCTGTTTCGCGGCGGGCGGTGCTCAACGCCGGTGTCGCCGCCCTCGCCAGCGTGGCCGCAGGCCGGTTCACCTCTTCTGCGGTGGCCCAGTCCGCGGACCTCGGTTCCGGGCGGGGCGATCAGGACCTAGTCGCTCGACTTGATCAAAGTGCGGAGCCGCTGCCGGAGATCTCCGACCCAAACTTCGCGAAAGTCATCGACCGGTTCAGGGCCGCCAAGGTCGTCCTGCTCGGGGAATCAACGCATGGAACGGATGAGTTTTACCGCGCCCGTGCGGCGATCACCGAACGGCTCATCTCCGAACACGGCTTCAACATCGTTGCTGTCGAAGCAGATTGGCCCGATGCGGCCCGGATCGACGCCTATATCCGCGGCCGCCAGGACTTGCCTTCGGCTCCCACGCCCTTTCAGCGGTTCCCGGTTTGGATGTGGCGCAATCGCGCTGTGTATGATTTTTCGGAGCGGCTGCGGGACCTGAACAGGGCAATAGCCGATGAGTCCCGCAAAGTTGGGTTCTACGGCATCGACCTTTACAGCCTCGCATCCTCGATGGACGCCGTGGCCGATTATGCGAAGCGACACGATCCGCAAGCGTTGGACGAAGTGCATGACCGCTACCGCTGCCTGGCGCCCTTCGAGGACGATCCCGAGACGTACGGAGCCCGTGCGCAACGCCCAGGCTTTGAGACCTGCGCTGACGAGGCACAGTCCGTTATCGCCGGGCTGCTCGATGAACCCCTGCACCAAATGGAGCCAAGAAACCTGCCGCTGTTCCATGCGGTCCAGAACGCGCGCGTCGTGGCCGGGGCTGAAGCCTATTACCGCGCCATGTATGAGGGATCCGCGGAATCCTGGAACGTGCGCGACACCCATATGTTCGAGACCCTCAAGGCCGTCTTCGAGGCGCGCGGACCGAATTCCAAAGCGGTGGTGTGGGCGCACAACTCGCATATCGGAGATGCTGCTGCGACCCAGATGGGCAAGCAGGGGGAAATCAATATCGGGCACCTTTGCCGCCGCGAATACGGCGACAGCGCCGTCCTCCTCGGCTTTGGGACAGACCACGGTACGGTTACGGCGGCCACCGACTGGGGTGGGCCCGCGGAGACCAAGACGGTCCTGCCCTCCATTCCGGAGAGCTGGGGCGCGCAGATGCGGGAGGTAAAGAGCGACCGGTTTTTCCTCGACCTCCGCAATGCGGAAGACCGTGTGAAGAAGCTGCTGCGGCCGGAGCGGCTGGAGCGCTTTATCGGCGTAATCTACCGGCCGGAGACGGAGCGTTTCAGCCATTATGCTTCGGCGTCGCTGGCGGCGCATTTCGACGCCTATATCTGGATCGAGACGACGAAAGCCGTCGAACAGCTATCTGAGGCAGAGATCAAGAGTCTCCCGCCAGCCCACCCTTTTGCCTCGTGAACCAATCTTCCGGACAGCGCTGGAGGTGACCTCTGCCGTTCCGCTTTCCTCGCTTCGCCGGGCAACTCGTCTCCTTGGCACTGGCCTTCGGCACCGTCGAGACCGCCTTGGCTTTTGATCGCATGGTGGTGATTGGGGATAGTCTGTCCGACAACGGCAATGCCGGTCGGTTCTCAAATGGACCGGTGTGGGTTGAACAGCTTGCAACGGGTCTGGGGCTAACGCTCCGGCCGAGCACGACTGGCGGATCGAACTACGCGTATGGCGGGGCGCTGCTGGACCCGCGCTCCGGACCTACGAACTTGCGGGCCCAGACCGATCTGTACCTGAGCCGTCCGCGGCCGTCCGGGCACACGCTCCACATCGTATTTGGGGGCGGAAATGACCTTCTCGCGGCCGTGGGGGCGTCCCGGGCTGAGGCAATGGTGGACGACGCGGCCGCATCGATGCGGGGCATTGTGCTCGACCTTGCCGAGAACGGCGCAACCGATATTCTCCTTCCCACGCTTCCCGACGTCGGCATGACGCCGGCCATAAAGAGCCGTGGCAGCGAGGCCGGTTCTCAAGCGCGGGTTCTTTCGGAGCGGTTCAATGCTGCCGTCGACCAGGAGCTACGGGAGTTGAAGGCACACGGCGCCGTACGCGTGCACCGGCTCGACATATTCGGCATGGCGGAACGGGCGAGAGTGGACCCAGGCGCCTTCGGGTTTTTGGATGTGACCAGGCCCTGCATCGCCCTGGCGAGTTGCGAAGGGTATCTGTTCTGGGACGACGTGCACCCGACTACCCGGGCGCACGCCCGCCTCGCGGAGGCGGCGTTTGAAATGGTCGCTGATCGATAGTTCGTGCCCGCCGCCCCGTTTCGTCGAACGCTGCCCGCAATCGTCGAGTTCGCGCGCATCTGGAATCCAAGACATAGCTGCATGGGATCGCCTCTGGCGCCGTCCGTAGCCGGTTTCCAATTCACCCTGTGTTCCGGTCCAAATTGGGTCGTTTCACAATGGATTTGGAAACCAGACTTGATACGGCAGACTTTTTTCGACTCACCGATTTCTCTTAATCAGCGGGTCGCAGGTTCGAGCCCTGCTACACCCACCAGCATCTCAAGGATTTTGCCCGGCGGCCGTGAAGACGGCTCGCCGGGCGCTTCGTTTCAGGGATCCGGCGACCGCCGGAGCGCTGTCGCCGGGACCGTGGTCTGGAGTCTTAGAAGCCGGTGACCCCTGAGGACCAGTAGTCCGTCACCTGACGGCCATAGCCGGCATCGGAGAACGGATCTTCGCCGGCCCGGTAGTTCGGCGCGCTGCCAATGCGGTCCTTGTCGATCCCGAGCACATAGCCACCCTTGCCCGTGTCATAGGTCAGCATGTTCCAGGGGATCGGGTAATAGCTGCCGCCGATGCCCAGCATGCCGCCGAAGCTGAGGACCGCATAGGCGACCTTGCCGGAGCGCTTGCCGACCATGAAGTTGTAGACGGTGCCCAGCTTGCTGCCGTCCCGGTCATAAACGGCTGTGCCGTCGACCTTGTTGGACCCGATCAGGTCGGTCGTCTCGTCGATCTCGGCCGAACCGAGACCCTGGCCTTGCGTATATTGGCTGGAGCGGCTGGACCCATAGTTCGCGCCGTATGAGCGGCTGTAGCCGTTCTGCGACGACTGTCCGGTCATCATCCAGCCAGCAAGGAAGCCAAGCCCGGCGCCGATGGCGAACGCCGGAATGGTTTCGAAGCCCGGCGTGCTCCACCCGTCGTTGTCATGATCAACATGCCGGACCCTGTAGCGCTCGCCGGTGTAGCTCGATCCGTAGGGGCGCACGGTCTGGGAGCGGAACTCCTGGCGCGAGCCGAAATCCTGGCCCGCCGCGCCTTCGAAAGACGAGCCGCGCCCGTAAGCGCCAGTTTCGCGGAACTCGTCGTTCCGGCCGTACCTGTTCGTGTCGCCGGCTCCTCGTGTGTTTGCCATTGATCAGCCTCCTGGTTGAGAACGGCGGATGCCGTTCGTCTGCCCCAATAACCAGCAGCGAAGCCGATAGTTGCGTTTCCGACATAACGATCCGATGCCGGCTTCCCTTTTGGCGAGCACGTGAGCCGTTCGGGTCTTCTGCGTCTGTCTGGGTAAAGAGCGCCCGCCGAATGCCGGGCCGTTGACAAGATGCTGCCGGCCATCCAACCCTCCGCCGGGATGTGACAAGAGCCGGGAATACCCGGGCCCGGGGAGGACAGGGATGGCAGACGCGATGGGCTTCACGCCCGATGCGCCGGTGCGCAGCCGCGACTTCAAGATCGGCTGCATCGGGGCCGGCATGATCATGGCCGAGTGCCACCTCGCGGCCTACAAGGAAGCCGGTTTCCCGGTCGTCGCCATCGCCTCGCGGACGAAGCCGCACGCCGCCGAGGTGGCGCAACGCTGGGATATTCCCAAGGTGCACGACACGCCGCAGGCCCTGCTGGAGGACCCTGAGGTCGAGATCGTTGACCTTGCGTATCCACCCGACCAGCAGCCGGACCTCATTCGCCATGCCCTCAAGCAGCCCCACATCAAGGCGATCCTGGCGCAGAAGCCGTTCGCACTCTCGCTCGACGAAGCGAAGCGGGTGCGCGACGAGGCCGAAGCGGCTGGCAAGGTGCTCTCGGTCAACCAGAACATGCGCTACGACCAGTCGATGCGCGTCCTGAAAGAGATCCTTGAGCGCGGGGATCTGGGCGAGTTGGTCATCGCCACCATCGAGATGCGGGCTATCCCGCACTGGCAGACGTTTCTGCAGGACTACGACCGGCTGACGCTCTCCAACATGAGCGTGCATCACCTTGATGTCCTGCGGTTCCTGTTCGGCGATCCGACCGAGATCTACACAGCAGCGCGCACGGACCCGCGCACCACGTTCGAGCACAAGGACGGCATCACCGTCTCGACGCTGAAATTCCCATCCGGTGTGATCGCCATGTCGATGGAGGACGTCTGGTCCGGCCCGCGCGACGAAGGCTTCGATTCCGACATCTACATCAAGTGGCGCGTGGAAGGGACGGATGGCGTCGCCCAGGGCACGATCGGCTGGCCCACCGGCGAGCCCTCCACGCTGCGCTACGCCTCGAAGCGCACGACCGGCGGCAAGTGGGTCCAGCCGACTTGGGAGACGCACTGGTTCCCGCATGCCTTCGTGGGGGTCATGGAGCAGCTGCAGCATGCCGTGAAGACAGGCGGCGAGCCGGCCCTTTCCGTGGCTGACAACGTCAAGACCATGGCTCTGGTAGAGGCCGGATACCGGTCCATGGACGAGGGCCGCGCCATCAAGCTTTCCGAAATCGCCATCTGAACCGACAAGAGATTGGGAGGGGTTACGCCATGATGCAGGTTGGTATTTTCACGGGCTATTTCCCATACGGGCTGGAGGAGACCGCCAAAAAAATCCGCGGGCTCGGCTTCAACACCGTGCAGCTCGACATGCACTTCAAGGACGTCGATGTGTCGGCCGGGCAGATCACCAGGGACAAGTGCGTGCGCATCCGGGACACGTTCCGCGACAACGACCTGCCGATCTGCTGCATCTCCGGCTACACCAACATCATCCATCCGGATCCGAGCGAGCGGGAGCGACGCGTCGGCTACCTGAAGGAGATCATCCGGCACGCCCAGTATCTCGGCTCGCCCTACGTTATCTCCGAGACGGGCACCTACAATACCGAGAGCGACTGGGTTCACGACCCGAAGAACAAGACGGAAGAAGGGTTCGAGACCTGCCGCGAGGTGATCGCCGACCTGGCCCAGCACGCCTATGACCATGGCGCGATGTTTCTGCTGGAGACCTACGTCAACAACGTCGTCGGCTCGGTGGAAGAGACCGTGCGGATGTTCGCGGCGGTCGACCATCCCGGCCTCGGGCTGCTGATGGACCCGACCAATTACTTCGAGGCGCATAACATCGACCGGATGGACCAGATCCTGAACCAGGTGTTCGACACGCTGTCGGACAAGATCAAGATCGGCCACGCCAAGGACGTGAAGCGCTCCGGTTCCGACAAGGCCGAAAAGCACGCCGACATCGGCGACGAGGACGCGCTGGAATCGCACACCTTCCGCGGCGTCGGCGAGATCGAGCTGCCCGCGCCGGGCCTCGGCTCCCTCAACTACGACCTCTACCTGAAGCGGCTGGCCAAAAAACACCCGAACATCCCGATGATCATCGAGCATCTGGACGAGTCAGACGTGCCGCGCGCCAAGAAGTTTTTGGACGGCAAGCTGCGCGCCAACGGGCTGTAAACGAGATCGGCTCGGGAGGCGGGCTCATGGTTCAACTGTTTGGCCGGACCATGTCCCGCCGGGAAGTCGCCGAGCATGCCGGCATGCTTGCCCAGTTCGCCGGCGTTCGCCTCGTCACGCTCGGCGACGGCGTGGAACGCGGCGTTCGCATGCTGGAGTTCCGCACCGGCACGGGCTTGCGGTTCACGGTCATGGTCGACCGCTGCCTCGACATCGGCGACTGCGAATACCGGGGCATGGCGATCGGCTGGAATTCTCCGGCTGGCTTCCGCCATCCGGGGCTGAACGAGTATGAGGGGGAGGGCGGCCTCGGCTGGCTGCGCTCCTTCTCCGGGCTGCTGGCCACCTGCGGGCTCGACCACATCCTCGGCATGTACGAAGAGGCGGCGGACCAGTACAACTATCCGTATCGCGACAAGGTCAAATACTCGCTGCATGGCCGGGCCAGCACGATCCCGGCGCGGCTGACCGGCTACGGCGAGCGCTGGGACGGCGACGAGTGCACGCTCTGGTGCGAAGGGGTGGTGCAGCAATCGACGGTGTTCGGCGAGGACCTGCATCTGGTCCGCCGCATCGAAGTTAAGGTCGGCTCGGACGAGATTTCACTGTCCGACAGGGTCGTGAACCACGGCTTTTACCGGACGCCGCACATGTATCTCTACCACATCAATGTCGGTCATCCGGTGCTGGCCGAAGGCTCGCGCTACCTCGCCCCGATTGAGGATGTGGTCTGGGCGGCCCACGTCGACAGCTATGGGACGCAAGGGGTCGGCTACCGCCGCATGCCGGGACCGAGCGCCGGCTTCCGCGAGCAGGTCTGGCAGCACGAGATGCGCGCCGACGCGGCGGGACAGGTCTCCGTAGCGCTGGTGAACGATGCCCTCGGCCTCGGCCTGGAGGTGGTCACCAGAAAAGACCAGTTCCCCTGCTTCTACGAGTGGCAGAACGTCCAGGCCGGCCAGTACACCCTTGGCATCGAGCCGTCGACGAACCACGTTCTGGGCCACGGCGCCGCGAAGGAGCGCGACGAGTTGATCTGGCTCGAGCACGGCGACGAGCGCCGATACGACACGGTATTCCGGGTCCTCGGGGACGCCGACGCGATTGCAGGGTGCGAGCGGCGCATCGCTTCGGCCGCTGTGCAGCCCGATGAGGATTTTCCGACGCCCTCGGGCAATCACCGGCCGATCGGCGCGCGCTCCTAAGGTTCGGTGCCGGCTCGCGACCGCCGCACGAGGCACTCCGGGCCGATATCCTTGACCCGCGAGATTCCCATCAGGCCCATGGCTCGGTCGATCTCGCGGCGGAAAATTTCGAGCACATGTCGCACGCCGGCTTCGCCCGCGACGGCCAGGCCCCAGAGCTGCGGCCGGGCGATGAGGCAGCAGCTTGCCCCGAGCGCGATCGCCTTGACCACATCGCTGCCGCGTCGGACCCCGCCGTCCACCAGGACGGGAATACGCCGGTCTACCGCGTCGGCGATGGCCGGCAACGCGTCGAGGCCGCTGATTGCGCCATCCAATTGCCGCCCGCCGTGGTTCGACACGATCACGCCGTCGACGCCCAACTCGATAGCCCGCCGCGCCTCGTCGGGGTGGAGGATACCTTTCAGGATGAAGGGCCCGTTCCAGATGCCGCGCAGCCATTCCACGTCGCGCCAGGACATCGAGGCGTCGAGGATCGACCCCATCCGTTGCGCCAGCGTGCCGATGTCCGATGCTTCCCCCGATCGGACGTAATTCGCGAAGGTGACGCGCGGCAGTTCGCGGCGCATGCGCAGCAGCCACGAAAGCTTGCCAAGCATAGCGACGGCATCTGATGGGCCAAAGCGCGGCGGAATCGTAAAGCCGTTGCGGAGGTCGCGCTCACGGTTGCCGAGCAACTGGTTGTCCACGGTAAGGACGAGCGCGTCGTAACCGGCCGCCTGGGCACGCCGCGTCATCTCCTCGGTGAAGCCACGGTCGCGGTAGATGAACACCTGCATCCATCGCGGATGCGAATTGCCGGTCGCCAGCTGTTCCAGCGTGCATACCGAGGCGTGGCTGAGGCAAAAGCCGGTGCCCGCGGCGGCAGCGGCGCGAGCGGCGGCCTGCTCGCCGCCCGGCCAGAAAAGGCCGGAAAGTCCCGTGGGCCCAACCATGACGGGCAGCGACAGGCGATCGCCGAAAAGAGTGACCGAGAGGTCGCGCTCAGCAGCGCCGTTCAGTGGCTTGGGGAGCAGGTCAAAATCGGCAAACGCGCCCTCGTTGCGGCGCAGCGTCCGCTCGTCCTCGGCGCCGCCATCGGCAAAATCGAAGACCGGCCGGGGCAGCACGTGGCGCGCCAGGTCGCGCATTGCGGCGATGCTGTAGCCGGCGCGACGCCAGCCTTCGTCTGGCCGGACCGTCTCGGCCGCGGGCTGCGTAGTTCCGCCGGCGCGCCGGGTTGCAGGAGGGGTGATCTGCACGTTCATGCTCGACCTCCTATTGCGCCCCACGCGGCTCGGCTATGTTAGCTCGATCACCCGGTCGGAGCGTAGCAGCGGTTCGATGAAGTCGGGCACTTCGAGCCCGGCCTTGACCTTGGCCTCGAGTGCCGCTTCGGCGGCACGGACGCCGGCCAGGCGCTCGATGACCTGCGCCGCCCGCCCGCGCGGGACAATCACGACGCCATCCTGATCCGCGACGACAATATCGCCCGATTCGACAAGCACCCCCCCGGCGACGATCGGCTCTCCGACAGTGCCCGGACCGTTTCGCACCGGCGAGTTCGGCGTCAGGCCGGCGCAAAAGCAGGGAAGCCCGACAGCCAGCAACCCGGGCAGGTCGCGCACCAAACCGTCGGTGACGAAGGCCGCCACGCCTCGGTTCTTCAGCATGCCGAGCAGCAGGTCGCCGATGATCGCTGTTCCCATGAAGCGGTCCGTCGCGGCGACAATGATGTCGCCCGGCTTGGCGGCATCGAGCGCGCCGAAGACGGCCAGGTTGTCGGATGGGCCATTGTCGCAGGTCAGTGCCACGCCGACCGTGATCTGGGATCCAGGCGCCAGCGGCTTGATCCTGTAATCGAGGGCGCCACGCCCATTCATGGCATCCACCACGTGGCCGGTCGGCACGCCGGCAAAGGCGGCCACGAGATCGGCGTCCGGGCGCGGAAAATTGCGGCGGATCGTCAGGATCGGCGGGTCGGTAATCATCTCTAGTTGAACCTCCTAGACTCGCAGACGCGCGCCGCGGCCATAGGCCAGCAGCATGCCGATGATCACCACGCCATAGATGATCTGCCGCCCGGCTTCCGGCATCTGCATGACGGACAGCACACTGGCCAGCAGCACGATCAGGATTGTGCCGACCACCGTCCCGGAAAGTTTTCCGGAGCCGCCCAGGATGTTGGTGCCGCCGATCACCACGGCGGCGATCGAGGGCAGAAGATATGGATCGCCCATCGCCTGAAATGCCTTCGACGAGTAGCCGGCGATCAGCATTCCGGCCAGCGCCGCCAGCATGCTGCACAGGGCGAAGCTGCCGACCAGCACGAGGCGGGTATTGATGCCGGAGAGATAAACGGCCGATTCGCGGTTGCCGATGGCGTACATGTAGCGGCCCATCGGCGTTCGGTAGAGCAGGAAGGCGACCAGCAGGCACACCGCCGCCCAGATCAGCACCGGATTGGGGACGCCCAGGACCGAGCCCTTGGCGAGCCACAGCATCTCGGCGGTCGGCTGGCTCGATGGCGAGAAGCCGCCGGTCAGCATCACCATGAACCCGCGCAGGACCACGTTGACGCCCAGAGTGAAGATCATGGAGGGGACTCGCAGATAGGCGACGCCGAGCCCGTTCACGATCCCCACCAACAGCCCGATCGCCAGTCCGAGCGGGATCGCCATCGGCCCGCCCCAGGCGGTCGCCAGCATCGCCGACGCGGCAATCGTCCAGGGGATCGACAGGTCGATGTGGCCAAGCAGGACGACCATCATCATGGCGATCGCGACGATGCCGAGGAACGACGCGGTCTTTAGCTGCAGCAGCAGGTAGGTCGGCGAGAGCAGCGATGCCGTGCCCTGCACCGCCAGAGTGTAGGCCGTCCCGGCAAGCAGGATCAGGATGATGAAGCCGCCGGCGAAGATCAGCGGCCGGTCGATGGAGCGGGGCAGGGCGATCTGGTTCAGGGCCACAGGGTCACGCGAACATGTTGAGGCGGTTCTTCATGCGGAACACCCGCGCCGCGCCCAGGCTGACGGCGATCAGCAGGATCAAGCCCTCGAACATCGGCTGGAGGAGCGGATTGGACAGGAAGCCGACCGGCGATTCGGAATCGATGACGCGAAAGCAGAATGTGATGGAGCGCAGCACCGCCACGCCGAAGATCGTGCCGATCACCCCGCCGGAGCCGCCGAGCATGGACGTGCCGCCGATCACCACTGCGGCGATCGAGTTCAGGGTGTAGGTGGCGGCCTGGATCGGGTCGGCGTTGCCGCTGCCGGTCTGGATGGCGAAGTACAGCCCGGCGAGCCCGGCAAAGAGGCCCCCCAGCGTGTAGGCGGCGAGCTTGGCGCGGTCGACCTTGACGCCCGACATGTAGGCGGCCGCTTCGTTGGAACCCACGGCGTAGACGGCGCGCCCGGTCTCTGAGCTGCGGAACGGCAGCCAGACGAGCAGGATGACCACCACCAGGATGACGATCGGCATCGGGATGCCACTGATCGCGCTGAACCAGCCCGGCAGCTCGCCATCCCACCAGCCGTAGGTGGCCGGCAGTTCGGAGAGCGCGTTGGTCACCACCCAGTTCAGGTCGGCGTCGACCTCACCGCCCGGGGTCGGCCGGATGAACAGCGCCATGCCGCTGAATACCGCGCCCGAGGCGAGCGTCACCACGATGGGCTGCAGCCGCCCGTAGACCACGACGATGCCGTTGATGAAGCCGCCCAGCGCACCGAGCGCCACGCAGGCCACCATGCCGAAGATGATCTCCACCGGTGACCCGCTCACCAGTTCGGAGGCGATCGCATTCACCAGCGTCATCAAAGGTCCGACCGACAGGTCGATGCCGCCGAGCAGAACCGGCAGCGTCTGCGCCATTCCGAGCAGGATGAGGGTCAGCGCCTCGTTGGAGTTCTGCACGAACAAGTCGCTGGTGAACCCGCGCGGGTGCAGTGAGCTGTAGAAGATGTAGAGGATCAGAAACAGGACGAGCGCCAGCAGTGGCCCGGTGTTCTGGGAAATGCGGAGCCGCAGGTCGTTCATCAATGCGCGGCCTGCGCTGCCGGGGGTGCTTCACCAGCGGGAAGGTTGAAAGCCCCGGCTACGATGTTGGTCTCCGTGATCTCGGCGCCCTCCAGAACACGCACGACCCGGCCGTCGTAGAGGATAAGCACCCGGTCGCAGCAGCCGATGAGCTCGTCATAGTCCGTTGAATAAAGCACGATCGCCGCGCCCGCGTCGGCGAGGTCGCGCAACAGCCGGTAAATTTCCTGCTTGGTGCCGACATCGATGCCCCGCGTCGGGTCGTTCAGCAGCAGGATGCGCGGCTTTGTCAGCAGCCACTTGGCAATGACGACCTTCTGCTGGTTACCGCCGGACAGCGTCGCGACCGGGTCGGCGACGGATCCCACCTTGATCTGCAGCTTCTCCACCATTTCCGCGATCCGGGCCGCTTCGGCGGCACGGTCTATGACGATCCCGCGGGTCACGCCCTTGAGGCCGGTGATGGAGATGTTCTCGCCGATCGACATCGGCAGCATGAGGCCCTCGGTCTTGCGGTCTTCCGGGATCAGCGCCAGCCCCACCGCCGGATCGGTGGCGGCGGCAGGGCTGCCGGGATTGACCCTCTTGCCCTCCACGGAAATCGACCCCTCGACGCCCCGCAGGACGCCGAACAGCGCCAGCAGGAGCTGCCGCTGGCCCTGGCCGTCCAGTCCGCCCAGCCCGACGATCTCGCCCTTGCCGACGCTGAACGAGATTTCCGACAGCCGGTCGGTCCAGCTCAGGTTGGAAACTTCGAGCACGGGGGCGGGGGGCTCGTTGCGCAGCGGCTTCGGCGGGTAAACGGCGCTCATCTCGCGGCCGATCATCATCTGCACGACTTCGCGGCCGGAATGCTGGCCGCTCGGGAAGGTGCTGACATGGCGGCCGTTGCGGAACACCGACACGGTGTCCGCGAGTTCCTGGATTTCGTGCATGCGGTGCGAGATGTAGAGGAGCGATAGCCCGTCCTGGCGCAGCCTGTGCAGGATACCGTAGACCCGCTCGACGTCGGCCGCGGTCAGCGCCGAGGTGGCCTCGTCGAGGATCAGAAGCTTGGGATTGCGGCCCAACGCCTTGGCGATCTCCACCATCTGGCGGCGCGACAGCGGCAGGTTACGGACCAGTTCGATCGGATTGATGTCCTCGCAGCCGACGCGCGCCAGCAGTTCTTCGGCGCGACGGCGCTGCAGCTTTTGGCTGATCAGCCCGAAGCGGCGCGGCGGGTCAGTGATGCTGATGTTGTCGGCCACGGAAAGGTCGGGCATGACCGACAGCTCCTGGAACACGCTGACGATCCCCGCGGCGTTGGCGTCCTTTGGCGTGGCGAAGGTCACCGGCTTGCCATCGAAGGTCACCGTTCCCGAATCGGGAGCGACCACTCCAGAGATGATCTTGATGAGGGTGCTCTTGCCCGCGCCGTTCTCACCCAGGACGGCGTGGATGGAGGACGCCGAGCTGGCGAAGTCCACGTCGATGAGGGCGCGCACGCCCACATAGGACTTGCTCACGCCGGACAGCCGGAGCAGCGGCTCGGCAGGGTTCGCGATCATGGACAAGCCGCCTCCGCAAGACAGGCGCGCCGCCGGCACCGGGCCGGCGGCCCGCCATGACAGCTTACTGCTGGTTCTCGCCGGTCTGAGCCATCAGCTGCGGGGCGGTGAAGGACAGTCCGCAGGGCGGGAAGGTGTTCGGCGCGAAGAAGTCGGCGGTCAGATCGGGGAAGTAATCCTCGCCTTCCTTCATCCGGGTGTAGTCGGTGACCGGGTTCGGGATGGAGGTCTTCTGCGGGATCTTCTCGCCCTTCAGGGCAGCGATGGCGGCCTTCAACGCAACCGCGACCTGGGCCGGGGATTGGCCGTAGGACAGGCCCTTCAGGCCCTGATCGGCGTATTGGGCGATCTGGATGCGGTACAGGTTCTCGCCCTCGCCGGCCATCGGCACGAAGGGATGACCGGCATCGATCAGTGCCTGCACGGTGCCATTCGATCCGCCCTGCGTGAAGATGCCGTCGAAGCGCCCATGCGCGGCGATCGCATCCGCGGTGGCCTTCTGCGAATCGCCGGGCGCCCAGTTGCCGACGACCTCGACGATCTCGAAGTTGTTGCCTTCCTTCTCGAGCACGCTGCGCAGGCCATCGTGGCGCTGCTGGTCGGCGGAGAAACCGGGGACACCGCGGATTTCAAGGATTTTGCCCTTGTTGCCGACGTGCTGGACCAGCCACTCGCCGCCGATCACGCCCATGGCCGTATTGTCCTGCGACACGGCGGCCATCTGGTCGCTTTCCACCTCGTTGTCGAAAGCGACGAGGACGGTGCCCTTCTGGTTGGCGAGCCGGATCACCCGGTCCCAGCCCGTGGGTGTGTTCGGGTCGATGAGCACGGCATCGAAACCCTGGTTGATGTAGTCCTCAACAGCGCCGAGCTGCGCCGCCATGTCGGTGCCCACCGAGACGATCTTGATTTCCTTGAGGTCCTTGGCGATCTCCGGCGAGGCTGCGTAGGCCTTCGCGGTCTGGATCATCTGAATACGCCAGACATTGCCGACGAAGCCGTTCACCACCGCGATGCGGTAGGGGCCTTCCTTGGCCGGCCACTGGAAATGCTTTGTCTCTGCCGACCACGGGGCGAAGCAGGCCGGCTCGAAGCCTGGACCTTCCACCACCTCAGGGCCGGCTGCCGATGCCGGATTCGCCATCAATCCGAGGCCGAGCACCCCGACTGCGGCCATCATACGCTTCCAAGACATATATTCCCTCCCTTGGTTCTGCTTGTCGGGCTTACAAGACCCGGCAGATTCCCTGCGCATCCGCGCTTTCGCTATTGCTAGCGAAGCGGTGCTCTTATGCAAGTCCTCGCTTGCAACTCGCGGCCCCACGATCCCTCTGGGGAGGAAGCGCGGTCGGCTCTCCAGGATTTCTCTCCGGATGCCCCGGCGCATTGAGTGCGTGGCCGGGGGTGTTCGGCTTAGCTCGGAAGGTCCGGCGGCGCTGGAGCGCGCACGAAAAAGGCGGGACCGCGTGGCCCCGCCTTTTGTCTCCCAGCCTTGCCGACCGCCTATTTGAGATGGGCAGCCAAGTGCTTGTTCATCTCGAACATGGTGACCTTATCTTTGCCGAACACCGCGCGCAGCTTCGTATCAGCGTTGATTTCGCGCTTGTTCTGGGGGTTCTGAAGCTCGTTCTTCTTGATGTAGTCCCACACCTTCTTGACGACCTGGGGACGCGGCAGAGGCTCGTTTCCGACGACCGCGCCGAGCTCCTTTGAAGGCTGCAGCGGCTTCATCAGAGCAGGATTCACCTTTCTGCCGCCGGCCTCGCCGCCGTCTCCGCCGGATTTTCCGGTGGTGGTCTTCTTGCTGGCAGTTTCCTTCTTCGCCATGTCGGCCCCCGTTGTGTGTTGCAGATTGATGGCCCCAGCCTGGGACCCGAGGGTATCGCCGGCTTACAATCCAACCCTGGGCTACGGCCTTACCCGAGCAAGCGCCTGTCTTCAACCTACAGCGCGCGCCCTGTGGGAAACAACCCTCGCTCAGAGTTCATTGCGGGCGTTGCCGCTCTGCCACAGTAGCAGGCGAGCCGGGGTGCTGGGACCCTTGCGGCTCTCTCCACCAATCGGGCATGGATCAACGTTGGGAATGAGCGGCAAACCGAGGGCAAACGTGGCGCGATCTGAACCAGGGCACATGGACGGGGAACTAGACGGGCAGCGGGTGCTGGTGACTGCTGGAGCGGGGGGCATCGGGCTTGCCATCGCTGAACGCCTGCTCCGGCTTGGGGCGCGGCTTGTCGTGTGCGACGTGTCGGATGCAGCGCTTGCCTCGTTCAAGGAAGCGCATCCGTCGGCAACGGCCGTCAAGGCTGACGTCTCGGCCGACGATGACGTGGACCGGATGTTCGAAGCGGTCCGTGACGGCCTGGGCGGGCTCGACGCACTGATCAACAATGCCGGAATCGCCGGCCCGACCGGCGGCGTTGACGAGATCGATCCTGCCGAGTGGCGGCGCTGCGTCGACATCTGCCTGACGGGCCAGTTCCTTTGCGCCCGCCGCGCCGTGCCGATGCTGCGGGAGGCGCGCGGCGGCTCGATCGTCAACATGTCGTCGGCGGCCGGCCGGCATGGCTACGCCTTCCGCACGCCCTACTCGGCGGCGAAGTTCGGCGTGATCGGGTTCACCCAGAGCCTCGCCAAGGAACTCGGGCCGGACAACATCCGCGTCAACGCCATCCTGCCAGGGATCGTCGAGGGGCCGCGAATGGAGGGTGTCATCGGCGCGCGGGCCGCGCAGCTGGGCGTGCCTTACGAGGAGATGGAGCGGCGCTACCTCGAAAAGGTTTCGCTGCGGCGGATGGTTAGCCCCGATGACGTCGCGGCAATGGTGAGTTTCCTTCTCTCGGCCGCAGGCCGAAACATATCGGGCCAGTCAATCGGGGTTGACGGCAACGTCGAGACGCTTTGAAGCCGATCAGGATCGTGCGTCGGGTTCCCAAAATCAGGCGGCTGGCCTAACGAGGTCGCCAGGCGACCGGCGGTAGGTGAACGGCCGAAAAAACGGAGATGGAGCATGGACGTTCGGGCGGCGGTTGCGTTTCAAGCGGGCAAGCCGCTCGAGATCGCCAATGTGCAGTTGGAAGGGCCGCGCGCCGGGGAGGTGCTGGTCGAGATCAAGGCGACCGGCATCTGCCACACCGACGAGTTCACGTTGTCGGGCGCCGATCCCGAGGGACTGTTTCCCGCCATCCTTGGCCATGAAGGGGCAGGCGTCATTGTCGAGGTCGGGCCGGACGTCAGGAGCGTCAAGCCCGGCGATCACGTCATTCCGCTCTACACGCCGGAATGCCGGGAATGCCCGTCCTGCCTGTCGCGCAAGACCAACCTGTGCACCGCGATCCGCTCGACCCAGGGCCAGGGTGTGATGCCGGACGGCACGTCCCGCTTCTCGCTGGATGGCCGCAAGCTGCACCACTACATGGGCACGTCCACCTTCGCCAACTACACCGTCTTGCCGGAGATCGCGGTGGCGAAGATCCGTGAGGACGCGCCTTTTGACAAGGTCTGCTACATCGGCTGCGGCGTGACCACCGGCATTGGCGCGGTGATGAACACCGCCAAGGTCGAGGCAGGAGCCAAGGCCGTCGTGTTCGGGCTCGGCGGGATCGGCCTCAACGTCATTCAGGGGCTGCGGCTTGCCGGCGCCGACATGATCATCGGCGTAGATATCAACAACGACAAGAAGCCGTGGGGCGAGCGCTTCGGCATGACGCATTTCGTCAATCCGAAGGAGATCGACGGCGACGTCGTGCCCTCTCTCGTCAATATGACCAAGAAGGGCGCCGACCAGATCGGGGGCGCCGACTACACCTTTGACTGCACGGGCAATATCACGGTGATGCGGCAGGCGCTCGAAGCGTCGCATCGCGGCTGGGGCCAATCCATCATCATCGGCGTCGCGCCGTCCGGGGCGGAAATTTCGACCCGCCCGTTCCAGCTTGTCACCGGCCGCGTTTGGAAGGGGACGGCCTTCGGCGGTGCGCGCGGTCGCACCGACGTTCCCCGGATCGTCGACTGGTATATGGACGGGAAGATCGAGATCGACCCGATGATCACCCACACACTGCCGCTCGAGGAGATCAACAATGGCTTCGATCTCATGCACCAGGGCAAGAGCATTCGAAGCGTGGTGATCTACTGACCGGATAGGCCGTCGCGGGCGGTCCGGCGTCACCGCGGCGGGGCTCGCGGCAGCACTCGTTAACGTTGTGTTAGCGAATCCTTAGCCCCGCATCATTTGTTAATGTCGCTGGCCGCCGAAAGGGGCATCAACGCTGCATAGCGGTCGCACACGCGCCCGCTCAGGGGAATGCAGGGCGATGTCGGCAGCCAATCTCACGCTTGTCCAGGGGCTTGTCATTGAGGAGATCCGGCGCCTCGTCGCGGACTCGATCGAGGAGCGCAGCTGCCTCGACACGGGTCGCTCCGCCGTCCGGATCGCGAAAGCCTATCCCAATTGCGGAATGACGGCGGCGGAGATCGCCGAAGAGATCGTCCGGGCCGCCATCCCGGCCGGCATAGCAGTTGAATTGGGCCATCCCTCCTTCCGCGTGGCGATCTGATGTCCAACCTTCCGCATACCAGGAACCTTCTTCTCGGCGCCTTGAGGCCCGGCGAGCTGGCTGCGATCCAGCCGCATCTGAGGCCGGTCGAATTCCGCCGGCGTGAGGTGCTGATCGCTGCGGACGATCCGATCAGGCTCGTCTACTTTCCCGTTGCCGGACTGATCTCGGAGGTCGCATGCCTGGAAAACGGCAGCGGCGTCGAAGCCGCTGCCATCGGCAGGGAAGGCGTCATCGCTGCAGTTCCTGCGCTAGGCTCCGGCCATGCGCTGGCCGAGTATATTGTCCAGGTAGCGGGCTCCGGTTATTCGATGCCGGTCGAGCGGTTCCGCACCGCAATCGAAGAAGAGCCGGCGCTTCGGGCCGTCCTTTACAGGCATGCCGAGGCGGTGTCGGCGGTCAGCCTGCAGTCGCTCGCGTGCATCGCCTTCCATCCCGTGGAGGCGCGGCTCGCCCGTTGGCTGCTGATCGCCCGCGATGCGATCGGGCGGGATGTCCTGCCACTCACGCAGGAGTTCCTGGCGCAGATGCTCGGCGTGCAGCGCACCACCGTCACGCTCGCCGCCCAGTCACTGGAAGGAGCGGGCGTCATCCGCTACCGCCGCGGCAATATCGAGGTGCTCGACGTGAGCCGGCTCAAGCAGTGCTCGTGCCATTGCTACGAACAGGTCCGGCAAAGGCGGGAACGGGCCCTTCCCGAACCGAGGATCAACGGCGCCCCGCAGCCGGCCTACCTGGCCGCGCACTGACGGGACACGTCCTCCCCTTCGCCTTAGCCCGATGGAAGGGCGATCGCCGCAGAGCTATTCTGCGGCGATCGCGTGCGGCGGTTCCTCCGCGTCGTCATATGCAGCCTTCGGTGCGAGAGCGTCCTGCGGCTGACGTGCTGAGCGCCTGGCCAAGCGCCGCTCGCGGCGGCGGGCGAACCACGCCGACACGTTGGCGAACACCATCAGCGCGGACGGCGTCACGATCAGCGTCAGGATGGTCGCGAAGCCGAGGCCGAACACGATGGCGGTCGACAGGCTGATCCACCACTGGGTCGATGGTGCTCCGACCAGGATCGTGCGCTCCACGAAGTCGATGTTGATGCCGAAGGCGATCGCCGCCACGCCGAGCATGGCGGTGACCGCGGTCAGCACCACCGGCCGGGCGCGCTCCCGGCAGGTTTCCAGGATCGCCTCGTAAGCATCCACACCCTCGCGCCGCAGCCGGTCGTAGGTGTCGATCAACACGATGTTGTTGTTCACGATCACGCCAGCGTTGGCGATCACGCCGATGCCCGTCATCACCACCCCGAACGCCTGGCCCATGACCATGAGCCCGATCAGCACGCCGATGGTCGACAGCACAACGGCCGAAAGCACCAGGAGGACGCTGGAGAATTTGTTGAACTGGGCGAGCAGGATGGCGAAGATCAGGAACATCGCCGCGCCGAACGCTTTCATCAGGAACGCGCCGGCTTCCTCGCTCTCCTCGTTGGAGCCTTTCATCCGATAGGTAACACCAGGCCCGAGGTCGGCCTTCTCCAGCTCGGAAAGCACGGCGGCCTGCACCGCGGCCTCCTGCACGCCTTCCGCGACGTTCGCCGTCACCGTCACGACGCGCTGTCCGGCCACCCGGTTGATCTGGCTGACGCGGGCCGAGGGTTCGCGCTGGACGAAGTTGCCGACCGGCACGCCGCCCGCGCTCGTATTGACCGTGAGTTCCTCCAGCTGGTCGAGGCTGCGCCGGTTCTCCGGAAACCGCACCAGGATGTCGACCGACTTGTCGGTGCTCTCCGGCCGGTATTCCGACACTCGGACGCCGTTGGTCACCAGCTGCACCGCCGTGCCGACCGTGACGGGGCTCGCGCCGTATTTGGCGGCTTCCACCCGGTCCACGTCGAGCGTCCAGTCGATCCCGGGGAGCGGCAGTCCGTCGTCGACGTCGCGCGTCTCAGGATTGGCGCGGACGATGTCGGCGACCTTGCGCGCCGCAGGGAACAAGAGGTCCGATTGCGCGGTGGTCACTTCCAGCGTGATCGGCTTTCCGGTCGGAGGTCCACCGGCCGGCTTGGTGACCTCGATCACCACGCCCGGGATGTCCTTGGTCAGCTCGCGGATCTCGTCGATGATGACGCTGGCCGGGCGGCGCTGCTGCCAGTCCACCAGGTCGAACTGCACCGTGCCGATCGTGTCCTCGGTGACCTCGTCGGAGCCGCGCTGGCCCTCGCCGGCCCGGGCATAGACGGTTTCGATCTCCTCCAGCCCGAGCAGCCGCTCTTCCACGGAGCGAACCATCCGGTCCTTCTCCTGGATCGACAGGTTGCCGCGGGCGCGGACCTGCACGACGCCGAAGTCAGGCTCGATGTTGGGGAAGAACTCCACGCCGTTGCCGTAGCGGCCATAGCCGACGACCACGCCCACGAGCAGCACGACGGTGAGGCCGAGCGTCATCAGCGGGCGGTGCACGGCCACCTTGACCAGCCGCATATACGGGCTGCTGTCGCGAACGCTCTCGTCCTTGTGCGGAGCGGCTCGGCCAAGCATCGCGCCGAGAGTCGGCGTAAAGATCAGCGCGACCACAAGCGAAGCTGACAACGTCGCAATCAGCGTGATCGGCAGGTATTTCATGAACTCGCCGACGATGCCCGGCCAGAACAGGAGCGGCGAGAACGCCGCGACGCGCGTTGCAGTGGCGGCGATCACCGGGCCAGCCATGCGTTTGGCCGCCAGTGAGTAGGCGTCGCGCGCCGGCATGCCTTCGGCCATTCGCCGTTCGGCGAATTCCGAGACGATGATGGCGTCGTCCACCAGCATGCCGACGGCCAGGATCAGCGCGAACAGCACCACGATATTGACGGTCAGCCCGGCTAGCTGAAGGCCCAGGATGCCGGCCAGGAAGGAGGCCGGGATGGCGATGCCGATGAACATTGACGCGCGGCCGCCAAGCACCATCAGCATGATCACCACGACCAGCAGCACAGCGGTGATCACGCTGTTCTGCAGCTCGTGCAGCATGATGCGGATGTCCTTGGACTTGTCCTGCGTGAAATTCACCTCAACCGTTGCCGGCCAGGTGGTCTTCAGCTGCTCCACGACGGCGCGGGTGGCGTCCACGGTTTCGATCAGGTTCGAGCCGGTGCGCTTGGACACTTCGATGGTGATCGCAGGCTTGCCGTTGATGCGGGTGATCGAGGTCGGGTCCTTGAAGGTCGGCCGGACCTCGGCCACGTCGCCGAGCGTCACCGCGGCGTTTCCGGAAACCGCGATGGGGAAGTTCAGGATGTCTTCGGGCGTTTCGATGAGCGCCGGGACCTTCACCGCGAAACGGCCGGTTTCGCCCTCAAGAGAGCCCGCGGCTACGAGGCTGTTGCCGGTCTGGAAGGACTGGATCAGTTGGTCGACGGAGATGCCGTAGCTCTTCAACAGCATCGGCTCGGCGATGATCTCCACCGCCTCGTCGCGCGCACCGCGAAGGTCGGCCGACAACACGCCGGGAATCTGCTCGATCGCCGTTTCCGCCTGCCGCGCCATCTGCAGCAGCGTGCGCTCCGGCACATCGCCGCCGAGCGCCACCACGAGCACCGGGAACAGGGACAGGTTCACCTCGGAAACATTGGGCTCGTCGGCTTCGCGCGGCAGCTCGCCCCGGGCGTCGTCGACCTTGGAACGAACATCGGCCAGCGCCACGTCGGAATCGAAGCCCGCGTCGAACTCCAGCAGGACATAGCCGCCGCCCTCAAAGGCGGCCGAGCGCATCTCCTTGACGTTCTCGACCGACTTCAGCTGCGTTTCCAGGGGCCGCAGGATCAGCCTTTCGGCATCCTCCGGGCTGATGCCGCGCTGGGTGACGTTGACGTAGATGATCGGGATAGAGACGTCGGGCTCCGCCTCCTTCGGGATCGCGAGATAGGCGGAAAACCCGGCGAGCAGCAGGAACAGAAGGGTCGCGATGGTCAGGCGCGAATGGTTGATCGCGTAGTCGACGGGATTGAACATGAAAACCTGTCCTGTTCCTCAGGAGCGGGAGATCTGGGCGGCCGGCGGCGGGGCCGGAACGGCCTCCACCACCTGGCCGTCCTTCACGAAATCCTGCCCCTGGACGATGATCCGCGAGCCATCCACCGGACCGGCGAGCCACACGGCATCGCGACTGTCCTCGACGATGGTGACCGGGACGGAGCCCACGGTGCCGTCCTGGGCAACGGTGCGGACGCTGAGCTTGCCTTCCGGCGAGAAGGTGAGGGCTGACCGGGCGACCTGCACGGCATCGACGGGGGCAAGCTTCAGCTCGACCTCCGCCGTGATCCCGTCCGGGATACGGCCGTCGCCGTTCTCAAGCTCCACATCGACTCGGTAGGTGCGCGTTTGTTCGCTGGCAGTGGCGGAGATGAAGCGCACTTCGCCTTCCACGGCCTGTCCGGTGACCAGCCGGACGGTGGCCCGATCGCCCACATCGATGCCGGCAAGCTGTCGCTCGGCGACCTCGATCACCGCGAGCATGGGGTCGAGGGCTACGATCTCGGCAACCGTCGTGCTCGGCTGCAACGACTGGCCGGTGGTCACCGGAACCGCGTTCACCACGCCGCCGATCGGCGCCACCACTTGGCCGCGTTCCTGCTCAGCCTCGGCCTGCGCCAACGCCGCTTCAGCCGCGGCCAGATTGGCCTCCAGCTCGTTCTTCGTATTTCTTGCCGAGACGCCCCGCTTAATAAGCTGCAGCTGCGCATTGAGGTCTGTCTGTCGCTGTTCGACAAGGGCGCGCGCCTGCTCGACCTGGGCCTGCCTAGCCTCGTCGGAAAGCGTGGCGAGGACGTCGCCTTCCTCTACCCGGTCGCCCCGGCGCACCTTCAGTTCGACGATCGAGCCGGCGGTGCGCGCAACGGCGCTGGCGCGGTTGTCCGCCTCGGTGCGGCCCGAGACGATGACGGCACGGGCGTGGCTCTCGACGCGTGCGGGAACGACGGAAACACGGAAGCGCGGTTGCTCTGCCGGTTGCTGCTCGGCGGCGGCGGATTCGGCCGGTTCCTCGGTCCTGCCGAACACGCCCGAGCCGATCCACAGTGTCGCGCCGATCACAATGACGACCGCGAGAATGCGACTGAAATTCATGATTGAGCTCCGGCAGTCGGCGTCCCAGCGGGAAGTTCGACCTTTCCATGCAAAAGGGCGCAGATGACGGCGAAGACTTCGTCCACTTCCCGTTCGGCGTCGAAGTCGGTGGCCGTGGCGCGGCGGACGAAGAGCCCGTCGCCGAGTTTCGCTATAATTGAGGCAACCGCGCGTGAATCCACAGACGGGTCCACCGACCCGTTCTTCTTTGCTGCTTCGAATGCCTGAAAGAACTGTTCCTGGAGGACGCGGTCGAAATCCGTCTGCAGGGTGGCAACCGACGGGTTGCGCGTCGCTTCAGCCCAGATCTCCAGGCAGAGCTTGGCCTTGTCGGTCTCGGTGTCCTTGAAGTGTCGGCGGCCGAGCTCCTTGAATGCGGCGAGGAAATCGCCATCCACCCGAAGGGCGGCGAACTCCTGGGCAAGCGAAGCCCGGTCGCGTTCGCAAAGGCCCGCGACAAGCGCATCCTTGGAGGCGAAGTAGCGGTACAGATTGCCGGGGCTCATGCCGGCCTCGGCTGCAACGTCGTGCATCGTCGTCCGGTGGAAGCCGGCGCGCGAGAACCGCCGCTCCGCCGCGTCCAGGATCTGGGTCGGGCGGTCGGAACTCAGCTCTTCAATGTCTTTGCGCAGCGCGGCTTCAGGCATGGGGACCAGGTTGCTTGAGAATGAACCGTCATTCAGGTGCGAATGAACGGTCATTCACCTATGGATTCGCCGGACAGGAGTCAACGGCAGCGCGGGTATCTGCGCGCGAACTGTTTCGGATTTATTGCGTCCGGTTGTGGATTCGGTTTCAGCAGCCGGTTCTTCAAGCCGGCTAGTCCGAGAGGGGCCGAAACGCTTCCTTCCAGAGGTCGTCCACGTCGGGGGGCGCGATTACCCGGTTGCCGACGCGGATCCAGGGATGCTCGGCCATCCTGTCCACCGCCGCCTCCAGCGCCTCGCGCAAGGTGTCGAAACGCTCAGCCGCCTGCCACTCGGCGGGTTCCTGGGTCTGGTCGGCGCCAAACATGAGTTGGGCGGGGCTGTCGAGGTCGTGCGCCATACAGCGGTTGTAGAGCGTCGCCCGCCTCTGTCCAGCGCAGGGTGGACCGTCGGGGCAGCGGGTACCGCTTCACAATCCCGGGCGGATCACTACTTTCGGATCGCGCGACAGAGAGGCCGTCCGATGAAGCATTCGCCGATCCCCAATCTTCCCACGCAACTTTTTCTCGGGGGCGAGTGGCGCGACGCCTCGGACGGCGGGACCTTCGAGGTCTTCAACCCGGCTACCGGCGATGTGCTGGCCAAGGTCGCCAGTGCCACCGTCGAGGACGGGCGGGCCGCGATTGATGCCGCCGAAGCGGCATTTCCCGCCTGGGCGGAGCTGAAGCCGCGCGAACGCGGCGAGATCCTGCGCAAGGCCTTTGAGCTGATGATTGCTCAGCAGGAGGAACTCGCCCGCCTCGTGACCATGGAGAACGGCAAGGCGCTGACCGATGCGCGTGGCGAGATCGCCTATGCGGCCGAGTTCTTCCGCTGGAACGCCGAGGAGGCGGTGCGCAATCTCGGCCAGGTCAGCCGGGGGCCTTCGACGGGTGCGCGCATCCTGGTGCAGCACAAGCCGGCGGGCATCGCGGTGCTGGTGACGCCCTGGAACTTCCCCGCCGCGATGGCTACCCGGAAGATCGGGCCGGCGCTCGCCGCCGGCTGCCCGGTCATCCTAAAGCCGGCGTCCGAGACGCCGCTCACCATGCTGGCCCTGATGCCGATCCTGGAGCAGGCCGGCGTGCCGAAAGGCGTGGTCAGCGTTCTGCCGTCCCGCCGTTCCGGTCCGCTGGTCGACGCCATGCTGCACGACCCGCGCGTGCGCGTGGTCTCGTTCACCGGCTCCACCGAGGTCGGGCGAAAGCTGCTCCATTCGGCCGCCGACAACATCCTGAAATCCGGAATGGAGCTTGGCGGAAATGCGCCGTTCGTCGTGCTGGAGGACGCCGATATCGACGCAGCGGTGGCCGGAGCAATGATCGCCAAGATGCGCAACATCGGCGAGGCCTGCACCGCGGCGAACCGCTTCTATGTGCACGAAGCCGTTCACGACGAGTTTGCCGAGAAGCTCACTGCAAAAATGGCCGCCATGAAGATCGGCAACGGGCTGGAGGACGCCGTACAGGTCGGCTCGCTCGTGAACGGCGAAACGCGGGACAAGGTCGTGGAACTCGTCGGTGAGGCGGTCGGCCGCGGCGCCCGGGTGCTGACCGGCGGAGCCCCGCTCGACGGTCCCGGCTTCTTTTACCCGCCGACCGTGCTCGTCGACGTCCCGGCAGATGCACGCTGCTTCCGCGAGGAGATCTTCGGGCCGGTGGCGCCTTTGGCCAGGTTCAGCAGCGACGAGGAGGCGATCCGCAGCTGCAACGACACCGAATACGGCCTCGTCGCATATGTGTTTACCAAGGAGCTGAAGCGCGGCCTGGCGTTCTCCGAAAAACTCGACTTCGGCATGGTCGGGCTCAACCGCGGGCTCGTTTCCGACCCGGCCGCGCCGTTCGGCGGCACCAAGCATTCCGGCATCGGCCGTGAGGGCGCCCACGAAGGCCTGATGGAGTTCCTGGAGACCCAGTACATTTCCGTCGAGTGGTGATCTGGCGCAGGCGGACCGGCGCTGGGCGGAACCTTTCCGCCGGCTCCGGCTTCCTGCCGATCATAGGAGCAGCACCAAATGGCGAAAGATCTTCGCTTCCAGTCCAACCCGCTGGCGGAAGAATTTGATGTCGGCGATGATTCCGACCAGCCGGGCCTCGATCAGCCCTATACGCTGGACGATGTCGACGCGATCCTGAGCTCGCCAAACGCGACCACGGAAGAACGGCGCGACCTCCTGCAGCGTATGGCCGACGATCTCCAGGCCCGGCAGGGCATGGATGAGATGGGCGAATACGGCGATCTGCTCGAGCAGATTCGCGGCGCCCTGGCGCTGCTTGAATCGCCCGCCGACGGAATAGGCACGCCCGGCGCCTACGCCTTCGACCCGGAAGATCGCGCCCTGGCGCCCGATGAGATCCTGGAGCGGGCCGAAGAGGAAGCGGAAGAGGACCGCCGCAGCGCCGGCGCCTGACCTCGCGCGCGCACTCAGGGGGCGGGCTGCGACCGATAGTTCGTTTCCCGGCTAAATGCGGAACTGGCGCAAGCCTCTGGCGTTGAACCGACCGAATCCAAAGGGAAAATAGATGACTGAGGAACTCAACAAGACCGAGGCCAGGCAGGGCGATCGGCGCCGCATGAACCTGACCGTGGTCTTAGTGGCCCTGCCGGTCGCCTTTATCCTGATGGCTGTGGCGGCCTGGGTCATGGGGACCTGAGGCGGGCGCGGATGTCGCGCCGCAGCCCGGCGCGGGAACTCGGCCGCAGCCCTTCTACACCCGAGATGGACGAAGGTTTGAGAGGGGGCCCCGGCCGACCGCGAGGGGGAAGGGGGCATGAGGAGGGGGCCGGCCGGGGTGAGTGCCATCTGCTGCTCTCGTCACCAGCGCCGGTCGGGAATGACCGTTGCCGATTTATGTCGACGGGAGGGGCCGAAACCACTCGCTTCTTGCCCCGATCGCAGATCGGAATTCCGAAGCGGACGGGAAACGCGTCTGCCTCCGAAGCGTTCCCGCGCGCCGCAAAAAAAATTGCAGACTTGACGTTCCCTGTCCCGGTGCAGATTTGGGGCGCTTTGGCGATCTCGCACTCCAGCCCGCGCGACCGATGGTAACGGTCCAATAACGATGACAGGCGCACTTTTAAGGACTAAATGCGCTGATCCGGAACACCCCTCCGGCCTGGCCGTTCGGAATGGGTCGTTTTGCCTTGCGCTGCAACGCGAGCGCCGACCGGCCCGGAAACTGTCGAGTGTTTTGCGTCCCGCGGTTGGAGATAGCACATGATCAAGCGTGGCCAGGCGGGCGATGTATCCAAGAGCGGGGCAGGAATGCGGACTGAAGCGCAGGGACAAGCCGAAGGCGGCAAGGCGAACATTGAACCACGCATCCAGACGGAAATCGGCAAGCACCTGCGCGCCATCTATGACGATGTGATCAGCGAACCGGTGCCGTCCAAATTCATGGACCTTCTGGAGCAGCTTGAGCGCTCGTCCGGCAAGAAGGGCTGAGGGACGCCGTCGATGACAGTATCGAAGGCCCTGCGCGAGGACCTGCTCGCGTCCATCCCGAATTTGCGCGCCTTTGCCGTTTCGCTGGCCGGCAACAGCGAGCGCGCCGACGACCTCGTCCAGGAAACGCTCATGAAAGCCTGGGCGAAGTTCGACACCTTCCAGGAGGGCACGAATCTGCGCGCCTGGCTGTTCACGATCCTGCGTAACGAATTCTACTCGCAGGTGCGCAAGCGTGGCCGGGAAGTGGAGGACGCCGAGGGCACCTACGCGGCGCGGCTGGCTTCGCAGCCTGCACAAACCGGCCACATGGACATGAGCGACTTCCGCGATGCTCTCGCGCAGCTCCCCGCCGACCAGCGCGAGGCGCTGATCCTGGTGGGCGCCTCCGGTTTCTCCTACGAGGAGGCGGCCGATATCTGCGAATGCGCCGTCGGCACGATAAAGAGCCGGGTCAGCCGCGCCCGCACGCGGCTGGCGGAGATCCTGTCGCTGGAGAACGGCGAGACCTATGGCGCCGACCCGATGTCGGCCAGTGTGATCACCCGCACCATCGCCTGAGCGCGGCTCGGACGTGCATAGCGCAGTTGGCCAAGCTGCCGGCTTGGGCTAGGCTGGTTGTGCTACACCGATGTGGCGCGGCTTTCCCTTGACCCTGCGGTCGTCGCGCTGCACCTGCCATTAAGAAACACCCGCCACAGCTTTCCCAGGATGCTCACATGAATCAGATGCCGGCGCTCAAATTCGGGATGGGCGCGTCGCCGCGCCGGGTGGAAGACGGTTCGCTGATCCGCGGCCAGGGCCGCTACACGACGGACATCACGCCGCCCGGCACACTGACCGGCTACGTGGTGCGCTCCGCCGCCGGCCATGCCCGGATCACGGTCGGCGACCTTTCCGCCGCGCGGGCGGCGGACGGCGTCCACCTGGTCTGGACGGCGGAGGACATCAGCGACCTCGGCCTGATGCCCTGCCTGGCTAAGCCCGACACAAAGGAGCCGATCGAGGAGCCGCCGTTCCCGGTCCTCTGCGGCGACGTGGTGCGCCATGTCGGCGACGCCATTGCCTTCATCGTCGCCGATGACCTGAACAGCGCAAAATCGGCGGCGGAGCTGATCGAGATCGACTACGACACGCTTCCGGCAATCGTCGAGACCGGCGCGGCCCTGCAGCCCGGCGCGCCGCTTGTGTGGCCGGAGCGCGGCACCAACCTGGCGTTCCAGTCTGACGTGGGCAACAAGGCAGCGGCTGACGCCGCCTTCGCGCGGGCCGCCCAGGTCGTCGAACTGACCGTGGTCAACAACCGCCTGGTCTGCAACTACATGGAGCCGCGCGCGGTGGTCGCCGAATATGATGCGGCGAGCGGGCGATATACGGTGACGGTGGGCTCGCAAGGCGTCCACGGCATCCGCGACGCCATGTGCAAGGTGTTGAAGATCGACCCCAGCGAGATGCGTGTGCTCACCTTCGACGTGGGCGGCGGCTTCGGCACCAAGACCTTCAATTACCGCGAATATCCGCTGGCCGTCCGTGCCGCCAAGGCGCTCGGCCGGCCGGTGAAGTGGGTTTCCGACCGAAACGAGCACTTCCTCGCCGACGCGCATGGCCGCGACAACATCTGCAGCGGCGCCTTCGCCCTTGATGCCGACGGCCGCATCCTGGGCATGCGGGTCGAGCTGATCGCCGCCATGGGCTCGTACCTCAACCAGTTCGGCCCGTTCATCCCGGCGCTCGGCCTCACCATGCTTACCGGCCCGTATGATATCCCGGCCGCCTATGCCGTGTGCAAGGCCGTCTACACCAACACTGTACCGACCGATGCTTATCGCGGGGCCGGCCGCCCGGAGGCGACCTACTACATCGAGCGGCTGATGGACGAGGCGGCGCGCGTCACCGGCCTATCGCGCACCGAGATCCGGCGGCGCAACTTCATCCGTCCGGAACAAATGCCCTACAAGACGGCGACCGATCGCACCTACGACACGGCGGAATTCGCCGCCCACATGGACAAGGCGATGCAGGTCGCCGGCGCCGACAGCTTCGAGGCGCGTCTCGCGGAAAGCCGCTCGCGCGGCCGCATCCGCGGGCTCGGATTCTCGACCTATGTCGAGGTTTGCGCCTTCGGAAATTCGGAAGCGGCCAAGGCCGTCCTGGAGGACGACGGCACTGTGAGCCTCCATATCGGCACGCAGTCGAACGGGCAGGGGCACCAGACCGCCTACGCCCAGTTCGTCGCCGAACCGCTCGGCCTCGACTACGACCGAATCAGGGTTGTGCAGGGCGACACTGACAAGCTGGCGAAAGGCGGCGGCACCGGTGGCTCGCGCTCGATCCCGCTCGGCGTCCTGTCCGTCGATGCCGCGTCGCGGCAGCTAGCTCAGCAGATCAAGGAGCTGGCGGCAGACGAGCTGGAGGCTGGCACTGGGGATATCGAGCTGGCCGGTGGGGCGGCCCGCGTGGTCGGCACAGACCGGGCCGTGTCATACGCCGACATTGCCCAGCGCGCCTCCGACCGCTCCAAGCTCACCGCCGAGGCTGATGTCCGCCAGGAGGAGAACACCTATCCGAACGGCACCCACGTCTGCGAGGTGGAGATCGACCCGGAAACCGGACAGACGGCGATCGTCAACTACACCATCGTCGACGACTTCGGCGTCACCGTGAATCCGATGCTGCTCGCCGGGCAGGTGCATGGCGGCGTGGCGCAGGGTGTCGGCCAGGCCCTGCTGGAGCACACGGTGTACGACGAGACCGGCCAGCTGGTCACCGCGACGTTCAACGACTACACCATGCCGCGCGCCTGGGATTTTCCGTTCATCAACTTTCAGACGCGCAACGTCCCGTCCACCTGGAACCCGCTCGGCATCAAGGGCGCCGGCGAGGCAGGCACGATCGGCTCCGCGCCCGCCGTCATGAACGCCGTGCAGGACGCGCTGAGCCGTGCCTTCAAGGTGGGGCACATCGACATGCCGGCAACGCCGCGCCGTATCTGGGAAACCATCCAGTCAGGCACAGGCGGCCTGAGCCGGAGCGAGCCAGCGCGGAACCCGTAACATGGCCCAAAACGTCGCGCGTCGCGCCAGCTCCTGGATCGAGGTTCTGGCGCGCGGCGGCTATGCCTCGCGCGGCGTGGTCTATGTCATCATCGGCGGCTTCGCCGTGCTGGCGGCCTTCGGGCGCTCGGAAACGCAAGGCAGCGAGGGGGCGCTCGCGTCCATCTTGGCGCAGCCGTTCGGGACGACGTTGCTGTGGATCGTCGCACTTGGCCTCGTCGCCTTCGCTGGATGGCGCCTGGTGCAGGCCATTCGCGACACCGACAACCACGGCAAGGATGCCAAAGGATGGGCCATCCGGGCCGGGCTGGTGGGGTCCGGGATCAGCTATGCTGCGTTGGCTCTTCTGGCCGTCGGCATGGCGTCGGGATCAGGCAGTGATGGCGGCGGCAGCGATCCCAGCGCGCAGTGGCTGGCGAGGGCGCACGAGTGGGGTGTCGGCTGGATCATTGCCTATGCAGTTCCGGCCCTCATCGCCGCAGTCGGGATCGCTCACCTGGTGAAAGGCTGGCGCGCCTCGTTCCAGAAATACTTCCGCTGCGGCGACGACGTGATGCGCTGGGTGCGGCCGCTTAGCCGTTTCGGCCTGATCGCGCGCGGCGTGGTGTTCCTGATCGTGGCGGCGCTGCTCGCCTTCGGCGGCCGGCAATATGACGCGGCGCATCGGCCCGGGCTCGCCGACGCGCTCCGCGCAGTCCAGGGCTACAGTTTCGGTTGGTTCGTGCTGCTGGTGATCGGGCTGGGACTCGTGGCCTTCGGGCTATACAGTCTCGCCGAGGCGCGCTACCGGCACATTTCGGCTCACTGAAGCCGAGTCTTCTTGCTGCCCTGCAGCGCTCCAGCCCGGGCCACGTTCAATGAATCCCGGTCGCGGGATTGCGCTCAAGGTCGCCTCGACTTTCGTGTTCACGCTCATGCTGGTGTGCGTGAAAGCGGTCGCGGACACGATTCCGCCTGGCGAAATCGTGTTTGCCCGATCGTTCTTCGCCGTGCTGCCCATCCTCGTCGTGCTCGCCTGGCAGGGACAGGTGCGGGATGCGCTCAAGACCGAACGTCCCTGGCTGCACGTGAGCCGCGGGGCGATAGGGCTCGGGAGCATGGCGTTGAACTTCGCCTCGCTGGCCTACCTGCCGCTGCCGGAGAACATGGCGATCGGCTACGCCGCGCCACTGATCGTCGTGGTGCTCGCGGCTCTGATGCTTGGCGAGACGATCCGGCTGTTCCGCTGGACCGCCGTGTGCATTGGCTTCGCCGGCATCCTCGTGATCCTTTGGCCCCGTTTCTCCCTGCTCAGCGGAGGGTCGGGCCACGACCTGGCCCTGCTGGGCTCCATGCTTGCAGTTGTCGGCACCTTCTTTGCAGCCCTGGTCGGCATCTTCGTGCGCAACATGACCAGGACGGAAGCGACCGGCACGATCGTCCTCTACTTCGCCCTGAGCTCATCGGCCCTGTCGCTGGTATCACTCCCCTTCGGCTGGGCCGTGCCGGACTTAACCGATGCCGTCCTTCTGGTCCTGACAGGGCTGCTCGGCGGGGTAGGGCAGATCCTGATGACCTCGGCCTACCGGCATGCACCGGCTGCCACGGTCGCCTCGTTCGACTACGTGTCGATCCTGTGGGGCGTCGCGCTCGGCTATGTCCTGTTCGGGGAAGCGCCGACGCGCAACGTGCTGGTCGGCGGCGCCATTGTCGTCGCCGCCGGGATCATCATCATCTTCCGCGAGCGGGCGCTCGGCCTTGAACGGAAGCGGCAGCGCGAGGCGACACCGCTTCCGCCGGGTTAGCCGTTACCCGCCGAAGGCCACCACGCGCTGGCGCTGCTGGCCGAGCTTGTCGATGCCGAGTTCCATCACGTCACCTGCCTTGAGGAAGATCGGCTGCGGCTTCTTGCCCATTCCCACGCCCGGAGGAGTGCCGGTCGTGATCACGTCGCCCGGTTCCAGCACCATCTTGGCCGAAACATACGACACGAGTTCGGCGACCGAGAAGATCATCGTCTTCGTATTGCCGGTCTGCATGCGCTCGCCGTTCACGTCGAGCCACATGTCGAGGTTCTGCGGATCGCCGACCTCGTCGGCCGTCACCAGCACGGGCCCCAGCGGTCCGAAAGTCTCGGCGCTCTTGCCCTTGATCCACTGGCCGGTGCCCTCGATCTGCCAGAAGCGCTCGGACACGTCGTTGCAGACCATATACCCGAACACGTAATCGAGCGCCTGCGCTTCGCTGACGTAGGAAGCGCGGCGGCCGATCACGAAGGCCAACTCGACCTCCCAATCCAGCTTCTTGGAGCCCTGCGGGATGATGACGTCGTCGTTCGGCCCGCAGACGCAGCTCGGCGCCTTGGAGAACATCACCGGCTCGGCGGGGACGGGCAGGTTCGATTCGGCCGCGTGGTCGGCATAGTTCAGCCCGATCGCGATGAAATGGCCAGGCCGATGCAGCGGCGAGCCGATGCGTGGACTGCCGTCGACCGACGGCAGGCTTTCCGGGTCCAAGCCGGCAAGCTGGCTGATCAGGTCGCCCGTCATGAGCTCGGGCCGGAAGTCACCGATTTGCCCGGACAGGTCCCGTATGCGACCCGACCCGTCCATCAGGCCGGGTTTCTCGGAGCCCTTCGGGCCGTAACGCACAAGCTTCATGACGTGTCCTCAGCAAATATGACGCGGACAATTCGCATCGGCTGGGCCGAGGTGCAAGGCCGCAGGGAATGCGTGCCGCCACCAAGGGACGAATTCGACCAGTGTGACCCCGGCGACACGCATCGGCACGTATTGGTCCCGATTGTGCAGCGTCTTTACCGAACAGAAACCACGTAGCCCAAATGACTGGCCTGTGAATATTCGCGATTAGGGATGGAGACGATGGGCGGGACAAGATTGGCGGCGTTGCTTGGCTCGACGGCCTTCGTTGCCCTGACCGGGGTGCAGGCCGCGCAGGCCGGCGCCTTCGCACTACGCGAGCAGAGCGCCTACGGGCAGGGCTCCTCGTTCGCCGGCGTCGCCGCGGGGGGCAGTCTGTCCTCGATGTTCTGGAACCCGGCGACCCTGATGGACATCGAGGCGATCGAGATCGAATCGGTCCTGACTGGCGTCATCCCGCTCTCGGAGGTGAACGTCCTGCCGCCGTTCGAGAGTGACGAAGGGGACATCGGAAAGGACGCCATCGTGCCCGCGGCGTACGCCGCGTACCGGCTGAATGACCGAGTCGTGCTCGGTGTCGGTGTAAACGGCGCGTTCGGCCTCGCCACCGAGTACGACGACGGTTCGCTTCTCTCTGCCACTGGCATCGCGGGCGAATCGGAAGTGTTTTCAATGAACCTGAACCCGACCGTCTCCTTCGAAGTAACCGACTGGCTGGCGCTCGCCGTCGGTGCCCAGATTCAGTATGTCGACATCGCGCTCACCCGGCAGGGAATTCCCGGCTTGGGGATTACCACGATAAAGGGGGAGGACATCGGGTTCGGCTTCACCGCCGGCCTGAAACTCACTCCAATAGAGGGGACGGAGATCGGCCTGGGCTACCGGTCGTTCATCGACCATGAGCTGGACGGTGACCTGGAAACGGCGGCCACGGATTTCGACGTTACGGGCGACGGCTTCAACCTCCCGGACATCGCCACAATCGGCCTGCGCCAGAGCATCACGGACAACATCCGGGTCATGGCCGGCGCCGAATGGTCGAACTGGAGCCGCTTCGACACCGTCAATATCGACGTGACCGACCTGGGTGCGACGATCCCGCTCGGCTTCGAATACAACGACGGCTGGTTTTTCTCGGCCGGCGGTGAGGTCGATGTGACCGACCAGGTGACGCTCCGCGCCGGCGTCGGCTACGAACTTTCGCCCATTGACGACGAGAACCGCACTTTTCGGCTGCCCGATAGCGACCGGCTCTGGCTGTCGGCGGGCGGCAGCTTCAAGGCCAGCGAGCGCTGGTCGTTCGACGCCGGCTACACCTACATCTCCGCCCAGGACTCCGACATCCTAGCCTCATCGGAGGGTGGTCCGGATGCGAACGGCCCGTTCAGCGGGGAAGGGGACGCCAGCGTCCACATTCTTTCAGCGGCTGTGAAGATCAAGCTGGGCGGCCGGTCGCAACCGACCGACCTGCCGATCGTCACAAAATAAGGGTGGTCAAAGGCGTTCGGGATGTCGGGTCGGCGACGCAGCGGTTGTCTGCCGGCTGAATTTGTGTCGTCATGAGCGCGCCATGGCGACTGTGCTACGGTCACGATCATCCAGCGGGGAGCGCCCGGTGCGCCGGATGCGTGCACTGTTCATTTCCGACATCCACCTCGGCACCCGTGGTTGCCAGGCGGAGCTCTTCCTCGATTTCCTCCGCTGCCACCAGGCCGAGACGATCTACCTCGTCGGCGACGTGGTAGATGGCTGGCGGCTGAAGCGCAGCTGGTATTGGCCGGCGGCGCACAACGACGTCGCACAAGCCTTCCTGCGGATTGCCGGGACAGGGACGCGCATCGTCTACCTCCCGGGCAACCACGACGAGTTCCTGCGCGACTACCTCGGCACGCATTTCGGCGGTATTGAGGTTTCAAACCGAACGATCCACGAGACTGCTGACGGCCGGCGCCTGCTGCTGATCCACGGCGACCAATTCGATGTCGTCGTGCGGCATGCGCGCTGGCTCGCCTTCTTCGGCGACTGGGCCTACGCAACCGCTTTGGCCCTGAACACCTACGTGAACATGATCCGGCGCAAGCTGGGGTTTTCCTACTGGTCCTTGTCAGCCTGGGCCAAGCTGAAGGTGAAGAACGCGGTGAACTACATCGGCGCCTTCGAGGAAGCGTTGGCGCGCGAAGCTCGGGAATCCGGCGTCGACGGCGTCGTCTGCGGGCACATCCACCACGCCGCGATGCATGAAGTCCTCGGGGTGACCTACTTCAATTGCGGCGACTGGGTGGAAAGCTGCTCGGCGCTGGCCGAGAACCCCGACGGCCGCATGGAGATCATCCGCTGGGCCGAGCAGGGCAGCGAAAGCTTTCGCTTCCTTGGCCGAGCCGCGACCGAAGCGGCCTGAACCGCGGCGCCGCCGCACCATGCAGATCACAGCTTGCGCATTCTGTTCCTGACCGACGCCTGGCCGCCGCAGCTCAATGGCGTGGCAATCGGCTCGGGCAATCACGTGGAGCGGCTCCGAGCCGCGGGGCACGCCCTCGATGTGGTCTCACCCGACATGTTTTCTGGCGTCCCGTGCCCGTCCTACCCGGACATCAAGCTCGCGCTGGTCCCGCCGGGGCGGATCAAGGGTTTAATCCGCACATTCCGGCCGGACTTCATCCACATCAATACGGAGGGCCCGATCGGTCTCGCCGGGCTTCTGGCCTGCCGCGGTCTGGGGCTGCGGTTCACTACCAGCCTGCGGTCAAAATTCCCGGACTACCTCGAGCTGCGCTTCCGTGTGCCCGCCCGCTGGAGCTACGGTTTCCTCCGCTGGTTCCACAACAGCGGGGCGGGTTGTCTGGTCCCGACCGAAAGTCTGGCGCGGGAACTTCGGGCCCGCGGCTTCAGGAACGTCCGCTTGTGGAGCCGCGGTGTCGATCCCGACCTGTTTCGCACACGTACGCCGACCGACCTTAAGCTGCCTCGCCCGATCTTCCTCTATGTCGGCCGCCTCGCCGTGGAGAAGAACATCGAGGCATTCCTCAGCCTCGACCTGCCGGGCTCCAAGCTCGTCGTCGGCGACGGCCCGCAGCGAGCGGAGCTGGAGCGGCGCTTCCCGGCTGCACGGTTCCTGGGGCCCAGGTTCGGCGAGCAACTTGCGGCGATCTACGCGTCCGCCGACGCGTTCGTTTTCCCGAGCCGCACGGATACCTTCGGCAACGTCATCCTGGAGTCGCTTGCCTGTGGCACGCCGGTGGCGGCCTTCCCGGTGACGGGACCGATGGACATCATCACCGACCCTCTAGTCGGAGTGCTTGACGAGGATCTTGGCCGGGCCGCCATGCGCGCGCTCGGCCTGTCGCGCGAGGCGTGCCGGGCGCATGCACTGGGCTACACCTGGGAAGCGAGCATCGGGCAGTTCATGTCGGCCTTGCGACTTGCAAATGGCGCCAGGTTGGACGAAGCCTCCGCCGCATGACGATCCACGCTTCAGCAAAAGCGATCCAGCCGCCTACGATCGCCGATGTCCAATCGGCCGCCGAGCGGATATCCGGGGTTGCGATCCGCACCCCGCTGCTCTTTTCGCCCGTCCTGTCCGAACGAACCGGGGGAAACATCTTCCTCAAGCCGGAATGCCTGCAGCGGACGGGCTCCTTCAAGTTCCGCGGCGCCTGGAACGCGGTGCAGGCGCTCGGCGAGCGAGCGCGCGATGGCGTTGTCGCTTGTTCTTCGGGCAATCACGGCCAGGGACTCGCCGAGGCGGCGCGCCTGGCCGGCATCAAGGCCGTCATTGTGATGCCGGCCGATGCGCCTGTGCTGAAGCGGCAACGGACGGCACGGTCCGGCGCCCGCGTGGTGCTCTACGACCGCGAACGCGAAGACCGCGACGGCATCGCGCGGGCTATCGCGGCGGAGGAGGGGCTCGTTTTTGTCCACCCCTACAACGACCCGGACGTGATCGCCGGCCAGGGCACCGCCGCCCTGGAGATCGCAGCCGACTGCGTCGCCATGGGCGTTGCGCCGGATTCGGTCGTCGTGCCGTGCAGCGGCGGCGGGCTGGGCGCCGGTACGGCCTTGGCCATCAACGACCGCTTCCCGACGGCCGCGGTATTTGTCGCCGAGCCGCGAGATTTCGACGACTACAGCCGTTCCCTCAAATCCGGCTCGCCGGAGGTGAACAGGTTGCGCGGCGGCTCGCTCTGCGACGCGCTGCTTGCGGAATCGCCAGGCTCAATCGGCTGGGCAATCAACCGCACCGGCCTGGCTGGCGGAGTGACCGCCAGCGATGAGGAGGCCTTTCATGCGGTCGGCCTAGCCTACGACGAGTTGCGTCTCGTGGTCGAGCCGGGCGGCGCGGTCGGGCTCGCGGCATTGCTGGCCGGAAGATTGAAGGCTGACGGACGGACCGTCGTCATCATGCTGTCGGGCGGCAATGTTTCCGACGAGGTTTTGGCCGAAGCGATCCGCGTCTACCGCTCCGGGGAAGTGTCCGAAACCTCTTCCATCTGATCCGCCGCGAACTCGCCCTCGCCGCCGCCAAGGCCGCCGGCGAGAGCGACGAGTTCCGCGCGGCCACGCTCCACCAGAGCGATGCGGCGGACGTATTCGTCGGTGGTGGTTTCCGCCGATGCTCCGTCCACGGCGATTTCCAGCGTCATGGCGATGCGGCGGAGTTCGTGCGCGATGCGCTCCGGCTGAAGCTGGTCGCGCACCGTGCCAATCGTCGCCTCAATCCGCTGCAACGAGTCGAGCAGGGAGGCCGTCTCGTCCGGCCGGGCTCGGCGGCGGTATTCATCCAGGAAGGCACGCCCCTTGCTCGTCGCCGACAGCGTGCCGAGCAGGTCGGAGAATTCCGTCTCGCTGATCCGTTCGGTGCTCGGTCGGCCGGCCATCAAGAATCCTGGGAAGGCCGTGCTTGGTGGCCATCCGCATGGTCGCGGAGAACGCTTAGGAAAGGCTTACGGCTCAGCCCCAGAGGTCCGGGTCGGGCGGCTGGATGATGGCGCCGGAATAAACCAGTCCGGGCTGCCGATCCTTTGCCAGCAGCAGCGGGCCGTCGAGATCCACCAGGTCGGCTTCCTGGGCCAGGAGCAGGGCGGGGGCCATGGCCAGCGAGGTGCCGATCATGCAGCCCACCAGGATGGTGAACTCGCGCTTCTGCGCCTCCCGCAGCAGGAGCAGCGCCTCCGTGAGCCCGCCCGTCTTGTCGAGCTTGATGTTCACCGCCTCGTATTTGCCCGTGAGGCCGTCAAGGTCCTCGGTCGTGTGGACGCTCTCGTCGGCGCAGATCGGCACGGGGTGTTCAAGCTCGGCCAGCAGGTCGTCGGCGTCCGCCGGTAGCGGCTGCTCGATCAGCGTGACCCCTGCGTCGGCGCAGGCGCGCATGTTTTCTTCCAGGTTCGCCTCGCTCCACGCCTCGTTTGCATCGGCGATAAGCCGGCTGCGGGGGGCGCAGGACCGCACCGCCCGGACGCGCTCCGGGTCGCCGTCGCCGCCGAGCTTCAGCTTGAGGATCGGCCGCTCCGCATTGTCTCGCGCCGCCGCAGCCATGCTGTCCGGATCGCCGAGGCTCAGGGTGTAGGCTGTGGTCAGCGGCTTCAGGGGGGCCAGCCCGCAGCGCTGCCAGACGGGGTCGCCGCCGGCCTTCGCTTCCAGATCCCAAAGGGCGCAATCAAGCGCATTGCGCGCGGCGCCCGGGGCCATGGAATGGCGCAGTGCCTCCCGGTCGCCATCCAGGCTAGCTGCGGCAAGTTCGGCCAGCACGCTGTCGACGGTCTCGCCATAGCGCTTGTAGGGGACGCATTCGCCCCGCCCGGTATGGACGCCGTCGGTCACCTCGGCGACCACGACCACTGCCTCCGTGCGCGAGCCTCGCGCGATAGTGAACGTCCCGGCGATGGGCCAGTGCTCCACCCGGGTCTGCAGCGTCAGCGTCATGGGCTGGGGTAGGTCGCGGCGATCCGATCGACGATCGAGTCGACGCCGGTGCGCATCGGATCTCCCGTCGGCAGGCCGTATCGCGCCGCGGTTTCTTCCAGGCACTTTCGAGCGGCGTCGTCGTCCAGCGCCTCCGTGTTCACCGCGATCCCGATCGGCCGGATTTCCGGGTTGGTCAGCCGGCCGAGGCGGACCGTCTGCTCGATCACGTCGTCGATGCTGGGCAGCGGATTGGCCACGTTCCGCATGTGGGTGCGCGTCGGCTCATGGCAGACCACAAAGCAGTCCGGCTGCGCCCCGTGCAGCAGCCCGAGCGTCACGCCGGCGAAGGACGGGTGGAACAGCGAGCCCTGGCCCTCCACGACCTGCCAATGGTTGTCCGCGGCAGCCGGCGAAAGCCATTCCGCCGCGCCGGAGATGAAATCCGCCACGACGGCGTCCAGCGCCACGCCACGTCCGGCGATCAGCACCCCGGTCTGGCCCGTCGCGCAGAACTCGCTCTCGAAGCCGCGCCGCCGCATCTCGCGTTCGATTGCCAGCGCGGTATATTTCTTGCCGATCGAGCAGTCCGTGCCAACAGTCAGCAGCCGCTTGCCGGGGCGCTTCGTCCCCTTGCCGACGCCGAAACGCTGGTCGGCATGGCGCACGTCGTGCAGCTTCGCCCCGTGCCGCTCGGCCGCCGACCGGATCGCTTCGACCGAGCCCAGCCGCATGTGCAGCCCGTTCGCGACGTCCATCCCGGCCTCGATGGCCTCGACGATCGTAGCCACCCAGTGCTCCGGCAGGATCCCGCCCGGATTCACGGCGCCGATCACGAAGGTCCGGGCACCAGCCGTGCGCGCCGCCGCGACATCCATGTCAGGCAGACCGGTATCGGCCCCACAGCCGGGGAGACGCATCTGGCCGACGCACCAGTCGGCGCGCCAGTCCTTGATGCCGTAGGCCGTCTTCGCGGCAAGCGGGTCCGGGACATCCCCGATGAACAACAGATAAGGGGTGGCAATCGACGGCAATTTGTGGCTTTCCTCAACAACCCCGCGGTGCAGCGTCGATGGCGGACTGCGCAGGGTCGCCGTCCTGCTACCATGTGTCGGGGCAGCCGTCAGCCGGGAACCATCCCTCCATGCGTGCCTCGATCGACCAGGATTTCCAGCAGGGAAGGTTGCTCCTGCGCCCGCTGGGCGAATGGGTCATCGACGAAGCCGCAAAGATTGATGCAACCATCCGCGACATCCTGTCCAAGGCTCCGGCGGAGCAGCTGAACCGCCTCGTCATCGATCTCTCGGCGGTGGGGTCCCTCGACACGGCGGGCGCGTTCCTGCTGGCTCAGGTGGAACGGCGGGTCGTGGCAGGCGGCGGCGAGGTGGATTGGACGGGCGCGGATTCCGGGCGCGTGGCGCTGCTTCAGCGGGTCCGGCACGCTGTTTCGGACGACGAACCCTCTCGACAGGACGGCCGGACCAGCCTGCTTCAGGACGTCGGGGCGACCGTCCTTTCGGTCAGCAAGGACGCCCGGCGGCTTCTCCTCATGCTCGGCGGTGCGGTGCAGGAATTCGCGACCGTGTTGGTCCGGCCGCGCACGTTCCGCGCTTCCGCGGTCGGGCGGCAGATCGAAGTGGCCGGCGTCCGTGCCGTCCCGATCGTCTTCCTCATGTCTTTCCTGATCGGCGGCATCGTCGCCCAGCAGGGCGCGTTCCAATTGCAGTTCTTCGGCGCGGCGGTGTTTACTGTCGACCTGGTCGGCATCCTTTCGCTCCGGGAAGTGGCGCCGCTCCTGACCGCGATCATGGTCGCCGGCCGTTCCGGCAGCGCCATCACGGCCGAACTCGGCTCGATGAAGATGCGCGAGGAGATCGATGCTTTGCGCGTCATGGGCCTCGACCCGATCAACGTCCTGGTGCTTCCGCGGGTGCTGGCGCTGATCATTGTGCTGCCGCTGCTCAGCTTCGTTGCCGGCATGGCGACGCTGCTCGGCGCCATGCTGACGCTATGGTACTATGTCGACATCAGCCCGACGGCATTCGTCGAGCGGCTGCGCTACGCCATCGATTTCTCGTCGCTGTTCAGCGGCCTGTTCAAGGCGCCCTTCATGGCGCTGATCATCGCGCTGATCGCCTGTTCCGAAGGGATGGCGGTGCGCGGCAGCGCCGAGTCGCTCGGCGCGCACACCACCGCGGCGGTGGTGAAATCCATCTTCATGGTGATCGTAGTGGACGGCATCTTCGCGGTCTTCTACGGCGCGATCAATTACTGATGGCCTTCAGCGAGCGCGAGCCGATCATCCGGGTCCGCGGGCTCACCGTGAGCTTTGGCGGCCCACCGGTCCTGGAAAACCTGGATTTCGAGGTCCGGCGCGGCGAAATCCTCGCCGTGGTCGGGGGCTCGGGCCAAGGCAAGTCGGTGCTGCTGCGCTCGGTCCTTGGCCTGGTGCGGCCGCAGGCTGGCGAGATCGAGGCATTCGGCGAAGTGGTGGGGCGACACGGTCCAACCGTGGAGATGGAGAAGCGCTGGGGCGTGCTGTTCCAGTTCGGCGCCTTGTTCTCCGCCTTGTCCGTGGCGCAGAACGTCGCCGTGCCGATGCGGGAGTTTCTGAAGCTTCCCGAATCCCTCATGCAGGCGCTCGCCCGCCTGAAGATCGAACTTGTCGGGCTGAAAGGGAGCGATGCCGACAAGTTCCCGGCAGAACTGTCCGGCGGCATGATCAAGCGGGCGGCGCTTGCCCGGGCCTTGGCGCTCGACCCGGAGATCCTGTTCCTCGACGAGCCCACCGCCGGCCTCGATCCGATCGCCGCGTCGGCCTTCGATGCGCTGATCGCTGACCTCAGAAACACTTTGGGCCTCACCGTGGTCATGGTAACCCACGATCTGGACACACTTTCCGCCATAGTGGACCGGATCGCGGTGGTCGGCGAAAAGCGCGTCCTGGTCGAGGGGGATCTGCGGGCGATGCAGCGCTTCGACCATCCTTGGGTGCGGTCTTACTTCGGCGGCGAACGGGCCCGGGCGGCTTTCGGATAGAGGCATGGAAACCAAAGCCAATACGGCCCTGATCGGGGCCTTCAGCCTGATCGTGCTCGCGCTCGGCTTCGTCTTCGTCTACTGGCTGGCGCGCGGCGGCGAGCAGAGCACCAGCGCGCCCCTGACCGTCATCTTCGAGGACCCGGTGACCGGCCTGGCGGTCGGCAGCCAGGTGGTCTTCAACGGCATCAACATCGGCACGGTCAAATCGCTGACGCTCGATCCGGCGCGGCCGAAGTCGGTGCGCGCCGTGGTCAACATCCAGCCGCTGGCGCTGGTAAAGCAGGATACCCAGGTCACCTTGGGATTCCAGGGCCTGACTGGTGTCGGATACATCGAGATGGCTGGCGGCTCGCCGGACCTGCCCCCTATCTGGCAAGCCATGCCTGAGCCGACGATCGTGGCGGTGCGCTCAAGCTTCCAGGACCTGATGGCGGGCGCGCGCGGCATCCTGTCCCGCACCGATTCGACCCTGAAGACGGTCGAAACGCTGGTCACCGAGAATGCCGACGACGTCGCTCAGTCGATCAGGGACGTGCAGAGTTTCACGGGCGCGCTGGCGCAGAACTCCGACAAGATCGCCAACCTGGTAGATCAAGTAGCGACCGCGTCGGCCGGCATCGCCGAATCGACGGAAAGACTGCGGGGCATTGTGGAGCGCAGCGACGCGCTGATCTCGGCGGTGGACCCCGAACAGGTGCGCAGCACGCTCGACAACATCGCTGCCACTACGCAGACCGTCTCCGAGCAGGCGGGACGGCTCGGGGCAATCGTCGACCGCGCTGATGCGGTGTCGGCTGATATCCAGGCCTTCTCCGGCAACCTTCCGGAACTGGGCCGGAAAACCGACGCACTGCTCGCGGCTGTCGATCCGGAGAAGGTCTCGGGCACGCTCGACCGCCTCGACGCGATCGCGGCCGCGGTCGACCCTGCCGCTATCCGATCCACCGTGGATGGCCTGGGCGGGATCGGCGAGATCTTCCAGGCCAACCGCGAGAACATCAACACGATTGTCACCAAGCTCACCTCGTTGTCCGGCGACCTGTCCGCATTCGCCTCCCGGCTGCCGGTGCTGGGCGAGCGCACCGACTCCCTGCTTGCGGCCATTGATGGCGAGCGTCTCGGCCGAACTCTTGAAAACGTCGACCAGTTCGCAGCCACGCTCGCCGGCAACAGCGACAACATCAACGCGATCGTTGCCGATGCCCGCCAAGTCGCGTCGCGCTTCGAGTCGCTGAGCACGCGGGCGGAATCGGTGCTGGCTGAGATCGAGGGGATGACAGGGGCCGGCGGGCCGGGCGGGGCGGCGGGCGGCATCATGACCGATGCGCGCGAAACGCTGGCCTCAATTCGCGACGCGGCGGACTCGTTCAACGCACAGATCGGTGCGATCGGCGGAAGCATCGGCGAGTTCAGCGACCGGGGTCTTCGCGATCTGCAGAATCTGGTAAGCGATGGCCAGCGGACCATCAGCCGCCTGGACCGGGTCATCACCGACGTGGAGAACGATCCGACCGGTTTCGTGTTCGGGGGCGAGCGGGTGCCGGAATTCCGGGGCCAGCAACGGCGTTGACGCCAAGGGGGCTTCAGGTGGACGAACCGGCGGCGCTGGACGATGCGCGAACGCGGCAGTGGCGGAGGCGGGCGCGGCTTGCGCTGACGTCGCTGCTGTTGCCGCTTTCGCTTGCTGGCTGTGCCGCGATCATTCCGCAGGCGCCGAACGCCATCTTCGACCTGAGCGCGCCGGGTCGGCCGTCGCCGGCGCGCGGCTCGATCCAGATTCTGGTGCCGCAGCCCACAGCGGTGAAGGCTCTCGACAACGACAGGATCGCGGCCCGGCCGACGCCGGCGCAATACGCCTACCTGCCGAACGCCGTCTGGAGCGACCTGCTGCCGAGGCTCTTGCAAACGCGGCTGATCGATACACTGCAGAACAGCGGCCGTGTGCGGGCCGCCGCCCAGCCCGGACAGGGCCTTCTGATCAACTACCAGCTGCTCCTGAACGTGCGGGCCTTCGAGCTGCAGGCGGAGGGCGCCGTGGCGGAATTCGCCGTTAAGCTGATGGACGACACCAATGGCCGGGTGATCCGGTCACGCGTGGTCCGCCACGTGGTCCCCGTGCCGTCGCTCGACAATGCCAGCATCGTGGCCGGCCTCGACGCGGCGATGGATGCCGCCTTTCTGGAGATCGCGCGCTGGGCCGCCGCCGGCGGCGGAAGCTAGATCCCGGTCGCAAGAAGGGCCTGCGGCGAGCGCAGGCCCCAACTGCTTTAAATCCCCCAAAGGCTCAGGTGAGCTTGCCTGCGGCGTGGGCGAGCATCGTGTAGACCTTGCCCGTGTCCGACGTCAGGTATTTGCGGGACACGGCGGGGTCGCTGTCCTTCTTCGAGACCTCGGCCAGAAGCCGCTCGAAGTCGGCGATGTAATTGTCCACCGCCTGGCGGAAATCACCGTCCTGCTCGTATTTGCGGCGGAGTTCGTCGAAGGTCCGTTGGCCCTGCAGCGTGTAGAGCCGGCGGGTGAAGACATTGCGCTCGCCGCGCTTGTAACGGTCCCACAGCTCGACTGAAGCTTCGTGGTCGATCGCGCGGGCAATGTCGATCGACAGCGAGTTCAGCGATTCCACCACCTGGGCCGGCGAGCGCTTCGGTGGCGTAGTTTCGGCCGGTGTCTCGGACCGTGTGGGCGCCAGCGCGGGTTCCTCATGCGAGGAGGCACGGCGCAGCAGATCGGCCACCCAGCCGCGGCCTTCGCTCCGCGGGCGGGCCTCCGGCGCCGGAGGCGGCGTGGGCGCCTTGGCTCCGGCCTCGGCTGGACCCCGCGCGGCGGGCCGGGCAGGTGAGGGTGGCGGCGTTTCCGGCGCGGTCTGGGCAGGACGCACCGGATTGGCCGCAGCAGGTGTCGCCGGTGCCGGTGTAGGCTGCCCCGCTCTTTGCTCCGGAGCCTTGGCCGCCGCATTCGGCGTCGCCGCGGCCACATTGCCCGGAGCGGTGGCGACAGGCGCGGCTGGAGGCGATGCCGGCGGAGCGGACGCCGGTGCGGCAGCAGCGGGCGTCGCCGGCCGGGGCGCGGGCTGCTGCGCGGCGGGAGCGGCAGCCGGGCCCGGTGGCTTCGGTGCCGGAGCGGCTGCAGCCGCCGGGGTAGGCGCAACATTCGGAGCAGTAGCTGCCAGCGGAACCGGCGCAGCCGGCGCAACAAGTGCCGCAGGTGCCGGGGCGGACTCCCCGGCGTAGCGCGCCACGATCTTGGAGAGCTCGTTGATGGCCTCGACCTGCTCAGTCACAGCCCGCCGCATGGCGGCGGTGGCTTCCTTGGCCTCCGCCGGCATTTCCAGGACACCGCGCTGCAGATGTTCGCGCGTTTCGGCCAGTTCACGCTGGATCTCGCCGGACGCGCGACGCATCTCCTCCGTGGTAGTGGCAAAGCGCATTGTCGCCTCTGCCACCGCGCGGGTCACCTCGTCCACCAAAGTGCCGGCGGTCGCCCGCAGCGTCTCCTCCGATCCCGACTGGGCAGCCAGCAGTTTCTGCTCAAGCTGCTGCCGGGCGGCCTCGACGCCCTCCACGGCGCGCTTGCCCTCCGCAACGGCGGCAAGCCGCATCGTTTCGAACTGGCCGATGGCGCCGCGCGCCGCTTCCTCGGCACGCCGACCCAGCATTTCGCTGAGTTCGGCTACGCGCTGCTCGGCGCCGCTCAGCGCACCCGCGAGCACGCCGGCCGACGAGGATGCGGTCTCTTCCGTCACCCGGCCGATGGCCTCGGCCACTTCGGTGACCCGCTGCTCCGCGGCGCTGAGCGTGTCGGCGATGCGTCCCGACGCGCTGCGGGTCGAGGTCTCCGCCACCCGTCCAAGGCTCTCGCCGAGGCGGAACAGCTCCGCCGAGAAGGTGGCGATCTGCTCCTGCACCGTTTCCAGTGTCTTGGTGAGCGCGCCGCCGGCTTCCTGCGTAGTGGTCTGCGTGCGCTCCCGCACCGTGTCGGCAACCGCATTCATGCGCTCTTCGGCCGTACCCAGGGTTTCCGAGAGCACGCTCGTCAACCGGCTCAGGCGGGTTTCCACCGCCTCGGCCTGCTGCGCCAGGCCGGAGGCGATCGCCTCTAGTGCGGCGCGCCGATCCGCCAGGCCCGATTCCATCGTGCTGTTGGTCGCCGCTAGCCTGGTCGTGATCTCCGAAAGAGCCTCGGTTTGAGTGTTGAACTGCCCGGCCATGGCCGCGATGTCGCGCAGCACATAGGTCGACACGTCGCGCAGGGTCTTGACCTGGTCAGACAACAGCGCATGCGACTGGCCGGTGTCGCGGGCGGCGCCCTCCAGCGCCTCGCGCAGCGTGCCGACCTGACCGGAAAGGGTCGCCTCGATGCTGGCCAGCTGCTCAGTGCTGTTGCCCAGCACGGTCTGCAGTTCCTGGTTGGTGCCTTCCAGGCGGGTGACCATCTCGCCGAGATCGGTGCGGACACGGTCGTTGGTGCCGGAGATGGCGTCCATGATCGAGCGCGTCTGGGCACCGAGCGTGGATAGCAGGCGGCGGACGTTGGTCTCGAACGCGCCGCTCGCCTCCTCGCTTTGCTTGGTGATGGCCTCGACGAGGTTGCTGCCGCGATCCTGGATCTGCTCCACCAGACGGTCCCGCCGCTGATCCAGTTCGTCGAGCAAGGCCCGAGCGCTCACATCGACGCTTTCGGCAATGCCGCGGGAACGACCGTCAACGCTTTCCAGCAGCCCTTGGCTGCGCTGCTCGAAGTCGCCGACCAGCGACGAGGTGCGGGTGTCGAGCCCGTCCAGCAGCGAATGGCTGCGCGTGTCAAGATCGGTCGTGAAGGTCTGGGCGCGCGAATCGATCCCGCTCAGGATCGCTTCGGCCCTCTCGTCGAGCCCGCCGGCAAAGGCGTGCGACCGAGTTTCAAGGCTCTCGGTCAGCACGTGCGACCGCGTGTCGAGTCCTTCCAGCAGCGTATGCGTACGTGCGTCCAGGTCCTCGGAGAAGGCGCGCGACCGTTCCTGCAATTGCTGCAGAAGCTCGCGGTTCGAGGTTTCCAGGGTCGCGGCGAGGCCCCGTGTTTCCTCCTGGAAACCGCCAACCAGCCCGGCTGTCCGCCCCTGCAGCTCCTGGGCAAGCGCGCGCACACGCCCCTCCAGCGTTTCCGCGAAGCCGCGGCTCTGTGCCTCCATTCCTTCGATGACCGAACGGCCGCTCGTCTCGATCGCGGTGAGCAGAGTGCTGGAACCGGAGTCGAGCAGGGTTGCCAGTTCAGTCTGCCTGGCGGTCAGGCTGGCATTCAGCGCATCGCTGCGCTCGTTCAGCATCGCGCCCGTCGCGCCAAGGGTCGACTGCAAGGAGTTCGCCCGATCGGCGAAGCTGGTTTCGACATTCTGCAGACGGTCGCCTAGCCCGCGGTTGATCTCCATCATGCGCGTGGCGATGGTTTCCGTCAGGTCGTGGGTATGGGTGTGCAGGTGCTCGCCCAGCAATTGCAGGCTGCTGTCGACCGCCGCCGAGATGCCCGTCTGGCCATCGTGGAAGGCCGAGGCCATCTCGCGCGTCCGCGCCACCAGGGTTTCGCTGATCTGGCGTGCGCGGTTGTCGAGCGTGTCGTTGATCCGCTCCAGGCGGTCGTCGAGCGTACCGGCGAAGCCGTCGGCGCGCTGCGCGAAGTTCTGGGTGACCTCGCCAATGCGAGCAGTGACCCGGTTCTCGAATCCGGTGAGACGGCCTTCAACCGCGATCTCGATCGTGCTCGCCGACGCGGCGAGCCTGACCGCCGCCGACTCGGCGCTGTCCGTAAGGCGGCTTTCAAAGCCGGTGAGACGCGAATCGAGGGTTTCCCCGATCTGGGCGACCCGCGTATCGATCAGCGAGCCGAGCGCTGCGCTGCGTTCGCCGAGTGTTGACGCGAGGGCTCCGCCGCGATTGTCGAGAACGTCGGAGATGCGGCCGATATTGGCCTCGATCTCGTGCCGCAGCCGTTCACCCCGTTCGCTCAGGGCCGTTCCGGCCTCGGCGCCCGTGGCGGCGATCACGCCCTGCAGGGCGTCCATCTGCTCGCGGATGCGTTCAGCCGTCTCGCGGCCGGAGCTGGCGAAATGCGCCTGCGCGTCGCTGAGGGTGATCTCCACCGTGCTCAGCTGCTCGCCGACATGGCTGGCCAGTTCGCGCCCGGCGGTGCCAAGCCGCTCGTCCGCGAGCGCCAGCGCCGCCTCGATGCTGCCGAGCTGCTGGATGACGTTGCCGGCGATCCGATCGCCGGAGCTGTTCAGCCGGTCATTCGCGTCGCTGAGCCGGCCCTCGATGGTTTGGAACCGCTCGTCAATGCCGACCGCGATATGGTCGCCAGTTGACGCAAGCCGGTCGCTGGCCGTGGCGAGCGAGTGGTCGATGGCGCCCACCTGGCGGCCGATGTCGCTAACCAACCGGTCGCTGACCCCGGCGAGGCGGTCGTTGGCGGAGCCAAGAGCTGACTCCACCCGCTCGACTTGCGCGCCGATGCTGTCCGCGACATTGCCGCCGGTCGCGTTGAAGCGTTCGCTGGCGGCGATGAGCGCTGAGTCCACGACGCTGATCTGGCTGCGGAAGTCGCCGAGCAGACGCTCGCCCGTCGAGTTTAGCGTTTGGCCCGCATTGGCCAGCGCCTCGCCGATGCGATCGACCTGGGCACCAACCTCGCCGGCGACGTCGGTGCCGGTGTTGCGGAAGCGCTCCCCGGCGAGGGTCAGCGCGGAATCCACCGCTCCGATCTGCCGGTGGATATCGCCGACCAGCCGCTCGCCCGACTGGGAAATCCGCCCATCCGCAGCGCTGATCGTTGCCTCGACGCGGTCAAGCTGCTCGCCGATACCGGCCGCCACACGCTCCCCCGCCTGGCTGAACCGTTCCGCTGCCGAGCCGATGGTCGCGTCTGCCGCGCTCGCCTGGCGACCCAAATCTTCCAGAACCCTGCCGCCACTTGCCTCCAGCCGCTGGCTTGCGGCTGTGAAAGCTGCCTCAACCCGCTCCGCCTGGGCGCCGACATTGGTGGCCAAGTCGTTGCCGCTCGTCGCGAAGCGCTCGCCCGCCGCGCTGACCGCGGCGTCCACGGCCCCGATCTGGGCGTGGATCTCGCCCACCAGCTGCTCGCCTGTATGGCCGAGCCGGGAACTCGCCGAAGCGATAGCCGACTCCACCCGGTCCACCTGGCCCCCGACATTGGCGGCCAGCGTCTCGCCGGTAAGGCTGAGGTGTTCGTTGGCGGCTGACAACGCTGCGTCGACGGTGCCGACCTGTCGGGAAATCTCGGAGGCGACGCGCTCGCCGGCGCCGCCAAGGCGCTGGCTGGCCGAAAGCACCGAGGCATCGACGCGAGCGATCTGCGCGGCAACGCCGTCGGCGATTTCCGCGCCGGCGGAGACGAAGCGGTCGCTGGCCGCCGCAAGAGCCGTATCGACCCGCTCCACCTGGGCGGAGATGCCGCCGGCAATTTGTTCGCCGACGCGGCCGAAGCGTCCGCCGGCTTCCCCAAGCGCGGCGTCGATGCGCGACACCTGTTCCGCGAGGCCACCGGCGATCCGGGCGCCGGACTGATCGAACCGTTCGTTGGCCGCCGACAAGGCTGTGTCTACGCGCGAAACCTGTTCGGCGATCCCCCCGGCAATCTGTTCGCCGACGCGACCGAAACGTCCGCCGGCTTCCCCAAGCGCGGCGTCGATGCGCGACACCTGTTCCGCCAGGCCACCTGCGATTCGGGCGCCGGACTGGTCGAACCTCTCGTTGGCGGCGCCAAGCGCCTCATCGACACGTGACACCTGGGCGAGAAGGGCGCTCTCCATCAAGCCGCCGGATTCGCGCAGTCGGTCATTGGCGATCGCCACGGCAGAGTCGATGCGCCCGACCTGTTCGGAGACGCCCTCGGCGAGGTTGGATCCTGCATCTTCGAAGCGCTGGCCTGCGGTCGCCAACGCAGCGTCCACCGCGCCGACCTGCTTGTGCAACTCACCCAGGATGCGGTCGCCGCTTGCGCCAAGCCGCTGGCCCCCCGCCGCCACGGCGGCGTCGATCCGGGCCACCTGTTCCGAAACGGATTCGGTGACCTGCCCGCCCGTCAGGCTGAAGCGCTCGTTGGCCCTGCCCAGGGCATTGTCGACCACGTCGATCTGCGACTGGATATGGCCGGCGATGCGCTCCCCAGCGGCGCCCAGCCGGTCGTCGGCCCTGTCGACCGCTTCCTGAACGCGGGCAACCTGGGCGGCTACGCTGCCGCTCAGTTCATCGCCGGTCTGCCGCAAGCGTTCGCCCGCCGATTGCAGCGATGCGTCCACGGCGCCAAGCTGCCGGTGGATGTCACCCAACAGCCGGTCGCCGGATTGGCCGAGCCGCTCGCTGGCCGAGGCCACGACGGTTTCGATCCGGTCGACCTGAGCGGTCACCGATCCGGCCGCATCGGCACCCGAGTTCGCAAACCGCTCGGCCGCAGTGGCCAGTTCTGAACCCACCGCTTCGATCTGGTTGCGCAACGTGTATTCGACGCTTCGACCCGTCTCCTCCAGCCGCTGGCTGGCAACAACCAGCGCCGACTCCGTGTCTGCGACCTGGCGATCCAGCGAGTCGATCACCGAGCGGCCGCTGACTTCGAGCCGATCGCCCGCGTCGGCCAGGGCCGTCTGCGCGTCCTGCAGCTGGGCGCTCATCGCCCTGGCCACCGTCTGCCCGGTCTGGCCGAGATGCTCGATCACCGCCTTGGAGCGGGCCTCCAGCGCGCTGTTGACGATGTCGGCGGCCCGCTCGATACGACCCGTCGTGGTATCGGCCTGGCTGGCCACCAACTCGACGATTTCCTCGGCCCGCGAGCCGAGCCGCTGCACCAGCGCTTCTCCGTCCACCGTGACCGCGGTAAAAATCCGGTCGCTGGTCGTGCGCAGCTGCTCCACCACGCCGCCGGCGCGTTCGGTCAGGGTGGTTTCGAGCCGCTCCTGGGCCAGGCGCAGGCGCCCGTCGATGTCTTCCGTCTGCCGGGCCAGTGTTTCGTTGAGGCCGGCGCCGGCGTTCCGCAAGCTTTCGCTGGCCTGTTCGCCACGGCTGAGCAGGGTTTGCGCCAGCGTGTCGCCGGTCTCGTGGATCTCCTGCACAATGCTTGAGCCACGGTCGGAGAACGCGTCGAGCGTCCGGCCGCTTGAGGTTTCCAGCCGACCCAAGAGTTCCTCGCCGCGCGCCTGGAGCGACTCGGTGAAGCTCTCGCCGGTGGAACTGATGCGCTGCAGCAGGCTGTCGCCGCGCTCGGCGAATGTCTCCGAGAGGTTGAGCGTGGTGCGGCCGAGCCGGTCGACCAGCGCTTCGCTATGTTCGGCGAAGGTTTCGGAGATGCTGCCTACGGAGCCGGTGAGCCGCTCGACCAGATTGTCGCCGCGCGTGATGATCGTTTCCGACAGCCGGTCGCCGGCCTCGTTGAGCCGTTCAAGCAGTGCGTCGCTGCGCGCGCCGAGGGTGCCGACGACCTGCTCGCCGGTAGTGCTGATGCTCTGTGTGATGGCGTTGCTGCGCCCGGCCAGGAGGTCGGTGATGCGCTTGGCCGCTCCGTCGGCCGCCACCGCGATCTGGTCGGTCACGCCTGCGAGGTCGGTAGACATGGACTCGTGCGAGCCGCGGATCGCCTGGCGGACCCGGTCGGCATTCTGCACGATGGCTTCGCGTTCGGTGACCAGTTCGTCGACCAGGCGCCGGATGCGGAGCTCGTTGTCGGTGTATGACCGTTCGAGCGACGCGACTTCGTTGTGGACGAGCACTTCAAGCTCGCTGGCCCGCGCCAGCGCCCGCTCAATGCCGTCCCCCATGGCGGCGACCTCGCGGCGGATCGCCTGGCTTACCGTGACCACCGACTCCTTGGCGATATTCTCCGGTTCGGCCAGCCGCAGGGCGACCTCGGTCATGGTGCGCGACACCATCCGCATTTCGTGGCTGCGCCAGATGAGTACGGCCATTCCCCAGAAAAGGATCACCGGTCCGATCAGGGCGATGGCAAGGCCGAGCAGGTGAGGGGCCCGGCGCAGCGCGCCGATGCCGTCAAGCGCCGCGATCTCGTCGCCCCAAAGGTTGAGACCGAAGGCGCTGCCCAATCCGATCCACACCAGCGACACAATGAGGGCAGTCCAGAACGGCGTGTAGGACGGACGGCGCTGTAGCGCGTAGAGCAGGTTTCCGACGGAGCGCACATCGTCGTTGGCCGCGCGCCGGGCGGCGCGGGTGCGGTCGCCCGGGCGGCGCTCCGGTTGCGCGCCCCTCCGCTCCGCCGCTTCCTCCGCTGCCGCGGGGGCCGCCGCCGCATTCTGCCGCGCGGTGGGTGCGCCTGTCCCTGATGCCATCTGCTTGACCTTCTTGGCGGGGGAATGGGATCCCGGCTTGTTCGCGTCGCCCTTGAAATCGATCTTGAGCGCGTCTTCGACGGCGCTCAGCGCGGACTCGGACTGATCAGCTTTCTGGAATTTGCTCATCCGGCACCCGCCCCCGCCCGTACACCATACCAAAGCGATGCGTTGCCGATCACAGTCGGCGACACGTATAGGACTCTTGACGGCCAGGGAGCGAGGCTGCGGGTCTCATCAGCCGAATCATTCGCGCCTTCGGCAAGGGCTGAATGCCGAAAGTGGCGGAAAGCTGGCTGCAACAGTCCGCCTCTCAACGTCTGTCCGCTTCGGAGTGCAAGCTACAATGTCACAGTTTGAGCCGAAAATCCATGCCGAGTATGTATTATGCCCTGAATATGGCGAGGATAACCTTCGTCGCATTTGCCCGGATCGGGCCTGAATCGGGGCAGGCCGAAAGCCGGCACTGAACACGGGGCGGCCATGTCGGCGGAAGCGATCCCAATCCTGGACCTTGCCCAGCTCCATCGACGCAGCCTCGGGGATCCGGCGCTGGAGATCGAGATCCTGGCGCTGTTCTCGGCCGAACTGGAGCGCTTGCTCCGCCAAGTGGAGGAGGCCGATACGAACCATATGCGCGCTGAGCGGCTGCGCGCCATCATCGCGCTGGCGCGCAACACCGGCGCCGCCCGGCTCCTGCGCGATGCACGGCTGGCCGAAGCGCACCTGGCGTCCGGCGACGCGGATTTCGCCACGCTTGCCGATACTGCGGCGGAGACCCTGGCCCATGTACGCGGCGGCCACGCCGGCGCAGGGCAGGGCCGCTTCGGCGCGCCTTGACTCGCCCCACTCGGGGTCTAAACCCGTGCGGTTTTCTAGAACCCCGGGACATGATGGCAAAAATTACCTTCATCGGAGCAGATGGGACGCGCTACGAGGTGGAGGCGGAGAACGGCTCCACCGTCATGGAGAACGCGATCCGCAACGCCGTGCCGGGTATCGAAGCGGAATGCGGCGGCGCCTGTGCCTGCGCCACCTGCCATGTCTACGTAGCGGGGGAATGGCGCGGGGTCACTGGCGAGCCAGGTCCAATGGAAGAGGACATGCTGGATTTCGCCTACGATGTCCGGCCAACGTCGCGGCTCTCCTGCCAGATCCGCGTCACCGAACACCTGGACGGCCTGGTTGTGACCGTTCCCGAGCGGCAGACCTGAGCCGCCGATATAGAAATTTCCGGAGTTGAGATGACATCGAATTACGCCCAGACGGATGTTGTGATCATCGGCGCGGGTCCGTGCGGCTTGTTTGCAGTCTTCGAACTCGGCCTGCTCGATCTCAAGTGCCACCTGATCGACATCCTTGACCGGGCCGGCGGCCAGTGCGCCGAGCTTTATCCCGAGAAGCCGATCTACGACATCCCGGCCTGGCCGGTGATCGGCGCCCAGGAACTCGTCGACAAGCTGATGGAGCAGATCCAGCCGTTCGGGCCGGAGTTCCACTTCGGCGAGATGGTTGCCGAGATCGAGCGCACGCCGGAGGGTTTTCTGGTCCGCACGGACGCCAGCACGGCCATCGCCTGCAAAGTCATCGTCATCGCCGCCGGGGGCGGCTCTTTCCAGCCGAAACGCCCGCCAATCCCGGGCATCGAGCAATACGAGGGCACCAGCGTCTTCTACTCCGTGCGGCGGATGGAGGATTTCCGCGGCCACGACCTGCTGATCGTCGGCGGCGGCGACTCCGCCCTCGACTGGACCCTCAACCTGCAGCCGCTGGCCAGGCGGTTGACGCTTGTCCATCGACGCGCCGAGTTCCGCGCTGCGCCGGACAGCGTCATCAAGATGTATGCCGCGCAGGAGCGCGAGGAACTCGATTTTCAGGTCGGTCAGGTAACCGGGCTGGTAGGCTCGAACGGCCAGCTCAGCGCGGCAATGGTCAAGGGCCCGCATGGCGAGGTGGAGATCCCGTGCACCCGGATGCTGCCGTTCTTCGGGCTGACGATGAAGCTCGGCCCGGTCGCGAACTGGGGCCTGAACCTGCACGAGAACCTCATCGCGGTGGACACCGAGCGCTTCGAAACCTCCGAGCCAGGCATCTACGCCATCGGCGACATCAACTGGTATCCCGGTAAGCTGAAGCTCATCCTGTCGGGCTTCCATGAAGCGGCGCTGATGGCCCAGGCAGCCAAGCGCGTCGCCCATCCCGACCAACGCGTGGTGTTCCAGTACACCACGTCCTCCACCAGCCTGCAGAAGAAGCTGGGAGTGGCGTGACTTCGCGCGTGCCGCTGAGCGCGGGCAATGAGGCCAGCGCTCCGTTGCGCCACGCGCCCGACGTAAGGCGGGGCATAGCTAGATCCTGAGATGGCCCAGAACGGCGGGCAGCAGCATTTCTGTCGCCGCCCGCGCCGCATCGGCCTCGGTGCCGAAGGCTCCGTCGAGAGCGAGCCGGGCGAAGCCATGCACGATGGACCAGCAGGCGATCGCCGCGGGGCTCGGCAACCGATCGGGTGCGCCACGCGGGCCAAAGCCGGCGCCTCCAACCGCGCGCTGCAGCACGCCGAAGGCCGCGTCCCCGGCTTTCACCAGCGCCGAATCGTCTGCGTCCAGGAGTGCTTTGCGCCACATGAGCTCGAATCGCGCCGGCTGGGCTAGGGCAAAGCCGACATAGGCGAGCCCTTGCGCCCGGACACGCCCCCCCAGGTCGCGCGGAGCAGCGTCGTCAGCGGCAGCCAGCGCCGCTTCGAGATCGCCGAAGGCAGCCGTCGCAACTGCGGTCAGCAGCCCGCGAGCATCGGAGAAATGGTGCGCGGGAGCGGCCGGTGAAACACCTGCGCGCCTCGCCGTTGCCCGCAGGCTGAACCGTTCGACGCCGTGTTCGGAAAGCTCTGCTTCCGCCGCGGCGATCAGCGCGTCCCGCAGACCGCCATGATGATAGCGAGTGCCACGCGCCCGAGCTGTCTTGACATTGTTAAGATCGGCCGTCACAAGCGATCTATGCAGTGTTAAGCTACGGACGGCAAGCGATGATCGACGCACCTGTGTTGTTCGCCACCGGCAATGGCCTGGCGCTGTTCTGCTGGGTCGCTCTGATTGCGAGCCTGTTTGTCGCGCCGATCCGCTCGTGGCTATGGCGCGTCACAGGCTTCGCCGTTCCGGCGTTGCTGGGCCTGGCCTACATCGCTTTGCTTGCGACCGGCTGGGGTGACGCGCCGGGAGCGGGCTTCGGGTCGATCGGCGCCGTCCGGGCGCTGTTCGCGAACGATGCTGCGCTGACGGCGGGCTGGTTCCACTATCTCGCTTTCGATCTGTTTGTCGGCACCTGGATCGCCCGTGAGGGGCTTGCCGCCGGGCTGCACCCGGTGCTGCTTGTACCCTGCGTCGTTCTCACCTTCATGTTCGGTCCGGCCGGGCTCCTCCTGTTTTTCGCCTTGCGGCTCCTCCCGGTCAGGGGCGGGCGGTCATGAGAGCGGCGATCCTCACCGGTGTGTTGCGCTGGTCACCGTCTCCGCTCCACCTGCTATGTGCCCGCGAGCGCCAGCTCACGACGTTCGGCCTCACGCTGCTTGCCCTCGCCGTCTTGATGTGTCTGGCTCAGCTTGCCGATGAACGCACATTTCAGGATGTGAGCGTTTGGGTGAAGCCTGCCAAGTTTGCCCTGTCGATTGGCGTCTTCGCGCTTACCGCCGCCTGGTTCTTCGGCTATGTCCGCCCTGAGCGGCGCCAGAGCGCGCTCATGCGCCTTACCGTGGCAGTTCTGATCGCAGCCGGCGGCCTGGAACTTCTTTGGATCACAGTGCAGGCAGCGCGTGCCCAGGGCTCGCATTACAACACCGCGACCCCGTTCACCGCTGCTTTGTATCCGGTGATGGGCGTTGTGGCGGTGCTGCTGATCGGCACCACCCTGGCGCTGGCATGGGAGATCGGCCGCCGCCCGGCTCGGGGCCTGCGCTTCGATTTCGTCTTGGCGGTGGTGACCGGGCTGGTCCTGACTTTCCTGCTCGGCGGTGTGCTGGGCGGCTACATGAGTGCGCAGACGTCTCATGCCGTGGGGGCGGAGGGCGGCGGAACGCCGTTCTTCGGCTGGAACCGGATGGGCGGCGACCTGCGCATCGCCCATTTCATGGGCATACACGCCATGCAGGCCGTGCCCTTGCTGGGCGCGCTCGTTGCTCCGTTGCGCCTGCCAGGCGCCCGCCTCGCCATCGTCGCCGGCGCGACCGTCTGGACCGCAGCGACCTTGCTGCTGTTCGCCCAGGCTGTCAGCGGGCAGCCGTTGTGGCCCTTGTAAAACGAGGGCCTATTCGGGGTGACGCCTGTTCAGATCCGCAAGGTGCGGCCGGCTATGCCGGAGCGCACAGAGTCCGGCAACGCATAGAAGGCGCGGCGCAACGCCGGCTCCACCCGGTTCAGGACCACGTTGACATAGAGCCGGCCGGCCAACGTCAGCGGAAGCGCGAAGTCCGAGGCCAGCACTTCGTCCGACTGCCATTCCGACTTGTTGCGATAGCGTGGCGTCATCATGTCGTAGCGGCTGATGCCGTTCTCCACGCACCACTCGAGCACCTTTTCGGTCAGCACATTGCCCGGGCCGAGCTTGCCGAAGTCGGGCTCGAAGGCGCCGAGATAGAGGTGGTAAGCGCCCCGATCACAGAAGCCCATTTCGATGGCGGCGGTGCGCCCGTCGACGCTCAGCCGCGATACGACCATGCGCGGCTCGGCTTCCGCACCGGTCAGGCTACGGGCCAGATCGGCCAGGCACTCGGATGTTTCGGGCTTCAGGAATGCCCGGCTGAGCCGGCCCGTGCTGCGCAGCCATTCGCGTTTCAACGCCATGGCTTCGGCCAGCCATGCCTGCGCATCTTCAGGATTCTGGGCCACCGCGAATTCGACCTGGCCCTCCTGCTCGAAGCGCCGGACGCGCTTGTTCTGTTGCCGCGTGACGCGCGTCTTGAGGGAGGCCATGAAGTCCTGCATCCCTCCCGAAAGGTCGGAGAAAGGCGCGCCTTCCGCAGGCCCGAGCGGCGCAGCATCGCCAAGCGCACTGAAGAGCGCGCCGTCATGGCGAACCCGTTCCAGCATCAGCACATCCGGGCGCAGGGTCCGCCCCAACGCACCCAAGGCCGTGTTCAGCGCCTGGCGAGGGTCGCAGGCCGGATCGAACAGAAGTTCGTCGTATTGGCCGATGGGCGCCCCCGCGCCCTGCGCTATGCGGACGGGACCACGCCGGGAGATCTGCATCGGCCAGATCATGATCGGGTCGCCGTCCTGGCGCACCACCACGGTGACCAGCGGGTCGTTTCCGTCCTGTCCGAAGTAGCGCGACCATATCGCCAACAGTGCCGGACTTTGGAAAAACACCGGACCGCGTTGGCGCCCGGCAAGGTACTGCCACTCGGCCTGCAAGGCATTGTGCGCTCCTGCGCCGGTCAGCACGTCGGCCGACAGCAGCGCCCCGGCGGCACTCCTTTCCGAAGCTCCGGTCCAATCGATTGCAGGACGGGAACCTTCGGCGAGGGCCATATCGGACATGAGGCGGATTCCGGGCGTTGGTTGCGGCGATTCACTACCACCGCCGCCGCCGCTTCGGTAAAATGGTCGGGATTATCCTTTCCCGATCCTCACCGGATCCGCGCCGCTATTCGAGGCCTCGGCGAGCCCGCCCACGGCGGCGCGGCGAGCCGTCAGCACCATCGCCGGCGGACTTGCGCGCCGGCAGCGGCACGGACGCCGCCAGGTTCGGAAAGCTCTCGACTTTGTTCGGGAAGGCCATGGCGCTCACAAAGTGCTCCTGGAAGCGCGGCTCCATCGCCGTCTCGATCTTCTCGATACGCCGCACCAGCGATTCGATCTCCGCGCGATAACCCTTGTTGAGGAGCGCCATGCGCGCACCGGTGCCGGCCGCGTTGCCGACCCCCGCCACTTTGTCGAGGGGGCAGTCGGGCACGAGCCCGATGATCAGCGCGTATTTGGGATCGATGTAGTTGCCGAAGGCGCCGGCCAGCTTGATGCGGTCGACGTGGTCGATGCCCAGTTTGTCCATGAGCAGCCGCACGCCGGCATAGAGCGCAGCCTTGGCGAGCTGGATGGCGCGCACATCCGTCTGCAGGATGCGGATCTCGCGGTTGCTGCCCGGCTGGCCGCTTCGCCACAGCACATAGGCCCAGGTCCGCCCGGTCTGTACGATGCGGTCGCTCTTGGCTGCCAGTGAGCCGTCGATGACGCCGTCCTCGTCGATCACCCCGGCCAGGAACAGCTCGCCCATCACCTCGATGATCGCCGAACCGCAGATGCCGGTTACGCCGAGGGACTCAGCTGCTTCAAGGAACTCCGGCTCGTCCGACCAGTGGTCGCTGCCGATGATCTTCAGCCTCGGCTCGAGCGTCTCCGGGTCGATGCGGACGCGCTCGATCGCGCCGGGCGCGGCGCGCTGACCAGAGGATATTTCGGCGCCCTCGAAGGCTGGCCCGGTCGGGGACGAGGCCGCGACCAGCCGGTCGCGGTTGCCGAGCACGATCTCCGCATTGGTGCCGACATCCACCAGTAGCGTGATTTCGTCGCCGCGATGCGGTCCTTCCGCCAGCGTCGCACCGGCCGCATCGGCGCCGACATGGCCGGCGATGCAGGGCAGGGTGTAGACGCGCGCGCCTTCATTGACTGGCAACCCAAGCTCGCTGCCCTTGAAGTGCAGCGCTTCGGAAACGGCAAGCGCGAACGGCGCACCGCCCAGTTCCGTCGGATCGATGCCGAGGAACAGGTGATGCATGATCGGATTGCCGACGAAAACGCATTCCAGGATCTCGTCGGGGCTGATCTCCGCTTCCCCGCAGACTTTGCCGATCAGCACGGCGATGGCGTTGCGCACCGCTGTCGTCATTGCCTGCCGCCCGTCGGGATTCATCATGACGTAGGAGACGCGGCTCATCAGATCCTCGCCGAAGCGAATCTGCGGGTTCGGCGCGCCGGCCGACGCCAGCGTCCGGCCGGAGAGCAGCGAGGAGAGATGGCAGGCGATGGTCGTCGAGCCAATATCCACCGCGATGCCGCAGGCAAAATTGTGCAAGCCCGGCCACAGGGCCACCACCACGGGCCTGCCGTGCTCGTGGTGCACGGCGGCCGTCACCTTCCATTCGCCCTCGCGCAGGATTTTTTGCACCTTGGGCAGCAGGTGCAGGTCGATCAGCGGCGACTGCAGCCGCCATTGTTCAGCCAGCGCCCGCAGAAGCCGGTCGGTGTCGCCGAGTGGCTTCTCCATGTCCGGCTCCTCGACCTCGACATAGCAAAGCTGGGTGGCCGGATCGCGCTCAATGGTCCGCGTCTCGGCGCGCTTGCGCACGATCTGGCGGTTGATCTGCACGTCCTGCGGAACGTCGACGACCAGATCGCCGAGAATGGTGGCCGTGCAGGACAGCCGCCGCCCTTCCAGTTCGCCGCGCTTCGAGACGTAAAGCGACTCCGTTTCGGTGAAGGGCGACAGGTGGCTGGCCGCCGAGGTGATCTGGTGCTTGGCGAACTCGCCCTCCGTCACCTGGATCTGGCAACGCCCGCAGATACCGCGCCCGCCGCACACGGACTCGATGTAAACGCCCAGCGAGCGGCCGGCATCGAGCACGGTCGTGCCAAGCGGAAAGCGTCCCCGCCGCCCCGAGGGCATGAACAGGACAAGCGCGTCTTTGGCAGGTGCGTTCATAACAACTCTATCCAGCCGTCGCCCGTCTTGCGTCGCGGCCGCCGCGGCGGCGATTGCCCGAATCCGCCGCGACCGGGGCGGCCGTCACGCCGGCGGTGGGCACGTGATCGCGATACGACCGTATCCAAGTCGTGCAGTCCCGGTCCGTCCCCATCAGCACGTTGGCGGCGCGCACCGCCTCGATCTCCGCCGGGCGCAGCGGGTTCATGATCGCCGAGGTCATGCCCGACGCGATGGCCATCGGCAGGAAGGCGGCGTTGATGCCGTGCCGGTGCGGCAGGCCGAACGAGATGTTTGAGGCGCCGCAGCTCGTATTGACCTTCAGCTCATCGCGGAGCCGCCGCACCAGCGCGAACACCTGGCGGCCGGCGGTGCCCATCGCGCCGATCGGCATGACCAGCGGGTCGACGACGATGTCGTGCGCGGGGATGCCGAAATCGGCGGCGCGCTCGACGATCTTCTTGGCCACTGCGAAGCGCACGTCCGGGTCTTCGGAAATCCCGGTCTCGTCGTTGGAAATGGCGATCACCGGCACGTTGTATTTCTTGATCAGCGGCAGGATCGTCTCGAGCCGGTCCTCCTCGCCGGTGACGGAATTGACCAGCGGCCGGCCGACCGCGACTTCCAGGCCGGCCTTCAGCGCCTCGGGAACGGAAGAATCGATGCAGAGCGGCACCTGCACCAGGCTTTGCACGATTTTCAGCGTCTCGACCAGGAGCGGCGGCTCCGTCTCGTTCGGGTTTACCGCGGTCACCCCGGCATTGACATCCAGCACGTTCGCCCCGGCCGCCACCTGCGCCAGCGCGTCCGAGCGCACCGTGTCGAAATTGCCGGCCACCATTTCGGCCGCCAGCTTCTTGCGCCCGGTCGGGTTGATACGTTCGCCAATGACGCAGAATGGCTGGTCGAAGCCAATGACGACTTCCCTGGTGGCTGAGGCCAGAACGGTTCGGGTCATACGATGAGATGTCCTTCGTAATATAAAGAGTTCTTTATATCGTTATGGCCTGCGGTCAAGCCACAGGGGTGCGTGCCTGCAGGGCGGCCTTTCTGACATCATTCGGCGCTTCCTCGATCATCGTCCGAAGCCGCTCCGCGACGCGTTCATCATCAGGGCTCAGTTCGCGCCGCCACGGCTGCCGTCCGGCCAGAACGCCGGATTCCTGCACGATGTCCGCGACAAGCTCTTCCTGCCGATAGGCCATGACGTGAACCCCCGAAACGCCAGGGATCTCGCGAAGCTGCTGCATCATCTCGATGCAGATGCGCTTGCCTTCCTGCTTCTGGTTCTGCGCCCCTTCGAGTCGCGCGATCACCGCGTCGGGGATATGGATGCCCGGCACGTTGGCGCGGATCCAGCGCGCCGTTTTGGCCGAGGCGAGCGGCCCGACGCCGGCCAGGATGAAGCATTTTTCGTGCAGGCCCAGGTCGCGCACGCGCTCCATGAAGGCGTGGAACATTGGCAGGTCGAAGCAATATTGCGTCTGCACGAACTGAGCCCCGGCGGCGATCTTCTTGGCCAGCCGCAGCGGCCGGAACTCATACGGGGGCGCAAACGGGTTCGCCGCGGCGCCGATGAACATGTGAGGCGGCGAGCTGATTTTTCGGCCCGAAAGGAAGCGGCTCTCGTCGCGCATGGTCCGCACCGTTTCCAGGAGCGACATGCAGTCGAGGTCGAAGACGGGGAGGGCGCCCGGCTGGTCCCCGGCCTGCACGCCGTCACCGGTCAGGCACAGGACATTGGCAACGCCCATTGCCGCGGCGCCGAGGATGTCGCCCTGGATGGCGATCCGGTTGCGGTCTCGGCAGGCGACCTGCAGGACTGGCGCATAACCCATGCGGGTCAACAGCGCGCAGATCCCGACTGACGACATGTGGCAGTTGGCGCCGGACGCATCGACGGCGTTGATGGCGTCCACCCAGCCCTCGAACGGCGCCGCCCGGTTGTAAACCTCCTGCGGATCGGCCGAGTCGGGCGGGTTCAGCTCCGCGGTCACCGCGAACTCGCCGCGCCGCAACACCCGCTCGAGCCGCCCACGGGACGAGTGGCCGGGCAGGGGATCGAGCGGGAGTCCCGGGTCCTGTGGGTTGATGTCGACCTGGTTCACGGCCGCGCGCTCCCCTTCTGGGAGTCGAGCGCCGGTTCGCGCGCCGCCGCGGCTTGCGCTGTCACCCTCAGCCAGGCGGAGGTTTCCCGCAGCGAATGGTCGACGGGCGGCTGGACATTGAGAATGGCGTCGCCGCCCTGCATGCGGCGGCTGCCCTCCCAGGCCTGCACCCACACGCAGGGCATGTCCGGTTCCACCTCGCAATGGCCGTTGGCGCGCACCCCGCCGCATGGGCCGTTGCGCAGCCGCTTCGGGCAGTTCATCGGGCACGACATGCCGGTGGACGAGAGGATGCACTGGCCGCACATGCGGCAATCGAACAGCAGCCCTTTGGCGCGCCGCTCGACGAATTTCACGGGGCCTTCCGCGCGCTTGTAGCCAACCGCTTTCCACACCGGATGGAGATGCAGGAACAGAGAGGCGAACTTGCCGTAGACGATCTCGAGGAAGCGCGCGTGGCGAACCGACCAGAGCCGGATCGTGTAGGTCTTCCTCAGCCGCCGCGTCACCGAGACATGCGACGGCTGATACGGGCTGGGCGGCCTATTCGCCCTGCCAGCCGCCGTTAGCGACCAATTGCCGAAGCCGATCCCTGCCATATTCGCTCTCCAGGCGGGCGAAGGCCGCTTCCGCTTCCGCTTCCAGGTCGTCGCCGACCGGCTCGGGCGCGCCGCGCCGCCATTCGGCCAGATAGGCGTCGGTCTCGTGGGCGCCCGAGCGCATGGCGCACATGTCGATCGCTTCGGTGAAGCGCAGCGGCAGCTCGCGCTTGGCCGCTTTGCGACCGGCCTTGACGATGATCTGGGCCGGGATATCCCGCCAGTAGACGATGATGCGATCCGCCATGAACCCTCCGTCGCGCTTATCCCAAGAGCGACATCGGCCCGGTCGCTCCGCCACGACACGCGCCGCGCCGGATTGCGACTAGGCGGTTGCCGCCGCCCGCGCCAAGAAGGCCGGCAAATCGCCCAGCCCGGTCACGCGCTTCTCGTAGCTCAGCCCCAGCCGCGCCGCGGCGGCGCGGGCCTTGGCGTCGAGCCCGACGTCGTCCGTCTGCGCCAGGTAGATCAGCCGCCGGTAATTGCCGAAATACATGTCGCGCAGCTGCGGATGCCGGTCGAGCCCGAGGGGCTCGATCACAAAGGCCTCGAATTGGCGGGCCAGGAAGTCCGTCAGGTAAAAGGCGTCCATGTCGGCATCCTCGGCCGCCAGGAATCTTTCGGTGCCGGAAAAGAAGGCGTAGCAATGCGGCCCGGCGATGCGGAGCACGCCTTCTTCCTCGCACACCCGGTCGAGCATTCCGCCGGTGCCGCAATCCGCATAAGCAACCGCGATCCGGTCGTAACGGCCCCGGTTCTCCCAGATTGCGGCGCGCACGGCCTCCGGGATCTTTTCCGGCCGGTTGTGCAGGATGGCCGGCAGGCAGGTCAGCGCGATGTGGTCGAGCCCGTTCAGGCCAAGCGAGGCTTGCACCTCGCGCGCCAACGCCCCACAGGCGATTACGAGCATCGACCGGCGCGCGTCGCCGGCTGCAGCGCCGGCCGATCCGATTTCCTCAGCCGGTGAAGGAACTCTGCTGGGCATCTCACGTTTCACGGTGGCGGCCATCCCTCACTATGGCCCTTACGGGGAGCAATTTCCATGTCGGTCGTCCGCAAGACCCTCGTCTTGGCCTTGATCGCCACGTTCGGAGTGGCATTGGGCGCCTGCGCCAACACGATGCGTGGCGCCGGGCAGGATGTCGAAAACGCCGGCGAAGCTGTCCAGGATGCCGCGTCGTAGCCCTGCATGATCGCGCGGCTCTGGCACGGCTGGACCTCCCCGGAGAACGCCGATGCCTACGAGGAGCTGCTGAAGGGCCAGATATTTCCCGGCATCCTGGCCAAGCACATCGCGGGCTTCCAGCGTATCGAACTGCTCCGGCGTCCCGCTGGTGAGGAAGTCGAGTTCATCACCCTGATGTGGTTCGACTCGCTCGAGGCGATCCGCGCCTTTGCCGGCGACGATTATGCCACGGCGGTCGTGCCGCCCGCCGCGCGGGCCGTGCTCAGTCGTTTCGACGAACGCTCCCAGCACTACGAAGTGCGGGAGGAACGCCGGGCATAATTGACGCGGCTGTTGGCTAGGCCACGGGCGGGCGGTTGTGCCGGCGCAGGATCAGGTCCTTCGCCGTCTCCACCGCGACCGCCGCGTCGCGGCAATAGGCATCGGCGCCGACCGCCTTGCCGAATTCCTCGTTCAGGGGTGCACCGCCGACCAGCACGATATAGTCGTCGCGGATGCCCTTCTCCTTCATCGTGTCGATCACGACCTTCATGTAGGGCATGGTGGTGGTGAGCAGCGCCGACATGCCGACGATGTCCGGCTGATGCTCTTCCATGGCGTTGAGGTAGTTCTCCACCGGGTTGTTGATCCCGATGTTGATCACCTCGAAGCCGGCGCCCTCCATCATCATGGCGACAAGGTTCTTGCCGATGTCGTGGATGTCGCCCTTGACGGTGCCGATCACCAACTTGCCGATCTTCGGCGCGCCGGTTTCAGCGAGCAGCGGCCGCAGGATGAACATGCCTGCCTTCATCGCGTTGGCCGACAGCAGCACCTCCGGCACGAACAGGATGCCGTCGCGAAAGTCCTCGCCGACGATGCGCATGCCTTCGACGAGCGCCTTGGTCAGCACGTCATAAGGAGTCCAGCCGCGATCCAGCAGGATACGGACGCCTTCCTCGATCTCCTCCAGCAGGCCGTCGTACAGGTCGTCATGCATCTGCGCGACGAGGTCGTCATCGGACAGTGCGCTGAGATCGATATCGTCGTCGGCCATGAAGGAGCGCCCCACACAAAAAGCGCCGCGATGCGGCGGCCCAGCCTCATTATAGGGTTCGCCCCGTCCTGCAAACCTCGCCCAGAAGCGACCTTGCCCCGGCGAAGTGCGACGCTGGACCCATCTCCTGTGCCGCTTATCATCCCGCGTCACGCACTGCCGTTTTGCGGCGCGCCACGGCGGACGCTGCTGCCTAGGGTCGGGCGGACTGACGGGACGTGATCCCGGCCGAGGACAGAGCATGGCATTGACGGAAACGGATGGGCTCCGCGACCCGGGCGAGGCGCGGCGCGGACGGCGCGGCGGCGGCGGCGCGGAAGGGCGGCGGGCGCGCCGCCAGGGCGGCGGCAATGTCTCGCTCCCGTATATCCGCCGCAAGCTGGCCACCTACGACATCCTTGATGAGGAAGGCCTGGCGCTGATTGAAAGCAACGCCGACCTCATCCTCGAAGAGATCGGCATTGAGTTCCGCGAAGACGACGAAGCGCTCGCCATGTGGCGCGAGGCCGGCGCCGATGTGAAGGGGACGCGCGTCCACTTTCCGCGCGGCCTGCCACGCTCGCTGCTGAAAACCGCGCCGCAAACCTTCACCCAACACGCCCGCAATCCCGAGCGCAACGTGCAGATCGGCGGCAACGCCACGGTGTTCGCGCCCGTCTACGGCCCGCCCTTCGTGCGCGACTTGGACCAGGGTCGCCGTTACGGCACGATCGAGGATTTCCGCAATTTCGTAAAACTCGCCTACGTGGCGCCGGCCATCCACCATTCCGGCGGCACGGTGTGCGAGCCGGTGGACATCCCGGTGAACAAGCGTCACCTGGACATGGTCTACAGCCACATCCGCTATTCCGATAAGCCGTTCATGGGCTCGGTCACGGCGCCGGAGCGGGCCGAGGACACGGTTGCGATGGCGCAGATGGTGTTCGGCGCCGACGTGGTCGACCGCAACACGGTGCTGATTTCGCTGATCAACGCCAACTCGCCCATGGTGTTCGACGGCACGATGCTCGGCGCCCTGAAGGTCTATGCCCGCGCCAACCAGGCGACGATCGTCACCCCGTTCATCCTGGCGGGCGCGATGTCCCCGGTAACGGTCGCCGGCACCTTGACGCAGGTGCTCGCCGAGGTGCTCGCCGGCGCGGCGCTGACCCAGCTCTGCCGGCCGGGCGCTCCGGTCCTGTTCGGGTGCTTCGCCTCGTCCATCTCCATGCAGTCGGGCGCGCCGACTTTCGGCACGCCGGAGCCGACGCTCGTCTCCTACGGCGCCGCCCAGCTCGCCCGCCGCCTCGGCATCCCGTTCCGCACCGGCGGCTCGCTGTGCGCCTCGAAGGTGTCGGACGCGCAGGCGGCCTACGAGAGCGCCAACACGCTCAACTCGACCGTGCTGGCCGGAACGAACTTCGTGCTCCACGCCGCCGGCTGGCTGGAAGGCGGCCTGTCCTCCGGCTACGAGAAATTCGTGATGGATTGCGACCAGCTCGCCATGCAGCAGCGGCTGACCGAGGGCGTCGACCTGACGGAGAACGGCCAGGCGCTCTCCGCCATCCGCGAGGTCGGACCCGGCTCGCATTATCTCGGCTGCCAGCACACCCAGGATAATTTCGAGAACGCTTTCTATCGCTCCACCATCGCGGACAACAATTCTTTCGAGCAATGGCTGGCGGAAGGCGAGAAGACCGCCGAGGTGCGCGCCAACGCGCTGTGGAAGAAGTGGCTGGCCGAATACGAAGCCCCTGCGCTCGATCCGGCCATCGACGAAGCGCTGCTGGACTTTATTGCCCGCAAGAAAGCGTCGATGCCGGATGCCTTCGCGTGATACGGGCGCAGTTCAGCGTCGGCGATTGCTGCCGTTGAGGAAAGGCGTATGGTCCTCCCGTCTTGCTAAGCTGGGAGGTTCGCATGCCCCACTATCTTGTCGAGGTCAGCTACAAGGATACGGCCGTAAAGGCGATGGTCAGCAACCCGCAGGATCGCTCCGCCCCAGTCCGGAAGATGGTCGAGTCACTCGGCGGAAAGATGCATTCGTTCTTCTTTGCATTCGGCGATTATGACATCGTCACAATCCTTGAGCTTCCGGACAATCAAACGGCCGCGGCGATCTCGATGGCTGTCGGTTCTACCGGCGGCTTCTCCAAATATCGCACCACTGTGCTCATGACCCCGGATGAAGCTGTGCTCATGACCCCGGATGAAGCGATGCAGGCCATGCGGGACGCCAACCGGGTGTCCTACAGCCCGCCTGGCTGACAACACGCGGAGCCGCAGCCTGGAAGATGCAATCGCTTCAGCCCTGGCCCGCCACGGCCTCATCCTGCGCGGCGGCTTCCACCCCGGACCGGACGAAGCGGGACTGGAAACAGCGGGCACCGTTCTCCTGGTCGGCAATGCCGGGCCGGCGATGTGGCAGGCCTTCGCGCCTCACCAGCATGACGGCCCCGATCCGCTGAACCGCTGGACGCGGTCGGTCATCGAGCCGATCGCCGCTGCCGTCGGGGCCCGCGCGCTGTATCCGTTCGGCGAGCCGTATTGGCCCTTCCAGCACTGGGCCCGGCGCGCCGAGGCGCTGTTCCCGTCACCCGTCGGTCTGCTCATTCACCCGCAATACGGGCTGTGGCATGCCTACCGGGCAGCGCTTCTCTTCCCCGAGCGCCTTCCTCTCACGCCCGGCGCGCCGGCCCAAAACCCCTGCGCTGCGTGTGCGGAGAAACCTTGCCTGTCAGCCTGCCCGGTCGGCGCTTTCAGCCCAGGTTGCTACGATGTGCCGGCCTGCGCGACCTACCTGGCGGGCCCGGCGGCGACATGCGGAACGCTGGGCTGCCATGCCCGAAATGCCTGCCCGGTCGGGCAGGCGTGGCGCTACCCGGACGCGCAGATCAGCTTCCACATGGCGGCCTTCAGGCGTTCGGTCGCGCCGCTCGCCGGCACCGTCGTCCGCTAGTGGGCGCGGCGCCCGCGGCGCTCGCGGGTGCGGCCGCCCTCATTAGCGGGCGCCAGCAGCGGCCCGACCCGTGCCTCGATGTCCGCCCGGTCCGGACGTTCGCCCGGGACATAGCCGTCGAGCGCGGCACGCATGGCGACCAGGTGTTCCGGCTTGGTGCCGCAGCAGCCGCCGATGATCCGCGCGCCGGCATCAGCCGCCAGCCGCGCATAGTCGGCCATCAGCTCCGGCGTGCCGGAATAATGGATGTGCTCGCCCTTGAACTGCGGAATGCCGGCATTCGCCTTGGCGATGAAGGCAGGCCCGGGATGCGCCTCCGACATCTGCACGATGGTCATCAGCAGGTCTGAGGCCCCGACACCGCAATTGGCGCCCATGGCCACCGGCTGCTCGGGCAGTCCCTCAAAAATGGTCGGCAGGTCGGCCGGCGTCAGGCCCATCATTGTCCGCCCGGCGGTGTCGAAGCTTGCAGTCGCCGTGTAGGGCATTCCCGCCGCAATGGCCGCCATCGCTGCGGCGCGGATTTCTTCCACCGCCGACATGGTTTCGATCCAGCAGACATCGGCGCCGCCCGCCTTCAGGCCCTCCGCCTGCTCGGTGAAGGCGGCCACCGCATCCTCCTCCGTCAGCGCGCCGAGCGGCACGAACAGCTCGCCCGTCGGCCCCATTGAGCCGGCGACGACGACCGGCCGGCCGGCGGCGTCGGCCACTTCGCGCGCGAGTTCGGCGCCGCGTTTGTTGATCTCGTGCACCCGGCCTTCGGCCTGGTGGAGCTTAAGCCGGTGGCGCGTCGCCCCGAAGGTATTGGTCAGGATGATGTCAGAGCCGGAGTTCACGAAGGAGCGGTAAAGCGCCTGGATCGCCTCCGGCCGCTCGATGTTCCACAGGTCGGGCGCGTCGCCGGCCGTCAGCCCGGCGTCGAACAGGTTGGTGCCCGTCGCACCATCGGCCAACAGAATGCGCCGGGATGCAAGAAGGTCTTGAAGCGAAGCCATGCCGAACCGCCTTTTGGAGAGCGCCGGAGAAAGCATCTTTGCCCCTCCGTCGCAAGCTCCGGGGAGGGGCAACGCTATTCGACAGGCAGGCTGCGGATGAAACCGGCGCTTTCGTGCGCGGTCACCACGGCCTTGCGGATCAGGTTGTCGAAGTGCCGGGTCAAGGAGCGGATATGCTCCGTCGCGTTGAGCACAAGGTACATCTCGCCCATAAAGATGGCTGCACGCTTCGGGCCGAAGACGGTGTAGGGGATGGAGAAGTTCTGCAACTGGTCATAGAGGAACAGCCGGAAGGTCGGATAAAGCTCCTCGACGAGGTCGGCCATGTAAGCCAGCTGCTCGGCGCGGGCGTCACGATCGAGGTTCTTCCATTGCCCGGAGCCTTGCGCCAGCAACTCGAGTCGCTGGCGCGGCATGCAGACTTCCATATCTGTTTCGGGCCGGCGATTGTAGTCGAGCCGGAATTCCGCTTCACGCAGTTCCAGCGATGCGCGCGATGTGCCGCCTGAGGCCTCGTATTCGATCACCTCGGGGGTGCGCAGCAGATCGGGAATCTGCGCCGGAACGTATCGAATCTTGGTCCCGCTGGCCTCCTTGTGCCAGCGCTCCAGAAGGGTGTCTTGCTTGCCGCCCTCAGCGGCGGCGATCTCCACGAGCGGTCGTATCTCGGCCCCGAGCATTTCGTCCTGGGAAAGGCCAAGCAGCCAGTCGAGGCTGACCGCCTGGCGCTCGGCAATCCGCCTCAGGGTTTCCGCACGCGGCAAGCGCGTCGATGCTCCCGACAGCAGCTGGGTGAGCGCCGACCGATCCAGCCCGACCGACCGAGCGAAAGCGGCCCGGGTTTCTCCGGAGCGCCGCAGCAGAAGGTCCAGCCGGTCGCGGAAGACAGGTCCGAGGTCACGTTTGTCCATCGTCAGGAACCGACCGTAAGCACGCCAGATGTTGTGCTAGCACAACATCGCATGCAGATCTGGCGCAAATGCAACAAAGAGTGCGTATACTCACGTTGTCGTGAACGCCCGGTGCGCCACACTTAGCTCCATGGCAGCCAAGCGATTCGGAACCGCAAGTGTGGAGTGGCCCACCGTCGCCATGCTCGTCGCCTGCTCTTGCGGTTGGCTCGCTGCCACCTGGTTCTTCGCGCCCCTCGGTTCTTGGCTGTTGGTGGTGCTCGTGGCACCGCTGGTGACCCTCCACTCCTCCCTGCAGCACGAGGCTCTGCACGGGCATCCGACCCGGTCGGCGCGGCTCAACGAGGCAATGGTCTTCCTGCCGCTCGGGCTTCTCTTCCCTTATCGGCGTTTCAAGGCGCTGCACCTGCGCCATCACAACGACCAGTCCCTCACTGACCCCTACGACGACCCGGAATCCTTCTATATGGCGGCGGGTGACTGGGAACGGCTGCCCCGCTGGATCCAAAAAATTCTCGACTTCAACAACACCTTCTTCGGGCGGTTCACGATCGGCCCACTGGTCATGGTCGTCGGCTTCGTTGCCAGCGAAGTTCGGCTCATCCAGTGTGGTGACCGGCGGGTGCTGCGGGCGTGGGCTTACCACGTGCTCGGCGTGGCGCTGGTCTTCGCCTGGATCATCTTCGTTTGCGCGATCCCCGTCTGGCTTTACGTCGCCGCAGCCTATCTCGGCCTGTCCATTCTGACTGTGCGTACCTTTGCCGAGCACCAGGCGCACCAGTCGCACGCGGGCCGCTCGGTCATCGTCGAGGGCTCGCCGGTGTTCAGCCTGCTGTTCCTCAACAACAACCTTCACTACGTGCACCACCAGCATCCCCGCGTCGCCTGGTACGACCTGCCGGCCCTCTACCGGTCGCGCCGCGACGAATTCCTCGCCGCCAACGAGAGCTATTCGTTTCGCGGCTACGGCGAAATGTTCCGCCGCTATCTTTTCCGCACGAAGTCACCGGTGCCGCACCCAATCCTGCGGCGGAGTTGAGCGTGCCCGACGGCCAGCCTGTCGCCGCGTTCCCCATGTACGATTGGCCGGAGGTGCAATGGGCCAACGACGCGCTGTGGGAGGCTATTCGAAGCCGGCTCGCGAGCGCCAACATTCCCACCCCAGACAAACTCGAGCGATCGCGCGACCGCTATGAGATTTGGGCCGATCCAGGCCTCGTCCTGGCGCAGACCTGCGCTTGGCCTTTTGTCACGCGCCTCAAGGGCAAGGTTCGGCTCGTCGGTACTCCGGAATACGATGCCGACGGCTGTGCGGACAGTCTCTATTCCAGCTTTTTGGTGACCCGCACGGCCGAGCCGGGCGACGCATTGGGCGCCTTCCGCCACCGCCGTTTCGCGGTCAACAGCCGCGACAGCCTGTCAGGGTTCGTCGCCCTGAGGAGCGCGATGCGCACGGAAGGGCTGGAGGAGGGGGATGCCGCTTGGGTCGAGACGGGCGGCCATCGAGAATCGATCCGCGCCGTGGCGGAGGGGAGGGCCGACCTCGCAGCCATCGATGCCGTATGCTGGGCACTGGCGGGCCGGCACGAGGCTGCGGCCCTCGAAGAGCTGCGGGTGATCAACCGCACGCCGCTGCGGCCGGGCCTGCCTTTGGTTGCGGCCGGCGGCACTGATGACGCCACACTGGACGCAATGCGCTCCGGTATCCGGGACGCGCTGACTGACGAGGGGACGCTCGCGGCCCGGCAAGCCCTCCTCCTCGCCGCACTGGATATCACTGACGAGGCGGACTACGCCCCACTTGCCCTGCTGGCGAACTAAGCGGCTGCCGGTCCGATCGCGCCACCGGAAGAAAGCCGCGTGTCGCGGGGATAGCGCGACAGCATCTCCGTGCCGGTCTCGGTGATCAGCACCTGCTCCTCCAGCTTCACGCCCTCGTGCCCGCCGTGCCGGCCGACGTAGCTTTCCACGCATAGCGCCATGCCAGGCTCCAGCACCCCGTCATAGCCGGACCGGCCCCAATCGTCGGCATAGGGCACCGCCGGGTACTCGTCGCAGAGCCCGACCCCGTGGAACAGCACGGAATACCGGTTCGGAAGGTATTCAGCCGGCAGGCTCTTGGCCGAATGCGCCAGCTCCTTGAAGCTGCGCCCCGGCCTCAGCAATTCCAGGTTCGCCGCGATCTGCTCTTCCGCCATCGCATAGAGCGCCCGCTGCTCATTCGACGGCCGGCCGTCTCCCGCCAGCCATGTCCGGGAAATGTCGCAGCAATAACCGTAGGGACCGACGAGATCGGTATCGAACGCGACGATGTCCCCGGCCTCGATCACTCGCGCCGAGCATTCCTGGAACCACGGATTGGTGCGTGGCCCGGAAGCCAGCAACCGCGTCTCGATCCACTCGCCACCCCGGCGGATGTTTTCCGCATGCAGGATGGCCCAAAGGTCGTTTTCCGTAATGCCCGGCCGCACCGCCGCTTCCATGACGCCCATCGCCGCCTCGCAGGCCGCAACGGCGCGCCGCATGGCCTTCAGCTCGTCCGGACATTTGACGGCCCGGGCATGCTCCATCACCTCTTCGCCGCTGTGCACCGAGACGCCCAAAGCGCCGAGCGCATCAACTCCATCCGGGTTGAGCCGGTCTACCGCCAGCCGGCGGTTGCCGCCGCCATGCGCGGCAAGAAGGTCGGCGATCTCCGCAGCCCACACTCGCGCCCTCTCGCGCCCGTGCTGTCCGGCTTCGTAATAGTGCCACGCCGTCCCGTGCCGAATCTCATCGATGAGCGGCAGGTGCTGCGACAGGTGTTCGCAATTGTGGAAGTCCCACAGGATCACCGGCCCTTCCGTGGCCATGAAAGCGTAGCGAACCGCGTTGTGCGTGCACCAAAGCTGCATGTCCGTGGAGTCGGTGGCATAGCGGACGTTCAGCGGGTCGTAGACGACGATGCCGGCCAGGTCGCGCCTGATCAGTTCGGCCCGGATGCGCTCCAGCCGGTAGCGCCGGGCAACATCCATGTCCGGCGCGTCCAAGCCGAGTTCCGCCCACTCCCGTTCCGCCAGCGCACCGTAACCGATCACATGCTGGTTCAGGCTCGCCGCCTTCTCCATCGCATAGCGCGTGAGCTCGTCGGCAGAAGCTGAACCGCCCGGATGTTCAGGTATGCGGAATGGCGCAATCTTGCGCCGCCGCCCGGCAAAGGGCGCCTCCACGGCTCACATCCGCATCCGCTCGCCGGTCGGATCGAACAGCGGCTCCGGCTGCAGCCGCGCGGCGCGGCGTTCGCCGAGGATTTCGATCTCGAAGGCGCTGCCGTTCCCGGCAAGCTCGCGCGGCACGTAGCCCTGCGCGAGCGAGCAGTCGACATAATGGGCGTAGCCGCCCGACGTTACCCAACCGACGACCTTCCCGTCGTGCCAGATCGGCTCGTCACCCAGCACATCCGCGTCGTCTGCGTCCACAACCATTGTCACCCGCGTGAGCTTCGGGCCGTCCTCCTTCTCGCGCAACGCCGCGTCGCGACCGATAAAATGGTTCTTCTTTAGGTCGACGAAGCGGTCGAGACCGGCCTCGAACGCGCCGTAGATGGGGCGGAGCTCGCGATACCAGGTCGGAAATTGCTTCTCCAGCCGCAGCGACAGCAGGGCACGCATCCCGAAATTTTTCAGGCCGAGGTCGGCGCCTGCCTCCATGAGCTGGTCGTAGAGGCGGCGCTGGTATTCCGGCCGGACCCAGACCTCGTATCCCAGGTCGCCGGCATAGGTGATGCGGTTCACCATTGTCGGCACCGAGGCGACGTCCATCTCGCGGAAATCCATGAACCGGAACGCCGCGTTGGAAACGTCCTCCCCAGTGACCCGCTGCAGCAGCTCGCGTGAGCGCGGGCCAACGATGGAGAGGCCTACGAGGCCCATGCCAAGCGGCCGGATGCTGACTGACCCATCCGCCGGCAAGTGCCGCTCGAACCAGCGCATATGATAGATCTGTGCCTGGCTGGAGCCCCACATGTAAAAGCGATCATCGCCCGCCTTGGCGATGGTGAAGTCGCCGATCAGCTTGCCGAACTCGTTCAGCATCGGCGTCAGCACGATGCGCCCGGTGTGCGGCATGCGGTTGGTCATGACCTCCGAAAGCCAGCCCTCCGCGCCGGGGCCGAGGATTTCATATTTTGCGAAGTTGGCGATCTCGGTGATTCCGACCGCCTCGCGCGCCGCCCGGCACTCCGCCTTCACATGCTCGAAGTCGTTGGAGCGGTGGAACGAGACCACGTCGCGCGGCTCGACCCCGTCCGGCGCGAACCAGAGCGGCGTCTCCAGGCCCCAGGAATCGCCCATCACCGCGCCCTGCGCCCGCATCCGGTCGTAAAGCGGCGTGGTCTGCATCGGCCGTGCCGCCGGCAGTTCCTCATTGGGGAAGCGGATGCGGAAGCGGCGCGAATAGTTCTCGCGCACCTTGGCGTTCGTGTAGCCCAGCGTCGCCCAGTCACCGAAGCGGGCGACATCCATGCCCCACACGTCGAAGCCCGGGTCGCCCTGAATCATCCAGTTCGACAGCGCCAGGCCGACGCCGCCGCCTTGTGAGAAGCCCGCCATCACGGCACAGGCGCACCAGTAATTGCGCAGCCCGCGAACCGGCCCGACAAGCGGGTTGCCGTCCGGCGAAAAGGTGAACGGCCCGTTGATGATCTTCCGGATGCCCGTGTGCTGCAGCGCCGGGAAATGCTTGAAGCCGATCTCCAGCGATGGTGCGATCCGCTCCAGGTCCGGCTCCAGGAGGTTCTGGCCGAAGTCCCAGGGCGTCTGGCGCGGCGACCAGGGGGTCGCGGCGCGCTCATAAGTGCCGAGCAGCATGCCGCCGCGCTCCTGGCGCGTGTAAATTTCGCCGGCGAAGTCGATGACGTGGATCATCTCCTTGCCTGTGTCGCGCTGGAGTTCCGCCACCTCCGGCATGTCCTCGGTGAGGATGTAATGGTGCTCCATCGCGAGCACCGGCAGTTCTAGCCCGACCATGCGGCCGACCTCGCGCGCCCACAGCCCGCCCGCGTTCACCACGTGCTCGGCGCGGACCGTCCCTTGCTCGGTGACAACCGTCCATGAGCCGTCGGAATTCTGCACGAGTTCGGTAACCCGGTTGTGCAGCAAGATCTCGGCGCCGGCGATCTTTGCCGACTTGGCGTAGGCGTGCGTTGTCCCGTAAGGATCGAGATGACCCTCAACCGGGTCCCACATGGCGCCGACGAAGTATTGTTCGTCGATCAACGGCACCAAGCGCTTGGCTTCCGCGGTGGAGATCATCTCGGTCTCCATGCCGAGATAGCGGCCGCGCGCATGCGCCATCTTCAGCCATTCCAGCCGCTCGGGCGTATCCGCCAGCTGCAGCCCACCGGTCAGGTGTAGCCCGCAAGACTGGCCGGAAATCTCCTCGATCTCCTTATAGAGCCCGACAGTATAGGCCTGCAGCTTGGCGACGTTAGGGTCGCCGTTCAGCGTGTGGAAACCGCCGGCGGCATGCCAGGTCGAGCCCGAGGTGAGCTCGGCCCGCTCGATCAGCATCACGTCGCGCCAGCCACCCTTTGTGAGGTGATAGAGCACGGAGCAGCCAACAACGCCGCCGCCGATCACCGCGACCTGGACATGGGATTTCATTGGAAGTCAGTCTCCTTGCGGCTGAAGCCGTCTAGAAATCGGTAGGCGCGCCGCCCTCGCGCACCCGGCGGTCCACGAACGCGCGCAGCTCCTCCTGGATGGCCGGATCGAGGGGAGGCGGCTCGAACTCGGCCAGGATCTGCTTCCAGATCGCATTGGCCCGTTGCGGCGTTTCCACGCCGCCGGCCAGCGCCCAGCTCTCGTAATTGCGCCAGTCGGACAGGAACGGGCTGTAAAAGGCAGTCTCGTAGCGTTCCTGGGTGTGCTCGGCGCCGAAGAAATGGCCGCGCGGACCGACCTCGCGGATGGCGTCGATGGCGATATCGGCGTCGCTGACCGGCACCGGCTTGAGATAGTGCACAACCTGCTGCAGCGTCTCGCAATCCATCACGAACTTCTCGTACGAGGCGATCAGCCCCCCTTCCAGCCAACCGGCGGAATGGTAGACGATGTTGGCCCTCGCGGTGGCGCACGCCCAAAGCGAGAAGGCGCTTTCCCAGGCTGCCTGCGCATCCGGCGCGTTGGCGGCGCAGGCATTGGAGGCGCGCAGCGGCAGGCCGTAGAATCTGGCCATCTGCCCCGAAATCTGCGTGGCGCGCATGTATTCCGGTGTGCCGAAGGCCGGCGCGCCGGACTTCATGTCGACGTTGGAGGTGAACGAGCCGTAAACCACCGGCGTGCCCGGGTTGATGCATTGCAGCAGGGCGATGGCGCACAGCGCCTCGGCCGTCTGTTGCGCCACAGCGCCGACGATCGTCACCGGAGCCATGGCCCCGGAAAGGGTGAAGGGTGTGACGATCACCGGCTGGCCGCGGCGCGCCAGACGCATGGAGCCGTCCAGCATCGGCCAGTCGTGCTTCAGGGGCGAGGAGGAGTTGATATTGGTGTACATCCGCGGCGCGGCGTTGAATTCTTCATGGGTCAGCCCCGCCGCGATGCGCACCATCTCCATCGCATCCTCGACCCGCTCCGGCCCGAGCGAGTAGGCGTGCACGACCTTATCGCTAAGGGTCAGCTTGTCGTAGAGGCACTCCAGGTGGCGGATGGAGGCATGCAGGTCGACCGGCTCGACCGGGTAGCCGCCGGCCAGGTGGATACAATTGAAGTACTGGGTGAGTTTCACCAGGTCGCGAAAACTTTCGCGGTCGCCCGGCCGCCGGCCCCGGTCCAGGTCCATGGCGTTCGGCGGACTCGAAACATTGACGAACACCATGTTGTCGCCGCCGATCGACACCTTGCGCTCGGGATTGCGCGGCGTGATGTTGAACTGGCTCGGCGCTTTGCGGACCTGCTCCATCACGAAGGCGCGGTCCATGCGGACGTTCTTCGACCCCATGTCGACGTCGCAGCCAGCGTCCTTGAGGATACGCAGCGCGTCGTCGTTGAGGAACAGGATGCCGATCTCTTCGAGGATGCGCATGGCGCCGTTGTGGACCCGCTCCACGTCCTCCGGGCGCAGCGGCTCGACCGGCCGATCGAGGTTCTGCGGGATGGCCCAGGGCATCTGGTGAATCGCCGCGGTCCCGGCGCGGGCGCGATTGCCGCTGCGGCCTCCGGAACGGCGCCCGCGGTGGCGTGAATCGGGGCTGGTCTCGGCGGCCTCAAGCATGTTTATCCTTCCCGAGCCCGCTGCGGACCGCGCGAGCGCCACTGCCGCCGCGAGCCTTGCCGGCCGCGACTTCGCTGCCAGCATAGCAACTGGTCTTTGCTCGCGGAAACAATCTGATTGCGACACAAGCTGACGGCCGCGCGACAAGATACTCCCAATATTTTGTTCGATGATGGGGCTTGTGACGGCGGGGCCTCTTGATGCTAGGCTCCCCCTTTCCGGGGAGCGGGCGAGCGCGGGGGAGCGCGGCCTTTGGCGCCTGCACCACGACCAGACGAGCGGGCGAAAGCGCCGCAAGGGAGGACCAGGGATGTCATCATCGCGAGACAATGAGGGCCGGCTGCACCCGAAAGCCCAGGAAGCATTCGAGCTGATGGAAAAGGGCCGGATGAGCCGCCGTGGCTTCATCCGCATCGCCGCCCTCGTCGGCGTATCCGCCGCCGCCGCTTACGCCATGGCCGGCCTGCCGCAGCCCGCTTTTGCGCAGGAATCCACAGTCCCGTTCAAGGACGATCCCAACGCCAAGAAGGGCGGCATCCTCAAGGTGGCGATGCAGGTCCAGAAGATGGAGGACCCGGCCACCTATTCCTGGACGCAGATGTCCAACCAGACGCGCCAGATCGCCGAATACATGGTCTTCACTGATCCGGAAAACGTCACGCACCCCATGCTGGCCGAGCGCTGGGAAGCCTCCGACGACCTGAAGACCTGGACCTTCCACCTGCGCCAGGGCGTCAAGTGGCACAACGGCGACGACTTTAATGCCGAGGACGTCATTTTCAATTTCTCGCGCTGGATGGATCCGGCCGTGGCGTCCTCCAACGCCGGCCTGTCCACCTTCTCCGCTATGTCGGAAGAGTTTGACACCGGCGAGAAGAACGAGGACGGCACGCCGAAGATGGGCAACCGGATGATCGAGGGCTCGCTGGAGCGCGTCGACGATCATACCGTGCGACTGCATCTGACCAAGCCGGTCCTGTCGGTCCCGGAGGACCTTTACAACTATCCGACCGTGATCGTGCACCGCGGCTTCAAGCCGCCGTTCGACCAGAACCCGATCGGCACCGGCCCGTATACGCTGGCCGAGTTCGCCGTGTCCGACCGCTGCATCCTGAAGAAGGCCGAGGGGCACCAATATTGGGGCGGCGACGTCTACCTGGATGAGATCCATTACCTCCACTACGAGGCCGAGAACCAGCTGACAGCGCTGGCCGGCGGCGAGGTTGATGCGATCTACGAGTTCGGCGTCGAACAGATGCCGCTGGCGCAGTCCATCGAAGGCCAGGTGATTGCCATCCGCACGGCCCAGACGATGACCTGCAAAATGCGCGTGGACCAGGAGCCGTTCACCGACAAGCGCGTGCGCCAGGCCATCGCCAAGTCGCTCGACAACGCTGCGCTCAAGGCGGTCGTCTTCCCCGAGGGCGGCGACGTCGGCGAGAACCACCACGTGGCACCGATCCATCCCGAATACTTCCCGCTGCCGCCGATGCAGCGCGACGTCGAGGGCGCCAAGGCCCTGCTCAAGGAAGCGGGCAAGGAGAACCTGGAAGTCACGATCGACATCGGCAACACCGACGGTCCGTGGCACCAGGCGCTGGCGGAAGCCATGCGCGACCAGGCCAGCGAAGCCGGCATCACGCTCAACGTGAATGTCATGCCCGCGGCCAAATACTGGGAGATCTGGACGGAAACGCCTTTCGGCGGCACCGCCTGGACGCACCGCCCACTCGGCACAATGGTCTTGTCGCTGGCCTACCGCACCGGCGTCGCCTGGAATGAGACCCGATACTCCAATCCGGAGTTCGAAAAGGCGCTCGACGAAGCCGAGGCGACCCTGGACGTCGAGGCTCGCAAGGCCGTGATGGAACGCGTCGAGAAGATCATGCAGGAGGACGTGCCGGCGATCATCCCGATGTGGCGGCCGGTCTACACGGCGGCGTCCAACAAGGTGCACAATTATCCGCCGCACCCGACCCTCTATCACCAGTTCAACAAGGTCTGGGTCGACCAGGCCTGATCGGGCCTCAGTCCAGTCTTCCGCGCCCGGCGACCGGGCGCGGATAAGCCTTCGGAGGAATAGGGCTGCTGCCGGATTGTGGCAGCAGGGCAGGGAGGGAGCGCGCGGCCGATGCTCAAGCTGATTCTGCAGCGCATGGTGCAGATGGCCCTGATCATGGCCGTCGTTTCGCTTGTCCTGTTCGCCGTCTTCGACAGCGACAAGTTCAAGAAGCAGCTCGCCGTAAACGAGCTCGGCGGCTTTGCCGTCGAAGCGCTCTCGGACCGCGACTATGACCAATGGCTCGAGAACAAGGGCCTAAACGTCCCCTTCTACGAGCGGTACGCCAAGTGGGTTGGTGGCATCTTCCAGGGCGACCTCGGGCGTTCGTACCAGAAGAGCGCTGATGTCAGCTCGCTTTTGTCGCGGGCGCTGATCAACACCGGCATCCTTGCCTTCTGGACCTTTGCGCTGATGATCCCGCTCGCGCTGATCACCGGCGTGCTTGCGGGCATCCGCGAGGGCTCTGCGCAGGACCGCAGCATCTCCTTCATTTCGGTGCTGTTCACGTCCATCCCCGAGATCGCCACCGCCATCTTCCTGACCGTGATCTTCGCGCTCGGGCTGGGCTGGTTTCCGGCAAAATCGAAGGGGGAGGGGTGGGAATACCTGGTCCTCCCTGTGCTGACCCTCGTTCTCTACGATTTCGGTTACGTGGCGCGCATGACGCGTGCCTCGGTTGCCGAGGTGGTCACGTCCCAATACGTCCGCACCGCCGTCCTGAAGGGGCTGCCTTACCGGCGCGTGATCATGAAGCACGTGCTGCGCAATGCGCTGATCGCGCCGTTCACGGTGATCGTGCTGCAGCTCAACTGGATCCTGTCAGGCGTCGTCGTGGTGGAAGTATTCTTCCAATACGAAGGGTTCGGAAAGCTGCTGCTCGAGGCAGCGCTGTTCGGCGACCTTTACGTCGTGCAGGCCGCGACCCTTGCCGCCGTGCTCGTCGCCGTTCTTTCGCAGCTGATCTCCGACATCGGCTACACTTTCCTCAACCCCCGTATCCGGTTCAGCTAGGGAGGCAAGCCGATGGCCGTCGTCACTGCTCCGCCACCCGCCCGGCCTGTCTTCGGGTCGATCTCCGGGCCGCGCCTGATCATCGGCCTGGTGCTGCTCATTTGGCTGCCGCTCGTCGCCTACGTGATGTTCGGCCGCCAGCTCGGGCCCGACCTGCGCAACATCATCCTGCTGCCCGCCGTCCCCGCCGCGCTCGCCCTTTATGCGCTGGCCATCTATTCGTGGCGGGAATCCTGGGTAGCAGTGCTTGGCGTCAGCCTGGTGTTCTTCTGGGTTATCCTGGCGGTGTCGGCGCCGTATCTGCCGCTCCTCGACCCCAACAAGCCGGTCGCCCCCTTCATCACCCCGTTCACCGAGAAGAACGGGGTTTTTTACTGGCTCGGCACCGACACCCGCGGACGCGACATGCTCTCGCGCACGATCTGGGGATGCCAGCGCGTGCTGGTCTGGGGCATCACGGCCACCACCGTGGCCTACCTCGTCGGCACGGCCTTTGGTCTGATCGCCGGTTACCTCGGCGGCTGGTGGGACGAGATCGTCTCGTTCGGCGCCAACGTGCTCTTGTCCTTCCCGGTCATGGTGCTGTTCATCCTGATCCTCAACTACCTCGGCCAGAGCGGCTTCAACATCGTCATCGCTGTGACCTTCTCCTCCGCCCCGGCGATCATGCGCATCGTCCGCGGCCTCGCCATGGACGTGAAGTCGCGCGACTACATCCAGGCGGCGCAGATCCGCGGCGAGCACCCGATCTGGATCATGATCGTCGAACTGCTGCCCAATGTCCGCGGCCCGCTGATCGTCGACGCCTGCCTGCGCCTCGGCTACACCACCGTCGCCATCACCACGCTGACCTTCCTCGGCCTCGGCTTGCAGCCGCCGGACCCCGACTGGGGCCTGATGATCAAGGAGGCCTCCACCACCGCGCTGGTTTGGAAATTCTCCTACATGCTGATCATCCCGGCGCTCTCCGTCTCCAGCCTGATCCTCGGCTTCAACCTGATGGCCGACGGCTTGCGCGAGATGAGCCTCAGGGACTGACCATGGATCGTATTGTCGCCCAGTCCATCGCGCAGGAGGAGATAGCCACTCCCGGGATCACCCCGGTCTTGGAATGCCGCAATCTTTCCATCTCCTACTTCACCCGCGCCGGCGAGATCCCGGCGGTGGTCGACTTCAACCTGAAGCTCATGCCGGGCGAGGCGCACGGCATCGTCGGCGAGTCCGGCTGCGGCAAGTCCACCGTGGCGCTCGCCATCATGCAGTATCTCGGCCGCAACGGCCGCATCGCCGGCGGTCAGATTCTGCTCGATGGCCGCGACATGACCACGATGAGCGAGGAGGAGCTGCGGGAAATCCGCGGCTCGCAGATCGCCATGGTCTACCAGGAGCCGATGGCGTCGCTGAACCCATCCATGCGGATCGGCGAGCAACTGGCCGAAGTCCCCATCTTCCATGAGGGCGCGTCGCCGGAGGAGGCGAGGGAACGTGCGCGCGCCATGCTGGAGAGCGTGCGCGTCCCGGATCCCGAGCGGATCATGAACTCCTACCCGCACCAGATTTCCGGCGGCCAGCAGCAGCGCGTGGTGATCGCCATGGCGCTGCTCTCCAACCCTCGGCTGCTGCTTCTCGACGAGCCGACCACCGCGCTCGACGTGACTGTCGAGGCCGGCATTGTCGACCTGATCAAGGAGATCTCCGCCAAGTTCGGCACCTCCATGATCTACATCTCCCACAACCTCGGGCTGATCCTGGAGACCTGCCACCGCATCACGGTCATGTATTCCGGCGAGGCGGTGGAGGTTGGCTCTGTCCGCGATGTCTTCCGCACGATGCGCATGCCCTATACGCGCGGCCTGTTTGGCTCCATCCCCGTGCCTGGCGCCGACAAACATTCGCGGCCGCTGATCGCCATCCCGGGCCAGCTGCCCTTGCCGCACCAGCGCCCGCCGGGCTGCAATTTCGGGCCGCGCTGCGCCCATTTCGTGAGCGGGCGTTGCGACGCCGGGCCGATCCCGATGATCCCGGTGGCAGGCGACGAGTTCCACGCCTCCCGCTGTATCCGCGTCGACGAGATTGATTGGGCGGCGCCCATCGCCGCGCCCGCCATCCGCGAGCCGACGCGGCCGGGCGACGTGGTGCTCAAGGTCGACGACCTCACCAAGCACTACGCCATCGAGGACAAGGCCATCTTCTTCTCGGGCGAGGCGCGCACCGTGAAGGCCAACGAGAAGCTCAACTTCAACGCCCGCCAGGCCGAGACGGTGGCCATTGTCGGCGAGTCCGGCTGCGGAAAGTCCACCTTCGCCAAGGTCCTGATGGGCCTGGAAGGGGCGACCGAGGGTTCGATCACCCTCGGCAACCTCGAGCTCGGCCACTTGCCGGTCCAGAAGCGCGGGTCGGAGACCATCGCCAACCTCCAGATGATTTTTCAGAATCCGTTCGACACGCTCAATCCGAGCCACAGCGTCGGCTCGCAGATCGCCCGCGTCATCCGAAAATTCAAGGTCGAGAAGGACGAGAAACGCGTCCAGGCGCGCGTCATGGAGCTGCTCGACACGGTCAAACTGCCGCGCGACTTCGCCAAGCGCCGGCCGCGCCAGCTGTCGGGCGGCCAGAAGCAGCGCATCGGCATCGCCCGCGCCTTCGCCGGCAACCCAACCATGGTGGTCGCCGATGAGCCTGTCTCGGCGCTGGACGTCTCGGTCCAGGCTGCCGTCACCGAACTGCTGATGGACATCCAGCGCGACCACCGCACCACGCTGCTCTTCATCAGCCACGACCTGTCGGTGGTGCGCTACCTCGCCGACCGCGTGGTCGTCATGTATCTCGGCCAGATCATGGAGCAGGGCACGACTGACGAGATTTTTGCCCCGCCCTATCACCCGTACACCGAGGCGCTGCTCTCGGCCGTGCCGATCGCCGACCCGCGGGTTTCCAAGCGCAAGGTGGTGCTCTCCGGCGAGATCCCGTCGCCCTCCAACCCGCCGCCGGGCTGCCCGTTCAATACACGCTGCCCCTACATGATGCCGGGCACCTGCGACGTCCTCCCGCCGCCGGCCGTCGAGACTTCCCCCGGCCACCGCATCCTCTGCCACCTGTCCGTCGACACCCTGACGGCAATGGAGCCGGTGATCACCGTCGGCGCGGCACCGCGTGTCGAGCCGCACCTTGCCGGCCAGGTCAGCTCCGCCGCGGCAGCCGAATCGGCAGCCCGCGGCGGCTTTGGCGGCGACCGCTGATCTCCTTCGACGCCAACCTCTCTGTTGTCATCCCGGTTTGCCGCCCGGCGGCAAGACCGGGATCCACGAACCTCAGCCCGGACGGTATGCAGATGTCGCGAGCCGTCGGAGGGTCCCGGTCTCGGCCTTTGGCCGAACCGGGATGACAGACGCTGAGGTTCGGAAATCGCACGCATGAAAATCTCCGCCATCGAGATCACCCACCACCGGCTGCCGCTTGACCCGCCGTTCCGGCCCAGCTGGGATTTCCGCCCGCGCGAAAAATTCGAGGCGACGATCGTCCGAGTCCGCACCGACGAAGGCCTTGAAGGCATCGGCTCCGGCGACACGATGACCGGTTTTGCCGGCCACGAGCATCTCTTCATCGGTCAGGACCCGCTGCGCCTGGAGCGCCACTACCGCATCCTGCAGAACATCCAGTTCCATTACGGCCGCTGCTGGCCGCTCGACCTGGCGCTCTGGGACCTCGCCGGCAAGATCACCGGCCAGCCCGTCTGGCGCCTGCTTGGCGGCCGCTCGACCAGCGTCCCGGCTTACGCCTCCTCGGCGACGCTGCGCGATCCGGGCGGCATGGCGGAAGCGGCAGAGCGCTACCTGGAGCGCGGCTTCCGCGGCCTGAAGCTCCGTTTCCACCGCGGCAACTGGCGCGACGACATCGCCGCGCTGGAAGCCGTGCGCGCCCGCATCGGCCAAAAACTGGAGCTGATGGTCGACTGCAACCAGGGCTGGCGGATGAGCCACGACGACGAAAAACCCTGGTCGCTCAAGGATGCCATCGCTGTCGCCCGCGAGCTGGAGCGCCTCGGCGTCTACTGGATGGAAGAGCCGCTGCACCGCGCCGACCGCAAGGGCATGCGCGCTCTGCGCCAAATGGTCAGCATCCGCGTCGCCGGCGGCGAGATGAACCGCGAAACCTCTGAGTTCCGCGACCTGATCGAGGAGCGCTGCCTCGACGTCCTGCAGCCGGACGTGGCGCTCACCGGCGGCATCACCGGCCTGCGCCGCGTCGCCCTGATGGCGGAAGAAGCGGGCCTGGTCTTCACCCCGCACACCTGGTCGAACGGCCTGTCCTATGTGGCCAACGCCCATTTCACGATAGGCCTCTGCGAAGCGCCCTTCCTGGAATTCCCCTTCGACCCGCCGGAATGGTCGCTCGAGCGTCGCGACTTCATGATGACCGAAGTGGCGGACATCAGCTCCGATGGCACCATCGCCTTCTCCGAAAAGCCAGGCTTCGGCGTGGACCTCGACGAGGAGCGGCTCAAGGCCACTCGGTTCGCCTGAAGAATGCTTCGCCTTGTGCGCAGGGCCGGGCACGATCGGCCCGGGGATAACTTCCGCCGAAAATCCCGGATTTCCGCCATTTCTGCAGAAACTTGTCCCCGCCTTCCGCCGAGGCCTTATTCTCTCCCCGTCTCCACCCGGGGAGGGCGTCGGCCGGCGTAGCTGATCGGGGCGGGGATGCGGATCCGGGCGGGTGGTGGCGTAACGCACCATCGGCCGTCCAGGCGCCCAAGCTGTCCTTGCTTGCCGTATGGTGCTGAAATGTCGGCCACATCGGGCAGGAGCACGAAGGCCCGGGGCGGGGACGGAGCAAGTGACAAAAATCCGCGCGGGCGTGCGCTCGGCGTGCAACTGCATCTGATCGCGATCGTCAGGTCGCAACCTCGACGCGCCGAGCGGCGCCCGCACCCTCCATCAACCCGGGCCGAGAGGCGCCGGGCGTTTCGGCGCGCCCGACAGCCGCTCCTGGTGCTCGATCTCGCGGATGAGCTTCAGCCGGATCGCATCGGCAAAATCGGCATAGTCGCTGGCGGTCAACACGAACGAGCCCTGGCCGTTGATGACGTTGTTGCGATACCAGAGCGCCAGGTCCGGATCCTCGTTCAGGATGGCCAGCCCGTTCACCGTCACGCCGCGCGCCCGGGCCATGGCGCGTGCCTGCGGCATCAGCACAACGACCTCCCGCGCCGGCGTTTCGCGTCCGTCCCCGGATACGTCCACCACCTGCCGGGGAGCGACATATTGATTACGGTCGAGCTTGCGGATCGCCGCCGCGATCCCCGCACCGATGCCGGTCCCGCCCTCCGTGCCGCGCGGCAGCCCGGACATCAAGGCAGCGAAATTCTCCGCATCGCCCGGCGTTGCCAGCAGGAACCACGGAGTTTCGGATTTCGGCACGGTAGCGTCGGCCCAGATCAGGACGGACACCGCTACGCGCTTGCTTGGCCCCGAGAATATCGCGGCCTGCACGCGCCCATCCCGAAACGCCGCGGCATAGCCGTCCATCTGCAGCCGCCACTCGCCCTCGTCGACGGAGCTCGACGCGTCGATCGCCAGCACAAGTTCCAGGTCCACGCCCTCGTCGGCCCGAGCGGGATGCGCGTTCGCAAGCAGAAGAAGGAAGGCGAGGATCGCTGCGGCATTCACTTCCCGGACATAACACCCGCCCGGCGCAAGCAAAGGCCTCCGCTGCCCGCGGCTTATTGCGCGGGCGCGGGCAAGGAGCCTGTCGGCACTTCCGGCAGGAACTGCGGCAACCCCAATGCGCTGGCCTCCTTGCGGGTGAAACCCATCGCGGCGACCGGGACCTCGCGATTGTTCGCGCGGTCCTCGAAATACATCATGATCCGCATCTGGTCGGCGTTGACGCTGTGCGCCGTTAGCCTGCCACGGGCAGGCGCGCGTGTAAGGGTCAGCGCGATGCCGTCCGTTGTCTCGCTACCCTCCACGTCGACGCCGTCACCCTTGGCGCCGCCCATGAACTCGCCATGGAAGCGGGTCGTCATTGCGCTATAGCGCACCGAGCCATAGACGGGGGCCGAGATGCCGCCCAGCCAGCAGCGCCCCTTCATGCGGAAGGTCAGCTGTGTCTTGGTCGGCTCGCCGTCCAGCTCGCAATGGAACTGCAGGCCCGACTGCTCGCCCAAAAGCAGCTGCCCCGTGCCGATCCACGATCCGGAGAACCGCGCCATGACCTCGCTTGGCTCGCCGGCCGTCGCCGGACCCACGCCGAGCCAAAGGCAGGCGGCAACGGTGACGAAGCATCTGATTATGCGGGACATACCGGCTCCGGAGGACTGATCGAATCTCCGGGCCACCCTATGAAGCCGGAAATAAACGCGCCGTTAATCACGCCGGCCGGACCGGCTGAACTCAGCCGCGCTCCCGCAGCGAAACGAGGTCACCCGCGAGGTCCTTGAGGCGCGGCCGCTCTTCTTTCAGGAAGGGCAGGGGCCGGCACACATCCATCGCCGAAAGGCCGATGCGGGCCGTCATCAGGCCGTTCACCACCCCTTCGCCGAGCTTGGCCGAGAGCCGTCCGGCAAGGCCGTGGCCGACGAATTGCTGGAGGATGGTATCCCCAACGGCGATCGACCCCGTAACAGCCAAATGGCTGAGCACGGCCCGCAGCAGTCGCAGCATCCCGATCGTGCCCGGCCGGCCGCCATAGACATAGGCGATACGCCGGATCAGCCGGATACTCTCCCAAAGCACGAAGACCACGTCGAAGAAGGCGCGCGGGCTCACCGCAGTGACAACGGATACGCGCCGGGCCGCGCCCGAGGCCAGCACCTTGGCCTGGCGGTCCAGCGGCGCAATCAGTTCGCGCTCGGCCAACGTCAGCAGGTCGCGCCCGTCCATGATCTCGCCGAGATGGCCGGCGATCGCCCGGCGGCCCTTGGCCATCTCCGCCCGGTCGCCGTAAAGGGCGACCAGCGAGCGCACCGCCGCCGTCGCCGCGTCGCGATCGTTGCGCTCCGCCGCTGCCTCGCTGTCGAGCCGCAGCCGCGCTACCCGCTTCAGCCGCAACAGCCCGACGATCTCGCGGGTGACCATCGCCAGGACCGCCAGCGCGAACAACCCGATGAGCGCTAGGCCGAACCAGCCGAGCCAGTCGGCGCGGGCGAACAGGTCCCGCATCAGCGCATCGAACGCCAAAGCCAGCGACAGCGACACCAGCGCGCCCCCGGCCGCAAGCGCAACCCGGCCCCAGCGGACTCCGCGCCGTGCAGGATGGGCGATCGTCTCGACGGCCCGGTGGGCGTCGGCCGCCTCGGGCTCCAGCACGTCCAGCGTCTCGGGAAGCGGCTGCTCGACCACCTCCAGCCCCGGCGTGTCGAGTGCCACGGCGACGGGCCGGCGCGGCGGATTGCGCGGATCGCTCACGCCAGCTTGTCCCCGATCAGGTATTGCAGCGCCTGGTCCAGCTGGATGTGCGGCAGCGACAGGCTGAGGCCCTCGGCGGTGCGCTCCAGCTTGGGCGGCCGAAAACGCAGGAACCGGAGCGCGAAGGCATCAGCGCCGGCATTGGAAGACGGGCCGGCCGGATCGGTCTGGAACATCGCCTCGGGATCCTCGGGCAGGTCGCCCGGAAACAGCGCAATCTCCGTCTCGCCGTCATACACCCGGCCGTCCACCGTTTCCCCCTTCATCGGCACGCCGGCGATGCCTGGCAATCCCTTTCCCCCGCGCCGAAAAGTGACCTCCCGCGTCGCCCGGACGCCGGCGATGGCGGAGACGCGCACCTCGGCTCCGGCGAAGGCCGCGCGCTCGGCCGCCCGGCGCGTCAGACGCTGCAGCAGACGCGCCAGGTTGTTGTGATCGGAATGGTGGACATGGTCGGCCTTGGTGGCGGCGAACAGGATCCTGTCGATGCGGCGGGTGAGGACCGACGTCAGCCAGCTTGCCCGGCCGGGCCGGAAGGCGGAAAGCACATCCGCCAGCGCCGCCTCCAGGTCGCGCAACGCTGCGGGGCCCGCGTTCAGGGCCGCCAGCGTGTCGACCAGCACAATCTGCCTGTCCAGCCGCGCGAAGTGATCGCGGAAGAACGGCTTCACCACGTGCGTCTTGTACGCCTCGTAGCGCCGCTGCATCATCGCCGCGAGGCTGTCGCGCGCCGCGGCCAAGCCAGCCGGCAAATCCAGCGGCGCGAAGGTGAGGGCGGGTGAGCCCTCCATGTCGCCCGGCATGAGGAATCGCCCTGGCGGCAGCATGGACAAGGCGTGCTCGTCGGCGCGGGCGGCGCGCAGATAGGCTGTAAAGGCGTCGGCGAGTCGCGCCGCCTGCTCCTCGTCGGCTGGCCCGTTCGGGTCGCATCCTGTCAGGGCCGAATGCCAGTCCGCCGCCAGCGCGGCGCGTTGCGGCTCCCGCGACAAGGAAAGCGATTCCGTCGACCACTGCCCATACGACTTGCCAAGGAGGGCCAGGTCCAGCAGCCATTCGCCCGGGTAATCGACGATATCGAGGTTGAGCCGCGTCCGCCCCAACGCGCGCTTCCACGACCGAGCCGACTCGTATTCGATCGCGACGCGCAGTTCGCTGATCCGCCGCGTCGAGCGTGGCCAGACGCGCTTGTCGACCAGGTCGCGCACATGCGCCTCGTAATCGAAGCGCGGCACCTCGTCGTCGGGCTGTGGCATCAGCCGTGCCGAAACGAGCCGCCCGCTGGAGTAGGCGTCGAACAGCGGCAGCCGCCCGCCATGCACCAGGTTGTGCACCAGGGCGGTGATGAACACCGTTTTGCCGGCGCGCGACAGCCCGGTGACGCCGAGCCGCACCGTGGTCGTGCCGCCGCCGAGCACGGCGCCGAGCACGTTGTCGACGGCGATCCGCGCCTCGTCGGTGAAACTCGTGATGCTGGCCACCCGTCCTCCCGTCGCGCAATATGGGAGGCGGGCGGTCCGGTTCAAAGCGGCGCCGTCAATCGGCAGGCAATCCCGGCGGCACGATGAACTCCCGCAGCCGTGCGCCGCCCGGCTGCAGCGCGGCCCAGTCGCCGTCCACGTCGAACACCGCCAGGGCAGCCGTCGGGAACTTTCGCGCAAGCGACGAGGCACTCGGGCCTTGCAGGCACCCCGACAGCGCCAGCGCGGTCGCGTGGATCGTGGGATTGTGACCGATCAGCAGCACCGTCTCGGCCGACCCGCCATGGCGGCGGACAATGTCCAGGTAATCCCCGGCGGCCTCGTAGATGTCGCGGAGGAACTCGGGTTCGGCGACGCCGGGCAGCGACCGGTTCACGGCCTCCCAGGTTTCACGCGTGCGGGCTGACGTCGAGCACAGGACTGCGGCGGAGCCGGAGACCTGCCCTGCGACGGCCTTGCCCATGTTTGCCGCGTCGCGGCGACCTCGATCCGACAAGACCCGGCCGTGATCGCCCGAGCCCGAGCCGGGCTCGGCTTTGGCATGTCTGAGAAGCAGGAGCCGCGAAATGGCCGGCATTCTCCCAAAGGTCGGCGCAGACTTGGTTACCATAGTCTGCGTGTTCCGCAACGGCGGTCTTCCGCTGGCACATACGGGCGGGATTGCGGCTCAAGACGCGCTGTGCACAAGTGAGGCTATCGCCAAACCGGGTTCAGCGGCAACGGCGCCGACCCTCCTAGTGACCTTCCGGACAACGCACTCCCCCCGGGTTCAAGTCGTAGCTAAGCTTAGGCAGGCAGCATCATAGGGGAGAGAACACATGCATAAGCTTTTCGCGCCCATTCTCGGCGGCGTCGCGACCCTGGCCCTGGCCATGCCGGTCGCTGCGCAAGATGCGCAAACGAGCCTTTGGACCGCTTACAACGATATCTTTCGGGAAGCCAAATACATCGACCTGACGCATGCCTTTGAGCCGAAGCAGGCAGTGTGGCCGGGTTTCGGTAACGCCAAATTCAAGCCGGCGGTCGCCGGTAACAGAATCGAAGGCTACGTCGAAGTCGGCGACGAGTTCACCTATGACAAGCACGGCTTCGTCGCCACTGCTTACGAGATCCCGACGGACCAGTACGGCACTCAGCTTGATCCCCCGGCGCATTGGGACAAGCTCGGCGCCACCATATCCGATATTCCGGCCACCTATGCCATCCGGCCGCTGGTCGTCATCTCCATCGCCGACAAGGTGGCGGCCGGCGACGAGGGCTACCACCTGCAGGTGGCGGATATCGAGGTCTGGGAATCTCAGCATGGCCGGATTCCGGAAGGATCCGTCGTGATGGTACGGTCTGACTGGTCGAAGAGGTGGGGTGACGTGGTCCGCTTCAACCAAAAGCCTTTTCCGGGCGTGTCGCTGGACGCCCTCAAGTTCCTGCACAACGAACGCCAGATACTGTTCCACGGCCACGAGCCGCTCGACACCGACACGACGCCGAACCTGGAGGGTGAGGCTTGGCTGATGCACAATCACTTCGCCCAGGCCGAGGGCGTCGCCAATCTTGATCAGGTGCCGGAGGCGGGCGGGCTGGTGGTGATCGGCTTCGCCAAACCGCTTGGCGGAACCGGCGGCTATGCCCGTTATGTGGCGATCGCGCCATCCGACTGGCCGCACGGCGTCTCGGTGGCCGCGGTGCCCGGCGCTCCCCTGCCGATGCAGCCGCACCCCTTGAAGCGCGACGAGTTGGGGGTCATGCGCCCGACGTCGGAATAGGGCGGGCTCACCGGTGGCGCTGAAGCCGCATCAGCGCCTGCTGCAGCGCGCTTTCCTCGCCTATAGCCGCGTCAGCCGCGGCATGACGCTCGGCGTGCGCGCGGCCTTGATCCGCGGGGACCAGGTGATGCTGGTCAGACACGGCTATGTGCCGGGCTGGTATTTTCCGGGCGGCGGTGTGGAGGCGGGCGAAACCGTCGGCGAGGCGCTGGAGCGAGAGGTGTGGGAGGAGGCCGGGGCGCGGCTCATGAGCCAGCCGGAGCTGTTCGGAGTGTACCGGAACGCCCACGCCAGTGGCCGCGACCACGTTGCCCTGTTTGTCTGCCGCGACTGGGAGCCGAACTCGCAGCCGCACGTGCCCAACCGGGAGATCGAGGCGGCGCAGCTTTTCCCCACATGCGGGCTGCCGGCCGACACCAATGCCGGCACGCGGGCGCGCCTCGCCGAAATCCTGGACGGCCGGCCGCAATCGGCCGACTGGTAGTTCAGCGCGTCGGCATCATGGTGCCGCGGAAGCGGTCGCGGTCATGCGGGGCATCGAGGATCAACAGCGGCCCGAGCGGCACGATCCGGGTCGGATTGATCTGCTCATGGCTGTAGTAATAATGCTGTTTGATGTGCTCGAAATTCACGGTGTCCTTGATGCCGGGCACCTGGAATAGGTCGCGGACGTAGCCCGAAAGGTTCGGGTAGTCGGTGATCCGCCGTCGGTTGCACTTGAAGTGGCCGAAATACACGGCGTCGAAGCGCACCAGCGTGGTGAACAGCCGCCAGTCGGCTTCGGTCAGCGGGTCGCCCACAAGGAAGCGCTGCTCGTCCAGCCGCGCGTCCAGCTCGTCCAGCGTGTTGAACAGCGCCCGGAACGCTTCCTCGTAGGCCTCCTGGCTTGTGGCGAAGCCGGCCCGGTAAACGCCGTTATTCACCTTGGCGTAGATGTCCGAGTTGAGCGCGTCGATCTCGTCCCGCAGCGCCTCGGGATAGAAGTCCAGCGTGGCGTCGCCGAACTCGTCAAAGGCGGAGTTCAGCATCCGGATGATCTCGGCCGATTCGTTGGAAACGATCGTCTCGCGCTGCTTGTCCCAGAGGACCGGCACGGTGACCCGGCCGGAATAGGTCGGATTGGCTTTCAGGTAGACCTCGTAAAGTCGGCTTGCCCCATACAGGTGATCCGGGTTTTCCTCATTGAAGGTCCAGCCATCGGCCAGCATGTGCGGCTCGACCACGGAAACGGAGATCGCGTCCGTCAGCTTCTTGAGGCGACGAAAGATCAGGGTGCGATGCGCCCATGGGCAGGCGAGCGATACGTAGAGGTGGTAGCGACCGGGCTCCGCTTGGAAGCCGCCTTCACCCGTCGGCCCCGCCGAGCCGTCGGGGGTCACCCAGTTGCGGTAGCGGGAGTCCGGGCGGACGAAGTGGCCGCCCGTCGTCTTGGTGTCATACCACCTGTCCTGCCATTTGCCCTCAACCAGCACGCCCATGAGTCACCTTGCCTTAGCCGCTCCCCACCGTCCTGCCAGCCCGGCAGGCCGGGCGCAACACGAGCGCGAGTGGCTGAACGGCTTTGCGGCAGCGCCGTTCCGCTTGCCGTTGTTCCATCGGGCGTGATAGGGCGCGCCACATGCATGCACATCCAAGCCAGCGGCGACGAACCCGGCCCGCCGTGCGGTTCGACGCACAAGCCACCCAGCCGCCGCGCTGACGCCTCTAGCGTCCCGCGGACCCTCCCTCGTTTATTCCCGCGGACCAGAATGCCCCAGACAATCGTCACCCGGCCCGAGCGGCCGTCCGACGCCGTCCCGATCGAAGCCCTGCATCGTGCAGCCTTCGGGCCCGGCCGTTATGCACGCGCGGCCTTCCGGGTCCGCGAGCAGGCCGCGCACGATGCGGCCCTGTCGTTCGTGACGGAGCGGGACGGCCAGCCGATCGCCTCGGTCCGGCTCACGCCGATCGCGGTCGGCGACAGCCAGGGGCTTCTGCTCGGACCGCTGGTGGTCGACCCCTGCTGCAAGAACATGGGTTACGGCAAGGCCCTTTTGCAGCTGGCGCTCGACCAGGCGCGGACAGCGGGAGCCCCCTTCGTGATCCTGGTGGGCGACGAGCCCTATTACGGGCCGTTCGGATTCCGGCCGCTGCCCCGCGGCGCCGTCCGGATGCCGGGTCCCGTTGACCCGGCACGGCTGCTGATAGCGGAACTCCGGCCCGGAGCAGCGGAAGGACTCGCGGGCATGGTGGTCGGGATTCGCCCCCCGGAATAAAAAAGCCCCGCGCTAGGCGGGGCTTTGGCGTCAGGGAAGGACCAAACTCAGTCCATAGCGCTGAGGTCGCGGTCCTTCGTTTCCGGGGTGAACAGCAGCATGATGACGAAGCTGAAGGCTGCCACCACGATCGGGTACCAAAGCCCGGAATAGATGTTTCCGGTGGCCGCCACGATGGCGAAGACGATCGCCGGCAGGAAGCCACCGAACCAGCCATTGCCGATGTGGTAGGGCAGCGACATGCCGGTGTAGCGGATGCGGGTCGGGAACAGCTCCACCAGCCAGGCGGCGATCGGCGCGTAGACGAGCGTCACGTAGATCACCAGGATCCACAGCAAGAGCACCGTCATCGGCCGGTTGATCTGCGCGGGGCCTGCGCTGGCGGGATAGCCCGCCGCCGTGGTTGCTGCCGTGAGCGCGTCGGTGAACGCCGTCGTGCGAGCCTTTGCTTCATCCGGCGGGAGACTGGCCGAACTGAAGGACTCCACGACAGTCTCGCCAACGCGAACCTGTGCCGGCGTGCCCGGAGGTGCTTCGACGTTCTCGTAGTTCACCGACTTGGCGACCAGCGCCGACTTGGCGATGTCGCAGGAGGAGGTGAAGGTCTCCGTCCCAGTCAGCTTCAACTGGAACGAGCATTCGTTCGGGTCGGCGACCACCGTGACCGGCGCGGATGCCTGGGCGGCCTCAAGTGCCGGATTGGCGTAATGCGTGATGCCCTGGAAGATCGGGAAATAGGTGAGGGCGCCCAACGCGAAGCCCGCCAGCATGATCGGCTTGCGGCCGATCTTGTCGGAAAGCCAGCCGAACACGATGAAGAACGGCGTGCCGAGCAGAAGCGCCAGCGCGATCATGATCTGCGCATCTACCGCAGGGACCTTCAGCGTCTGCGTCAGGAAGAAGAGGGCGTAGAACTGGCCACCATACCAGATCACGGCTTCGCCGGCGGTGCCGCCGAGCAGAGCAAGGATGGCGATCTTGGCGTTCTTCCAGCGGCCGAAGGCCTCGGTCAGCGGCGCCTTCGAGCGCGTGCCTTCCGCCTTCATCTTCTGGAACATCGGCGACTCGTTCAGACGCAGCCGGATCCAGACGGAAACGGCGAGGAGAACGGCCGAGAGCAGGAAGGGAATGCGCCAGCCCCAATCCGTGAAAGCCTCCTCTCCCATCCACGTGCGGATCCCCAAAATGACCAGGATGGCCATGAACAGGCCGAGGGTCGCCGTGGTCTGGATGAAAGAGGTGTAGAAGCCGCGCTTGCCGTGCGGCGCATGCTCCGCGACATAGGTCGCCGCGCCGCCATACTCGCCCCCGAGCGCCAGGCCCTGAACCAATCGCAGCAGGATCAGGATCACCGGCGCGGCCATGCCCCATTGGCCGTACGTGGGCAGCAAGCCGATGAAGAAGGTCCCGACACCCATCAGGCCCATGGTGACGAGGAACGTGTATTTGCGGCCGACGATGTCGCCGAGCCGGCCGAACACAAGCGCGCCGAAGGGGCGCACCGCGAAACCAGCGGCAAATGCGAGCAGGGTGAAGATGAAGGCGGCCGTCGGCGGCACGCCGGAGAAGAACTTTGCGGCAAGGATCGCCGCCAACGTCCCGTAGATATAGAAATCGTACCACTCGAAAACGGTGCCGAGCGAGGAAGCGAAGATGACGCGGCGCGTTTCCGACGCCGTAAGCACTGGGGCCTCGTACCGGCCGGCGGTGATGTCAGCCATGATCCATCCCATTGGGGGCGAAGTCGCCCGGAACCGTGCGGGACAGCGCCGCACCCGCTCCTGCCTTTCCTCCCACCGCGGCTCTCTTGAATATTCGGCCTGCGGTTCGGGCCGCCAGGCGGTAGTCGGCCCTTGCCGGGCGTCAAGAAACGCCAAGCCTCGGCAAGCCTAGCGCATTGCCAAGCCGATGCCAGCGCAAAACTTAACTATCGTTAACCTTGACGTAGTTCCGCTGGATCCGCTGCAGCGAAACTAATGGACGAGGCGGACCTGCCCCGTGCTGGCGCCAAGCCCGCCGGGGAGGGGCACGTCCGAAGCGCCGTAGTCAGCGTTGATCACCAGAGTCGCCCGGGTCATGTCGATGCGATCCGCGACGATGACCGTGTAGGCCGAAATAGAGGCGATCGTCCCGGCTCCGTCCGTCTTGAACGTGCCTCTTGGAAGATAGATGGTGCCGAGCAGCTGGCGGGCCCTGGTACTGGAGATCACGAACGATCGCCCCGGTTGAGCGGACCGGCTCTCGAAGAACAGGATGCCCGCCAAGGGACCGTCCTTGGGAGCGCCCAGTTCGATCAGGCTCTGGTCCTTGAAGACGAAGGTCGCGAGGTCATCGGCAAAGTAGAAGCTGACGTACTCGCCCTTCAGCGACGCTTGCGCGCTCACCTCGAGGCTGCCGCCCTTCATGACGTATGTCCCGGGCGTCACCGTCACCTTCGCCCTGTTCGTGATGGTGATGCCGCCGCAATAGGTGCCCGGATCCAGCTGCTTCGATCCGCCCATGATTTTCACGTTCGTCTTGTCGGGCGTGCAGGGGGTCAGATCCGGCGGCAGCCGGTCGGAAAGGGGATCCGCCAACGCCGGACAGTCGGTCTTGGGGGGCGGGATGAAAGAGATCAGCGATCCAGAATAGCCGCCCGACGTGCAGGTGAAGAGCGACACGAAGCTGCTCAGGTTCTTGACCACCAAGCCGCTCGCATCAGTCGAATTGGACTGGATGGCGCAATCCGGCGCGGCCAGGATGGCGCCACTTTGGGCGAGGATGGTAGCGCTATTCGTTCTATTAAGGCCAAGCACGCACAACCGGACCTCGCCGTAGGATTGCGCGTCGGCACTGACCCGGATCGGGTTCTCTCCCCCGGAGGCCCTGGCCGGAAGGAATGATTGGCCGACCAGCTCGATGCCGACGTGCACGCGCTTATCCAGTCGGTCGATTTCCAGCTCGACCTTGTGCGGACGGTCTTGGAGGCCCGCCTCGGCCAGCAAGGCCTCGGCGCGCGCGGCGCCGGCTTCCCGAGCAGCTTTCGTATTCGACAGCAGGTGCAGTTCCTTGGCGACCGCGAGCGCGGTCGAGTCTGCCACAGCTTGCATCTTCGACGCTTGCCGGGTGAGGGAGGCGCTGTCGACGGCCAGCGCGGTGACGAGCAGCAGAACAGGGACGACCAGCGCGAAGGTGAATGCGACCGACCCGGCGGTGTCTTCGACCGTTCCCTTAAACCACAAAAGCATCGGGCGCCCAGTCTGCAGGCGCGCAAGCACTAGGCGGCAACTGTTTCAACTTTGCTCAAAACAAAAGTAAACGGACCGTAAACCGGCCAGCCACTTACCGCGCCTCGCGCCACCACAGGCCGGCAAACGCGCCGACCATAAGCGCTAGGCCAAGCAGCCCGCCCAGGAGCGGCAGCTGGTCGATGCTCTTCAGTACGGTGGCCTCTGAGCGCCGCAGGCCGATCCATCCGTCGCCGGAAGCGGGTGCGCGCGAAGACACGGTCGAGACGCGCGGCACCGTCACATCGCGCCCAAGCCGCTGTGCCGAACCGCCGTTCGCTTCCGCGATCGGCGCGAGCTTCTCGGTGGTGCTGATGACCTCCTGGAACTCCGCCGGGTTGGCTGGACCGATATGGGCAAGGGCTGTCATGCCGTTGCCCTCCGCCCTGTGCAGACCGAGCGGAGCATTCTCCACCACACCGCGCCACAAGCCGGGAGCGGCTTCCGTCAACGGCAGCGGCGAGGTCACGCCGGCGGGGTCGCTGACGCTGATCTCCGGCGGCGCTTCCGCCAGTGTCTGGCGCTCCACGACCAGGTTGCGGCCTTCGGCATGCGCCGTCAGCGCTTCTTCCTCCAGCTCCGGTTCCCGCATGAGCCAATGCAGCAACCGGCGCAGCAGGGCAGCGTGCGGGCCGCCGCCGTCATAGCCGCGCGCCCAGAGCCAGGCATGGTCGGAGAGCAGCATCGCGACCCGGCCTTCCGCTTCCCGCGCCAGCACCAGCAGGGGGCGGTCGCCGGGTCCGGTCATCGCCACGTCCCCGGCGATGGCATCAGTGTCGACCAAACGAAACCAGTTGCTCCACTGCGGCGGCTCGGTCGCCGAGCCGGGCAGATCGCGGGTGACGGGATGCCGAGCCCCGACAGGGCTGATCTTCGCCTTGTAGGGCTCCTCGATGATCTCGCCGGATGGGATGGCGGGCAGGACGGGCCCGAGCGGCGTCCGGTAGAGGCTGCCGCTCTCGGCGTAGTCCGGTCCGGCCGCGACCAGGATGGCGCCGCCGTTGCGGACATATTCTGCCAGGTTGTCGTAATAGAGGATCGGCAGCACGCCGCGGCTGCGGTAGCGGTCGAAGATGATCAGATCGAACTCCTCGATCTTCTCCTCGAACAGCTCGCGCGTGGGGAAGGCAATCAGCGACAGCTCGTTGATCGGCGTTCCGTCCTGTTTTTCAGGCGGGCGCAGGATGGTGAAGTGGACGAGATCGACCGCCGCATCCGACTTCAGCACGTTGCGCCAGGTCCGTTCGCCGGCATGCGGCTCGCCGGAAACCAGCAGCACGCGGAGGTGCTCGCGCACGACGTCAATCTCCGCGACCGCGACGTTGTTCTCGCTGGCCAACTCGCCCTCGGCCGCGTCGACTTCCAACTCGACGATCGTGCGGCCGGCATGCTCCAGCGGCAGGTCGATGGTATTTGGCTCGCCGACCGCGACGTTGTCGGTCGCGACTTCCACTCCGTCGATGCGCAGCCGCACCGTCACCGGCGTGCCATTCGGGAGCGCGGTGTCAAGCACGCGGTATTGCAGGCTTTGCGGCTCGTCCAGGATGGCGAAGCGCGGCGCACGGTCGAGCACGATGCGGCGATCGCGCTCGCCCTCCTCGCCGGTGATCAGCGCATGGAGCGGCGCGTTGAAGCCGAGGGTCGCTGCATTCTCAGGCACGTCGGCGACCACGCCGTCCGTTACCATGATGGCACCGGCCATCTGTTCCGGGGGGACGTCGTCGACCAGTCGCGTCAGTTCGGAAAACAGCGCTGTTCCGTCGCCGTCCGGACGGTCCGCCGCCCGCACTTCCCGCAGCTCAAAGCCCCCGAGCGCCTGGATGCGGTCACGAAGGGCGGCAACCGTCCGCTCGGTCTGGGCCGTACGGTTGCCAAGCTTCTGGCTGGCGCTTTCGTCGATCACCAGGGCAACGACGCCGGGCAGCGCCTCACGCTCTTCGCGCATCAGGACTGGGTTGGTCAGCGCAAGGATGACCAGCGCGGACGCAACGAAGCGCAGCACAATGCCGCGCATGCGCAGCCACGCCATCACGCAAAGCACGACCACCAGAAGGGCCGCCAGCGCGACAATGAACTCCCAGCGGAACAGCGGCTCGAAGGAGAGCATCAGGCGTGTCATTGGCCGAGCCTCTCCAGCAGGGCTGGAACGTGCACCTGGTCCGCCTTGTAGTTACCGGTGAGCGAATACATGACGATGTTGACGCCGGCGCGGAACGCCAGCTCGCGCTGACGCGGGTCGGCGGGAACCGTGGGGTAGAGCCAAAGGCCGCCGGAATCGATCGCCCAGGCAGCAGCGAGGTCATTGCCGGTGATGATGATCGGCGACACGCCATCTCCGGCGCGCACCGGCCGGCCCGGATCCTGAGCCGCGTCAGGCATGGCCTCGACCCACAGGTCCGATTGGTCCCATCGCCCGGGGAAATCGGTCAGGAGGTAGAAGGCCTTGGTCAGCACATGGTCCGGCGGCACTGGCTCCAGCGGCGGCACATCGACGAAACCCAGGATCTCTCGCAGCTTCTGGTTCTCCGGCGTATTGGCTCCGAAGCCGGATGGCGTAAAGCCGCCGGCGTCGCGTGTGTCGAACAGAATTGTGCCGCCGTTCTTCAGGAAGCTTTCCACCTTGGCCATCGTGGCAGCCGCCGGGACCGGCTGGCCCGGGGCGATCGGCCAGTAGATCAAGGCGTAGAAGGCAAGCTCGTCAGCGGCGACATCGATGGGCGCCGGGTCGCCCGGCTCGAGCGCGGTGCGCTCGGCAAGGTACATCGACAGGCCCTGCAATCCGGAGCGGCTCGTCTCGTCCACCGCGGCATCGCCGGTGACAACGTAGCCGATCTGCGTGTCGGTCGTGCCGGCCAGCGCCTTCTCCATATCGGCAGGCACGTCCTGTGCCCGAGCAAGGTCCGCGCCGGGCAGCAACATCGTTGCGACGAGGAGCGGGACGGCGGCGTGGGCCAGACGTCGCCTGAAGCGACCGGAGAGGGCAAGAACGGCGATCCCGTCCAGTGCCGCGAGAAACGCCGCGCCGGCCAGCAGCCATGGCCAGATCGGGTCGGACGGACGCGGTTCCAGCGCGGCGCTCCGGCCCTGCCAGCCTATGGCAATCGGATTGAGTGGCGTGAGCGGCGTCTGTGCATCCACCGTATTGAGCGCGAACAAGGTTCCCTCGCGGTCGTAGATGCCGGGCGGCGTCTGGGCGCTGGGCCGGGAGGTGGCGATGTCTGCCACCAGCGTTGCCGCCGGATCCGGGTCGCCCAGGTCACCGAAACCGTCGAGGACCTGGACGGGTTGCCAGGGTGCCGCGGCGGCCGGTTGGGCTTCTGCTGCCGGTGCGCCCTCGGCGGGTGGCGCAACGGTGCCTGCTGTTTGGACAATGGCGCCAAGCATCTCGACGAAGGCGCCGGAGAGCGGCAGGTTCGACCAGCGCGGATCGGCCGTAACATGGAACAGCACAATGCGGCCGGTCCCGCGGTTCGCAGCTGTGACCAGCGGCGTGCCGTCGCGCAGCTCCGCCCACACCTGTGCGTCCCGCAACGCCTCCGGATCGGCAAGCACCTGGCGCTCCACGCGGACATCCGCGGGCACGGCAACATGCGCGAACGGGCTGGCTGGCGGGAATGTGCCGATGGGTTGCGGCTCTTGCCACGACAAGGAGCCGCCGAGTGCCCGCTCGCCCTGGCGAAGCCTGACGGGAAGGAGTTCGTCCACCGTTGTCGCTGCGAGGCTTGGGCTGGCAAAGCGCAGCAACGTTCCGCCGCCTTCGACCCAACGAACCAGCCTCTCGGAGGTCTCCGGCGGAAGCGTCCCCGTCTCGGTAAGCACGATTATGGAGGCGCCGCGATCGATCAGCCCGCCGACGGCCTCGCTGGCGCTCGCCGCATCCGAACGAAGCAGGTCGGCTGTGGGCGCCAGCGCCCGCTCAACGTAGGTGAGGGGCTCCAGCAGGGCCTGCGAGGCTCCTGCGGTCTCGCCGACAATCAGGCCGACCGACTTGCGCCGCCACCGGCCGTCAAGCAGCTGCACCGCGCCGGCGCTTTCCTCGCCAGCCACGGCGAAACGGGTCAGCGAATTGCGGATCTCGGCCGGCAATCTGATCTCCGCCGTCGCCGCTCCCTGCGACAACTGAGCCGAGCCTTGGACAATGCGCCGGCCTTCCTGATCGAAGCCAGCGACGGTGACCGGACCGTCCGGGCCGATACGCTGCACCGGGACGCGGACCGCGTCGGCGGTGTTCTGCGGCTGCAGCATGGTAGTCAGCGGTCGGAACGACTGGAGGACCGTGCTGCGCGCCCCAATCCGGCCAATTGTGGTCGAAAGCGCCGCCGCCCCGCCGTCCTCGAGCGCCCCGGCCAGCCAGAGCACCTCGACGGAGCGCTCCCCGAAAGCCTCGTCCAGGCGCTGCGCCAGCGCCTGCCGGTCCGGCAGGTAGGGGCGCGGCACCAGGGCAGCGAGCCGGCTCGTCGCCTCGCCGGCATCGGTCGCGGCCAGGCTGGCGGCAGCTGGCTCGGCGGTTGGCACGAGGGTGACCGGCCGGCCGTCACGCGCTGCTTCCGACATGGCGGTCTCCGCCGCGGCGAGCCGCTCGGCGAAATCCGGAGCAGTATCCCAGCCATTGTCGAGCACGATCAGGAGCGGCTCCGTCCCGGCCGTCATGCGCATGTCGGGCCGCAGGATAGGCTCGGCTAGCGCGCCGATGATCAGCGCCACGAGCAGCAGCCGCAGCAGCGTCAGCCACCAGGGGGTGCGCGCCGGCGTGCGTTGCCGATCTTCAAGCCCGAACAGGATCCGGGTCGGCGGGAATGTCTCCTGTCGCGGCTTCGGCGGGGTCAGCCGCAGGATGAGATAGATCAGCGGCAGCGCCGCTATTCCCATCAGAATCCAGGGGGACAGGAAGCCGAAGGAGCCGATCATGCCGCAGGGCGCTCCCGGGCTGCCACCCCGTGTTGGATGCCCGCCTCGGCGTTGCCCGAAAGCCGCGCCTGCAGGAACAGAAGGCCCTCGGCGGCTGGCCGGTCGGTGTGGTGGATGGCAAAGGAGAAACCCGCCGCCCGGGCATAGCTGCGGATCAGGTCACGATGCGCTTCAAGCTTTTCCCGGTAGCCGGCGCGCAATCCGCCGGCGCGTTCCGTAAGCCAGGTTTCTCCCGATTCCGGGTCGCGAAACTCCAGCCGGCCCTCATAAGGAAAAGCCTCTTCGGCGGGATCGAACACCTGCAGCAGGTGCAGATTGGCGCCGCGTCCCGCGATAGCGCGTAGGCGTTCGCTGAGCACCTCCGGCGGGCTCAGGAAGTCGCTGATCACCACGACGTCAGAGAACCGGCCGACGCGCTCAAGTTTGGGCCAGTCCATCTGACCGGCCCCCTTTGCCAGCACGGCTGCAATCCGCTCGGCGGTGTCGCGCCCGACCCGCGGCTCCGAAAGCCCGGGAACGCCGACGCGCTCGCCGCCACGGCCGAGCATCTCGGCCACGGCGAGCAGCAATACAACGGCCCGGTCGAGCTTGGTTGTCGTCGAAAGCCGCGAGCGGAAATCCATGGAAGGGGACAGGTCGGCCCACAGCCATACGGTCTGCGAGGCCTCCCACTCGCGTTCTCGGACATAGAGGTGGTGGTCGCGGCCTGAGCGGCGCCAGTCGATCCGCCGCGCCGGCTCGCCGGGCATATATGGACGGAACTGCCAGAACGTTTCGCCGGGCCCGGCGCGGCGGCGGCCGTGCAGCCCGATCATGACGTTGGCCGCAATCCGGCGCGCTGCCACCAGAAGGTCCGGCAGCCGCGCCGCCAGGGTACGGGCGGCTTCAAGCTGCGTACGGTCACCGCCCGCGGAGGTGGCTGCCATCGTGCTAGAGCGCAGCCTTCACGGCGCCTGCGATCAGGTCGCGCACGCTGATCCCGTCCGCGCGGGCGGCAAAAGTCACCGCCATCCGGTGCTGCAGCACCGGGATGGCGAGCGCCTCGACGTCGTCCAGCGACGGCGCGAACCGGCCATCGATAATGGCGCGGGCGCGCACCGTCAGCATCAGCGCCTGGCTGGCGCGCGGACCTGGACCCCAGGAGATGCGGTCAGCCATCTGCTGGCTGGCTTCGCCCGGCCGGACCGCCCGGACCAGCCGCAGGATTGCCTCGACCACCGCTTCGCCGACCGGCATGCGGCGGACGAGGTTCTGGATGGACGTCAGGTCCGCCGCGGAGAGCACGGCGCGGGGTGGCTTCTCCCCCGCGCCGGTAGTCTGGAACAGCATCCGCCGTTCGGCGTCGATGTCCGGGTAAAGAACGTCGATCTGCATGAGGAAGCGGTCGAGCTGCGCCTCGGGCAGCGGATAGGTGCCCTCCTGCTCGATCGGGTTCTGCGTCGCCAGCACGTGGAACGGACGCGGCAGGTCGTGCCGCTGGCCGGCGATCGTCACGTGGTGCTCCTGCATGGCCTGGAGGAGCGCCGATTGCGTGCGCGGGCTGGCGCGGTTGATTTCGTCGGCCATCAGCAATTGTGCGAAGATCGGGCCTCGCACAAATCGGAAGCTGCGCGTCCGGTCGGCGCTTTCCTCCAGGATTTCCGATCCGAGGATGTCGGACGGCATGAGGTCCGGCGTGAACTGGATGCGGCCGGCGGAAAGGCCGAGCACGGTGCCCATCGTGTCAACAAGCTTGGTCTTCGCCAGGCCGGGGACGCCGACCAAGAGCCCGTGCCCGCCGGCGAGGACGGTGGTCAGGGCCCGCTCGAGCACGGTCTCCTGCCCGAAGATCACGTCGGCAAGCGCGGCGCGCACCGCCTCGAGCTTCGCAGCGGCTGCGCTGGCCTCCTCCACGATCAGATCGGGGTTTACCGGGGCAGGACTGATAACGGTCATGAAGCGTTTCCGTGGGCGGCGGGGGAAGTAAGCGGTCTCGGAACTTGCGCGACAGTAGAATATTCTGCTGGGCAAATGTGTGGCTTACCAGAGTTTAATGATCAGGCGGGCGGTCGCGGATGACCCTGAATGAGGACGAGGAACTGGGCCCGGGCAAGCTGCCGGCCGGCTTGGCCGCACTTCTCGCCGAGGCGGGCGATCCGGCAAGGCCGCGTCCTGTGGAGCGCTGGAATCCGCCCGATTGTGGCGATATTGACATCTGCATTGCGGCGGACGGGACGTGGCACTATCGCGGCACCCCAATCAGCCGCGAGCCGCTGGTGCGGCTGTTCGCATCCGTCCTCCGGCGCGAACCGGATGGCCGTCACGTTCTTGTGACCCCGGTCGAGAAGCTCGGCATTGTGGTGGAAGACGCTCCCTTCCTCGCGGTCGAGGCGGAGAGGAGCGGGGAGGGCGAGGAGCAGCGCTTGTTCTTCAGGACAAATATGGGTGACGTGGTCACGGCCGGCCGGGAGCATCCGTTGCGATTCGAGATCGAGCCCGGAACCGGCGGTTTCAGGCCCTATGTGCGTGTGCGAGGCGGTCTGGACGCATTGCTGACCCGAACGCTGGCGCAGGATCTGGCCGCGCTTGCCGTGGAGCACCGCGGCCGGATGGGCGTATGGTCGGCCGCCAACTTCTTCGTCTTCCCGGAAGCCGCGCTTGGCTGACGCTAATCCCTATTCGGCCCCGGAGTTTCGCAGCAGGGTTCTCGAGCGGTTGGGCCGCAGGCCGGCCGAGGTTGTGGGCGACCACACGCTGAACCCCCATATCGCGGACATGTTTTCTGCGATCGAGCGCCGGCCGGCGGCTGTGCTGATCCCGGTGATCGAGCGCACACCTGAGGCAACTTTGCTCCTGACGGTGCGGGTGAACGGGCTGCGCGCCCATGCCGGCGAGATCGCCTTTCCGGGCGGACGGGTCGATGCCGAGGATCCGACCCCCGAAGCGGCCGCTTTGCGCGAAGCGGAGGAGGAGATCGGACTTGGCAGCGAGTTTGTCGACGTGCTCTGCCGTGGGCCGGATTACCTGACCGGATCCGGCTACAGGATTAGCCTGGTGGTCGCGCTCGTCAGGCCAGGCTTTCAGCTGACGCCGAATCCGGCGGAAGTGGCGGAGGTATTCGAGGTGCCCCTCTCGTTTGTGATGAACCCTGCCAACCACCGCAACGGAAGCCGCGACTGGCGCGGGGTGACGCGCCATTTCGTCGAGATGCCATACGGAGATCGCTACATCTGGGGTGTGACGGCGGGCATCGTGCGGGTGGTTTACGAGCAGCTCTATGCGGAACCGCAGGGCGCGCTCGCTTCATGAAGCGCTCGCTCCGGGATTGGCCGTTCCTCAGGCGGCCCGACACGACGGCAGTGCTGCAGGCGCTCGATGGCGCCGGCGGCTCAACCCGTATCGTGGGAGGAGCCGTGCGCGATGCACTGCTCGACAGGCCGGTGTCGGACGCCGATCTCGCCACCGTCTTTCTGCCCGACGAAGTGATCGAGCGGGCGGAATGGGCCGGGCTGAAAACTGTGCCGACGGGACTGGCGCACGGCACGGTCACGGTGATCGCCGACGGAACACCCTTCCAGGTCACCACGCTTCGCCGCGACGTGGAAACCGACGGGCGGCACGCAATCGTCCGGTTCACGCGCGATTGGGAAGAGGACGCGTCCCGCCGCGACTTCACGATGAACGCGCTCTATTGCAGCGCGGCGGGCGACATCCTCGACCCGCTCGGCGGGCTCGAGGATGTGCATGCCGGCCGCGTTCGCTTCATCGGCAGCGCAGAAGACCGGATCCGCGAGGATTACCTGCGCATCCTGAGGTTTTTCCGCTTCTTTGCAGTTTATGGGTCCGGCCGCCCGGATGCCGAGGCGTTGAAGGCTTGTGCACGGCTAAAAGCCGGACTCGCCACACTGTCGGCCGAGCGTGTCTGGATGGAGCTGAAGCGACTGCTCGGAGCCGCCGATCCCTCGCGGGCGATGCTGTGGATGCGCACTACCGAGGTGCTCCAGAAGGCCCTGCCCGAAAGCTGGGGGATCGATGCAATCCATCGGTTGGTCGCGGCCGAGCGCGTCGAGCATTGGCAGCCCGACCCGCTGCTGCGCCTGGAGGCGATCCTGCCGCCCCATCGCGCCCGCATCGACGCGCTCGCCGCCCGGCTCAAGCTATCCCGCGCCGAAGCGGCGCGGCTGCACAGCTGGGCCGACGCTTCGGAAATCGATCCTGCAACCCCCGAGAGCGACCTGGCCAAGGCGCTGTATCGGTTGGAAGGGCAAGGGGTCGCCGACCGGCTGCGCCACGCGCTCGCCCGCGAGCGCGATGCCGGACATGGCGCGGCTGCTGCCCAGCTTCAAAGGTTGCTTGCATTCGCGGAGAGCTGGCAGCCCCCGAGATTCCCGCTTGCCGGGCGGGACCTGTTGCAGGCCGGCCTCGCTCCCGGCCCGGAGGTCGGGGAAAAGCTGAAACAGCTGGAGGGGAAGTGGATCGACAGCGGCTTCACCCTGTCCGCCGAGGAATTGCTGCGCGCGCCTTAAGCCTTACGGCCATTTCACCACGGGGGGCATCGACGACAGGATGGAATTGACGTTCCCACCGGTCTTCAGCCCAAAGATCGTGCCCCGGTCGTAGAGCAGGTTGAACTCGACATATCGGCCACGGTGGACAAGCTGTTCTTCGCGGTCCGCCTCGGTCCAGGCTTGCGCGAAGTTGCGGCGCACCAGTTCGGGATAGATCTGCAGGAACGTGAAGCCGACGTCGCGGGTGAAGGCGAAGTCGGCGTCCCAATCAGCCGAATTAAGGTAGTCGTAGAAGATGCCGCCGATTCCGCGCGGTTCGGCCCGGTGCTTCAGCCAGAAATACTCGTCGCACCAGGCCTTGTAGCGGTTGTAGTCGATCTGCGGGTGGCGTTCGCAAGTGGCCTTCAGTGCAGCATGAAAGGACATGCTGTCGGCGTCGTCCTGGGTCCGGCGGCGGTCGAGCACCGGCGTGAGGTCCGCCCCGCCGCCGAACCATTGCCGGGTGGTGATCACCATCCGCGTGTTCATGTGCACGGCCGGCACATGGGGGTTGCGGGGGTGGGCGATCAGCGAGATTCCAGCGGCCCAGAAGCTCGGATCCTCGTCGGCTCCGGGGATTTGTCCGCGGAATTCGGGCGCGAATTCGCCGTGAACCGCCGAGACATGCACGCCGGCCTTTTCGAAGACGCCGCCGTGCAGCATCGACATGACGCCGCCTCCGCCAGGTGCACCGGTTGAGTCCGTCCGCTCCCAGGGCGTGCGGACAAACCGGCCAGGAGGCAGCTCGGCGCCCGGCTTTTGGCTTGGCAGCTCGTCCTCCAGGAGTTCGAACGCCGCGCAGATCCGGTCACGAAGTTCCGCGAACCAGGCGACGGCCTGGGCCTGGTGGCCGGGCAGCGCGGCGTGATCGATGGCGGGGTGGTCTGTCACGCTCGCCTCAGACAAGTGGCTTGTTGAGGCCGGACCGAGGCACCGCGTCCGCCCCGGACGGCGCCGTCCGTCCTGCCCATCCGGATGACGCCATTGCGATTGCGCCACCGAGCAAAGCGCTGGTCAGCACGACCGCATAGACGGACAAGGCCGTGACGACCGCCTCGTTCCACCCGACTCCCGCACGGGTGACTGCCAGGACCCAGGCTGCCTGGGCAGGTCCCAGGCCGGCTATCCCGTTGATCGGCAATGCAAAGGCCAGGTTCGTCGCAGCTGCGCCAAGCATTGCCGGCGCGGCAGAAAATCCATCGACGACGGCGCGGGCGGCCAGAATGGCGAGCCCGCCGAAGGTCAGCCAAATGGCGTAGCTGAGAAGGACGACCACAAGCCGCGCAGTCCGGCTGCGCATCGCTACAAGCCCGGCTGCCACCGTCGCCGTGCGGAGGGGGCCGGCGGTTTGCGCGAGGGGCACAAAGGCCAGGGCGAATGGCAGCAAAGCGAGCCCGGTACCCAGCGCGCCGACAAGCGAAGGGCTCAGTGGGGCGTCCGAGGCTCCGACCCAGGCCGCGGTCAGCAGCAGGATGGCCGAGACGGTGCACAGGTCCAGCAAGCGGGCCAGGATCAGCACGCCTGCCGCCTGCAGCATCGGTTGGCCGAAGGCGCGGCGCATCAGCACCGGGTAGCTGAGTTCGCCGAGCCGGAACGGCAGCACAAAATTGAAGAAGTTCAGCTTGAACGCGATCGCGACCAAGGCGCCGTCCGGAAGCTTCGCGGTGTCGTCTGTCATGACGGAGAAACGCCAGGCCCTCAGCCACTGCACCGCCGCGCTCAAAGCCATTGCAGCGGCAAGAGAAGGCCAATGAGCCTGCACCATCGCGCTTCGCAGCGCAGAGAGGGTCTCCGGGCTCAGAAGAAACCAAAGCGCCGCCGTCGTGACCAGGACAGCGGCGATCGCGGATGCCACGCGGCGCATCACCGCGCCTCCGTCCCCCGGCCGAGCTCGGTGCGGACCAGCTGGTCCAGGCCGACCAGCCGCGGCGAGCGACTGATGATGAGCTCCGCCAGCATCCCGAACAGCAGCAGCTGGACGCCGATGATGTCCAGGATCGCGCCGAACAGGAGCAGCGGCCGGCCGCCGATGTCCGCTCCGGTAAAAAGCTTCAGCCCGGCAAGGTAGGCCAGGATGGCCCCACCCAGCAGGATGAGCAGCATCCCAATCCCGCCGAAGATGTGGCTCGGACGATAGGCAAAGCGCGTGATCATCATCACCGTCAGGAGATCCAGGAAGCCCCGCAAGTAGCGCCTGAACCCGTATTTGGAGCGGCCGAACCGACGCGGATGGTGGCGGACGGCTATTTCTGCGATCCGGTAGCCGAGCGCATGCGCCAGGACGGGAGCGTAACGGTGCAGCTCGCCATAGAGCTGGACGCTTTCGAAGATCTCCCGTCGATAAGCCTTGAAGCCGGAATTGAAGTCGCGCAGCTGGATGCCGCTGACCCATGAGGTTACGCGATTGAACACCCGGGACGGCACGGTCTTCGACAGCGGATCGTGCCGCTCTTTCTTCCAGCCCGAAACGAGGTCGTAGCCCGCTTCGATCTCGGCGACGAAGCGAGGCAGCTCCTCGGGATCGTCCTGGAGGTCGGCATCCATGGTGATGATCACGTCGCCAGTGGCACGGCCGACGCCGACCATCAGCGCCGCCGCTTTGCCAAAGTTGCGCCGCAGCCGGATTGCCCGAACCTCGTCGTACGCGGCCGCTAGGGCTTCCATGGCCGCCCATGAATTATCGGAGCTGCCGTCGTCGACGAGGATCACATCGGAGATACGCAGCCCGGTGCGGCGGGCGACCTCGGCAATCCGGTCCACCAGCATCGGCAGGGAGACTTCCTCGTCCCGGGCGGGAATGACGATGCTGAGCTTAGGCCGCTGGTCCGCCGTAACGGCTCCCGCGGGGCCGGCCAGAGGAGCGTCGACCTGGTCCCGCAGTTTCATCGGCAATCACCGACTGGGCCGTCGAAAAGACGGAAGCCTAGCCCGTACCGCCGCGCTGAGTTCAGCATAGGGAACACGGCGGTGCCATCCCGGTGCGGGCTGCGAGCATCGCCCCCAAGTTCGTCGGCGAGATAGCGCTCCAGTTCGGCCGGCGCAATTTCGGCGCCGGCGCCGTCCCGCAGCGGCCAGACGAGCAGGCACTGGTTGCTTCCGGCCGGCTCTGGCCAGGCGGTCGGCGGATAGTCCGCATCGATGATCCTCGCCTCCGGAAAGGCAACGCGCAAGTTCCCGCCGATATGGAAGCCCTTCGTCAGAACGGTGCCGCCGCCCTGGAACCCGGCGCTCTTCATTTCCTGCGCAAGCTCATGAAAAGGGACCATGGAGCGGCAGGTGCTGCAATGTTCGGCGCCGCGCAGGTAGATCGCCACCCGTGCGATCAGCGTGGCCGCCGCAATCGCCGCCAGAAGCAGCGCGAAGGCGTTGATGGCCCGGTCGGAAGGCAGGCCGCGCTCGATCAGCATGAACAGCCAAACTGGAAGGATCAGCAACGGCGGCTGCATGAGGCGCTCGCTGAATTCGGTCGCGCCAAGTGCCAGGACCAGCCCCCAATGCAGGGCAATCGAGATCACCATGGTCCAGCCGAGCAGCCCCGCGTCGGGGCGCAGCGGCCCTGATCCGGTGTGCCGGGCGCCGGCTCGCAAACCGCGCATCAACGGGCCGGCGAAGAGAACCAGCACAATGACCAGCAAAGGTTGCGGGTAGACCAGGACAGCAGCGAGCAACTCCCAGCTGCCCTCGCCGATCCGCCTCAACAAGTGTGCCGACTGGCTGCCGAGCACTGTTCGAAGATCCTCGCCGGCGACCGGCCCCATCCGCAGTGCTGCGGCCACGCTGGGCACGACGACAACGGCGGCGGTGCCGCCGGCTAGCAGGAGTTTCGGAGTGAGCACGAGTTGGCGGAAGCCCGGCCGCAGCAGGCAGGCCAGGGGGAGGGCCGCCGCGAACATCACGAAGTTCCATTTTGCCAGCAATCCCAGTCCGACCGTCGCGCCGAGGGCGACATACCAGCCCGGCCCGGGTGATGCGGCAAGTCGGACGAACACGTACCAGGCCAGCGCCAGCATGGCTGAGAGTGTCGTCGTGTGGGTGAGGTCATGATGGCTGTAATACGCGAAGACGTAGATCGCCACGAAGCTGTACGCGCTTAGCGCCGCGAGGCGCAGGTCCGTGAGCAGCCGGCGGGCGGTGAGGTAGATGCAGCCGAAGGTGATGCCGAGCAGGGAATAGCGCAGCAGACTGATCGTGACGATGTCGACCCGGCCCAACCGGTCGAGCGCGACAAGCGCCCAGGTGAACAGCGGGGGAGCCCGGTATCTGTAGGTCCAGGCAAATTGCTGGGCGAAGAGGGCCTGCTCGGCATCGTCCAGCCCCAGGGTCGGCCACATCGCCATTCGCACGGCGAAGTGGATGACCAGATAGGCGCAGATGAAGAGGGCGACGTTGCTCGGCTTCGCCCAGAAGGGGACAGGCATCGGCTGGAATGATGATTGCGCGCGCCTTCTAGGCGGTTCGGGGGCGGAAGGGAATGAGCCAACCGGCCGGCTCCGCCAGCGGATCGCCCTCCCAGGGCTTCAATATTTGAACGGAGCGCCCACTTGTAGGCACGAAACGACCAAAGTGAGCTGCCCAATGGGCGGAACATGCGGATCGCGCTAGCGTTTTATGAATAGCGGGGGCCGAGGAGGAGTGTGATGCGTTCTGCTTTTCTGATCGGAGTGGCCGGGCTGGCGCTCACCGCCGCACAGGCTCATGCGGCGGATGTCGGCGAGGCCGAACCGTTCATGACGGCGCCGGTCGTGGAAGCGGCCCCGGCAAATGATTGGAGCGGCTTCTACCTCGGCGCGCTGCTTGGCTACTCCTGGGGCCGTGCCGAGACGGATGACCCGTCCGAGGATCTCGGGGCGGACGGGATTGACGGCGGGGCCTATGCCGGCGCGACCTGGCAAACCGGCAATTTCGTCCTGGGCGGCGAGGCGGACCTCCTCGCCTCAGGCCTCGCCGGGGAGGAGGATGGACTGGAGGTCGACCAGGGCCTCAACGGCTCGCTGCGCGCACGGGCCGGCATCGCGCTGGACCAGTTCCTCCTTTACGGGACCGGCGGCGTGGCATTGAGCGATGTCGAGGTTGGTGACGGGTCCAGCAGCGACGACAGCGCGCTTTGGGGCTGGACCGCCGGCGCCGGCGTCGAAGCCATGGTCACGGACAAGGTTACGGCCCGCATCGAGTATCGCTACACCGACTACGAGAACGAGACGTTCACGCTCGACAACGGGCCGGTCGACAGTGACCTGAGCACGCAGTCCGTACGCGCCGGCATCGGCTTCAAGTTCTGAGCTGACACTCAGGCCGCGACGCGGGTGGTCTCGAAGCTCGGTACCGCGTCGGCGAAGGTGTCGAGCCATTTGACGAGGCGCGGGTGATTGCCGCGCCAATCGCCGGCAAAGCGCAGATCGAGGTAACCGAGCGCGCAGGCCGCCGCGATCTGGCCGACATCGGGTGTCCCCGATAGCGCTGGCAGCCTTTCGTCGAGGGCGGTCAAGCCCCGCGCCACCTTGCCGGCCTGGTTATCAAGCCAGGCCTGATCGTGCATTTCAGCCCGGCGGAAGCGTGTCTCGTAGACCTGCAGCAGCGCGGCATCCATGATGCCGTCCGCCAGCGCCTGCCGCGTCAGGATGGCAAAGCGCGCGGAGCCGGCCGGGATTACCACGCCGCCTCCGGCGGAGAAATCCAGAAATTCCACGATGACGCGCTAATCGTAAAGGACCGTTCCGTCCTCCAGGACCAACGCGGGTATCTTTCCGACCGGGTTCAGCCGGCGGATGGAATCGTTGGGGCTGGTCGTGTCCGTCGCCTCGATGTCGATACGGTCGGACAAGCCGCAGAGGGCGGCGGCGATTTTGACCTTGCGGCCAAACGGCGAGGCGGGCGACGATTTCAGGGTCCACATGCTTCGGATTGCTCTGCGTTTCTGGTCTCAGGCCGGAGGCGGCAGGCGCAGCCGTGGCTGACGACAGCCGCTGCGGTCGACCTCCGCGCAGGGGCGGAACCGGAGATCGCGTGTCATGCAGATGCGGACCTCCTCAAAAAAGCCGTCACCGCAGGCGACCGCGATCTCGTCCGCGTCCAGCCCCAAGTTTGCGTCGATAAAGGCGGCCTCAGCCGCCGAGGCCGAGAGGGTCCGCTCCTGCCGCGCGGCAAGGAAAGACTCCGGAACCGCAACCTGCTGAAATGCCGAGCGGGTCGTCTCCAGGTATTCGCCCGGGGACAGTCCGGTGCAGGTGCCATGTTTGCGCCAGGCGTGGAAGACGAGCTGGCGGTCCGGCATGATGTCGCGCACCTCGTCAGCAAGCTCGGCCGGGACACGTTCCGGCCGCTGCCCACCGCAGAATTCCGGGTAGCCGCGCTCGTTCTGCGGCCAGAGGCCATGGACGATGAAGCGGTGCCGGGCTCCCGTTCGGCACTGAGGCGACCGGTCGGCAGCCTCGGCGGACTGGCACCAGGTCGGGCTCCAGCTCAGCGCCAGGACGTAGAAATCGAACGCCCCCGGACGCTGCTGCGCATCGGCTGGCCCGCCCGTCGAGAAGCAGCAAAGGGCGGTGATGACCAGCGCAGCGGCGGCTTGCTTCACCGGACCGTCCGGCAGCCCGCGTTATGCACCCGCCACGGGTCCAGCCCAAGCACACAGAAATCGACATAGTTGCCGACGGACGCCAGCCCCTGTCCGAACTCGATTGTGAAGAAGACCTGGTGGGCGCTGCCGTTCGTCATGGTTGCATCAGCGGTGCAATATTCGCGGTGAATTATTCCGGGCTCGTAGAACGGGTGCTCGCCGAGCCGGCCATTCGCCAGCGAAGCCATTTCGAAACCACGGTGCCAGGTCTTCCGCTCCGCCCAGGCGAAGCGCTCCATGATGCGCTTGCGCACATTCGGGTCAGCGCAGGGGTTGTTGGTGACGATCGGCTGCCTGACCACGATCCGCTCCGGAAGGTCGGCCGCGGCAGCCGGCCCGGCAATCGCGGCCAGCACGACGCTCATCGCCAAAAGTGGACGCAAGGGCATGTGGACCTCCTGTTTCATCGGGACGATGCGATGCGGCGCGAGATGAATCAAGCGGAGCATGGGTGACGATGCGGGCGGGCCTTGTCAAACCCGCTGGGGCCTGAGAGCATCGTTCCATCGGCTCCGGAAGCGGGGCGCGGTGGCGGCGAAATGTCCGCGCCGCTCGGCTGGGCACACATTGTGCGCTCGGGCTGCGACTCTCGCTCCCGCGAGCCGCAATCGGGATCTCCAGAATCCCGAGAGCAGGCAGGGAGAAGATATGAGCGATATCCCACGCAAGACCGGCCCTCGTTGCATCGCGATCCTGGGGCCGTTCGCCAGTGGCAAGACCAGCCTGCTCGAAGAAATCCTGGCGCGAACCGGCGCGATCGAGAAGCCGGGCTCGGTGGCAAACGGCACAAGCGTCGGAGATGCTTCGCCCGAAGCGCGCGCCCACGCGATGAGCGTGGAGCTGAACACGGCCGAAACGACCTTCATGGGCGAGAGCTATACGTTTCTGGACTGCCCGGGGTCCGTCGAGTTCCAGTATGAAAGCGAGCCCCTGGCGGCTGCCATAGACGCAGCCATCGTCGTCGCGGAGCCTGACGAGAAGAAGATCCCGGCGCTCCAGGTCGTGCTGCGTGGCCTGGAGGAGCGCCGCATCCCGCACTTCCTGTTCCTCAACAAGATCGACAAGGCGAGCATGCGCGTCCGCGACGCGCTCGCCATGCTGCAGCCCGCGTCGAGCACCCCGTTGGTGCTGCGCCAGATACCGATCTGGAAGGACGGCATTGCCACAGGGTTCATCGACCTCGCCCTCGACCGCGCCTTTGTTTACCGCGAGCATGCGCCGAGTGAGTTGATCGAGCTGGACGGCAGCGAGCAGTCCCGCCGCGACGAAGCGCGGTTTTCCATGCTGGAGCGGCTGGCCGATCACGACGACGCTCTGATGGAGCAGCTCCTCGACGAGATACAACCGCCGCGCGACGCCGTCTTCGCCGACCTTGCCACCGAACTCCGGGCCGGTCTGATCGTGCCTGTCTTCATCGGCTCGGCGCTGAACGGCAATGGCATCCTGCGCCTCCTCAAGGCGCTGCGCCACGAGGCGCCCAACGTGGAGGATACGCGGGCACGGTTGGGCATCGCGGCCTCGGGCGGCGCCGTCCTGCAGGTGCTCAAGACCATCCACACCAGCCATGCCGGAAAGCTCTCCCTGACCAGGGTCCTCTCTGGCCGGTTGGAGGACGGGGCGGAACTGCACGGCCCGCGCGGGCCCGCCGGCAAGGTGTCGGGCATCCATCGCATGGTAGGGCAGAAGCCGACCAAGCGCGGCGCGGCCAGTGAGGGGGAAACGGTCGCGCTGGCGAAGGTCGAGGGCGCACGCACCGGCGATACCCTGGTGCCGCGCGGTGCGAAAGCGGCGGTGCTGTCCATCCCGGCCGCGCCGCAGCCCGTCTTGCGCAAGGTGGTCAGCCCGACCGAACGCAAGGACGAGGTCAAGCTCTCCTCGGCGCTGGCCCGCATGGTGGAAGAGGATCCGGCGCTGAGCGTGACGCACCGCCAGGACACCGCGGAGACGGTGCTCGGCGGGCAGGGCGAGATGCATCTGCGGGTCGCTCTGGAGAAGCTGACGGGAAAGTTCGGCCTGGAGCTGGAAACCCGGCGCGCCCTGGTGCCTTACAAGGAAACTATCCGGGCAACGGTCACCAAGCGCGGGCGCCACAAGAAGCAGAGCGGCGGCCACGGCCAGTTCGGCGACGTGGTCGTTGAGGTCCGGCCGCTGCCCACCGGGAGCGGCTTTCAGTTTTTCGACAAGATCACCGGCGGCGTGGTTCCGAAGAACTACATTCCAGCCGTAGAGGCGGGGGTGCGCGAGGCGCTGCAGAACGGGCCGCTGGGCGGCTTCCCAGTCGTCGATATCGGGGTAACCTTGCTCGACGGGTCGTACCACGCGGTGGACTCATCCGAGCAGGCCTTCCGGATGGCTGGAATCCTGTCGATGCGGGAAGCCCTGCCGGAGGCACGGCCCATTCTGCTCGAGCCGATCCAGAAGGTCCGGGTGGCGGTGCCGAGCGACTTCACGGCCAGGGTGAATGCCATTGTGTCCGGTCGTCGCGGGCAGCTGATGGGCTATGATGGCCGGCCTGGATGGAGCGGATGGGATGTGATGGAAGCCCTTTTGCCGGAAGCCGAGATCGCCGACCTCATCATAGAACTGCGCTCAGCCACGGCGGGCGTCGGGACCTTCACGTCGGAATTCGACCATCTGGCCGAAGTGACGGGGCGTCTCGCTGACGAGGTTTTGGCCCAGGCACGCAAGAAGGCAGCCTGACCACGGTCCGAGGCAATCCTGTCTACGGAAACGTGATCGTGGGCGACCGCTCCGGGAAAACCGGTTCCCTCCTGCCGCCGTAGCTGTGGTCAGGTCATGGAGCCGGAACGCGATGAGCGGGACTGATCGCCCACACGAAAGCTACCTTTATTTCCGGCACAGCGCCGTGGTGCGTGTCACCCATTGGGTGAACGTGCTTTGCGTGCTCGTGCTGCTGATGAGCGGGCTGCAGATCTTCAACGCGCACCCGGCACTGTACTGGGGAGCGGTTTCGACCTTCGACGACCCCGTCCTGGCGATGAAGGCGATCCAGCGCGGCACCGGCGATAAAGTCGGAGTGACTCAAGTGTTTGACCGGGAGTTCGAGACCACCGGCGTGTTGGGTCTCTCGGCTGGCCGCCGCGGCGAGCCGCAAGCGCGCGGCTTTCCGTCCTGGGCTACCTTGCCCAGCTACCAGGACCTCGCACTCGGCCGGCAGCTTCACTTCTTCTTCGCCTGGCTCTTCGTCATCAACGGACTTGTTTACGTCGGTTACAGCCTCGCAACGGGCCACTGGCGTCAGCTTGTCCCGTCCGGCGCCCAGCTGAAACACTTTGGCGGGGCACTGCGCGAACACCTGCTGCTGCGGTTCCCCAAGGGGGAGGAGGCGAAGTCCTACAACGTCCTGCAGAAGCTCGCTTACTTCGGGCTGATCGGCGTCGTTCTTCCCGTCCTGATCCTGGCAGGCCTGAACATGTCGCCCGGGCTGAACGCAGCATTTCCCTGGCTGGTTGACGTTTTTGGCGGCCGCCAGTCGGCCCGGACCATCCACTTCCTAACCGCAACGGCACTGCTGCTCTTCATCGTCGTCCATGTCGGGATGGTGCTGGTTTCAGGCGTTTGGAACAACATGCGGTCGATGGTCACCGGGCGATACCGGATCCAGCAAACGGAGAAGCCCCATGCGGCGGAATAGGCATACGAACCGCCGCACTTTCCTGCGTGGCTTAGGTTTGGCGGCAGGCTCGCTGGCGGTTGGCGGTTGCGACCGGCTGGTGGGGGCATCGTGGTTCCGCGATCTGATCGCGAGCGGCGAGACCCTGACACGCGCCAGCCAGCGCGCCATCCTGTCGGAGCAGGCTTTAGCCCAGGAGTTTACGGAGGCGATCTTTCGCCCGTGTTCAAGGCGAACGGCACCACCTCGCCGGAGGAGCCGGCCTACAAGGCACTGGCGGAGAACAGCTTTGCAGACTGGCGGCTGCAGGTGGGCGGGTTGGTCGAGCGGCCGGCCGAATTTTCGCTGGACGAACTCAGGGCCATGCCGTCGCGGACGCAGATTACCCGGCACGACTGCGTCGAGGGCTGGAGTTGCATCGGCAAGTGGAAGGGGGTGCCGCTCGGCGCCGTGCTGGAACGGGTCGGCCTCAAGCCGCAGGCCCGCTACGTCGCTTTCTCCTGCGCCGATACGCTGGAGCAGACCTTTGATGGCACCGGCCAATACTACGAGAGCGTCGGGCTGGAGGACGCCTTCCATCCGCAAACCATTCTCGCCTACGACATGAACGACCAAACCCTGCCGATCCCGCACGGTGCCCCGCTGCGCGTACGGATCGAGCGCCAGCTCGGCTACAAGATGGCCAAATACATCATGCGGATCGACGCCGTGGAGAGCCTGGAAGGGCTCGGCGGCGGCAAGGGCGGATTCTGGGAAGATCGCGGCTACGAGTGGTATGCCGGAATCTGACCGCCGGGCGGTCATCGAGGCCTCGGATGTCTTGCCATGTAGAAGAGCGCAGCCAGACCACCATTTTAAAAGATCGCACACAACATATGCTGTCTTCCTGACATTTCGACTGACATAAAGGCCGGTAACACTGGAACCGGCGAGCCGCTTCCGTCTTCCTCTTGTGCAAACCCGCCATGAGGCGGGACGAACGGATTTCTACAATGCGACACAAATTGTTGGCGGCGGTTGCCGGCAGTGCCCTGCTGACCGGCTCAGCCTTTGCGCAATCCAACGACAACGGCGCGGCAGACGCGGCAATGATGAGCGACGCTGACATTCAGGCGCTGGAGAGCGCTTTGGAGCAAGGTGGCCTATCCGATTTCCGGCCCGTCACGGGAGCGCATGTGTTCCATAGCATGTCTGCCCCCGGTGAGATGGCGTCGTGTCCGTCATACCGGACCAGACCGGGACGGGGATGGCCGGGAGCCTCGGCGGGACCGATGCGACCACCGGGACGGGAGCAGCGACGACCGGCGGCGACACGGCGACCGACACTTCCGGGACGATGGACGAGCCGCAGGTGTTCCAGGTCACGACCGAGGACGGACGGACCCTCTACATCGTGGTTCCGGTGCGGATGGTCGGCATGCAAACCGACGATACCGACGGCGATGCGTCGGGGACAGACGACACGACCGGCGGAGCGGAGACGACCACCGGCGGGGCCGACGCTACGACCGGCGGCGCCGACGCGGCGACCGGGGAGGCAGCTGGGACCGAGACCGGTGATGCTGCCGATACCGATGCCACGGGTGCGGGTGCCGCCGACGCGAATACGACCGGAACCGCAGGTGCAACCGACGCGGCCGGCACGGCGGGTGCGGCCCCTGGTACCGAGGCAGCCGGCGGCGCCGGCAACGCTGCCGGTGGCGGAAACACTGCGACGCCAGGAGACTCGACCGGGGAAGGCGGCGATGATGCTGTTCTCCAGGGCACGCCGGACCAGCAGGACACCACCGGCGAAAACACCGGCGGCACCGACGCAACCGGCGGCGACACCGGCGGAACGGATGGAGGCACAACCGACGGCGATACGACCGGCACTGACGCAAATGGCGGAACGACAGGCGGCACCACTGGCGGCGACGCGGGCGGGACCGGCACTACCGGCGGAACGACCGGTGGTGACACGGGTGGCTCCGGCGGCACGACGACCGGCGGCGGGAGCTAAGTCGTTTCCGACAAGCCGCACTGGCTCGTTTGAGCAAAGGGTCCGCCTGCCGGCGGGCCCTTCTCGAGCGACCCGGCCGGCACCGCGCTTCCGCCGGTCGGGTTCAGAATTTCCAGCGACGCGCATTGGCGACCAGGAAGTCGCGGAACACGATGACCCGGGCGGAATCCCGCAGCTCCTCCGGATAAACGAAAAAGCTGTCGAAGCCGGGCAGCTCGTGATCGGAGAGCACCCGGATCAGCTCGGAATCCTGCGGCACGATGTAGTCCGGCAGCATGGCGATGCCGGTGCCCTTTTCCACCGCGCGGCGGATGGCCATCACATTGTTGACCGACAGGCAGGCGGAGCGAAGATCCCCGGGCTCCCGCCCGGCCGAGCACAGCCAGTTCATGTCCTTCAGGTACGTCGGCGCATTCTCGCCGAAGACGACGATGCGGTGCCTGTCGATGTCGTCCAGCGTTTCGGGGCGGCCGAAGCGCTTCAGGTAATCGGGCGAGGCGTAGACGTGGAAATGCACCGTGAACAGCTTGCGCTGGACGAGATCCGGCTGGGTGGGCGCGCGCAGGCGGATCGCCACATCGGCCTGCCGCATCGCCACGTCCAGCTCGGAATCGTCGAGGATAAGCTCCAGCCTGATGCCGGGATGAAGGTCGAGGAATTCGTTGACGCGAGAAGGGAGCCATGTCGAGCCCAGCCCGACAGTGGTGTTGACCCTCAGGAGCCCCGTCGGCTCGCCGCGCGAATCGGCCAGCTGGGCGCGCACCGCATCCAGCTTCAGCCGCATGTCGCGGGCGGCGCGCAGCAGCAATTCGCCTTCCTGCGTGAGGATCAGCCCGCGCGCATGGCGATGGAACAGGGGAGTGCCGAGTTCCTGCTCCAGCGCGCCGACCTGACGGCTCACCGCCGACTGGCTCATATTGAGTGCTTCGCCAGCCCGCGTGAACGAACCAGCGTCCGCGGCTGCGTAGAAGATTCTCAGCTTGTCCCAGTCCATGATTCTCTCGGAAGGACCGGGAGTGAGGCCGGTCGCGGCTATTCGGCAGCTTCTCGCGTCGATTCCATGGCGAACAGGTATTTTTCCGCCTCCAGCGCCGCCATGCAGCCCTGTCCGGCCGCGGTGACCGCCTGGCGGAAGATATCGTCGGTCACATCGCCCGCCGCGTAAACGCCAGGGATGCTGGTTGCCGTCGAATCGGGGGCGGTCCAGATGTAATTGCTTGCCTTGAGCCGCAGCTGGTCCTTGAACAGCGACACGGCCGGCTCGTGGCCGATGGCGACGAAGATGCCGTCGACGGGAATGTCCGAGATGGCTCCGGTGCTGACGTTGCGCAACCGCGCGCCGGTGACCGAGGGGGGAAAGCCGCCCTTGCCGAGCACTTCGTCCAGCACCGTATCCCAGATCACCTCGACGTTGGCGCGGCCGGAAAGCCGCTCCTGCAGGATGCGTTCGCAGCGGAAATTGCCGCGCCGATGCACCACTGTGACCTTGGCAGCCAGATGCGAAAGGTAAAGCGCCTCCTCGACGGCAGTGTTGCCGCCACCGACCACCAGCACCTCCTTGCCGCGGAAGAAGAAGCCGTCACACGTCGCGCAAGCTGAGACGCCGAACCCCTTGAACCGCTCCTCCGACGGTAAGCCCAGCCAGCGCGCCTGCGCCCCGGTGCAGATGATCAGGACGTCCGTCGTCCATTCGGCGCCGCTGTCGAGCTTGAGCCGGAACGGCCGGCGCGAAAGGTCCGCCTCAACCACGGTGTCATGCACGATCCGCGTCCCGACGTGCTCCGCCTGGGCGCGCATCTGCTCCATCAGCCAGGGACCCTGGACCACATCGGCGAAGCCCGGATAGTTTTCCACATCGGTGGTGATGGTCAGCTGCCCGCCGGGCTGCAGGCCGGCTATCAGCACCGGCTCGAGCAGCGCGCGGGCCGCATAGATCGCCGCCGTATATCCGGCCGGGCCGGAACCGAGGATCAGAAGTCGCGTATGCTTGGTCGCCGTCACTGCCCCGAATCCTTGCCACGACCGTCCAGATGTAGTGATTGCCCCGCGCAATTGCTCGTGAGCCAGGCCCGGCCGTTTTAGCCGGGACAAATCGAGTTTGATAGCCGTTGCGCGTGCCGCCGGCGGTGGCGCCTGCTTTCGACGCGTACACGCCTGTGCTAGGCGGCGGCCAAACAGGTGCTGGCATGAGACCACGATTGGCAGGTGCGTTCCTGCGGCTCGCCTTCCGGGCGACCCGGCCCAGGCGGCCATATGAGCCGGTTCAGATCGGTGGAAAGCGCCACGCGGCGAAGCGGGAATCCGAGGTAAGGTGGCAGGCCATAGCAGGCGTGCTTTCGCAGCATCGTGCTCGGTCGGTCCTGGACGTCGGTTGCGCCGAAGGCTGGTTCGTCCGAAAGGCTGCGGAGGACTTCAATTGCTTCGCCGTCGGCGTGGACGGCAGCCATGACCGGGTGCAGACCGGCGAGATCGCCCGTCTGCACGACCGGGTTCCGCGCGCCGCGATCATGACGGGCATCCTGAGCGCCGATGATTTGCGCGAAATGCCGCGCTTCGACGTCGTGATATGCTTGTCAGTCGTCCACCACGTGATCAGGGCTGGCGGGCTCGCCGCGGCGGAGGAATTCCTTCAGGGGATTGCCGCCTGCGCGCGGAAGGCTGTCATTTTCGAGATGGGCACCTCCGAGGAGGGCGAGTTATCCTGGACGAGCCTCCTGCCTGCGATGGAGGGTGGCCAGGAAAAGTTCGTGTCGGAACTCCTGACCAGATCAGGCCTGAGCAACATCCAGGTGATTGCCAGCACGCCGGGCCTGAAGAAAGACGCAAATCGGCTGATGTTCTCTGCCGTTCCGATCGGCAGCCCCGCTGATGTGGCCTCAGGGGGGGCCCGGTAGATGCATGAGCCGTAGGCGAGCGAAGGCGACTAAGCCCTTACCGTCGTTTACGCGGATCGGGCACGTCTTGCTCGTGGCCGGCCCGTCCGGCGCGGGCAAGAGCACCTTTCTAAAGCAACTGGCGTCCGGGAGGCTTTCAGCGGACATCCAGAATGCACTCCCGGCTGGCGCGAAAGCCTGGGTGCACACCGACGGCCGCAAGGTGCTGGAATATTCGGGTTGGGACGATCCCGATGGGAAGGAAGTCGCGGGATGCTGCGTCCATTACGACATGCTTCGCCCGGTTTCTTCCCACATCAGCTCATACGCGCAAGACCGCAGTCTCAAATTGCTGGCCCAGGCAGACGCGGTCACGCTCGTCATGTTGACAGCTTCCCCCGATCGGCTGGCTGCGCAGCTTCTCGGCCGCTCCTTCGGCCGGCCCGGGGCGAACCGCCTCAAGCGGCTGCGCAGAGTTTTGGAGGTGCTGTTGCCTGCCTGGCTCGCCAGTGCCAAGCACCAAGCCCGTCGCAACTGGCGGCGCAGGCATTTGGCCCTCGTGGAACTCTACCGTCAGCCGGGCTGGCTGATCGAACGTTACGGAGAATGGATCGGCTTTCTAGCTGCTTCCCTAGGTCCGCGGTTCGCACGCCCTATCCTGTACGTGCAGGCCGTCGACTCGGATGAAGGCCCGGCCTTCACACTTGTTTCCGCCGGCTACGAAGGGACGACCCCATCATACAATGGCGGTGCCGCCGGCCAGTTCATGAGCCATGCTAAGGCGGCGGGCTAAATAAGATCACACCCAGTTCTGCCCAATCCATTGATGGGTGGCCTGGAAGTCCGGCCGGGCGGGATCAACCCCGCCATGGAAGAACACGATGCGAGCATTGCCGGGCAGGCGCGTCGGTATCGTCGCATCCCTTCGTAAAGTGAGGAGTCGTTTCCTGACCACGTCGAGCTTGAAGGAGAGGACCCCATCGGCCTTGGTCCACACCGGATGGCCGTCTCCCAATACCTGAAAGATCCAGGCCTGGTCGCTGTAACCAGTGCGGTCCGTGTTGGCGAAAGGCGCCTCTTTCATCCCCTCGAATCGGTCCCAGACTTCCGGATGGGATCCTGCCCTGAGCATCACCATGGACGAGTTGTATTTCCCGACCCCGGGTTTGCGCTGCCATTTCGGTTCTCGCCAGGCAACGAAATCAGCGTCCCGGTCGAGGAGCGGGTCGAGCGCTCCGACGAGGATCGTGTCCAGGTCCAGCATGAGGATACGCTCGCCGAGCCAGCTTGCGGCATCCGGGCGGAAGATCATCAGCTTCGGAAAGCGGTGGCCGGCGCCCGAAACTAGGCCGCGATCGATCGGGACCACCCGGATATCCGGATCAAGCCCGTTCGCATCATCGGTGATGCAAGCAAAATCGTGAGGTCTCGAAAGGTGCCGCCGCACCATCCGTTTCAGCCGATTCACATGCTCGGCGCTGTAGACGAATCGGTCGTTGTACCTCCCGGCCGGGTCGAACCACTTGAAGCAAACAACGGTCAGCAGGGACGCTATCCTCGCGAGTCTCGGTCCGAATCGGGCTGTTCGCCCAGCGTCGGCACGCCAGCGTGGGCGCCGGCTTCGTAGCTTGTCTGGTGCCGCTCGACCAGCCCGAAGCTCCTGCCCCAGGTCGACGTTGCGGCCGTCCGGTGCTAAATGCCAGCCGTGGCCGACGATCCCTGCTTGCGATTGCTGCTGCTGCGCGAAAGGAAGCTCGGCCACGCCAACCAGGTCGAGGGGCTTGCCCTGGCGATCGGCAGGATGACGAAGGTGTGCCCCGATCGTCTCGAGGTGCGCCGAAAGCCGCTGCCCGGAAAACTCCTGCAACGACGTATCATGACGCGGTTGCCGGACCGGGGTTATCGCTGGCTGCGCGCCTTCTACGGGATAGACCTTGAGAAGCAGCCGAAGCCCGATGTGATACTCGGCTCGGGCGACGTGACCATCGGCGTGGGGATCCTGGCCCGTCGCTTGACTGGAGCAAAATTCATCCTGGCCGGCGATCCGAAGGATTATGACACACGCGAGATCGACTTGGTGATCGTGCATTCCCCACGCGTCGCCGGTGAGCCGAACTGTGTGTTTGCACCGATCCCATGTACGGTGGATCCGGACTTGCTCCCAGCGCCGCGTCCGCTGCGGCAACTGGCCGACCTGGCCGGCGCCCAAATCAGTCTGCTGATCGGCGGCCACGCCGGCGGTTACCAGTATTCTGACGAGGAGTGGAAGGCACTTAGTCGGTTGGTGGTGGCGACTGGGAATACTTACGGTCATAGGTGGGCCGTCTCGAATTCACGGCGGACGCCGGATCTGGTCACGGACATTTTCGCGCGGCTCGCCGCCAGCGGGCAGATTGAGCGCTTCGTGGATTTCCGGGAGGCAGGTCCAGGCTCGTTAGCCAGCCTTTACGCCGCCGACGCCGTGGTGGTGACCGAGGACTCGCGCAGCATGATGGCCGAAGCAATGGCCTCGCGACGTCCGGTCATCCTAATGCGGCCCAAGACAGTGGCCTATAGTCTCGGGACGGAACGCGTCGCCGCCACCGTCGCGGGAGGCGGAGCCGCGGTGCTGCCGATTGCCACTGCGACTGCCGAGCAGTTCGCTCATGCGCTCGTCACCATGCAGCCAGCCCGCAGTGATCCTCGCGAAGCGCTGGCGGCCGCAATCGCACCGGTGCTGGGGTTGAACCCTCGTGCCAAGCGGCTCGGACGTGAAATGCCGCGCGTCCCGTCACCCGCCGAATGCGTCTGAGGTGATCCAGCAACCGAGCATGCGGCTGGTCGTGTTGAAGGATCGCCGGCCGGGCGAGTTCCGAAAGGCGCTCGGGCTCGCTGCCGTCATCGCGCGCATGGTGCCCGCCGTGCTAATGGAGGTCGACACGTCGCCACGCCGGTTCGCCCGTAATCAGGTCCGGCTTTGGGCCTTGAAGCGGGATGCGGCCGGATCGGAGCAGACGCTGCACTTCCTCTATGGAATCTCAGCGGGGGCGCTCGGGCGGATGGACATTGTGATTGGCGCGGGACGGCCCACTGCGGCGGCCGGCATCTTGCTGAAACGTCTCACCGGCGCGAAGTTCGTCTATGCCGGCTACCTCCGCGACTACGATCCGGCGGATATTGACCTCATGCTGGTAGGATCGCCGCGGCAGGCCTTGGAGCCGAAGTGCCAGCTGGCGCCCATCCCGACCCTGATCGAGCCGCAGGCTTTCAGCCGGCCGCGCTCGCTGATCTCGGAAGCGGACCTGCACGGAGCTGTGGTCAGCCTGATCCTCGGCGGGTCTCGCTCGGGCTACACCTTCAGCGAGGCGGATTGGCAGGCCATTGGCTCGCTCGTCAGCGAGACAGGGACTCGGTATGGGATCAGGTGGCGCGTGGCGAATTCCCGCCGGACGCCCGTATCCGCGTCCAACATGTTGAGGGGTATGGCGCAACGAAGCGTGGTTGAGCAGTTCATCGACGTGGCCGGCCCTGGTTGGCCTTCAGCCGACCAGCTTTTCGGAGCCGATGCCGTTGTGGTGACCGAGGATTCCCTGACAATGATCGCCGAAGGTCTTTCCGCCCTGCGCCCGGTGATAGCCCTCAAACCGCAAGGCGGATTGCGGCATGGATACCCGGAGGAGCTTTGCGCCATGGTCTGTGGGGAAGGCCTGCGCATCCTGCCGATCCGCTCGGCGTTCCCGGATGTGTTCTGCCGCACCTTGTTGTCGCTGACTCCGCCCCAAACCGATCCGCGGGATGTGATCGCGGCAGCCATCGCGCCGCGTCTAGGCCTGAAAGTCCGGGAATAGAGGCCAGGCTTGCACCGGAGCACTGAAATGCCCGCGAATTTGCGCGACATTGACGTGGTAGCCCCGAACTTCAACACGCGCTTTTCCGGCGTCACCGCGACCATTCTCGCCCTGGTTCCCATTCAGGCCGCGCTCGTCCGGATTGCGGCGATAGGGCCGGGGCTGCCGCCGGATATCCCGCAGGTCGCCTGGACCGACCTCCTTCGACATGGCTGGCGGCCGCCGGAGGGGCGCCGTTTCCGGGTTTGGCACGCCCGCCGCAACGTCGAGATGATCGCCGGTCTGATCCTGGCAAGAGTCCTCCGCCAGCCGTGGCGGCTGGTCTTCACCTCAGCGGCCCAGCGCCAGCACAAGGCATTCACGCGCTTCCTGATCCGCCGGATGGACGCGGTGATCGCCACGTCGCGGCAGGCACAAGGCTACCTGCAGGTCCATTCGACCGTGGTGATGCATGGTGTGGACACGCAACGTTACCGGCCGTCGGCGGACAGGGCCGCAGAATGGTCCGCGACCGGCCTGCGGGGCCGCTTTGGCATCGGCATATTCGGCCGCGTGCGGCACCAGAAGGGCACGGATCTTTTCGTGGAAGCCATGTGCCGGCTGTTGCCGCAGCGTGCGGACTGGACGGCAGTCATCATCGGCCTTGCCAAGCCGGAGGACCGAAGCTTCGTCGACCTGTTGGGGGCCCGGATCGCCGCCGCCGGACTGGACGGCAGGATCGTGTTCCTGGGTGAGCGTCCTGTCGGGGAACTTCCGGCCTGGCTGCGGCGCATTTCGGTTGCCATCGCTCCGGCGCGCTGGGAGGGTTTCGGGCTCGTGCCGCTGGAGGCCATGGCAAGCGGCACGCCTGTCGTGGCGGCGAAAGTCGGCGCGGCCGCCGATCTCGTTCTGGACGGCCTCACCGGGCTGCTTGTGCCGGCCGATAACGTCGAGGCGCTGGCGCGCGCCGCGGGATCACTGATGGACATGGATGCCGGGCAGCGCATCGAAATGGAGCGCGCCGCCCGGGAGCACGTGGAGCGAAACCACTCGATCGAAAATGAGGCACGGGCGATCCAGTCCGTCTACGAGCGGCTGCTGCAGGCGTGAGCATTTGCCGCTCTCCTGTGCGGCATGGCAGGCATGCGCCATTGTCAGTAGCGCACCAGCGGGCCGCCCGCCTAAATAAGCGGCAGCTGATGCTTCGGGCGCCGTTCCCTCCCTCCCTTGCGGCGCTCGATACAGGCATGCAGCTTTCCCTGAAAGGCCTGGCCGGCGCTTCGGCGCGTTTGGTGGGTCTTCTCCCCTGCCGGACCCATCCCCTGGGTCCGGCATTTCTTTATCCGCTTTCCGCCTGGTCCGACGATTGCCATTGGAGCCGGAAGCCGCCCTTGCGGGCGTCAGCCGCGTCGGCAAGCCGCGCCGCCAGTGCCGGCAGGATGCTCTTCAATTCCCCTTCGAGCAGCCAGGGTGGGTTGATGATGATCAGCCCTGATCCGTTGAGGCGGTCGCCCCTGTCCGCGCCCCGTACGGTGACCTCGGCGCGCAGCATCTTCGCTAAATTCAGGGCTTGTGCCCGGCGCGCCAGGGCATTCGCGTCCGCCTGGGCCTTTACCGGGTACCACAGCATGAAAACGCCAGTCGCAAACCGGCGGTGCGCTTCCGCGACGCCGGCCAGGGCACGGCGCGTTTCGTCCGCGGCCTCGTAAGGCGGATCGAGAAGCACGATTCCGCGCCGCTCGGGTGGAGGCAGCAGGGCCCTGGCCGCTTGCCAGGCATCTAGCCCCTCGATCTTGGCGCGCTCCTCGCGGCCGAAGCGGCGCGCCAGCGTCGCGCGGTCCTCCGGGTGGAGTTCATTGAACACCAGGCGGTCCTGGTCGCGCACTAGGCGGCGGGCGATCTCTGGCGATCCGGGGTAGCGGGCGAGGGTTGTCCCGTCATTCACGGCGGCGATGGCTTTGCGCCACGGCGCGATCAGTGCCTCCGCGCCTTCCGCCAGCGGCAGGGCCGTAAAGCTGTTCTCCAGGTAAAACCGGCCGACGCCGTCGCGCCACTCGCCGGTGCGTTGCGCCTCCTCCGCGTTAAGGTCGTAGAGGCCGATTCCGGCATGCAGGTCGAGGACCCGGAATGCGGTCGGCTTTGCCTTGAGGTGCTCAAGAATCCGCGCCAGCACGATGTGCTTGAACACGTCCGCATGGTTGCCGGCATGGAAGGCGTGACGATAGTTCATGCGGCGGCGCTTGCGGCGCTCACGCTCTAAACACGAACGCGGCGCCCGCGGCGATCAACGCGAAGCCGACGAGATGGTTGAAGGTCAGGCTTTCCTTCAGCCAGACCACGGAGAACCCGGCGAACACAAGCAGGGTAATGACCTCCTGCAAGGTCTTCAGCTGCGCTGCCGTGTAGACCGAATGGCCGATACGGTTGGCTGGCACGGCAAGCCAATACTCGAAGAATGCGATGCCCCAGCTCGCAAGGACGGCCGCGTAGAGCGGCGCCGCCTTGAATTTCAGGTGGCCGTACCAGGCGAACGTCATGAAGACGTTGGAAGCGACCAGCAGGGCAACAGGGGCGAGATACGGCCAGAGAAGGCCGGATGGCAGGGCGATCGTCGGCATGTGATCCGGGTGAGGGCGGTGGAAGGACCGCCCTCATACACGCCTGATCCGCCCGACGGGAGGGCTCAGCTTTGGGCTGCGGCGATCGTCTCGGATAGGTGCCGCAGCGCATCCCGACTCGAGCCGGCCGGTCAGCGGAACAAGGCGTCCACACGCATGGACGGTGGCCGCTCGACGCCGACGCGTGAGAGGATGGTCGGAGCAACGGCGAGCTGGTCCAGCACCTCGCGACCATCCGGGCCATCGCCGGACCCGAAATAGTAGAACGGCACGTCGCGCTCAATTTCGGCGGTGCCGCCATGGTGGCCATCGCCATTCATGCCGTGGTCGGCGGTCACGATCACCTCGTAGCCGAGCTCCCGCCACAGCGGCAGAACCCGCGCCAGGGCGTTGTCGATGCGCCAGGTCTGCTCGCGGTATTCCGCCGAATCCGCCGTAAAGGTGTGGCCAAGCGTATCGGCCGAGCAGGTGTGCAGCAGCGCGTAATGGGGATCGTGCCGACGCAGGAGCAGCGTCAGCTGGGCGCACAGGTCGATCTCAGCCGGCGCGCAGGAATTGATCTTGCCGTAGCCCTCCTGCGAGTAGAAGCGCCCATGCTGGATGCCGAGGCTCTCGTCATCGACCTCGATGTCGTCGATCAAGTCGTATGCCCGGCCGTTGTAGAGCGTGAAATACCAGGCGTGGGCGACGGCGGCCGTCCTCCCGCCCGCGGCGCGGACAAGGTGGAAGACATTGGGCTGCTTGGAGGGCCGCAGCGCCTCGTTGGCGGTGATGCCATGCTCGACCGGCGGCAATCCCGTGTGCAGGGTTTCATAGAGCGGCGCGGATCGCGTCGGAACGGCGGCCCGCATCTTCCAGCGTCGCGCATGGCCGGCTTCGACCATCCCTTCCAGGAAGCCGCATTGGGCAATTGCCGTCTCGTATCCGACCCCGTCCATGATGACGAGAATGGCCTTGCCGTCCATTCGAGAACCTGCCTTCGGGTGGTCTGCGCCTCGAATGCCGGGTTTCCCCCGGCTGGTCAAACGCCCGCAGCCTTCGCCTTGGTTCTTGAAATGGCGGACCGGCGGCGCCGGGCCAGCACCGTCGCCAACGGCACGGGCCGAAAATCCCAGACATCCACGCCCACATCATATTGCCGGGTCGTCGGCGTGAGCCGGCCGTGGCTGTGGCCGTGGATGTTGATCGCGCCCTGGCCGATGCCGTTCCAGGTGCGGAACGGGTAATGGCAAAGCACCAGCCGCCGCTCGTCCACGACCATCTCGACGTAATGCTGCAAGCTTGCCCAGCCCGGCGCCTGCAGGGTGTGGAGCCCGTCATTGTTGCCGACGACCAGGTGCTTCCGGCCGTTCAGCGCATCCAGCATGCCATGCACACGGCTGCGCGGCGGGCCGAGCGCGAAGTCGCCGAGATGCCAGACTTCGTCATCCGCGCTGACGACTTCGTTCCAGTGGGCGACGAGTGCCTCGTCATGCTCATCGAGCGTGCGAAACGGCCGGTGGTCGAAGCGCAGCACGCGGCGGTCGCCGAAATGCGTGTCGCCCGTGAAGAAGATGGCCAAGTCCCCCGACCCTCCCGGCTTATCCCCGCCCGCCGGACCTGATATGGCGACCGGCGACTTAAGCGAATTCACGACTACGAAGGGGGTTCCGATGGCGAACGATGCGGGGACGGCGGATCCGCGGCCGGACGACGGCGCCGCGGCCGTCCTGCTGGGACGGGTGTGGAATCCGGCGGTCAACGGGCCGTCAATTGTGGTGCTTCGCGGCGACGACGTGGTCGACATCTCCGCCCAGTTCCCGACGGTGCGGGATGCCGGCGAGCACCCGGCAGCCCTCGACGCGGTACGCGATGCGCGTGGCGAGACGATAGGTAGCGTTGGGGACGTGCTGGCCAATACGCCGCGGACCGGCCGTGACCCCCAGAAACTTTGGCTCCTCGCGCCGATCGACCTGCAGGCCGTGAAGGCGGCCGGGGTGACTTTCGTGGTCTCGATGCTGGAGCGGGTGATCGAGGAGCAGGCGCGCGGCCAACCGGAGCGCGCGGCGGAAGTCCGCGGCGAGATCCAGGCGACCATCGGCGACGACCTCAGGGCCCTCAGGCCAGGCTCGGATCAGGCAGCATCCTTGAAGGCGCTGCTGATCGAGAGGGGCATGTGGTCGCAATATCTGGAGGTCGGCATCGGTCCGGATGCGGAGATCTTCACCAAGGCGCAGCCGATGTCGGCGGTCGGTCATCTGGCGGAAGCCGGGCTGCATCCGATCTCGTCATGGAACAACCCCGAGCCGGAAGTGGTGCTGGTGGCTTCCAGCGCCGGCCGCGTCGTGGGCGCCACGCTCGGCAACGACGTCAACCTGCGCGATGTGGAGGGCCGCTCGGCCCTGCTCCTTTCGAAAGCCAAGGACAACAATGCGAGCGCCGCGATCGGGGCGTTCATCCGCCTGTTCGATGAAAAATTCGGCTTGGACGATGTCCGCGCCGCCGAGGTGAATCTGCGGGTCGAAGGTGAGGACGGTTTCATTCTGGAAGGGTCAAGCGCCATGAGCCGCATCAGCCGCGACCCGGAGGATCTCGTCCGCCAGACCGTGGGCAGGAACCATCAATATCCGGACGGCTTCGTGCTCTACCTCGGCACGATGTTCGCCCCGACCAAGGACCGCGACGCACCGGGCCAGGGGTTCACGCACCATCTGGGGGACGTTGTGACGATCTCCTCACCGCGGCTCGGGCGGCTCACCAACACAATGGTGCGCACCGACCAGGCCGAGCCGTGGACTTTCGGCACGGCGGCGCTGATGCGCAACCTCGCGGGGCGCGGGCTGCTCTCCTGAGCTACTCGCACCGGTGCACGCTTCGACCCTGCACCCAGACCTGCGCGATGTTGGCGCGCGAAGCGTTGAACAGAAGCTTTTGCAGCACATCGTCGAGGCTGTCGGCGTCGTCCCAGATCCGGACGTTCGAACCGGGCGCGTTCACGTCGATCAGCAGGGCATCGAACGCATAGCCGGGTGCGAACTTCCCGAGCGGCAGGTTGAGCGCTTCCCCGCCCCCGGCGGTGGCCAGCCAGAACGCTTCCCGGTGGTCGATGCGTGAGCCTGGCCGGCCGCGCTGCGCAGCGGGCACCGCCGCATCTACGCCATCCTCGAGCGCCCGCGACGCCACGATCGCGCCCCGGCATGCGTCCAGCATGGAGGGGCTGTAACCGCCTGAAATATCCGTGCCGAGCCCGACATGCAGTCCCTTCTCCAGCGCCGCTCGCAGCGGGAAGACGCTGTTGGCGAAGAAAAAGTTGGACACCGGGCAATGCGCGATCCCGGCCCCGGCAGCGCCGATAATGTCGAGATCGCCTCGGCCGATAAAGTTGGAGTGGGCTAGGATCGTCTCGCGCGTCAGCAGGCCGAAGCCTTCCAGCGCCTCGGCGTCGGTTTTCCCGAACCGCGCAAGCACATGGCCGTGCTGCCAGTCGCTTTCGGAGCAATGGGTCTGGACATGGCAGCCGCATTCCGCCGCAACCCGCCCCAGGCCTTCGAGCAGCGCATCGGTGCAACTCGGGATGAAGCGAGGCGTGATCACCGGCTTCACCAGGCCGTTGCGGTTGCCCGCCATCGCGCGGACATCGCCGATGAAGGCGAGCGTGTCCTCGACGGCGGCTTCAGCGCTCGGGTCGCGGTAACCGGCGGGGCAAAGCTCGGGATGGTCCATCGCTACGCGGCCAATGAGGGCGCGTTGGCCTCGCCGGAGGCAGGTTTGCGCGAGGATCGCATTTGCCTGGTTGTGGATGGTGCCGAAGTAAGCGGCCGTGGTGGTTCCGTTGGCCAGCAGGCTTTCCACAAGCGAATCGTAGACTGAAAGGGCGAAGCGCGGATCGGCGTAGCGGGCCTCCAGCGGAAACGTATTGTGCAGCAGCCAGTCGGACAGGGGCAGGTCGAGCGCCTTGCCGATCTGCGGCCATTGTGGCGCGTGGATATGGAGGTCGACGAAGCCGGGGAGCAGGTACTGTCCGGGTGAGAGCCTCACAAGCTGCCCGGTTCCCGCTGCTTCCGAAAGCCGCCGCGCGTGCTGCGGGTCGGAAAGGGGGAGAACCGAGGCGATGGTTCCGCCCGCATCAACCTCGATCAAAGCATCGGCGAGCACGTCAACCGCTCCCAAGCGTGGCGCCTGGAACGCAGTTCCCAACACGGCGAATGGATTGCCGCTCACGTCCCCCTCCGTCACTCGATCCGCAGATTGCGGCTAGGCGCAACCCTGCGATCGCGCTAGCCCCAACAGCAAGGACAGGCGCGGACGGCATCCGATGCAGCGAACGCTACCGACTGAAATCTTCCGGATCGCACCGGAAGTTGGCGAAGCGCTGCGCGGCGGGCAGGGCCTGGTCGCATTGGAATCGACCATCATCACCCACGGCATGCCCTATCCGCAGAACGCGGAGACGGCCCGGCAGGTGGAAGCGCTGATCCGCGACGAGGGGGCGGTGCCGGCGACGATCGCCCTGATCGGCGGCACGGTCAGAGTCGGGCTTGACCCTGACGAACTGGACGAGCTGGCCTCGGCGGGCGAAGCGGTCAAGGCATCGCGGCGTGACCTCGCTGCTCTTTTGGTCAGCGGCGCCACGGGCGGAACGACGGTCGCAGCGACGATGATCGCGGCGGCGCACGCCGGTATCCCCATTTTCGCGACCGGCGGGATCGGCGGCGTCCATCGCGGGGCAGAGCAGACGTTCGATATCTCCGCCGACCTCGCGGAACTGGCGCAGACGCCGGTGGCGGTCGTCTGCGCCGGCTGCAAGTCCATCCTCGATATCGGCAAAACACTGGAAGTCCTGGAGACCGGAGGCGTCCCCGTGCTCGGTTATCGCACCGATGAGTTCCCCGCCTTCTTCGCGCGGACGAGCGGCTACAAGGTCGACCACCGGTTCGAGACGCCGGGCGAGCTGGCGAGGGTCATTCAGGCACAGCGACTGCTCGGATTGGAGACCGGCATGCTGATCGCCAATCCCATTCCGGAGCCCGACGCGATGCAGGCCGCTGAAATCGAGGCTGTCATCGGCGAGGCCTGCCGGGAGGCGGAGCGGGCCGGCATCCACGGAAAGGCGCTGACTCCGTTTCTGCTGAAGCGCATCAATGAGGCGACCGGCGGAGGGAGCCTCAAGGCCAACATCGCGTTGGTGACGAACAATGCCCGGCTGGCCGCCCAGATCGCGGTGGAGCACGCCCGGCTGGCCCAGGGCTGAACGCAGTCTTGCCGCGCTCTGAGCCCGACACCGGCGGCAAGGCTTCGGTCCTGGTGATCGGCGACGTGATGAACGACATCATCATCCGGCCTGAGGGAACGCTTGTGCCGGGGGCGGACCGCCGCGCCACGATCCGTCCGCTTCCCGGCGGCTCCGGCGCCAATCAGGCGGCCTGGCTCGCCGCGCGAGGCCTTCGCGTTTCCTTTGCCGGTCGGGCCGGCGCCGGCGATTGCGACCGCCACCGTGATTTGCTGGTGGAGGCTGGCGTGGAAGCGGCGCTCGCCTGCGACGACCAATTCCCGACCGGCACGATCGTGACGCTGCTTGCGCCGGACGGTGAGCGCAGCTTCTTCACCGATCGAGGAGCCAATGACCGCCTGTCCGGCGCCGATCTGCCCGAAGCGCTGCTCGGCGCTGCGGATCACCTGCACGTGTCGGGATACTCGCTCGTCTCGCCCGGGCCTCGCGCGGCTGTCCTTGCCTTGGCCGAAGCAGCGCGAGCCAGGGGAGTCGGAGTTTCAATCGACCCCGCTTCGCACTCGTTCCTGGAAGAGATCGGCCCAGAACGCTTTCTCGGCTGGACACGCGGAAGCAGCATCTGCTTTCCCAACGAGGCGGAAGCCGCCGTCCTGACGGGGACGGCGGCTGTAGACGAGCAGCTGGACGCCCTGACGAAGGATTACGCGCTGGTCGTCATCAAACGGGGCGCGGCCGGCGCCGTCGCGGGTGCAGCTGACGGAAAACGCTGGTCGGCTGCCGCTCCGGCCGTTGGTGCGCTGGACACATCCGGTGCGGGTGATGCCTTCGTGGCAGCCTTTATCGCTCGATGGCTGAGCGGAGGGCCGCTTGACGCGTGCTTAGCAGAAGCGGTCAGGGCAGGATCGACCGCGGTGACCCGGTTCGGCGGTCGACCACCGACAAAGCTCTCCGGGCAAAGCGCTGGCTAGCCAAATGCAAGCTACAGGGCGCGCAGCGGTTGTGGTCCTTGGTTCAATGGCACGAGAGCCCGGGGACGGCTTGACCAACCCGCCTGTGTTCCGGAGATAGGAGCATGGACAGAATTGATGGAGCGGTGGCTATCGTCACCGGCGGGGCGAACGGCATCGGCCGCGCAACCGTCCTGGCGCTGGTCGAAGCTGGGGCGCGGGTCGTCATCGTCGATCGCGACGAAACCGCCGGCTTGGGCTTGGCGGAGGAGATCGCCGGGCAGGGCCGGTCGGCCTGGCAAGCGTCAGCCGACGTGGGGCGCGAGGACGAGATCGAGGCGTTGTTTGCGCGGGTGGTCGAGCGGGAAGGGCGGCTCGACATCCTGATCAACAATGCCGGCTACGCGCTGCGCAAGCCGGCCGTCGAGCTTTCCGTGCCGGACTGGGATGCCGTGGTCGCCGTCAACATGACGGGCGTGTTCCTCTGCTCCCGCGCCGCGGCCCGTCACATGATCGCGGCGGGGCAGGGTGGCGCGATCGTCAACACCAGTTCGATCATGGGCCTGTCCGGCGGCGGCCTCTATCCCAACATCTCGTACCAGACCACCAAGGGCGCGGTCGTCAACATGACGCGCGCTCTTGCGGTGGAGTGGGCGCCTCACCGCATAAGGGTCAATGCGGTGGCCCCGACCTATGTCCGGACCGGCTTCATCGCGCCGCTGCTTGCCCAGCCGGAGCTAATTCGCAAGATCGAGGCTATGACTCCGCTCGGCCGCCTCGCCGAGCCGGAGGAGGTAGCGGCCGCCATTGTCTTCCTGGCCAGCCCCGCGGCGGCTATGATCACCGGCCACACTCTGCCCGTGGACGGCGGCTTCCTGGCGCAATAATGCCGCAGCAGCAAGGGGTTGGGTCGGGCTGTTAAGCATGCGCGTGAGCCGCGGTCCAGCGCCGCTCCCCCGCCGCCGTTGTGCCCCGCACGGGCCCGGTCTATAGGCGGGCCGGAACAATCCAATCTGGAACCAGATGTCTGTCGACCGTGCGACCGTAAAGCGGGTGGCGCATCTTGCGCGCATCCGCGTGACCGATGAGGACGCCGAGGCTTTTCGCGGCGAATTGAATGCCATTCTCGGTTTTGTCGAGCAACTGAACGAGGTCGACGTGGCCGGCGTCGAGCCGATGACCTCGGTTCTCCCGATGGGCATGAAGCAGCGCCAAGACCGCGTCACCGACGGCGGCAAGGCGGCCGACATCGTCGCCAACGCGCCGGCGACGGACGACAATTTCTTTCTTGTTCCCAAGGTGGTCGAGTGATGGCCGACCTCACCGCCCTGACCATCGCCGAGATCCGCGACGGGCTCGCCGGCCGGGAGTTCTCCGCGCTCGAACTCACGGACGCCTACTTGGCGGCAATCGAAGCGGCGAACCCGCTGCTCAACGCCTACATCGTGACGACGCCCGAGCAGGCCCGCAGCATGGCCCAGGCCTCCGACAAACGGCTTGCCCGGGGCGAGGCGGGCGCCCTTGAAGGCGTGCCGATCGGGGTCAAGGACCTGTTCTGCACTCAGGGCGTCCATAGCCAGGCGGCGAGCCATATCCTCGACGGCTTCAAGCCGACCTACGAGTCAACCGTCACCGCAAATCTGTGGGCCGATGGGGCGGTGATGCTCGGCAAGCTGAACATGGACGAGTTCGCCATGGGCTCGTCGAACGAGACCAGCTTTTATGGCCCGGTGGTCAATCCGTGGCGGCGGGCCGACGGCGGCAATACCAGCCTGGTGCCCGGCGGATCCTCGGGCGGATCGGCCGCCGCGGTAGCGGCGCAACTCTGCGCCGGCGCCACTGCGACCGATACGGGCGGCTCGATCCGCCAGCCGGCGGCCTTCACCGGCACGGTCGGGATCAAGCCAACGTACGGGCGCTGTTCCCGCTGGGGCGTTGTGGCCTTCGCATCCTCGCTCGACCAGGCCGGACCGATCGCCCGAACCGTCCGCGACGCCGCTATCCTGTTGAAATCCATGACCTCCGTCGACCCTAAGGACACCACATCGGCGGAAGTCGAGGTGCCGGACTACGAGCAGGCTGTCGGGGAGAGCGTGCGCGGAATGAAGCTCGGGATCCCCCGCGAATACCGCATGGAGGGCATGCCAGACGAGATCGAGCAACTCTGGCACCGAGGCATCGAGTGGTATCGGGCGGCCGGCGCAGAGATCGTCGACATCTCGTTGCCGCACACGAAATACGCGCTGCCGGCCTACTACATCGTGGCACCTGCCGAGGCCTCATCGAATCTGGCGCGCTATGACGGCGTCCGCTACGGCCTCAGGGTTCCGGCCGACGACATCACTGGCATGTATGAGGCCACCCGGGCCGAGGGCTTCGGCCGCGAGGTGAAGCGGCGGATCCTGATCGGCACCTATGTGCTGTCGGCCGGCTATTACGACGCCTATTATCTGCGGGCCCAGAAGGTCCGGACGCTGATCAAGCGCGACTTCGAAAAGGCGTTCGCATCCGGCATCGATGCCATCCTCACCCCCGCGACGCCGTCCTCGGCGTTCGGCATTGGGGAGAAGGGGGGCGGCGACCCGGTGGAGATGTACCTGAACGACATTTTCACGGTGACCGTGAACATGGCCGGATTGCCCGGCATTGCCGTGCCGGCTGGGCTCGACGCATCCGGCCTGCCCATGGCGCTGCAACTCATCGGCCGCCCGTTCGACGAAGCGACGCTGTTCCGCGCCGGACAGGTGATCGAAGATGCAGCCGGACGGTTCTCGCCCCACCGCTGGTGGTGAGAGGTCGGTACCTGGCTATGAACTTAAACCAGAACATGAACATCAAAGACGCGCTTTCCCGGCTGGCGGCGGGCGACTGGGACGGCGCACACGTACTCGTGCAGGACGACCCGTCGGCGGATGCCGCGTGGGTGCACGCGCACCTGCATCGGGTGGAGGGCGATCTGTCCAACGCCGGATATTGGTATCGCCGTGCCGGCCGTCCCGTGGCGACCGGCAGCCTCGAAGAAGAGCGTCGGGCGATCCAGCAGGCGCTGGCCGAACAAGCCGGGCCGGCTTAGATCCGCAACAGGATCACAGGATCAGGTGATCCTGGCATACGTGACAGAGAAGTGAAACCCGTTGTGTTTCCTCAGCTTTTCCGAATCGAGGTGCGGGATTTCGCACCACCGGAACTTGCCTTAACACTCCGTTAACCACGTCCTTTCATAACAGGATAACGGGTTCACCGGACGGCCGGTCCTGCGATCCTGAAGGAGGGCTGGGACATGAAGACCATCGCGCTCGTGACGCAAAAGGGCGGCAGCGGAAAGAGCACGCTCTGCGTCAATCTTGCGGTAGCAGCGCAGGAGGCCGGCGCCTCGGTCTGCATCCTGGAAATGGACCGGCAGGCGACGATCAGCGACTGGGCTGAGGTCCGCAAGTCCGACTCGCCGGAAGTAGCCTTCATCGAAGCCAACCAGCTCGAAGCCGTGCTCACGCGGCTCGCCGAATGCGACTACGATTACGTCTTTATAGATACGCCGGGGGTGGACAGCCCCGGGGCCCTCGCTGCGATCCGCGCCGCGGACCTCTGCATCGTGCCGAGCCGGCCGACTCTGCCGGACCTGAGAGCTGTGCGGCCGACTTTGGCTGCCATCTACCGACTGAAGAAAAGCTTCGCCTTTGTCCTCAACCAGACGCCGCCGCGCAGCTACCGCGTGCGGGATGCCGCTGAAGGGCTGATAGCGCTCGGCGTGCTCTCGGAAGTGAACGTCGTGCTCCGCAATGACCACCAGGACGCGCTGGGCGTCGGCCAGGGTGTCACGGAGTTTAACGCCTCAGGACAGGCCGCCGACGAGATCCGCCGCCTGTGGACCTGGGTCGCGCAGCGCACCACCGTTGCCGACGGGCGCCGGGCGGCTCGGGGCGCCAAAACGGGGACGAAGCATGTCAAAGCCGCCTAAGCCAAGCCTGAAATCCATCATCGCCTCCTCGGTAGCCGCACCGGCGCCCGGGCCGGCCGTAGTGCCGTTCCAGGCCGCGGCGCCGAGCAGCAGGCGCGCCGCCCCCGCTCCCACCGCACCCGAGCCGAAGCCGACGCTGAAGGAGCGCGCGAAGCAGCTTTCCGTGTATCTGGAGCCCGCCGTCTACGATCAGCTTCGCGACATTGCTTACGCCGAGCGCGCGAAGATCCACTCGTTGATGTTGGAGGGCTTAGACCTCCTGTTCCGCGATCGCGGCGCCCGGTCCATTGAGGATCTGGAACGCAAGAAGTAGGTTACGCAGGAGCTTCGGCATAATGCTTCAGGTGGAAGGTGAGCGCTCTGGCGCTGGAGTTAACCATCCATTAACCATAACGAAGCTTTTCCGCCGTGATGGCCTGTCGTTCTTAACCGGATGGCATCGGCTGGCGCGTTTAGTGCTGGCCAATTGGCCTGGAGCTCGGTGATGGAAAAGAACGCATCGGAACTGAAGTGGCGGGTGCTGTCTGCTCTGACTACCTCCGCGTGTTTGGCGGCTGCCTCCGTTGCGATGGTTGGCAACGCTGGCGCGGCGGACCTGACCGTTGAGGAGCGGCCGATCGTGGCGGCATGTCCCGGCCCGCAGGAGGTCGTTATTCTGTACGACAAGGAAGGCCGACCGACCGTGCCCGGTCGCACCGAATATTATTTCTGCGTGACCGGAACCGTGCTCCGGCCCGGCGACATACCGCCGCCGCCGGAATATTGCTGCGGATAAGCGCCTCAGACCCGACTGGAGGCGCGGGTTTCTCACCCGCGCTGTTGAAGGCCGCTGCTCGCCGCCGTAACGAGGGACTCCCACAGTTCCTGGTTCGGGCATGCGCCTCATCATCGATACGGACACGGCCGGAGACGACGCATTCTCCATCCTGCTGGCGCTCCGATACCCCGGTGTCACCGTGGAAGCGCTGACCATCTGCAACGGCAATGTGCCGTTTGATCAGCAGGTGGAGAATGCTCTGATCACGTTGGAGAAGGCGGGGCGAAGTGGTTGCGTCCCGGTCTATCCAGGATGCCGTTTGCCCGTCCTGCGCAAGCCGCTCAACGCGACCTACGTGTTCGGCGCCGACGGGATGAGCGATGCCGGGTTCGCGAAGGCGCGCCAGCGGCCCGAATCCAAGCACGCAGTGGATGCAATTATCGACCTGGTGATGGCCAATCCTGGCGAGATCACGATTCTCGCGCAGGCGCCGCTCACCAACCTTGCTGTCGCGTATCTGAAGCAGCCGCGCATCGCCAAGGCGGTTCAGCACCTGTGGATCATGGGCGGCACTGACAACGCCATCGGCAATGTCACCTCCGCCGCCGAATTCAACTTCTATGTCGATCCGGAGGCGGCGAAAATTGTTCTGAATGCAGGGTTTAACGTAACGCTCTCTACCTGGACCTTAACTCTCCATTCCGGCATCCTGCTGGCCGAGCATCTTGCCGAGATCGAACGCCTCGGGACGCCGTTAGCGGAGTTCTTCCTGCAGGTGAACAAGGCAACGGTGGACTATTCGAAGGGGCGGCACGGCCGCACCGGGAGTACCCACCCCGACTCCTTGACATGCGCGTGCATGCTGGACGAGAGCCTGATTGTTGAAAGCACAAATTGTCTCGTGGAGATCGAAACGGCCGGCGAACTCACCCGCGCCTACAGTAGCATTTCATCGCCAATTCTGCCCGACAGCGAGGTCGCCGATCCGGCGCTTGGACGCGCCCGCGGCCCTAATGCCCGGGTCATCAAATCCGCCGACACGGAAAGGTTCGGCAGGATGCTCATCGACGCACTCCGGTGAGCGGACTTGCCCGGCTAGGCCCGAGTAGGTAACCCAGGGCCTCTCTTCCTTCCTCCCGGAACGTGCATGGCCCTCCAGGAAACGCGCAACACCAATCCCAAGAACCTGATCCCGGGGGCGACCGGCGATTGGGAGATCGTCATCGGATTGGAAGTGCATGCGCAGGTCGCGTCCGAGTCGAAGCTTTTCTCCGGCGCGTCTACGGCATTCGGCGGCGAGCCGAACGACCATGTCAGCTTGGTCGACAGCGCCATGCCGGGGATGCTGCCGGTCATCAACGAGGCATGCGTGCGCCAGGCCGTGCGCACCGGGTTGGGCCTGCAGGCGCAGATCAACAAGCGCTCGGTATTCGCCCGCAAGAACTACTTCTATCCGGACCTGCCGCAGGGTTATCAGATCTCGCAGTACGACCAGCCGATCGTCGGCGAAGGCACGGTGGTTGTCGAGGTTGGGCCCGACCGCAACGGCGCTTTCGAGGAGATCCGGGTCGGTATCGAGCGGCTCCACCTGGAGCAGGATGCCGGCAAGTCCCTCCACGACCAGCACCCGACGATGAGCTTCGTCGACCTCAACCGGTCCGGCGTCGCGCTGATGGAGATCGTGTCGAAACCCGACATGCGCTCGTCGGAGGAAGCGCGCGCCTACCTGACCAAACTGCGCAGCATCCTGCGCTACCTCGGCACGTCGGATGCCGACATGGACAAGGGCAACCTGCGCGCCGACATTAATGTCTCCGTGCGGCGCCCCGGCGAAACCTTCGGCACGCGCTGCGAGATCAAGAACGTCAATTCCATCCGCTTCGCCGGCCAGGCAATCGAGTACGAGGCCCGGCGGCAGATCGGCATCCTGGAAGACGGCGGCTCCATCGATCAGGAGACCCGCCTTTTCGATCCGGGTCGGGGCGAAACGCGCTCGATGCGCTCAAAGGAGGAGGCACACGATTATCGCTATTTTCCTGACCCCGATCTGCTGCCCCTGGAATTCGACGACGCCTACATCGCCGAGTTGACTGCCGAGTTGCCCGAACTGCCGGACGATAAGCGCGCCCGGTTCCAAAGCAGCTACGGGCTTTCGGCCTACGACGCCGGCGTCCTTGTCTCCGACCGTGAGACGGCCGACTACTTCGAAGCGGTCGCCAAGGGTCGGGACGGCAAGCAGGCGGCAAACTGGGTCATCAATGACCTGCTAGGCGCCCTGAACAAATCCGGCCAAGCGATTGCGGCCTCACCGATTTCTGCGGTGCAGCTCGGCGAATTGCTCGACCTCCAGACGGAGGGATTGATCTCCGGCAAAATCGCCAAGGACGTCTTTGAGATACTCCTGGCGGAAGGGGGTAGCCCGCGCGGGATCGTGGAAAGTCGCGGGCTGAAGCAGGTCACGGATACCGGCGCGATCGAGAAGGTCGTCGATGACGTGATCGCCGGGAATCCGGACAAGGTGGAGCAAGCCAAAGCCAAGCCGACGATGCTCGGCTGGTTCGTTGGCCAGGTGATGAAGGCGAGCGGCGGCAAGGCGAACCCGCAGGCGGTCAACGCGCTCCTGCGGCAGAAGCTCGGCATCGAATAGTGGGGCGCCTCGCGCGAACGTGACACGCCCGGCCGGCCAGGCCTATTGCCGCGGCTGGCCGCACGCCTATCCTCGACGAGGTATCGGTGCGGGTTTTGCCATGCGCTTCTTGGTCGTCTTGGGTCTGCTCTTCGGGCTTTGCGGTTCCGCCTCGGCCTTTACCGATGCGGATCGGGCGGCGGCGCAGAGTGCGATTGAGCAGCAGCTGAACGCTTTCCTCGCCGATGATTCGGCGGCCGCGTATTCATTCGCCGCGCCGAACATCAAGCAGATGTTCCCGACGGAGGAGATCTTCATGAACCTCGTCCGGCAGGGCTACCCGCCGGTCTACCGGTCGAGTTCGCATACTTTCCGCGAATTGAAGGAAACCGCTACGGGCCTGGAGCAGATCACCGACATCGTCGACGCGTCAGGCCAGTTCTGGACGGCGCGCTATACTCTGGAGCGGCAGCCGGACGGCTCCTGGAAGATCACGGGCTGCTCCTTGCTGAAGAAGCCCGGGGAAGTGGCCTAAGGGGGAAGAGCCGCCGCGCCGTTGCAGCGGGCCCGGTCCATCCGCTAACGAGGAGCATGCCGGAAGCTCCCAGCCAGACCCACGCCACCGTCCTGATTGTCGACTTCGGGTCGCAAGTCACCCAGCTCATCGCCCGCCGGGTTCGCGAGGCCGGCGTTTATTCCGAAGTGGTGCCGTTCGGAAAGGCGGAGGAGGCGATCCGCCGGCTCGACCCCAAGGCCGTCATTCTGTCCGGTGGTCCGGCCAGCGTGCACCGGGACGCAAGTCCGCAGATATCGCCCGCAATCGTCGAGGCCGGCGTGCCCGTACTCGGCATCTGCTACGGCCAACAAGGGCTGGTGCACCATCTGCAGGGTCAGGTCGAAGCCTCCGATCACCGCGAATATGGGCGGGCCTTTGTGGAGGTCGTCGAGGAATCCCCCTTGTTCGAGGGCGTGTGGCCGAAGGGCACGCGCCATCAGGTGTGGATGAGCCATGGCGACCGGGTCACCCGGATTCCCGCCGGCTTCCATGCGATCGCCTCGTCGGACGGGGCGCCCTTCGCAGCCATTGCCGACGAGGGCCGCCGGCTTTACGGGGTGCAGTTCCATCCGGAGGTCGTCCACACACCCGACGGCGCAAGGCTCCTGTCGAACTTTGTGCACCGGATTGCCGGACTGGCGGGCGACTGGACCATGGCCCAGTTCCGCAGCGAGGCGATCACGCGCATCCGCGAGCAGGTCGGCTCCGGCCGGGTGATCTGCGGCTTGTCGGGCGGCGTCGATTCGGCGGTTGCGGCGGTGCTCCTGCACGAGGCAATCGGGGATCAGCTCACCTGCATTTTCGTCGACCACGGCCTGCTGCGGCTGGACGAAGCGGAGCAGGTCGTCAGCCTGTTCCGCGGCCATTACAACATCCCGCTGGTCCATGTTGACGCAGCAGATGCGTTCCTGGAAGCGCTCGACGGGGTCGCCGATCCGGAAGCCAAGCGCAAGACAATCGGCCGGCTGTTTGTCGAGACTTTCGAATCGGAAGCCGCCAAGGTAGGGGGCGCCGAGTTCCTGGCGCAGGGCACGCTCTATCCGGATGTCATCGAAAGCGTCTCGTTCTCCGGCGGGCCATCGGTCACCATCAAGTCGCACCACAATGTCGGCGGCTTGCCCGAGCGCATGAACATGAGGCTCGTCGAGCCGCTCAGGATGCTTTTCAAGGACGAGGTGCGGGCGCTCGGCCGCGAACTCGGCCTGCCGGACGCCTTTGTGAACCGGCATCCGTTTCCCGGCCCGGGGCTGGCCATCCGCTGCCCGGGCGCGGTGAGCCGGGAAAAGCTCGACATCCTCCGCCGCGCCGACGCCATCTACCTGGCCGAGATCCGCAAGGCCGGGCTTTACGACGCGATCTGGCAGGCGTTCGCGGTTCTGCTGCCGGTCCAGACCGTTGGGGTGATGGGCGACCACCGCACCTACGAATTCGTCTGCGCCTTACGGGCCGTCACCTCCGTCGATGGCATGACGGCCGACTTTTTCCCCTTCGACATGAGCTTCCTCGGTGCCGCCGCGACGCGCATTATCAATGAGGTCCGCGGGATCAACCGCGTCGTCTACGACGTCACCAGCAAGCCGCCTGGCACCATCGAGTGGGAATAGTCACCTCCAACTAGGCTGCAAGCGGGTCAGCGGTCGGTCAGCCATCACGCGCGGCCCGCTCGTTCCGTTCGCCGGTTCCGCTGGGAAGCTTGACTATGGAGCATGGCCGGCCTATCTCGCTGCCACCGCGCCGCCCAGTCGTCCTGGCGCTGTTCGCGGGGGTGTAGCTCAGTTGGTTAGAGTGCCGGCCTGTCACGCCGGAGGTCGCGGGTTCGAGCCCCGTCACTCCCGCCATTCCATCCGATTGGAATGGTCATTTTTCAGTGCGCGATGTGTCTCCGGCGGCTTGCGCCATTCGCGGCACCCGAATTCATACAGTTAAGGAAAGTTAACGTGTGTCGGGAACCTCACACGGCAGATCGCATTTCAGCTTGTATGATCCTCCTCATCGCGACCCGCTACGGCGTGAACGACAGCTTCCACTTCCGGATCGAGCCGGATGATGGAGCCCCGACCACGACTACCGATCCTGTAAAGGCGGCAAAGATCCTGTTCCGCCTAGGTGTCGAGCAACCCTGGCGCATGGTGGAGCACGCCCAGCATTGGGGTTCGGTTGAGATCGTCAAGGACTCGCCGGTCCACCATTAGAGCACGCTTGCCGCGTTACGTGAGGTCAGAAAGAGGGCTTGCGCCGCCGAGCCAAGCTTTCCGGAATGCCTGACGTGCGGGCTCGGCGGGTTGGCCCGCCTGCTCTTTCGTTTATGTATTTGCCACGACTGGCGCCGGCCGCCCTCATCCTCCGAGCCTCGTAGGCTCAAGCGAGCCGCTGATAAACCGATGCTTCAGAGAACAAGTCCTCCTTCGGTGGAGCCCGAGGCCGTTCCCCATGCCGGGATGCGATTCGGCGAGTTCGTCACGATCATCGCGGCGACGATGGCCATCAATGCCTTGGCCATCGACGCAATGCTTCCCGCCCTCCCGGATATAGGGGCGGCCCTTGGCGTATCGGACGAGAACCAGGCGCAACTTGTCATCACCGCTTACCTGCTCGGTTTCGGCTTCGCGCAGATCTTCTATGGCCCGCTTTCCGACCGGTTCGGCCGCCGGCCGGTTCTGCTTGGTGGGCTGGCGATCTTCGTGCTGTCCAGCGTCGCGGCGACCCTTGCTGGCAGCCTGGACCAGATGATGGTTGCTCGCGCGGTACAAGGGATCGGCGCCGCCTCGACGCGCGTCATCGCGGTATCGATCGTGCGGGACTGCTATTCCGGCCGCCGCATGGCGCGGGTCATGTCCCTGGTCTTCATCGTCTTCATCGCCGTTCCGGTGGTCGCGCCGAGCCTCGGGCAGGGCGTGGTGTTGTTCGCGCCCTGGCCGTGGATCTTCGTGCTCCTTGCCGCATTCGCGCTGGCACTGTGCGCTTGGGTTGGCCTGCGCCTGCCGGAGACGCTCGCCCGCGAGGACCGGCGCGCTATCCGGGCCTCCACGATCCTCGAGGGGTTCCGGGTCGTTCTGACGACCCGCATGTCGATCGGCTACACCATCGCCTCCACCATGATCCTGGGCGGGCTGTTCGGTTTCATCAACTCGGCGCAGCAGATCTTTGTCGACGTGCTCGGGCTTGGGGCCATGTTCCCACTCGTCTTCGCCGGAATCGCGATCTTCATCGCGGCATCCTCGTATCTGAACTCGCGGATCGTGGAACGGCTCGGGATGCGGAAGGTGTCCCATACCGCCGTTCTCGGTTTCACCGCCGTCGCGGCCCTGCACGCACTCGTGGCCTGGCTGGGTTACGAGTCGCTCTACACCTTCGTGCCGCTGCAAGCCGCCACCATGTTCTTCTTCGGTCTCACCATGGGCAATTTCGGCGCAATGGCGATGGAACCGGTGGGCCATATTGCCGGAACGGCCTCCTCGGTTCAGGGCTTCATCACCACGCTGGGCGGAGCGCTGCTGGGGTTCTGGATCGGCCAGCACTATGACGGCACGGCGGTTCCGCTCACGCTGGGGTTCACGGTGCTTGGCCTCCTCGCTGTTCTGGCCGTGCTGATCACTGAGCGGGGCCGGCTCTTCCAAGCGACCACAAGCCCGCCGACGCGGAGTTAGCGCCACCGCGCCGAGATGCGATGGTGACCGGGTCCGAGAGCGCGGCGGGCACTTTGCGCAGGACCTGTTTCCGACCCTTTCCGAGCTCGCGAAGATGGGCCATGATGCCTGAGCTGGCTGTCGGCCGATGGATTCTCGCCCGTCCGCTGCAACCAGTTCCGTGCGCGCCCGTTTCCCTTCCGGCGGAACGAAAGGTCCACACCGTGATCTACGCCGTCTCAAGCTGCTCATTTGCGCCGCCGCCGCTTGTGCCTTCCGCATCGGCAGCCCAGATGCGCTGATGTGATGCCGTTCTTGTCGCAAACTACTGGGCTCGGCCCCCAGCGGAATTTAGTGTCGGGAGGTCCCGTGCTGCGGCTGTGGAGCGAGGGCCGCATCAGAGAGGCGTTGGCCGAGCTCGGCTTGCCTAGAACGGCTCCCCTCGCGCCTGGTCAGGTCGCAAGCATCAGCACTCGTGGCGCGGCAGAGTTTCCGGCCATGGCCGAGTGGGGCATCTGGCCTGTTGTTGCCGGCACCCATAGCGCGATCCCTCCGGAACAGCCCGGTATTGGGAAAGCGGGTTTGCCGAGGGCAACCCTGCCCAGCACCATTGCCCCGAGGTCGCTCCCTCCGAAACGGTTCGCGCCGCGGCGCCAGGAGGCCCAACCGTCGGTCCAGGCGCAGCCAAGGACGCCGCGCGCCCCCATCTTCGGCCTAGCAGCCTTGCTTCTGCTCCTTCTTGTGGCGGGCCCGGCGCTCGGGATCATCTGGACGCTCCCGCCGGTAGACGTCGCCGCGCCAGCGCACCGGGAAGGATTGGCGGATTCGGAGCCCGGGGTTGATCCGCCACCTCCGCAGGTGGTTTCCCGTGATGAGGTGCCCGACCACCTCGTCAAAGCTGTCGTGGCCATCGAGGATCGACGATTCTACAGCCATTTCGGACTTGATCCCGCTGCAATCCTGCGGGCCGCCGCACGGAATTATCAGGCAGGCAGGATCCGGGAAGGTGGAAGCACCATTACTCAGCAACTCGCGAAGGTGCTTTATCTCACGCCGGAGCAGACCTTTCGCCGTAAGCTGAAGGAAGCGGTGATCGCCACCTGGCTGGATTTCCGGCTGAGCAAGGACGAAATCTTGACCGCCTACCTGAACAACATTTATTTTGGCGCGGGAGCGACAGGGATCGCCGACGCGGCCAAGGTTTATTTCAACAAGCCGGTACGGGATCTCAACGTGGCGGAGTCAGTCATGCTGGCTGGGCTGATCCACGCTCCGACGCGGCTCAACCCCCAATCCAACCTCGAACAGGCCCGGCGTCGGGCGACCGTGGTTCTGTTTGCCATGGTTGAAGAAGGCTATCTGTCTCGCGAGGCGGCGGTGACTGCAGCGCTTGACGCCGCGGCGCCGATCCAGGGCACCGCGCTGGCTGAGATGGCAGAGGATCCCGCTACGCCTGCCGTTGACGCGTCCCAGCAAACAGCAGCGTTGCCGCCCCAAGCCAGTGCCGGTGAAGCGCCTGTGACCGCACCTTCAGCGCACCAGGGCTCTCGACCGAGCCCCGCGCCGCCGACTGCTGAACCGTCCGTCGTCGCGAAGCCGGAGCCGCCGATTACGGAGCCGGTTTCGGACAAGGCGCCCGCGGATGTCCCGCCCGACGAAATGGTTGACGAGGATACCCCGCCGGACTCCGAGGGCGTGAGCGTTGACGCGGCACCCGTTCGTCCGGCACCGCCAGCCGCACCCGAACCGCGCGCTGCCGAGCCAGCTCCGGCGGTCGTCCAGGCGCCGCCCAAGCCGCGTCCCGCCCCGCCGGCCAAGGCCCAGGTAGCGGAACGAAAGGCTCCCGCGCCCCGCGCCGAGCCGCAGCGCCCCGCAGCCGAGCGGGCAGTAAAGCAGCCGCGTAGGCCGGAACGCCAGATCGTTGCCCGGCCCGCGCCGGCGCCGACAGCGAAGAGTACGCCGCGCACCCGCCTGGCTGAGCGGCGGGCCTTCGCGGAAGCCTACGCCGCCAAGCGGCGCGCCGCTGCGGAGCGGCGGGCCAGCCAGGAGCGAGCTCGCACCAATCGCCGCCAATCACCGGATGGACCGGCGATCTTGCTCGGCGGACAGGCTGAAATCGAGGTGCGTCCGGTCGAGCAGCGGCCCTCGATCCTTCTTGGTGGCCGAGGCCTTACCCCGTCACGGATCGCCGACAGCGGCCCTAGTATTCTTCTGGGCGGACGTGGCACTCCATAAGAGGCTCGGTTGCCGTCAGGCGACCCGACGTTCACTCGCCTTCAAGCCCGATCCGCTGCGGCCGCTTTGAGGGGTTGACTCGACCACGGTGAAAGCATGGCTCCGGGTCAATGCATGGAGTTCGCGCAACAGCGCTCCGTGTTCGGCCAGCCGCTTATCGATGTCCGTTTCCGGCGTTGCTTCGAGGGTGGCCGGCTTCGCATCCGAGATTTTATGCTTCGGACCGCTTCTGGCCGGGATGCCCAGGCGGAGAAGTGAAGCCGCGCACAGGGCGCCGGCCAGCACTCCGCCGATCGGCGCCCAGCGGAAAGCGACCGCCGATGCGCTTCCGTCGGCCCCGCCAAGCGCGCCTGAATAGTCGGCGTATACGATCCACCCGCAGAGGATGGCCGCGTAGGCCAGCAGAAACGCCCCGGCGAAAGCACAAAGGGCCAGGACCAGCACGCCAAAGAAACGCAACGCACTCATTTTCGCCGAACCTATTCCCGCACCGGGAAACGCTGATCGGGCAGCATGGCTCCCCGTGGCTAACGATCGGTGAACGGCCGATCCTCATCCCGGCGAATTGACCCGCCTCCCTCGACCAGATTAGATCGCCGCCCATCGGGTGCAAGAGCCGCGACAACGGCAGCGTAATTCGCTGCCGCTGCCGCTTCGTTTGCAGCAGCACATTTTGAGGGTGAGAGATGATAAGACTTGGACGCTGGCCCGGCCTGGCCGCCTTCCTGCTTTCTGCACCCTTCCTGAGCGGCAGCGCCTGGGCTGCCGGGGAACGAGTCGCAGTGCTGACGCCCTATCTTTCCGCGGTAGCAACTGCCGAGATGGTCGAAACCTTCAAGTGGGAAGGGGAAAGCCGCCAGTGGACCGTCGACGTGGTCGACACCGCCGGAGACATGGGCGCCCTGGCAAGTCGGGTCGAGGACGTCACCGCCGCCAAAGCGAATGCGATCGTGCTCGTTTCCATCGACCCGGCGCAGATCCAGGACCAGGTGGATCGCGCGGCGGAAGCCGGCATACCTGTTTTTGCGATCGACGGGGCAAAGAACCCCTCCGTCGCGCTCAACGTCACCTCCGACAACCGTGTGCTCGGCGAGACGATGACCAAGCACCTTTTTGAGGCGATCGGCGGCCAGGGCAAGATCGTCCGGCTTTTTCACTCCGCCCATCCCGGCGTGCGGCAGCGTGAGCTTGCGCTCGACGATGCCCTGAAGGCCACCTCCGCCGTGACTGAGGTGGCAAGCCACTATGTGCAGGTGCCGGGCCAGATCGAGGACAGCCGGGCGGCCGTCGATGCGATCCTCCTCGCCCATCCCGGCGAGGGCGCGATCGACGCGATCTGGGCCGCCTGGGACGAGCCGGGCATCGGCGCCCAGCTTTCGCTGGAGGCGGCCGGGCGGCAGGGCATTGTCGTTGCCGGGATCGATGGAAATCCCCAGGCAATCGAGCTGATTAAGGCCTGCACTCCCTTTGTCGCTACGGTGCGCCAGGGCTTTGCCGAGATGGCCCGCATAGCTGCGCAGCAGCTCGAAACGGCCATCGGCGGCGGCAAGCCGGAGAGCGACGAGATGTATGCCCCGGGCGAACTCCTCACGCGGCAAAGCCTGGGCGTCACCTGCCCAAGCTGAAGCGGCTCGCCGGCGGGGCAGGGGCGCCGCGGCATTCGCTGAAATGATCGCTTCCCTGCTGCAGCGGAACGGGACGCTGCTGGCGCTTGCCGTTCTGGTCCTGGGCTTTTCCCTTGCGGTCCCGGATGCGTTCGCCTCGCGGGCGAACCTCCTGAACCTGCTCCAACAGGTGACCACACTGGCCATTGTCGCCGTCGGCGCGACTTTCATCATGGTCATCGGCGAGTTCGACCTGTCGATCGGCTTCGTCGCCTCGCTTTCGGCGGTCCTGGCCTTCGCGCTATTCGGCGTCGGCGCACCAGTCAGCGTCGCCTTTATAGCGGGGATCCTCGCCGGCATCGCCGCCGGCGCGGTGAACGGGGTCCTGGTTGCCCGCTTCGAGTTACCCTCGTTCGTCGCCACTCTGGCGGTGGGCACCATCCTGAGCGGGCTGGCATACTGGGCATCTGGCGGCAGCAGCCTGTTCTCAGGCGTGCCGGAAAGCTTCAAAGCATTGGGCCGCGGCTCGTTAGTCGGCGTGCCCGTATTGTCCCTCTGGATGGGGGCAGTGCTGGTCGTCGCACTCGTTGTCCTGTCCAGGACGCGGTTCGGTCGGCGCGTTCACGCGATCGGCGGCAATATCCAGGCCGCGCGGCTTGTCGGCCTGCCGGTCACCCGCGACCGGGTGGTTACGTTTGCCGTTGCCGGTGGTCTCTCCGCACTCGCCGGGCTGCTACTCTCCGCACGGCTGGGCAGCGTTCAGCACACGATGGGCGACGCGCTTCTTCTTCCGGCATATGCGGCGGTTTTCCTCGGCACCACGGCGTCCCGGACCGGAACGCCAAACATCGGGGGCACGCTGTTGGGCGTCCTGATCGCCGGCGTGATCGCCAATGGGCTGACGATCCTGGGGGCCGAACCTTTTGTCCAGCGCATGGTCAGCGGGGCCATCATCCTGGCTGCTGTCCTGCTGCGCCGGATCGGGTGGCGCGGCGGCCATGCCGCATGACGGAGCGTGTGCTCGTCCTCGATGTCGGCTCGTCCTCCCTGAAAGCCGTGCTGTTCGACAGCCGCGGAACCATCCTGGCGAGCTGTGAAGCGGCGTATGGGCTAGCCCCTGCGCCGCATCGTCGTAACCCGGAGGAGTGGTGGTCGGCCGCCCGGCGAGCGGTCGCTGAGCTCGGGAAGACCAGAATCGACGCCATTACCCTGACCGGGACGATGGAGAACCTGATCCCGGTCGACGCGGGCGGAAACGGGCTTGGGGACGCCATCCTTTACTCCGACCCGTGCGGAAGCGAGGCCTTGGCGGAGCTTAGCCCCAAGCTGGGCGGTGTCGGAGCCGAACGAATCCTCGGCAACAGGCCGGAGCCGCTCATGACCGCCTTCAAGCTGGCATGGCTGCGCCGGGCTGAACCCGGCCGGTTCGCTCAGGCCGCCAGCTTCCTCCCGGGCGCCAAGGACGCCATCGCCGGGAGGCTCACAGGTCGAGCGGTGACGGATGCCGTGACGGCGACAACGACGGGTCTGATGGACCTGAAGCGGCGGGCGTGGCACGACGGACTGACCGGCGTTCTCGGCATCGAGCATACGAGACTGCCGGCCATTGACCCATGCGGGGCCGTGATTGGAACCATCGTGCCGGACGCCGCCTCCGATCTGGGCCTCGACGGCGTCGATCCCGCCATCGTAATCAATGGGTGCGGCGATGCCGGCGCGACCACCGTCGGGTCGTTCTGTCGTGAGCCCGGCGACATCAGCCTTTACCTCGGCACGACGGGGTGGCTGGCGCGGGTGGTGGCCGAACCCGAAACCTTTGAAGTCAGCCCGGTTTACCGGCTGGCCCACCCGTCGCCGGGTCTTGTCATCGAGATCACGCCGATCCTTTCCGCCGGCTCGGCAACGGCCTGGGCCCGCGCTGCTTTGAGCTTGTCGGACGATGCCGCCGAACATGCACTCCAGGCCGCCGACCGGAGCCCGCCCGACCTCCTGTTCCTGCCTTACCTCATCGGCGAGCGCTCACCCTTCATCGACACGGACGTGCGGGGGGCTTTCCTGGGCCTGGCCGCCGACCACGATGCGGCGGCGATGTACTATGCCGTCCTGGAAGGCGTCGGCTTGGCCATACGCGCTAATCTCGACAGCATCGATCCTGGTGTGAGCGGTCACATCCGCCTCGCCGGCGGCGGCGCCAGGAGCGCGTTGTGGCCGCAGATATTGGCCGACATCCTCAACCGCCCACTTTCAATTCCCGACTCGGCTTCCACCGCCACGGCCTACGGCGCCTTCCTGATCGCCGCCGAAGCGCTCGATCTTCCCGCTGAACGGGCCGGGATTGCTCGGACGGTCGCGCCGCGGCCGGACCGAAGAAGTCGCGCGGACAGACTTGCGAACCTCTTTGCCCAGTCCACGGACTTTGCCCGCCAGCTGCGGCTGCGCGCCGACCAAATCTGACTGCCCGATAGGAGATCAGATCACCCGGCTCATTACCGTTCGGCCGACAAACGGATACTGCTCCACCTCGTAAACCTGGCCGGTCACGGGCGCCGAGTCGTCGGAAAGCCAGAACAGGACGTGAGCTGCGACCATTTCCGGCGAGAGAATGCCCCCCGTCGGCGCCCACATCGGCGGAACCTGCTGCGGCCAGTTGTCCGGACGCCCTTGCCTCCGCTGTGTCTCGATCTCCGTCTCCGTTAGGGTCCAGCCGACGTTGAGCTGGTTTACCCGGATGCGCTCGGTGGAGAGGGCATCGGCGAGGTTGCGCGTCATCGTCATCAGCGCGCCCTTGGACATGGAGTAGGCGAGCAGGTCCGGCTGCCCGCAATAGGCGTTCACCGAACCGATATTGACGATGCTTCCCGGCGATCCCTGCTCGCGGAATGCACGGACTGCCCGCTTGGCCACGAGAAGCGGCGCACGCGCGTTCACCGCAAAGATCTGGTCGAAGAACGCGGCGTCAGTTCATTCGAGATCTCCCCGGGGAAAGATGCCGGCATTGTTGACCACGGCATCGATCCTGCCGTGCGCCTCAAGGACGGCCTCCACGACCCGCTCCCCAGCATCGCTCGCTGCCAGGTCGACGACGCAAGCCGCCGCGCCGCCCAGCGCATCGGCGGCACGACGGACCTTTTCAGGATCGTGCCCGTGGACCACGACCCGGGCCCCATGCGCCAGCACGGCTTTGGCTGTGCCCAGACCGATGCCCGACGAGGATCCGGTGACCAGGACGACACGTCCTTCGAGCTTTCTGTCAGACATCGGCGGGCGCACGGTCGAAGGCGTCTGCTGGTTCCCGATGCGGCCGCATCATCGGCTGCTTGTGGGTACGGACGATCTGCGACGGCAAGCTGCCTTCCGCGGGGAACAGCGGGATGAGGCATGCCTGCAGAGCATGGTAGATGTCCGGCTTACCGGTAAACAGCGAATGCGTCGGTCGGAGGTCGTCCGACAGTTCCGGGATCCATCCACCATTCCGGCGGTCGATCAGGTGGGCCGCGGCGAAGTCCCAAATCCGGCGGTACCAGCCTTCATGCACCGGGCTCGGCTCGAGCTCGCACAGGAACGATGCGGCGCCGATCGCTTCCGTCACAGGCCACCAGAGTTTCTCAGCCCGCGCCGGCCGATCGTCCCAGTCAAGCGTGTAGAAGAATCCGCCGTGGACCCGGTCCCACCCGATCTCCGTGGCCTTGCCGAACAGCGCGCGGCCCGCTTCCGGAAGCCAATCGAGGCGCTTGCCCCCGAGCGCCCAGAGCTGCAGCAGCAGGCGGGACCACTCCAGCCAATGGCCGGGGGTCGTGCCGGCGGGCCGGAACATGTCCGATCCCCGGTAGTCCCTGTCCAGGTTCCACTCCGCGTCGAAATGCTCGGCCACCCGGTAGCCCAAGCCGCGTGCGTGGCGGCCGATGATGAGGGAGGCGATGCGTTCCGCCCGGTGGAGGTAGGAGCGCTGGCCGGTCGCCTCGAAGGCGGCCATCAGCGCCTCCGTCATGTGCATGTTCGAGTTCTGGCCGCGATATAGGCTGATCAGCGCCCAGTCGTGGGCGAACTCTTCGGCGACCGCCCCGTGCCGCTCCTCCCAGAAGCGCTGTTCGATGACTTCCGAGACATCGGCCAGGAGCGTGTCGGCGAGCGGGTGACCGACCAGTTTGGCGCTCGATGCCGCGAGAAGCACAAAGGCGTGCCCGTAGGCCTGCTTACTCCTGTCAGCCGGCCCGTGCTCGTCCAGCGACCAGAAATAGCCGCCGTGATCCGGGTCGCGATGACCCGCCGACAGGAACTGCATCCCGTGATCGACTATGCGGTCCGAGCCGGGATGGCCGAGCAGTCTGCCGATCGCGAAACAGTGCACCATGCGCCCGGTCGCGTGGATCTGCCGCGCCGACCCGGGAATGCCGCGTCCCTGGTCGTCAAGATCGAAGAAGCCGCCGCGCGGATTGATCGAGCCTTGCTGGAAGAAATCAAGCAACGACCGCGCCTGGTCTCTCAGCCATTGCCGATGGTAGGGGCGGGTTCGCCAGCTGCTGGCAAGGTGCGGTGGAGGCTCGGCGACCACGGTGCTCGACTCAATAGCCGGCGGTGAGCGCCGACGGCCGGCGCGGATCGGAAGCCCCGAACAGCGAGCCGTCTTCCCGGCGCATGATGGAATGCGTCGAGCCCATCACCGGCTGAATCCGCACGCTGTGGCCCTTGCCGTCCAGGAGCCGGATGGTGTCGGGGCTCAGCCCCTCCTCAACGCGCAGCTCGTCTGGAAGCCACTGGTGGTGGACGCGCACCGCCTCGCTTGCCTCCGCGATGTTCATGCCATGGTCGACGACGTTCATGATGACCTGCAGGACGGTGGTGATGATGCGGCTGCCGCCCGGACTGCCGGTGACGATGAAAGGCTTGCCGTCCTTGAGCACAATGGTCGGGCTCATCGAGGACAAGGGGCGCTTCCCGGGCTCTACGGCATTGGCGTCGCCGCCGATCAGCCCATAAGCGTTCGGCACGCCGGGCTTGGCCGAGAAGTCGTCCATTTCATTGTTGAGCAAGATTCCTGTGCCCTCGGCGACGAGCCCGGTGCCGTAGGAAAAGTTGATCGTATAGGTATTGGCGACCGCGTTGCCGTCCTTGTCGACGACGGAGAAATGCGTGGTCTGGTCGCTTTCGTAGGGGATCGGGTCGTTCGGCTTGATCGTGGCCGACGGGGTCGCCCGATTGGCATTGATCTTCTGACGCAGCGCCTCGGCGTATTGCTTGCTGGTCAGCCCCCTTATCGGCACGTCGACGAAGTCGCTGTCCCCCAGATATTCGCTGCGGTCGGCATAGGCGAGCTTCATCGCCTCTGCCATGAGATGGACGGCTTCGGCGCTGTTGTGGCCGAGATAGCCGATCGGGAATCCCTCGAGGATGTTGAGGATCTGGACAATGTGCACGCCGCCGGAGGAGGGCGGCGGCATCGAGATCACCTCGTGGCCACGATAGCTGCCGCGCACCGGCTCGCGGACCACGGCCTGGTAGCCGGCCATGTCCTCAAGCGTGATCAGTCCGCCATCGCGGGCCATCTGCTCGGCGATCAGCCGGGCGATCTCGCCCTTGTAGAAGGCATCCGGGCCGCCTTCGGCGACCTGCCGCAACGATTTCGCCAGATCGGTCTGGCGCAAAGTTTCGCCCGGCTCGTGAGGGACGCCGCCCTCCTTGAAGAAGATCCTGGTCGAGCTTGGCCAGGCCTTGATCTCCTCGGCGCTCGCTTTCAGCGAATCCGACAGGTCGGGCGTCACGAGGACGCCCTCCTCGGCGAGGCGGATGGCCGGAGCGATAACGTCAGCAAGATTCATCGTCCCATAGCGATCGAGTGCGAGCGCCAGGCCGGCGACGGTGCCGGGCACCCCGACCGCCAAACCGCTGTATTGTGACTTCTTGGAATCTGCATTGCCGGCGGCGTCCAGGAACATGTCGCGCGCCGCGCGCCCTGGCGCTTTCTCGCGATAGTCGATCGCCACGTTCTCGCCGGTCCGGGCATCATGCACGATCATGAAGCCGCCGCCGCCAAGATTGCCGGCCTGCGGCAGCGTCACTGCGAGCGCGAACCCGACGGCCACTGCCGCATCCACCGCGTTGCCGCCGCGTCGCAGCACATCGACGCCAACCTGCGTCGCGACCGCCTCCTGGCTGGCCACCATGCCGTGTCGGGCCCAGACCGGGTGCACCCGATCCATGTCCGAGTAGATCGTGGCCTCCTGAGCCAGGGCGCCGCCTCCGGCGAGGACCGCAGAAGCCGCGAAGGCGATGAGGCGATGAGGCATGGTTCCCTCCTTGCACTGGCGCAGGACGCCCGATGGATGCGAGCAGCCTATGCGGGACCGCCAGTTGGTTCCAGCGTCAACTCGCCGGGCCGAAGCAGTCTCGCGAGCTTGTCGTGTTCGCGACGACGACCTACAGACTTGCCGACAGTCAGCACGGAAGGAATGCCTGTTGGATCCGTCGTCCCCAACCCCGGCCGACCAGCTTTATACGGCTGTCCTCTCCGACATACTCGACGAGCTTGGCCATCGGGAGCAGGCGATGCGCCCGTTCGTGCGACCCTGTGACGAGTCGCTGGCCATGTTCGGCCGGGTGCGCACGGGGCTCTACATGGAAACCTTTTCGCTGCGCGACGGCGAGAACCCTTACGAGCTCGAAATCCGGCTGGTCGACGACCTAAAACCGGGCGAGGTCTCAGTGCTCGGCTGCGGCGGGCCTACCGAGCGCATCGCGCCGTGGGGAGAACTGCTGTCCACGGCAGCCAGCGCCCGCGGGGCCGCGGGCTGCGTGACCGACGGTCTTGTCCGCGATGTCCGCCAGATCCGGGCAATGAAGTTCCCCGTCTTCCATGGAGGGATCGGTCCGCTCGACACCAAGGGCCGTGCCAGGATGGTGGAGATGGACACCCCGATCGAATGTGGCGGTGTGCGCGTGCGCACCGGCGACATGATCTTTGGCGATGTCGATGGCGTCGTCGTGATCCCCGCGGAGGTGGCCGATGAGGTTGTCACCCGCGCCCGGCGCAAGATCATGGGGGAGAACCGGACCCGCGACGAACTCAGGGCCGGCGCCCGGCTTGGCGACGTTTTTGCGAAGCACGGAATCCTGTGACCGGGTCCCATATGCAAGCCCGCTGCCGCAACGGGCACGGCAATGAAGATTGCCGGCGTCGCCGCGCCGATAAGGATCGCTTGTTCGGTGCCGGGCGATGATGATCGAGCTTCGGCGTCCGGACGATTTCCACGTGCACTTCCGTCGCGGCGAGGTGCTGCGGACGGTGGTGCCCTTCACCGCCGAGCAGTTCGGCCGCGCCATGGTGATGCCGAACACCAGCCCCCGGCCGATCCTCACCGCAAGCGACGCGGACAGCTATCGGCAGGAGATCCTGGCCGCACTTCGGGAAACGGAACACGCGGACAGCTTCCAGCCGCTGATGACTATCCAGATCACGCGGGCGACGACGCCGGCCACGGTTCGCGATGCCGCGGGCGGCGCCGGTATCATCGCTGGCAAGCTCTACCCGAAGGGCGTGACGACGGGTTCCGGCAATGGTGTTACCGACATCCGTGCCCTTTACCCCGTGTTCGCGGAGATGGAGAAGGCTGGCCTTGTCCTCTCCCTTCACGGCCAGCTCGGGGAAGCGTTCATCCTCGACCGCGAGCGCGAGTTCCTCAGTGCGCTCCGCGATATCGCGGAGCGCTTTCCGGGCCTGCGCATCGTCCTGGAACACATTTCGACTGCGGAGGCCGTGGAGACAGTTCGCGAGCTGCCGGCGAACGTCGCTGGCACCATTACCGCCCACCACCTCATGCTGACACTTCACGATGTGCTTTCCTGGGTTGGGGACGATGGCAGCGAGGGGCTTTGCCCGCACCATTATTGCCAACCCATCCCGCAGCGCCCTGAGGACAGGCAAGCGCTGCTCGACGCTGCGCGCAGCGGCAACCCGAAATTCTTCTTCGGCTCCGACACCGCTCCGCATCTACGCGAGCGCAAGGAGAGCGCCTGCGGTTGCGCCGGCGTCTTCAGCGCGCCGGTTCTCCTGCCCGTGCTTCTCGACATTTTCGGCGCCGCCGAGCAGGTAGGGGCGATGCAGCCCTTCGTCTCGGAGTTCGGCGCCCGCTTCTACGGCCTGCCGCTCAACGCAGGGACGGTGGCGCTGACCCGTGAGGAATGGACCGTACCACAGTCGTGCGGCGGCATCGTCCCCTTCCTGGCGGGGCGCAAGCTCGCCTGGAAAGTGGCGTCCGCGCGGTAACAGAGATGCGCGATTTTCAGGCGATGCTTCGGTCGGGCTGGAGGGAAGGCAAGCTGCTCTGCGTCGGCCTCGACAGCGCCTATGATGCCCTGCCTTCCGCCGTGCACGCCGGGAAAAGTCCCGAAGCCGCCGTGCTCGAGTTCAACAGGGCGATTGTTGACGCCACTTCGCACGTGGCATGCGCCTACAAGCCGAACATCGCCTTCTATTCACATAGCGAGGCGGACCTCCGCGGGGCGCTGTGGGAGACTTGCGCTTATATCCGGGAAAGGGCGCCGACCGTGCCCATCATCCTGGACGCCAAGCGGGCCGACATCGGCAATACCAACACAGGCTATTTAGCTGAGGCCTTCGATGAGTTCGAAGCCGATGCAGTGACGGTCAACCCGTATCTCGGGGCCGAAGCGCTGGCGCCGTTTTTCGGCATGGCGCAGAAGGGGATCATCGTCCTGTGCCGCACCTCCAATCCGGGCGCGGCGGAGTTCCAGGAGCGGGAGGTGGTTCTCAGCTCCGAGGAAATGTCCTGGGTAGGAGACGGCAGGACCACAATGCCACTCTACCGGTATGTCGCGCTTCGGGCGGCGAAGGCGTGGAACGGCAACGCAAACTGCGCCCTGGTGGTCGGCGCCACTGCTCCGGAAGCATTGCGCGCTGTCCGGGGCCTCGTCGGCGACATGCCGATCCTTGTGCCTGGTGTAGGCGCTCAATCCGGCGACCTGCATGCGGTGCTCGACGCCGGTCTGACCCCGTCAGGTGGGGGCCTGATGGTGAACGCGTCGCGGTCGATCATCTTCGCCTCATCCGGGCCTGACTACGCCGCTTGTGCACGACGGGAGGCCGAGCGCCTTCACGGCGCCATGGCTGCGCATATCAGCGGGAAGCACGATCAATGAGCGCGAGCGATCAGGGACTTAGGGGATCCAACTCCCTGTCTCCTCAGCCCTCGGCCGCCCTGCGGCTCCTGCAGGAATGCGGCGGCTACTACGAATGTCTCAAGGACCGCGACGGCCGCCGTCTCGGACCTCTCGTTGGCTACGCCGCGCGGGACGAGGCCGGCCGGCAGTTTGTTGGAGACGTTTACATCAACTTCGCCGCCGCTGAGCGCCAGGGCCCGGTCCTGCGCAGCCTCGCGGAAGATATCCTGGACCGACTGTCCCGGTCCGGTCTCGGTCGCATTGATGGCTTCTGCGGCGCTCCCGAGGGCGGCAAGGCCTTGGCGGCTGCGCTCGCTGTACTCGGCGGGCGCCAGTACATGTTCCCGGAGAAGCGCGTCACCGAAGCTGCGACCGATCAGTCCCGCGAAAAATCCGAGCTGCGCTTCAGCCGCCACCAGCCTGGACCGGGGGAAAACTGGATTCTTGTGGAAGACGTCTGCAACAATTTCTCGACCGCCGCGTCCCTGGTGGACCTCGTTGCCCGACATGGGGCAAAGGTCGTCGGGATCGCCTGCGCGTTCAATCGGTCGGCAGCATACCGGGATGCGTTCAGCTGGGACGGACCTGCCGGAGCGGGCAGTGTTCCGATCCTTGCGCAGGTTCAGACCACGCTCGCTCAGTACCGGCAGGACGATCCGGAAGTCGCGGCCGAAGTGGCCCGCGGCAACGTCGTCTGGTCGCCAAAGCACGAGTGGCATCGATTGCAGTCGAGCATGCAGGCGGCGGGCGGGAGCGGTCCTTAGCTCTCGGTTGGAGGTGGAATGCGGCACGTCATCGAAGCCCAGCAATTCGACCATGCATTCCTGACCGAGCTTTTCGCGCTTGCCGATGCGGCGGAACGAACGCAGCCGCAGATCCTCCAGGGCCGGATCATGGCGTCGCTGTTCTATGAGCCGAGCACCCGGACCCGGCTGTCGTTCGAATCGGCAATGCTCCGGCTCGGGGGCAACCTGATCACCACGGAGAATGCCAGCGAGTTCTCGTCCGCGATCAAGGGCGAAACCCTGGAGGATACGGTCCGGGTGATCAGCGCCTATGCGGACGTGATCGTGCTCCGCCATTTTGAAGAGGGCGCTTCCAGGAAGGCTGCGGTGACCTCCGGCGTACCGGTCATCAATGCCGGGGACGGACCCGGCCAGCACCCGACGCAGGCGCTTCTGGACCTCTACACGATCCAGCGGGAACTCGGCCGCACCGAGGATCTCGGCATCGCCTTTGTCGGCGACCCCAAGCACGGCAGGACGATCAGGTCGCTGGCCTACCTGCTGGGGCGCTACCGCAATGTCAGCATGCATTTCATCTCGCCACCTGGCCTGCGGGTCGGCCGCGACATCATTGACTACCTGGAGCGCCACCGCGTTCGCTACGAGGAGAGTGAAGACCTTGGGGCCGTGATCGGCAGTCTCGACGTGCTGTACCAGACGCGCATCCAGAAGGAGCGCTTCGCGGCTGCGTCCGATTACGAGCAATGCCGCGGGCGGTACTGCATCGATGCCGCTCTCGTGGCGCGGATGAAAGAGCCCTCCATCATCATGCACCCGCTGCCGCGTGTTGATGAAATCCTTCCAGAGGTGGACTCGTCGCCCAAGGCTGCCTATTTCCGGCAGGCGCGCTACGGCGTGCTAGTCCGCATGGCGCTGCTGCAATTCGTGCTGGGCGTTTCTGGATCATACCCGGCCTACGTCCCGGGCTGATTTCGCCCAGTGGGGCAGCGTTGTTTCGCTGCGCGCATGCCTGCGACGAAAGGCTGGTCAACCGGATGAGAAATATCGGCGAAAAGTGCGGGGTTTTCGGGGTCTATGGCGAGGGCCTTGAGGCCAGCCGCATCACTTTCTTCGGGCTCTATGCCCTGCAGCATCGAGGCCAGGAGAGTTCCGGCATCGCTGCCAGCGACGGTGAACGGTTGGCGGCGCACAAGGAGATGGGGCTCGTCTCCCATGCCTTTGGCGAGGACGATATCCGGCGGCTCTCAGGTTTCGCCGCCATCGGCCACAATCGATATTCGACCACTGGCGGGTCGAAGCTTGCGCATGCCCAGCCGCTGGAAGTGAACGATGGCTCGATCGCGGTCGCTCACAACGGCAATATTCCTAAGGTCGAACGGCTTCAGGAGCTCCTGCAAGCGGCAGGGGTTGAAACGGAGAACCTGTCCGACTCCGCCCTGATGGCGGAGGCGATCGGCTACCTTTCGCGCAACGGGCGCCCGGTGGAAGCTGCCGTCGAGGAGGTTTACGGCCTCATGGAGGGCGCCTTCTCGGTCCTCGTCCTTGTCAAGGACAAGCTCATCGCCTTCCGCGATCGTTTCGGCATCCGGCCGCTTGCCATTGGAAAGCTGAACGGCGGGTATGTGTTCTCGTCCGAGACCTGCGCCTTTCATCCAGTCGGGGCCACCTATCTTCGCGATGTCAGGCCGGGCGAGATGGTGGTGGCCAGCTCGCTGGGTCTGAAGTCAGTTCAGATCTGCGAGGGGGAACAGAAGCTCGATGTCTTCGAGTTCGTCTATTTCTCCCGCCCCGATAGTACGCTGCTCGGAAAATCCGTCTACGAAGCGCGCCGCAACTGCGGCATCGAGCTGGCCAAGCAATTCCCGATCGAGGCGGATGTCGTCATTCCCGTGCCGGAAACGGCAATCCCGGCCGCCATCGGTTACGCGAGCCAGTCCGGCATTCCCTTCGAAATGGGATTGATCAAGAACCGTTACATTCACCGCACCTTCATCGAACCCGAGCCGCACATGCGCAAGCAGGGCGTAAAGGCCAAGCTCACACCCTTGCGCGAGGTGATCGAGGGGAAGCGCGTCGTCGTCATCGACGATTCGATCGTCAGAGGTACGACCTCGCGGCAGATCGTCAACATGCTGTTCGACACCGGGGCGAGCGCCGTCCACTTCATGGTGAGCTCGCCGCCCGTGAAATACCCGGATTTCTACGGGATCGACATCCCGGACCAGAAAGCGCTGCTCGCCTCGCAGAAATCGCACGCCGAAATGCTTGAATACCTCAACGCGTCGACCCTGAATTTTCTGTCGTTCGACCGGCTGGTGCGCGCCATCGGAGTAGCGGAAAGCGATCTCTGCTCATCGTGTTTCACGGGCGAGTACCCCGTGGACATCGGCGAAAGGCGCGATGCCATCCGGTTCGACGTGGAGCAGCGGGCGTACTGACTTTCAGAAATACCCGGAGTGCGCGTGAGACCGGAGAACCTTAGGATCCTCATCGTGGGTGGGGGAGGGCGCGAGCACGCGCTTTACCGCGCGATCGGATCCAGCCCGCTGGTCCAACGGGTCATCTGCTCGCCCGGCAACGGCGGCATTCCCAAGGACGACCGGAGGTCCGTTCCCGACAGCGATTTCAGCGCGCTCGTGGAGCTGGCGAGAGCGGAGCGCATCGACTTCGTGGTTGTTGGCCCGGAGGTGCCCCTGGTGAACGGGATGGTCGACGTCATGGCGGAGGCCGGAATCCCGACTTTCGGGCCCACAAAGGCGGCAGCCCGCCTTGAGGGCAGCAAGGCGTTCACGAAAGCTCTCTGCACGGAGATGGGCGTCCCCACCGCTGATTACGCCACAGCGGCTTCTCTGGCCGAAGCCGAGGAGATCATTGCAAGGCGCGGCGCTCCGATCGTTATCAAGGCGGATGGGCTCTGCGCCGGTAAGGGTGTTGTCGTAGCAGCCACGGAGGAGGAGGCGCGCGCGGCGGCCGGGCAGGCTTTCGTCGACAGGGCGTTTGGCGCAGCCGGCGAACTGCTTGTCATCGAAGAGTGCCTGTCCGGTCCGGAATGCTCGGTGGTGGCCATATGCGATGGCGAGGACGCTGTCCTCTTGCCGCCGGCGCGCGATCACAAGCGCGCGTTCGACGGCGACAAAGGTCCGAACACCGGGGGTATGGGGGCCTACGCACCTCTCCCGGATGTCGACGGGGCTCTGCTCGACGAGATCAAGCAAACCGTCATCCTGCCGGTCCTGCGCGGGATGGCGCAGCGCGGAACGCCCTACCACGGCGCACTGTTCGCCGGCCTTATGCTGACCCCCGACGGTCCAAGGGTAATCGAGTTCAATTGCCGGTTCGGCGATCCGGAAACGCAGGTGATGCTACCGCTGCTGCGGTCGGACATCGTTCCGGTCCTGACCGCCGCGCTCCAACCCGGTGGGCTTTCGCGCGTCGCGTCGCCAGTCGTTTCCGAGCAGGCCGCCGTATGTGTGGTGCTCGCGTCCGCTGATTATCCAAGCCTGAGTCCCGTAGGGCTGCCGATCACCGGCCTGGAGACGGCCAGCGAAGAAGCACTGGTGTTCCAGGCCGGCACGCGGGATGAGGATGGGCTGGTCACATCCGGCGGCCGGGTCCTCAACGTCGTGGGCCTGGGAGCCAGCCACGATGAGGCTAGGGCGAGAGCGTATTCCGCGTGTGCCAAGGTCAGCTTCGATGGCAAGCGATTTCGCAGCGATATAGCGGCCCTGTTGCCAGCCCAACCAAGCACCTGATTGGATGGCCAAGCGGCTTCTGATCTTCGCCTCCGGCACCTCGGAGGGCGGCGGTTCGGGGTTCGAGAACCTTGTCGTCAAGGCGAAAAAAGGCGTGCTCCAGGCCGACATCGCAGGCGTGGTATCGAACCATGTTCGCGGCGGGGTGCGTGAGCGGGCGGACAGGCTGTCCGTGCCCTTCCACCATTTTCCGACGCCATGGACGGCTGAGCGCTACGCGGAGCTGGTTGCCGCAACGAAGGCCGATTATTGCTCCCTCTCCGGCTGGCTCAAAAGAGTGAGCGGGCTCGACCCGCGGCGGACGATCAACATTCATCCGGGTCCGCTGCCGGAATTCGGCGGAGAAGGCATGTACGGGCGGCACCTCCATGAGGCGGTCCTCCGCGCCTTCCGGGAGGGCACGCTGAGCCATTCCGCAGTGACGATGCACTTCGTGGCGAGCGAGTATGACCGCGGCGCGCCGGTGTTCTTCCGGCTGCGGGTCAGGATCCGGGAGGACGACACGGTGGAGAGTCTGGCGGCGCGAGTGAATGCACTTGAGCATCGCTGGCAGCCCGAGATCACCAACCTCGTCCTCAACGGGAGCATCGCATGGGACGGTTCGCGCCTTGACTCGCTGCGCTGTCCGCCCGCCTACAAGGTCGAGCGGGACGAGGCCTGAACGACTTTGCCTGTGAGTGAACCGAGGCGCACCGGATGCCGATTTACCGCGTCTACAGAAAGACAGACTCCCAGAATGAGGCCTGCTTCACCGTCGAGACCGGGCGGGCCCTGGCCGATGATGAGGCGCAACGTCTCCTTTGGCTCTGCTCGGAAACCTTCGAGCCGCAGCTGACGGGCCCGGAAACGTTCCTGGACGGGCAGGTGGTTGAGATTGGTCCCCGTCCGGCTTTTGAAACGCCATTCTCCAGCAATGCGGTGGCAATCTGCGGGGCGATGGGCCTCGACGCGGTCAAGCGAATCGAGCGATCGCGCCGCGCGGCGACCCGCCCGGATTCCGGTTGGCCGGCCGAGAGCCTGGACCGAATGACGGAGACCGTTTGGGATGATCCCGCGACCATCTTCGCCCATCGCAGCGCTGCCGCGCCGGTCCGCCGGATACCGCTCATGGACCATGGCCGCGAGGCACTGGAGGAGGCGAACCAGGTAATGGGTCTGGGCATGGATGCTTGGGACCTGGACTTCTACTTCCGCCTCTTTGCCGACGAATTCCGCCGCGATCCGACCGACGTCGAACTCTTCCAGCTAGGTCAGTCCAACAGCGAACACAGCCGGCATTGGTACTTCAAGGGCGCCCAGTCCATCGACGGCGTGCGGCAGCCCGAAACGCTGTTCCAGCTCGTCCAGACTCCGCTCCATGCGCTTGGACCGTCGAACTCGATAGTGGCCTTTCGCGACAATGGCGGCGTGATCGCCGGCTATGGCGTCGACGGATTCCAGCCGGCCAGGGCGGATGGCCCGTCTCCGCTCCAAGTCAGGCGGGGAACGCGCCAAATCGTCTGCACCGCCGAGACGCACAACCACCCCACCTTCATCTCGCCTTTCCCCGGTGCTGCGACCGGCATCGGCGGGATGCTGCGCGATCTGAGCGCGGTAGGCCGCGGCTCCGTCGCCGGCGTCAGCGCTGCCGGCTACCTGGTCGGCAACCTTTTTCCCCAAGGTCACGCGATTGCCGGCGAGGCCGTAGGGGCGGACCGACCGTCCCGACACGCGTCACCGCTGGAGATTCTCATCTACGGCAGTAACGGCGTTTCTGCATACGGCAACGAGATCGGAATCCCGACGGTGCTCGGTTTCACCCGCAGCTTCGGCCAGATCGTCGACGGCGAATGGCTGGAGGCGCGCAAGCCCGTCCTTTATTGCGCCGGCCTGGGCGAAATAGACGCTGATCATGTCGAGAAGCAGCCCCCCGAGCCGGGGATGCTGATCGTCCAGATCGGTGGACCGGCTTATCCCATCGGCGTCGGCGGTGGCGGCGCATCCAGCATGGCGCAGGGGGAGAATGCCGAGGAGCTCGACTTCAAGTCCGTGCAACGCGGCAATCCGGAGATGGAGAACCGCACGCTGCGCGTGATCCGCGCCTGCGTTGAACTTGGCCAGCTCAATCCTATCGCCAGCATCCATGACCAGGGCGCCGGCGGGCCCGGCAATGTGATCCCGGAGCTGGTCGAACCGATCGGCGGACGGATCGACATCCGCAGGATCAATGTCGGCGCCCAGGGCATGTCGGTCCTGGAAATTTGGTCGGGCGAATACCAGGAGCGTTTCGGGCTGCTGGTGAAGCCGGCTTCGCTCGGCCTCCTCCAAGCGATCTGCGCCCGCGAGCGGGCGCCCTGCGAGGTTCTGGGTAAGATCACCGTGAACGGACGCATCGTAGTGGAGGATTCGCGCGACGGCACCACTCCGGTCGACCTCGACCTCGCGCGTGTGCTGACGCACATGCCACAAAAGAGCTTTGCCGACGATCGCATAGCGCGGCGGCTGGAGAAACTCCGGTTGCCGCAGCCGCTGGACATCGGCGAGGCTGTCGAGAAGGTTTTCTCGCTGCCGCAGGTCGGCTCGAAAGGCTTCCTCGTCCATAAGGCCGATCGCGCCGTGACCGGCCTGGTCGCCCGCCAGCAATGCTGCGGGCCACTCGGCCTGCCGGTCGCTAACCTGGCCGTCCATGCCGCGAGCTTTTCGGGCACGCAGGGCGCTGCCATGGCAGTCGGCGAGCAGCCTATCAAGATGATCGTCGATCCGGCGGCGGGTGCGCGCATGGCGATTGGCGAGATGCTGACCAACATGGCCTCGGCACCGCTCGCGTCGATCTCCGACATCAAGTGCCGGGCGAACTGGATGTGGAGCGCCAAGCTGCCGGGCGAGGGCGCCCGCCTCTACGACGCGGCCGTGGCGGTGCGCGACCTGATGATCGCTTTGGGGCTTGCCATCGATGGCGGCAAGGACAGCTTGTCCATGTCCGCCCAGGTCGGCGATGAGCTGGCGAAATCGCCGGGTGAACTCGTCATCCTCGGCTATGCGCCGGTGCCCGATTTCACCTCCGTGCAGACGCCGGACCTGAAGGCGCCCGGCCGGAGCCGGCTCGGGCTGATCGATCTTGGCGGCGGCCGGAACCGGCTTGGCGGGTCTAGCCTGGCGCAGGCATTCGGGCAGATCGGCGACGACACGCCGGACGTTGACGATCCGCCGGCTCTGAAGGCCACTATCGAGGCCGTTCAGGAGATGATCGCCGCCGGCCTGATCTTGGCCTTGCACGACCGCAGCGACGGCGGGCTGATAACAGTGCTGGCCGAGATGGCGATGGCCGGCAATTGCGGGCTGGCCATCCAACTTCCGCCGGGCGATCCGATCCCGCAACTCTTTGCGGAGGAGCTCGGGCTGGCCTTTGAGTACCTGCCGGACGCCGAGTCAGGCATCGCTGCGATCTGCGCCAAGCACGGCACCTCATTCCAAACGCTCGGGGCCACGTCGGACGAGCCGGTGGTCATCATCGAGCAGGATGGGCTTGAGCTCTTGTCGGCGCCTACAGCTTCACTGCTGGCCGAATGGAGTGCAACCAGCGCGCGCTTGGAGCTGGAGCAGACTGAACGGGATTGCGCCCTGTCCGAAGCGGCAATGCTCGGGCGGGCGCAGACTCCGCTCTACCATCTGAGCTTCACGCCCGCTGCCACTGCCCCCGAACTTCTCGCCCGCAAGGACAAGCCGAAGGTTGCAGTCCTGCGCGAGGAAGGCACGAATTCCGATAGGGAAATGGCCGCCGCCTGCCACGCCGCCGGCATGGAACCGTGGGATGTCGCGATGAGCGATCTGCTGGCCGGAAGAGCGTCGTTGGACGAGTTCCGCGCCGTGCTGTTCTGCGGCGGCTTCTCCTTCATGGACGTCTTCGGCTCGGCGAAGGGTTGGGCCGGCGCGATCCGGTTCAACAACAAGCTTCGAGATATGTTCGAGAGGTTTCGCCGGCGGCCCGACACCCTGTCGCTTGGCTCCTGCAACGGATGCCAATTAATGGCGCTTCTGGGCTGGGTGCCGGGCGAGGATATCCCGGATGCTAGCCAGCCGCGCTTCATCGAAAACACCTCCGGCCGTTTCGAGTCCCGCTGGACGCGGGTTAAGGTCCTTCGGTCGCCCGCTATCCACCTGGCCGGCATGGAGGGCTCCGTGCTCGGCATCTGGAGCCAGCACGGGGAGGGGCGCCTGCACTTCCCTGATCCGGGCTATAAGGATGCCACGGCGCCGGCGGCTTACGTGGACGCAAATGGCCATCCGACCGATATTTACCCCCACAACCCGAATGGCTCGCCGGGTGGCTCATGCGGACTTGTCTCCTCTGACGGGCGGCACCTCGCCCTCATGCCGCATGCGGAGCGCTCGTTCCTCTGCTGGCAATGGGAATGGATGCCGCCGGAATGGAAGGCGTTTGGCGCCTCGCCCTGGCTGCGGCTGTTCCAGAACATGCGCGTCTGGCTCGACGAGGCGCGGACGTGATGACCGACGAACTCGCAATGGCTGAGCAGACCTATGCCGGGGCCGGTGTCGACTACCGCAAGATCGAGCCGTTCAAGCGGGCAATGATCGACGTGGCGAAACGGACAACTCGCCTGCCCGAACGGCGGGGCGTCTTTGTCGAGCGTTCGGTTCTGCATTCGCATGGCGGAGTTTACGCCTACCAAGGCGGCGAGCCGCATTTCTGGTGCAAAACCATCGAGGGGCTCGGCAACAAGAACTGGATCGCCGAGTGGATGTACCAGTTTGGTGGCGAGCGGCGGAGCTACTACGATGCGATCGGTTTCGACACGGCCATGATGGCGGTCAACGACTGCATCGCGCAGGGCGCGCTGCCGGTCATCTTCGAGGACCTGATCGACGGTGGCGACAGCGAGTGGTTCGACGACGAGACCCGCGCCCGCGACCTGGCTTCAGGTTTCTTGAGCGCCTGCGAGGCTGCCGGCATGGCGCTGGTTGCCGGCGAGTCGGCGGCGCTGAAATACCTGGTCAGCGCCACTCCGCCGGTAGTCAGCGCGCCGACGCTCGCCTGCGCCGTGACCGGGCTGATCGCGCCAAAGGCGCGGCTGGTCACTGGCGAGCGGCTCGGTCCCGGTGACCGGATCATCGGAATCGCCTCATCCGGGCTCCATTCAAACGGCGCTTCGCTGGCCATCAAGATCGTGCTCGGCCTTCCCGACCAGTTCCTGACCAAGCTCCCCGGCGGGCGCACGCTGGGCGAGGCACTGCTGACGACGACGGTCTCCTACGTCGGTCTGATCGAAGCACTGCTGGAAGGAGAGGTGGACATCCACGCCCTGCTGCCGGGGACCGGCAGCGGCGTGGCCAAGCTCGCCTTCGACGACCGGCCACGAACCTATCGGGTGCATTCCTGGCCGGAGGTGCCGGAAGAATTCCGTTTCTTCCGGGAAACCGGCCTGTCGCTCGAGACATGCCTCACCGCCTTCAACTGGGGCGTGGGCTATTACGTGTTCGTGCCGCCGCACGAAGCGGAGCGCACGCTGTCTCTGGCGCAACAGGCCGGATACACCGCGCTGGAGGTGGGCACCGTCGAAGAAGGCGAGCGTCAGGTCGAATTCCTTCCCGAACGGATCACCCTCGCCCCGCCGGGCCACTGAAGGCCGCGTTAGACCTCGGCAACGTTCAGCGTCCTCGCTTCAAGCTTGCTTCGGAGATCCGCGTAGATTCGCGGGTTGCGCGCCGCCAGGATCTGCAGCGCGGCAAGGGCCGCGTTGGATGGTTCCAGCACCGTCATCACGGGAACTGCGCTCGGCATCCGCAAAGACGACCAGACATCGTCCGGGAAGCTCTTGGAATCGGCCGGAATAGTAATGACTGGCACCGTGGTGTTCGCCGCGAGCACCGGCCCGGCGCCGTTGGAACGGCCGATAAAGGCGATCACAACGGAATCGGGAACTGCCTGAACCGTCCGCGCCAGAAGGGAGACAGCCCGCACCGGCTCCTTGTGGGCCGAGCAGACGATGGTTGTGACCTCAAAGCCGGAGCTCGCCTCGAGCGCGGACTGGATGGGCGTCACGTCGTCCTTCTCCGAACCGGTCCAGATCACGACCTGTTGCCTGGGCAGCCGGAACGATCCGGTGGTCTCCGCCACTTGCCGATAGTTCTCGCCGACCACGTCGAGCGTGCCGCCCTCCCGGTAGACCTGCTTGTCGACATACGCGCCGTCGCGCAGCACGCGCCAGGAATCATTGTCAATGACATCGGCCAGCCGGAGCTCGCCGTTGTCCGTCATCCCGAACTCGACCTTGCAGTCGACCAGGCGCCCACCCGCAAGCTGCCACGCCTTTTCCAGCACCAGGAAGGCGCGGCGGGCGATTGCCGCCATCTCGGGGAAAAGCCGGACCTCATCCGCGTTGCTGAACACTTCGTCCGGGCGGAGCCGCAGGAAGGGTTCTTGCCCGTGGATCGCCCTGGCAGGGTCATACAATTCGATGGTCGGACCGTTCGGGTCGCCCATCAGCGGGTCGTCGGCGACCAGGGAATGCTCCTTCCAGATCCGGTCCTTGGTCTTCAGGTAGAATTCGATCAGAAGCTTGGGGAACAAGTGGCCCTTGGAGAGATGCGGGTTGCGCTTGATATAGGAGCCGTGCGCTTCCCGGCGGATCACCACCTCATAGGGCAGCATGGCGCACTTGGCGCCGATGAAAACCGTGGGGCCGGTTTGCCGCTCGAAAGCCACCGGCAGCCCGCAATCGCGCAACAAACCGAAGACGTTCGCCGCGGTCCGGGTCGCGAGTTCGGCCTTGCCGCGCAGCAGATCGTGCTTGGCGCCGTCACCCGCGGTGATGTCGTCCTTTGCGACAAGGGCCACCAACGACGGGCTGCCGCTGATCTCGAAGATTGCCTTGGTCTTGCCCTCGTTGATCTGGCGGCCCAGCTCGAAATCCGCGCTTCCAACAGACATTGTCCAACCTTTCTACTCTGACGGGGCGGGTGGCCGTTCCCGCGTCTCAAACAGCGACTTGCGCGAGCTTCACACTCAAATAGTCGAGGATTCCCTCGGAACCGCCCTCACGGCCCATGCCGCTTTCCTTGATGCCGCCGAACGGCGCCTCGGCCGCGGCCAGCGCGAAGCTGTTCACTCCGACCATGCCGGATTCAAGCGCGCTGACAGCCTCGCGCATGCGGCCCGGATCGCGCGTGAATACATAAGCGGACAGGCCATGCTCGCTTGCATTGGCACGCCGGTAGACCTCCTCGGCCGAAGCGAAGCGGGTGATTGCGGCGATCGGACCGAAGTTCTCCTGCGCCATTGCCCTTGCCTCGTCGTCCAGCCCGCTGATCACAGTCGGCTCGAAGAAGAAGCCGGCGTTCTTGTCCGCGGGTCTGCGCCCGCCGGTGATGACGCTGCCGCCGCGGCTGCGGGCATCTTCGACGATGGCCTCGATCGCCTCGCGGCGGCGCAGGTTGATCAGCGGCCCCATCTGGCTGGATTCCTCGAGGCCATGGCCGAGCTTGAGGCTTTTCGCGCGGGAAGCGAACCCGCTGACGAAGGAATCGTGCACCGAATCCTGGACATAGAAGCGGTCCGGCGCCACGCAGACCTGGCCGGCGTTGGCGTATTTGGTGGGCACTGCAAGGTCCAGAGCCTTCTCCAGGTCCGCGTCCTCAAACACGATCAGCGGGGCGTTGCCGCCGAGTTCCATGCTGACCCGCTTCATCGTTGCCGCGGCATCCCTGACCATCTGCTGCCCAACGGTGGTCGATCCGGTGAGGGAGACTTTCCGGACCGCTCGCGATGACATCAGCGGTTCGTAGGTGGTTGCCGTGGGCCCGATCACCAGGTTGGCAACGCCGGCAGGCAGCCCCGCGGATCTCAGGCATTCGAAGATCATCATCGCCGTGCCCGGGACTTCACGCGACGGCCGCACGATCACCGAGCACCCGGCCGCCAGCGCCGGAGCGACTTTTCGCGCGATCAGGAAGGCAGGGAAGTTCCACGCCGTGAAGGCGGCGACGACGCCCACCGGCTCATGCAGCACCTCGTAGCGCCCACCCGGCGCGCGGCTTTCAACCACACGCCCATAGATGCGCCGGGCCTCCTCAGCGTACCAGCGGAACTGGTCGAGCGACAGGCCCCATTCGCGACGGGCTTGCGCGAGGGGCTTGCCGGTTTCCAGGGTGATCGTGCGCGCCGCGTCTTCAGCCGTCGCCAACATCGCATCGGCGACCTTGTGCAGGGTATCGGCGCGCGTCCATGCCGGCGTCCCCCGCCAGAGCCGCAACCCCTTCTCGGCCGCCGCTATGGCCTCCTCGACGTCCGCCAAATCGGCAACCGGTGTTTCACCCAGGCTTTGCTCGGTGGCGGGATCGGCGACCGCTTCGGTGGTCCGGCTCGCCCCGCGGCGCCACTGCCCGTCGATGAAAAGTCCGAAGCGCTCGTACATTCCAGCTCCGCGGAAGAAGTGCCTTTCTGTCAACACGGCTCAAGCGGGGCAAGCGGTTCCTTGCGCATGCGCGTGGATTGCTGGTCGGCCAAGCAAGTTGTAGGCGGCCGACGCCTCAGAACCGCACGCGCCCGCCCACGGTGATGACGTTGGAACCGCCCTTCACACCATTGAACAACCCGAAAACGCCAGAGCGGTGGTGCAGCCTGACCACCAGTTCGCGGTTGGGAAAGTTTGGAAGGGCGAAGGCCACCTCGGGGGCGAGATAATGAAGGACGTGTGAGGTGAACTCCTCCGGCTCGCCTCCAGGAGCCACCTCCGCCGGCGGCAGCTCGGACATCCAATTAAGGCCGGTGCTCGCGCCGAGTGTGGTGCGCAAGTACTGGTCCCAAGGCAGCTCGTAGCGCAGGAAAAGTGCCGTCCATCCCTCGACCCCGTCGGTCACGCCGAAGCGAAAACCTACTCCGAGTTCGCCTTCCAGAGTGAAGTTCCCGTAGCGAGCGATGCGGCGCGATGCTGTCAGCCCGGCGAAGTAGTCGTCGCGGAGATCCGCTGACCAGGGCGCGCTCAGCAGCCAGATTAGCTTGTCATCACCGGCCGAGGCGCCCGCCAGTCCCGTCACGCTCCAGGCAGGCTCGGTGGCGAGTGAAGCGGATTCTGTGAACAGCAGGTAGTTCTCCGGATCAGCCGCCCGGGCTGATCCGGCATCGAGCAAGCCGGCCAGCAATGCCCAAGCCATGACAAAGGAGCGCCAAGGAGATCGCAGCCAATCGTGCAAACGCGCCATCGTTAAGGGCTTCTTAGTTCAGGGCCTTTGCAGCTACTGACACTTGCAGGGACGTGGCAAGCAGCGCGTGCGGGGTTGACCGGAATCCGGGCGTCGAGTGCCCCGAAAGCCACACGAGCGATATGTTGCGCGGAAGGCTGCTAACCCGCGGCCGACCGGGATCTGGCTCTGTTTGGCCCGGCTATCCGCACCAGCGCGTCCAAAGCCTCGGGCACCGGTACGACGTCGCCGTATTTCTGGTCGATGTCGAAGAGGTTGGCCCGGTGCGGCGCGGCAGCACGGTCCCCGACGGCTCCCTCCGGGACAATGCACCGGAGCCCTGACTGTACCGAATCCACGGCGCTCGCCCGAATGCATCCACTCGTTGAGGTGCCACACAGCACGACCGTGTCGACGCCGGCGTGCTGGAGCATGGCGGCGAGAGGCGTGCCCGCGAAGGCCGAGGTGAACTTCTTGAAAATGATGGGCTCGTCCGGGCGGCGCTCCAGGCGCGGATCGATATCCACCGCCGGTGTACCCAACCGCAGCGACTGCAGCGCCGGAATCTTGCGGATCCAGTGCGCCGCTTCGGCCCCCGGATTATCGTAAGCGATCGAAGTGAAGACGACGGGGTAGCCGTGTTCCCGGGCCGCGGCCAAGAGGCGTCGTGTTTCGCCGATGACCGCAGTCAGGTCGGAACCGAGCGGCAGCGCGGGATCGGTAAATCCGAGCGTCAGGTCGATGACGATCAGCGCCGGGCGGCTGCCCCAGCCGGTGCGGCTACCGATCCCGCGGGTGGAGTAGAAGGCTTCCACATCGCCAAGGTCGTCCATGCCGCCTCCGATCCGCTGGCGTTCAGCTTCACCAATAGTGTCAGCAATGCCGGCCATTTGAAAGCTCTGCCTAATTAGCCCTGGACCGCGAAATCCAACGCGGGTGCTGGCTCCGCAGCCCTTTCGCGACGAGAATAGCGCCGAGTGCACGCGAGAGGCGACGAATGAGCGACCGGGATCTTGTCGGATACGGCGGGCGGCCCCCGTCAGGGCGCTGGCCCAACGGGGCCCGCCTCACCGTTTCGCTGGTGGTCAATTACGAGGAAGGCTCGGAGCGCTCGCGCGCCATGGGCGACCCCGACCAGGAAACCATGACGGAATGGGGCAACTACCCCATGCCGCCGGAGATCCGGAACCTGGCGATGGAGTCGATGTACGAATACGGCGCGCGGGTCGGGATTTGGCGGCTCCTGGAGATCTTTCGCTCAGCCGGGGTGAAGACCACTTTCTACGCCTGCGCCGTTGCCTTCGAGCAGAACCCCGCCGTAGCCAAGGCCGCGGTGGCGGCAGGCCACGAAATCATGAGCCACGGCTATCGGTGGGAGGAGGTCTTCCGGCTGAGCGAGGACGAGGAGCGCGAGCATATCCGACTGGCGATCGAATCGTTCGAGCGTACTTGCGGCCAGCGCCCGCTCGGCTGGTACTGCCGTTACGGACCGAGCGTAAACACCCGGAGGCTCCTCGTCGAAGAGGGCGGCTTCCTCTACGACAGTGACGCCTACAACGATGATTCCCCATACTTCGTCGTAGTGGGCGGCAAGCGTCATCTCGTGCTGCCCTACACCCCCGACAACAACGATTTCCGCTTCTGGAACAGCCCGGGTCTGGTCCAGGCCGAGGACTTCTCAAGATATCTGAAAGAGGCTTTCGACACCCTATACGCCGAGGCGGCCGACACCCCTCGAATGATGTCGGTCGGCTTGCATCCGCGCATCATCGGGCGACCGGGACGGGTGCGCGGCCTGCGCTGGTTCATCGACCACGCCCGACAGTTCCCGGACGTGTGGTTTGCCACCCGTCAGGAAATTGCGCGCGCCTGGCTGGAGATGACCCGGCCTGACGCCGCGACGAGGTCAGCTTATTCAGCGTCGCGTGCGTAGGAGATGACCGAAAGGAACCGGATCGGCAGCTTGCGCAGTTCCTCCGGCCCATGCGGCGCGTCGGCATCGAAGAACAGGCTGTCGCCCGGCTTGAGGGTATAAAGCTGGTCGGCGTGACGGTAGGCGACTTCGCCTTCCAGCATGTAGATGAATTCCAACCCGCCGTGCTGGAACACCGGGAAGACGTCGGACTCCGCCGTCAATGTGATCAGGTAAGGCTCGACGACGACCCGGCCGGTTACGCCGCCCGTATGCCCGAGCAATTGATACTGGTGGCCGGCGCGCGTGCCGCGACGCTCGATCACCAGTCCTTTTCCTGACGGCACGAACACCGCGTCCCGTTTCTCCTCGTATCGGCGGAAGAAGGCGGTCACCGGAACCCCAAGTGCGGCCGACAGGGTCTGGAGCGTGTTGAGGGACGGTGAGGTCAGCCCGTTCTCCAGCTTGGACAGCATGCCGGGCGAGAGCTTGGCGGCCGCGGCGAGGTCGGCCACCGTCATCCCAAGCTTGTTGCGGAACGTGCGGACTTCGCGACCTATGGAGGCTTCCAGGAGGTTGTCGCGGGCGCCGCCGGTCTGGTGCGGGTTCTGGTCCCGGCTTGGCGAAAGCTCCTCGACCTCTGCTTCGGAGACGCTTTCCGCCATTATGAGTGCCTAAGTAGTTGAACTGACAAACAAAAACTCATCATCGCGCGACGCTACCCTAACATTTGCCCCAACATCTTCGCCGGACGTGGGCGCACAACGGCGAATTGGTTCACGAAACTGTGATAAGGTCTGGTCATTTGGCGCCGGTTTGTCCGGGGGCCCAACTCCCCGTGCCTCTCTCAAAAGCAGTTATTGCAAACGTGCTAAGCGTTGTGAATGCTCTGCTACGTCACCCGCTAAGATCCCAAGACATGCCGCCCGATTGGTGTCGAAGTCATCGAAGCAGAATCTAAACAGCAAGCGGCCGAACAGGCCTTGGGTTGCGCCCTTGTCCCGGCCGGACCTGGCAATGCCATTGCCAGCGTGATCGGGCTGGAGGACATGCCGAACCGGCGGCAATATTTCCGGAAAACCCTGAGCCTTGGCCTTCGACCCGACAAAGCGCCCGCCTCCCGTTACCATCGGGGCACTGATCCGGGACGGCATGAAGCTGGAGGTTCACTGCTGGAAGTGCGCCAAGTTCGCGCTGCTCGATCCCGCCCAAGCCGGCATTCCGGCAGCGTCGCCAGTGCCGAGGCTGGAGGGCCGATTTAAGTGCACCCGCTGCGGGTCACAATGATTAATAACCCTCATTCGCGAGGTGAAGCCGTCAACGGGGCCGCGATCACCTTGTCCGCTCGTCAGGCTTCATCCAGCTGACGACCATCACGTCGAACCCTTCCGCCCTTGGCGTCCGCAATCCGCCGCTTTAGCTCGGCCCGCGGTGCGATGTGATGAACCCAAATGAAACGCCACGCCCGCTTGGGATGTTCAGCGGTTTCCCAGTGGAGGCGAATAGGCGACCGAGTGCTGGAGCCCGGTGGACCGTCTATGAGAAAGCGATCCCGATCTGCAGAGGGCAGATATGCTAGGCCACCGACCACTTGACGGCCTTTGGTGAAGGGCGGAGAGTGAATCTTGCCCGCCAAGAACGGGCCGCATATCGGGAGGGAGGCATGACCCCACCGAAGCATCTTGCCGCGATGACCGCTGCCGCATTCCGGGCTGCAGCGTAGCGGCTCTGATGGAGGGCACGCCGGGAGCGCCTCTTCGGCCGCAAAATCGCAGCAGGCCCTACCTAGGCCCTTCCGGCGCGCATTGACCCCCTTTTTTAGACATTCACGGTCCACTGGGACCGGGCTGTCCGGGTATATCTGCTCACCGAGGGTGCGCATGTCGCTACGGAGTCGCAGCTGTTGCGCTTGCCATTCTAAGCACCGCAGAACATGCGGGTGCTCACGATTGGTATTCGATTGAGTGCTGTCAGGAGTTGGACTGTAGTCCTGTCGATGTCAGCAGCATATCGCGTACGGACGAGGGCTGGCTCCTAGTTAGGTCCGGCGAGCTCATACGATTTCGAGACAGTAGGCTCAAGCAAAGCCAGGATAACAGATTTCACCTTTGCCTTGTACGTTTCTGGGAGGATGAAAGCGGCACCCGCTGCCTCTTTGTTCCTCAGCCGCAGAGCTGATCAACCCTGTTAGCGGAGATACACCATGCGCCGTTTCTTTTGGACCACCGCGGTTCTGATTGTGAGCACAGCGCCGGCTGCTTTCGCGCTGGCAGACGATCCAATCCTTACCAGGAAGAACCTGATGCAATCGAACGGCGCTTCAATGGGGGCGGCGATGGCAGTGATCAATGGGGAGGTGCCGTTTGATGCTCGGGTCGCCATGGCTACCCTTCAGAACTTCGAGGCGGTGGGCTATTCCTTCGGAGACTACTTCCCTGCCGGGACCGATCAGGGCGACACGCGAGCGAGCCCGAAGATCTGGGATGAAATGGCCGAGTTCCAGCAGTATTTAGCTGACTTCCGCCAAGACGCGACCGCAGGGATCGAGGCCAAACCGGAAACACTCGAAGCTTTCCAGGCCGCAATTGGCGCCGTCGGGGAGAACTGCCAGCGTTGCCACGATGAGTTCCGCGAGGCGGAGTAGTAAAACCCCGCGCACCATTCGGCAGCTTCCGCGTTAATGGCTGCCGCGTTTATCGACCGATGAGGCAATGCCGGCGCTTGAACGACCGCGGCGTTACTTCGCTCGGCCGTGAATCAGTGCCGAAGATTGTGGTCCGGATTAAGTTGAGAGGACGCAATGACAACTTTCGACGAAAGGGAGCACGCGTTTGAGGCGGCTTTCGTCCATGACGAGGAACTCCGGTTCCGGGCTCTGGCACGGCGGAATAAATTGTTGGGCATCTGGGCGGCCGAGCGGCTCGGGCTCAAAGGTTCGGAAGCCGATCTCTACATCCATCAGATGGTAGATGCGGTGGTCATGCCCCAGGCCGACGAACGCCTGCTGGAGCAACTCCAAACGGACCTTAACCGCTCAGGCTCCGGGCCGACTGAAAGGGAAATCGGCGCGGCCATGCAGCAGATGCTGCACCAGGCCAGGAATGAAGGTTGAGGTGTCAAGCTGATGGAGCGCGAGAGGTAGGCTTCAGGCAGGCGCTTCTGTAGCGGAATCAGCAAAGGATTTCGCTCAGCTCCCGAGCCTCTCGGATCATCTCCCGAACCAAACGCCGCGTGTCCAAATACTCCCGACTGCGCATCCCATGACGATACATGCCGTTAGCCGGGCCCTCTGGCGCGCCGGCGTTGGTCCCGCCGTGCATCCGGCATCGGTTCCGGTCCTTTACCGCAGGAGACTGACACGGCTTCCCTAAGCGGGTCATGGCTCCACACCGAGGCGCCTGGCGCATAAGCGAGAGCAGAAAAGTCGGTCGATCGGGTAGGTGCATGGGATTGTTGATCACTTTCTGCTCCTACCCCCTCCCGGTTGCCGGTCTGGGTGATGTTGCCGACCACCGCCTGTCCGCCCGGATAGACGTGAACATGTTCCACCGTGACCTTCTGCTCGCCGCGGCGTCGGACCTTGGCCAAGCACTCCATCTGTGTGGTGTAGGTCCGCAGCAGCTTGGTCGCGAGGTTCCCGTATTCCTGTAGGGCAGGGATGCTGGTCGCGAACTTGGCTTTGCGCAGCATCTCCATCGCAACTGAGTGCGTGCCCGCCATCTGCACTGCCAGCATGGCCTCGGCTTCATTCTGGGGAGCGATGCCGTCCACCGCAGCGAGCCCGGCATTCAGCGAGCCTTCATCAACGCTGTCCGAGCGGGTTCTGACAACGCCGGCAAGCTGGCCAAGCATGGCCTCGGCGAACGGCGGCGAACTAGTGCCGAAGGCATCTAGGAGGTGAAAGCTATGTCCCTCGCCGTCAGCATGGGCCGAGTCGATCTGGACCTGCTGGCCTTCGTGGCTGGTGAGCTTCACCTCCGGTCGGATTGATCGCGCTTTGGTCTGCTGCTTGGCTGCCTGGATGCGAGCCTGCGTGCGAGGGCCGGGCAGGCTCACGGCAGCGGGTGCATCTTGCGGGGCAATGTTAGGGACTTCAGCCGTGGCCTTGTTGGGCGTGCCCTTCTGGCGCCCGCCGCGGCGCTCACCTAATTCGGCTCCGCCGCCTGCCATGAGTGGCCATCCATGACTACTTTAGCCACTCTGATATAGGACAAAAAACCTAGGAGAGCAACCGTTCGACTGAGGCTCTGCGCGCAATCACGCCGCCCGGGTCGATCACGATGAATCCAGGGCGCCAAAACTTGGTTCGGCGACACTCGGTCGGTGCAGACGAGGGCGTTCAATGCACCTCTCGCGACAGGCCCTAAACCGTGGGAACCTCGGCCTGCTCGTTCTTGGAACGGCAAGGCTTGTTTAGTCGCGCTGTCAATCGGGATACTCGGGCACCAGCTTTTCGAGGTCGGCAAGCGGGCTGTTTGTCCCGACACCAATCCCGTGACCGGCCCAGTACCAATCGTCATAGGGGACCCCGCTTAGGCCCGAGCTCAGATCGACGATTTGGAAGGTTGCGGGTATCGACAGGAACGTCTTGGTCTCGCCCTCGCCAGCAGCCTCCGGCACGGTAGAATCGGAAGCTACTGAAGCAAGCTGTTTATGCTCTGGAGAGGGTATCAAGCGGCGGCGCGGCTTCGAAGGCTTGCTCGCAGCCCCACGCTTGTCCGACCTGTATGCCGTAGGAATGACGGCCCCGGCCGGATCGCCAACGTCAATTGCGACAATGCCGAGTTGGGACTTCTCATCGTGGTCCAACCAGTAGAGCTCGTCCGACGAAGTGATCCGCGCCTGAATACTTCTCGGCACGGCGACCCAGTCGAGCACCGCTGTAGCCGTGAAGCGGGATGTCATCCCGTCACCCAAGTTGACCCGCATTCTTGGATAGATTGCGATTCGGCTTGCGGACTCCGCAAATCTAATCGTGCCGGCAAGGAACATGATGGCGCATGCGGAGACGCAGCTCGGGCCGGGCATCAGATAAGTGTTCAGGCCGTGATGGCGTATCTCAGCGGCAATTAACACAGCCTCATCAAGCCGGCCCTTAGGATGGCTGAGGACCACTATGTCGGGCCGTGTCGACCTTAGTTTCTCCCGGAAACGGACTGCATCGCCCGCCTCGAGGCGTCCGCCGAGAACTAAAATCCTTTCTCGCTTGGTCGGGATCACGTAGCCGGCTGCGCTTGCAGACGTACCGGTGAGCAGCCCTGCCGCCAGGGCTATCATCCATGCTCGCATCGAGTGATCCTCCGCCCCTTAACCATGCCTGGATTTCAGGTGACGCGGAAAGAAAAGATTGATCAGATGGTTAACACCGACGCTAGACGGCTTTTGCGGGAAGGTCATAGGTTAGGTAGAGCTATTAACGATGTCTTAAGGATCATGCCAGCTATGATTACTGGTTCATGAAGCGAGCAGCAGGATTTCTCAAACAGCCCAATCTGCCACCCTGAGTGTCTGTTCTGCGTTATTTGTCAGGAGTATGATCATGCGCTTGGTTCTGGTTGCATGTGTTTTGTCTACCTTCGTTATAAGCCGAGGATACGCGGCCGACCTCTACGACGTTCCAGCCCCAATTCTCGCGCCGGAAGCACCAGCGTTTGATTGGAACCGGTTCTACGTCGGAGTGCATGCCGGGTACGGATGGGCCGGTGATGTAAGTGGCGTCGATCGGAACGATACTGCAGATGATCAGGACGACATCTTCTTCGAATCCAGCGTCAACGGCCCGGTCCTGGGGGGTCAGCTAGGTGTGGACTGGCAGTCGGGCATCCTGGTTCTCGGTGCCGAGGTAGACTTAGCCTGGACCGGCATGAACGCGGACGAGGAGCACCTCGGCGATGGTGAAGTGATCGATTATCTCGGATCGGCGCGTTTGCGAGCAGGTGCGGCGCTGGATCGCTTTCTGGTCTACGGCACCGGCGGACTCGGCGTAGCCGGGATCAGCGACACGGTTGACGGCGATGGCGGCGCCTTAGACCTTGGATGGACAGCTGGAGCCGGCGGCGAATACCTCCTGAGCGATCGAATGTCCGTCGGGGTGCAGTATCAGCAGTACGGCTTTGGCGACGAGGACGATGAAGAGCAGGATGCTGAGGATAGTTTCGACGGTGGAGTTAAATCGCTGACCGCCCGCGTCAACCTGAAGCTAGGAGCTTTTTAGGCGAAATAGTTTCGTGAGGTGCCACGGAAACATGCGGCCGTCACGGTGGGCTGTTGCCGAGAGGCGGAGTTTCAGGCGCGCTTGCGTCCGACATTCTCGGGTGGCTGAAAGGCGATCAGCACCCGGCGGCTGCCGCACCGCGGGCATTTTCATCCGGCCCTCCAGGCGCGCGATCGGGTAGTCGCGTCCGCGTGTCCACACGAGCGTTGTCAGGTCCGCATCGAGCCGCGCGTGCATTCCCGCCGAAACGGCAGAAGACCGTCAGCCTCCATCCGAGGTCATGTGCTTCGCCGAGGGTCGCGACCATGGCGGGGTTATGGAGCGCGAAGCGCACGTGAACAAGACAGGAACACTGCCCGGTGCGCGCCTTCGGAATCGTTCGCTTCTTGGCAGACGGGCGGGATGCGAGGTCAGCACTTTTGACGAGGAGGAGGACACGCCTTTAAGGTCAGGGCTGCCGCGCTATGTTCGCCACAGCGGTGGCGACATGCTGCCCAAAAGCCTGGGAGGGACAACAATGAATCGGATATTCGGACCCTTGGTAGTCGCCATGGGATGCATGATCGGTAGCGCAATGGCGCAGGACAACGCGATGAGCTTTTTCGTAACGAGCAAGAACCCGGGAAACGGCGGGGACCTGGGTGGCCTTGCTGGGGCTGATGCACATTGCACAAGCCTTGCGGCTGCCGCAGGCTCTGACAAGACGAACTGGAAGGCCTATCTTTCATCGGACGCGGAGAACGCTAAGGATCGCATCGGAGATGGGCCGTGGCACAATTCGAAGGGTGAACTGATCGCTGAAAGCGTCGACGCATTGCATGGGGACGGCAACAACATCAGCAAACAAACGGCGCTCGATGAGACCGGCGCCGTCGTCAAAGGTCGCGGCGATCAGCCCAACCAGCATGACATTCTGACAGGCTCAATGCCGGACGGGACAGCAGCGCCCGAGACCTGCGGCAACTGGACGTTGGGCGGCTCGGAAGGGGCGGCAATGGTCGGTCACCATGACCGCATGGGTCTGGACGATTCGGATGCAGCCAAATCGTGGAACTCGTCTCATGCATCTAGAGGCGGTTGCAGCATGGAGGCCCTCCAAGGCACGGGCGGGGCGGGACTCTTTTACTGCTTCGCAGCAGATTGACGTGTTCACGAGCAAGTTAGCGCCGGTTTATAGGCACCATCCGCCAAAAAACGCCGTCGCGCAGAATGAGCAGGTGCGTCAGCGCGCCGAGGATGTGCGCGCCGGCAAGTACGTAAAGCACGGTCTTCAAGGCCTCGTGCGCGTCGCCCGCTTCGGGGGTGATCAGGAGCGCCGTCACACCCGTCAAGGGCAAAAAAACTAACGTCACGTAGAGCCCGTAATGGGTGGCGCGGGCGACGAATTGTAGAACTATCGGGAGGTCAGAGGGCGGCGGCGGAACGTGCGTTTTCATGCGCAGCACAAAGCGCGTCAGCATCAGGATGAGAATGGTCGCGCCCACAGACGCATGTATCAGGGCAGTGCTTGGCCCCGGAAATCCCGGAGCGACGCCGCTATCATCGGCGCCCCGGAAGAACTCCTCCATCCCATCGGCGGTGAGAAGCTGGACCAGGATCAGAAGAACGATAGTCCAATGCAGGACGATAATCGCGGTTGCGTAGCGGTCGCGGCCGAAAGGTTCGATCATGGTACTCCTCATCCGGAGCCTACCTTGGCGGGTAAAGCTGACTCAACAAACGGTTCCCAGTCTGACGGGCGTAGCGGGACTAGGTCAGTAGCTCTGTCTCTTCTCGCCTTCTAGGGCGTGCCTAAATAGTATGGTCATGGCCGAAGAGGGTCCGGCACTTATCTGTTAAGGAATCCAATGGCCGGCGTTGATAAGTAAGGACGCCCGCTCGCTTTAGATGCGAAAGTCCGCTTTGGACAGATTCACGCGATTGTCCGCCGCTGATACTGCTCAGGTGAGCTATAGGAGAAAACGACATGCGCGCGCTGCGATTTGCTATTGTGTCGTTTGTAGCCGCCTCGCCAGTAGAAGCTCTTGCCCAAGGTGAGGTGTCCATCGAGAGGGGCCTACAGATGTCAATCATAGGTGGGTGTCACGACTGCCATACCGAAGGCTATAGCGCGGCAGAAGGCAAGATTGACCCACAGAAGGCGCTTGCAGGAAATCCGATAGGATTCCGAGGACCTTGGGGTACGACGTATGCAGGAAATCTGCGAATCCAAGCTCGCTTGATGAGCGAAAGGGGGTTCGTGGTGATGCTGAAGAACATGAGGGCCGCGCCACCCATGCCTTGGTATAATCTACGCGCCATGGAGGAGTCCGACATGGCGTCCCTTTACAGTTACATCAGGTCGCTTGGCGATCCGGACGATATGGGCGTCATCCATCGGTTGCCCGCAGGCGATGAACCGAAGACACCGTATATCGTTCTCTCACCCCCTCAGATGCCGAAGAACTGAATGCGTGTCTTCGGCCTATTTTGCGCGTTTGCGGCAATCGCGGCTCCAGCGGCTGCGCAGGATAAAGGCGACTTAGCGGTCATTGGGGAGCTTGTGTTCTTCACGTGCAGCCCGTGTCACGTTGTGGGCGAAGGAAAACCCGCGAAGACCCACCCCACCCATGGCCCCCATCTCAACAATTTGTACGGCCGTAGGCCCGGCAGCCTTCCGGACTTCGAATATTCCGAGGCGATGGTCGCATTCGGCCAGGATAAAGTCTGGGACGAGGCAACCCTTACGACCTTCCTCCATGACCCGCCCGGCGTGGTAGCGGGCACAAAGATGGCTTTCCACGGCCTCAAGAAAGACGAGGAGCTACAAGCCTTGCTTGCCTATCTGGCAACGTTCGACCCGGATGGGATGGCTCCCAATTAACTCGGGAAGATTGGTGCCGGCATGTCGGTCGTGCCGACAGACGACCGTCAGAACAGGGCAGGGCAGGACTTACGCGGAAAGCGATGATGCCGCGGACCTACGGGCAAACTTCTAGGGTGCTACGCCTCACCGCCGGTCGCGCCGTATCGCCTTCTGCTCGACACCTCTGGGGGAAGGCTGCCGTCCCAGCCGTCGGGGGGACCAGCGAGGATCGGCGGAGACGCTCCACCGCCGACGCAGTTCTGCCTCAAGTTGATCAAGAGGTGCATCTAATTCGTCTGACATGGGCTAGAGGCGTTCCCTTAAGCAGCAGAATGGAACGGAGGAAGGACTGTGAGCACGTGGGTGGGGCCGCCCCACTAATGTGTGGAAGCTTGCCTGCGCTCTCGTTAGATCCCTTGTTCGGGCCGGAGACGTTCCAGGCTAAGAATGACGGCCGACTGCCTCTCCGGCTATCTCCCAATCGGTCGCGAGGACATCATCTGGGCCGATGAAAACTGTGCACCCGAGCGCGTCGCAAAAGCGCTCGTCCTGCTGCGCCATGTACACGTAGAGCCTACGTCCACATGCACGCCTGACAGCTATTCCCGTTCTCATGGCGTCCACTGCCTCAGAAAAGGACAACGCGGCGGTCGGACGTTGATGAAGCAACCCCAACATCGATCGCGACTGGTAGTCGAACGCCCGCCCAATATCAGGTTGGCGCGAACGGCTTGTGCGTCGGATCTGAATGGGCCGAGAAGAAGCTTTGTTTGCTTTGATGCAAACATCGCCGGCAGCGTCGTCTGCGTCACAGAGGGAAAGAGTGTCCGACATACGAAACCTCCAACCTACAAAGCAGAGTAAGTCAGGTTTTCGTCTAAAATTGTGAACTCGCTTTCTTAATGATTAATGAACGCAGGTTGGGGAGGTTAACCGTCCGCCTGGCCCCGCCGCTAGTTCGGCCGAAGTTGGACTGTGACGATCCAAAATGAAAAGACCGGGCTATGAGAATTAATTGGTGAATGGAATTGAATCAAGAGATCAATGTAAGTCATCGATATCGCCGTTATCACTCTTGCAATCTGTTGAAAGTGCGCACTTGATAGATGACCGAAACGCCTCAACCTTCAGGGTCGATCCAGATCGGTATTAAGAGTTCTTCTGTGTGCTGCTGAGTTCTTGTAGGCGGACAAACATCCGTTCCTTGAGCGCAGCCCGTTTGTCCTTGTGCAATTCGGCCGAGAGGAGGTTCCGATGAGAGTGACCATGATTGGCGTGTCAGCTGCGGCTATTCTCACCAGTGTGACCGTCTTAGCCGGCGTCGCTGCGGCCGAGGACACAGCCCTGCCCACGGCACGATACATCGGCGCGACAACCGGCAACTCCGAGAGAGACACCTTCGCCTATGCAGCAGCCGACCTGGAGCGAAAGGAGGTCACCCCCCTTTTGACCGACGCCGCCGCGTATGTTGGGCTGCGCACGGGCCAAGACGAGCGGGACACCTTTGCGCACACTGAATTACGCAGTCGGTAGGGGCGTCCGAAGATAAAGGGCAGGATGCTTCCGGAACTGCTTGCGAAGCAGGTGGTCAGTCCTTAGGTGGCGCTCAATCCAGGAGCCCTTCGTCGCCATCAGGGCAGCGATATCGTTCCCGAACGTCCCCCGCGATTTCGACCTCAGTTATTGTGCAGTCGGCAAATACGTCCGACACAGCAGAACCCATAACTTCGTCAGACAGCATACGTTCGGCAGCCACAATCGAACCGCCGACCAGCCAAATGGCAGCCACGGTCCATTGAAGTGCCAATCGGCGCTTCGTTGTCACGATCTACCCGCTGCGCCTTCTTCCCGTGAATTTGGGATTACAAACCAGGCGTCTTTCGGGCCGAGCTTGGGATGTCAGCGGCATCGCTAGCAAGGACCAATTCGCCTTCTGGAGCAGCGCATTGCTAAGCTGGAGTTAGTTTTACCGTCCGCCTTCGCTGCGGGCGCAGTTGGGCCGAAGCACGTGACCGCACGCGAGCTAGGCTGCGGCCCGGTCCACGCGCAACAACGGAAGCGGCGGGCAAAATCGGCTATTTTGTCACGCGGCGAGCCTGAATACGCTGCTCCGCCGGTAGGGATTTCAGCGACGACCTGAGCGCTATCAGTATGCGCTGAATTTCACGTAGACATCTGGCACGCAAACACGGATGCGATCCGAAACGGCCTGAGCAGTCACCTCGTCCCCAAACGGCCCTACCACGATGACAATGTATCCGGGCTCGAAGTTGGTGAACTTGGACGAAAGGTCGCCAAAGGCCACAAAGCCGCAATTCGCAACTTCTTCACGCCGGCTATCTATGGATTGCTCCAGACCTACAGCACCAGCGTCCATAGATCCCGCGACCACCCAGTAACCTGTGTCCTGCGGGATCGCCTGATTGAAGCTGGCGAGAGTCGCTAAGAGACCCGCCGCAGACGCGCAACAAACACGACCGCCTTTTCTAAAAGCCGGTTGCACAGACTTTGCTGCCTATAGCGGCGGTCTCCAGCCGAGTGGGTCGTGCCGGTCACCCGCTACGATACGCTCGTGTGGTGTCCCAAACTGTTGATCTCAATGTTCCGCAATTCAAGGAGTAGACTCTCGTGGTTGGATAACAGCTGGCAAAACGGGTCGGCCGGGGATTTCTCCTCTGTACGCGATGCTCTTCTGTGATCCGTATTCTTGATGGACTCCACCAAGCTCGCCAGAGTGAAGGACCGAAACTGCTTCAATGCAGCGGACATGACGCTCCCTCTACGCTTACGCTACCAAACGAGAGGCATTCCGCTGAACAAGTTGGGCAGAATTTGGCCGATCCCCCGAATTGCTGATTGACCCGCAACGGCAGGCACAGGCCGCGGAGCGCGACTGCACTGTCCGGGAAGTGCAATCACTGTCGGGGCTGCCGGCGGGAAATCCCCAGAATGACTCAGGGGGCGCTCGGGCGGTCTTGGCTGCCCAACTAGCTCCGGGGTTCCGTTTGCCCGCCACGGGCCAGATTTGACGGCTTTCTGAGCCTTTCAGAGCGGGAGGGTGTTCGTTGTCTGTTCCCGCGTGCGCTGAAGCTGCCGTCCCGGTCCTCGTATCGACGCGTGCCCGGGTTGAACCAAAACGTCACTGCGCCCTGAGACCCGCAGATCGGCTGCTTCCGGATCTTGCGGCTGAGAACCAGCGTCTCCGCTTCATCGAAGTCACGGTAGACGACCAAGCCGGCGTCGCACTTGTTCCGCCAATGGGCCGAACCGGACAGATCATAGAGCCCGGGCATCGGGTCCTTGTCGCCGTCGGTGGATTGCAGTTTGGTCGGATGGGCGACCATGAACACGGTGACGCCGTGGGTAATTCCGAACCGCTTGCACTTGGAAATCAGCTGCGAGACGAACTCGGTCTCGGTCATGCCAGTTGGTCGGCTTGCCTCGATTTCATTGTAGGGATCGATGATCAGGGCCTGGACGCCGTAGCGGAGCACCGCTGCTTTTGCCCGCGCAATGATCCAGTCGATGGTCGGCGTTGCTTCTTTGCGTTGATGAACGTGAAGTGATCCCTGATCCAGTTGCAGGCAATGCCGAGCTGATCCTCGGTCATCCTCTGTGTCGGACCTTCGTGGAAGGGCGCCCCGAGCCAGATCTCGGCCAAGGTAGCGATGTGGTGTTCGGCGCTGCCGCCCTCGGGGGAGAAGACGGCCCATTTCCACCCATGCAGCCGGGCCATTTGGACCGCGAGCTGGTCCAGCCATTGCGACTTGCCGTGGTTCGGCACGCCGGTCACGACCACAAACTGACCGGGAAGAACGCGGAACGCCTTGTCCATCTCTGGCCAGCCGGTTGACAGTGGTTTTGGGCCTTCGCCGCGGTAGAGGGCGAGCAGGGGAGAGAGGTAATCATCTACCTGGTGGAGCCCCTCGATAGGCCAGGGCTCCGCGCCGTCAACGCACGAACCTCCGTTCCTTCCCTTGTGGCCGGCGCTTCACGGGTCATTTCGCATCTTCGCAGCGCCTGGTCAGCGTGGCGGAAACGGAAGCACAATTCTAAACACTGGGCCCCCACGGAGCGGCTTCGAAGCTCTATGCAGGTGCAGAACCTGAACAGGGCGGGCATGGGATCTCGATCGCGTTGGTCCCGCCTCGGCCAGCAACAATCCTTATCAGAGCCAACCAACTTGAGTGCAGAGCCGAGCCCAGCGGTTGTAATGCCCACGGCAATCCTGCACCTCACTCGGGACGGAGAAGGCTGGGTTATAGCTTTATCGGAGCGCAGGTTCGGGCCATTTGCCTCAGTGGACGATGCAGCGTCGGTGGCAATCTCCGTTGCGGAGAAAGCACTAGCAAAGGGCCGTTCTGCCGAGGTTCGAGTGCTTGCCGATAACGCAGATTTTCCAATCTGGAGTGACGGCATCATCCTATCTTGAGGAGAGCCGCAGGCACTACCTAGCGTTCATTTTACTAGAACGGCTATGGTTGCTCAGCTTGCACGGCCGCGGGCGCTTTTTGGAAATTTAGCAACCCGCTTCAGTTCGCACCCGATTACCTCACCTTGCCAGAAGGCGGCCCTGTCACGAGCACCCCTGGCCGCTATGTCTACCTCAATCGGCGAGGAGAGTGATGATGCGCTTACCGACACTGATCCTATTGGCCGCCGCGTTGGCTCCGACGGTGACGCACGCGCGGCAATCCACGCTCGAAATGAGCTGTGCGCAAGCGAGAGATACCGTCGCCCGACATGGCGCCATTGTTCTCAGCACGGGGCGCTATACGTACGATCGCTTCGTCGCTAGCGGGAGGTACTGCCTTGCAGGAATGCGGTACCCGGAACGGGCTTGGGTTCCCACACGTGAGGGGCGTTGCCGGATTGGCTACCGATGCACGCAGGGTCCGCTTTTCGGATTTGATTGAGGCGTGCGCCGGACCGACAACATCGTCATCCGCTTGACGAAGTTTCCTGGGCTGGACAGCATAACGAGCCAGCTAGAAACGGAGGGGGCGAATGACAACGCAGGTGTTAGTGAAGCTCGATCCAAATGGAAGCAACAGCGGCAAGGAAATCTGCGGGCCAGCTACCTTGGGTGAGATTGTTGCAGGCGAGTGCGGGCAGGTCCTGGATGTCTTCATGACCAGCGAACAAGGCAATTTCCTCGCCGGTGTATGGAGATGCACCCCCGGGACAATGAAGCTGACGGACTACCCGTTCAATGAGATGGCGACGATCATCAGCGGGCGCATAGAGGTCACAGACGAGGACAGCGGAAGGACAGAAGTCTTCGGTCCAGGCGACGGGCTCGCCATCCGAAAAGGGTTCCGCGGCACATGGCACATGCCTGAGCCGGTTCACAAACGCTTTGCGGCTGAGATACCGGCCGGTCCGAAATAGCTGCTCAACAGTTGCCGAAGTCACGGATTGATCGGCGTGAAACACACGATCGTCCCAGGCGAGCAGGTCCCATTTGATCCGGTCATTGCCGATCTCTTTTGGGAAACGGGAAAGCTGGTGTTCAACGAGCTCTTCAAGGGGGACATCGCTCTGTGGCGTGAGATGTGCGGAGAGCTTTGGCCCGCCAACGCTGGCCTTTTCGCGCGCTCACACGCCTATGTTGCGGTCGACAAATTTGGGGCCATCGTTGGCCTGGTCGACTATGTCCCAGGTACCGCGCTCGGCTCCGACTTTGTCCAAACCGTTGCAGATATGGAGCGGTTGGTGAGCTCCGATTTCTTCGTTCATTTGAGCAAGGCGGTGGCGGCCCTTGAATGGCTGTTTCCGCCGATCCCTCCCGACGCAGTTGCGATCCTCCACTTGGCCGTTGACAAGGCTTATCGGGGAAAGGGCATCGGAATCGACCTTCTCAACTCTGCCGAGGACGCCGCGAGGAGATCAGGCCTTCGATCAGCCCACCTGGATGTGGACGTGCAGAAGCCGGCCGTCGAGTTTTATCGACAGCGGGGTTACCAGGAAATCGTCGAGACACGCTACCTCGCGTGGCCTGATGTGCATCCTCATTTTCGGATGATCAAAACGCTTCAGCAGGAGACCGCGGCAACGACATAGAAGGTCCCGCGCTGACATCGGGCCAATTTTGATGTTTGGCGCCCCGGGCCACTGACCAGCGGAACCTCAGGCTCGCTTACGTCCGGCATTGTCCGGCGGCTGAAAGGCTTCTGAGTGCGGTCACCACATTGAGCGCCAAAAATCGCGTTGGAGGTCGTCGAGCGCGCGTCCGCTATTGAGATACTGATCAGCCGCAAAGAACACGGCGATAAGGATGAGTAGGTGTATTCCGATCCGGAGCACGCCACAGAAGTAAGGGGCGCAGGACCGAAAGTCCATGATGCCTCAGGCCTGGCCGAGTAGTTCCGGTAAGAACATCCTTTCGGGGCAACAGGCTTGGGCTCGCAGGAACTCCAGCTCGCCTTAGTGTGTTCGATGGTCCACGCTATGCTTTATATGCGGATTAGAAGCCCCGCTTCGTTCGGTGCGCTGATGATCAGGAACTCGTCGCCGGCCAGCCGGGCTGCGTAATAGCCCAGCGAGTGAAGCTGCAGCAGTCTTGTGCTGAGGGTGACGAGGACCTCGTCGCCCATCGTGTGCCCGTGGCGGTCGTTGATCGACTTGAAATTGTCGATGTCCGTCAGAGCCACCTGAAAGTGCTCTCCTCGGTCCATGTAGCTCTGCAGAACCTGCATCGCGCTCCGCCGGTTCGAACCTTTAGCGATCTGGCGTCGCTCGCTGCCGCTGCTTTCCCTCTTCGCACGCCCTGCGCGGCTCGAAGTCGTATTCAGGGTTGCGCGTTGGCCAAGCCAGCTGAGCTGATTAAGGTCTGCGGGCGACATGCCTTTAAGGTGGCACCGCGCCACTTACAGAAGCCCAAGTCCCTCCCATTGCACTTGATAATCGCGTGCTAACTTCTGTCCTGTCACATGGAAGCTGGGCGGGACCGGGTCTGGCGTACCCGCTTCGTTGTCCACGTTGGGTGGGAGGTACTGATGCCCACGATCATCGAAACTTATCATTGTTTATGGCACCGTCATCGCGGCCGGCGTTGGAACAGTCTACGTGGTGCTCAGTGGTGCCTTGGTGCTCGTGTTTCGGCCGACGCGGAACATCTGAGAAGCGGCCCCGCCCGAGAGATCAGCGACGAACCTCAGCGGGGCCGCCCTGCCGCATTGGCTGGAGGTCGCACCGGCACCAAATTGAAGCACCGTGGCCGATGCTCGGCAAGGTTTGAGCGGCTTGGTGGCGGCTAAAAGTTTCGGCGCACTATGGTTTCCAAGAAGCTCATGTTTAGCACGGACCCGAACGCCCTTTGTTTCAAGACCGCTGCTCATGAGAAAACGGTCCGCATGGCTCGGGGAAGCGAGGAGCGGGCCGGATGGGAACCTATGTTTCCGACGAGCGCGGCGCAACATCGCTTGAATACGCCATCGTGGCCTGTCTGGCGGCGCTGATCGTTGTAGGGCTGCTGTCGGTCGGTATGTTCAACGGTTATGGCGTCGTTATTGAGTTTCGAATCGACCAGAACGGGGTAACCCTCAGGTGGCCATCATCGGACTCTGAACAGGCGGGCGATGCGACCCATTCAGTGCGTTAGTCGCCGCGACTTAGCAGCGATGTTTACGGACTGTTAACCATGCCGGCTTAGGTTCGCATCGCGGACCAATAGCCTCTGCTGGGTTCGCGCCATTCTGACTCCTCGCTTTGATCTTGGCGCTCGGGCAACTGGGCGCCTTTTTCGTTGGATTGGACCCTATAATGCCTAACTCCCTGAGTTGTTTCTGCATTCTGTTCACTTTGGACGGGCTGATGCCTGTCTCTTCGGCAATGGTAACTGTTCCCTAACCATCACACTCCAAGCTGAGCCGTCGCGTTGGCGTTCTTTCGACGCGGCCGCCGCCCCGGCTGTGTGGTTCGTTGGCTCGTGCCACGCCGGGGCGGTTCGTCTGAGGGAATTAACACCGAGGCTATTGAGCCGCAACCAAGGTCCGTCCCGCTAAGCACGAGGTCTCCCGGTGCTTACGATTGCTGCTGAGCCGGTCTGTAGCCGCTGAAGTTTGCACGCCCCACCGGTGTCCGGATCGGCTTCGCTGGTGCTTTCTGATCCCGCCCCCATTCCGCCGTATAGGCGCGCCTTGCCGACATTTGCACGCCATCATCGGCGTCTTTCCTACTGATCGCATAAGCCTGAGGGAGCAAAGATGCAAACGGCGGTAGAAACGCTTAGAAGGACAGTCCGCTGGTCTACTGAGGAGCGCGGAACCGTTTGGGTCGAGGGGCGCCCAATTTCCTGTGAGATCGTAGACGCCACTGTTTCTGGCGCTCACATTACTATTGAGGCACCCGAACTCCTTCCTCAGCGCTTCGAACTTGAACACAACGGAAAACGGGCGAAGGTTCGGATCGTTTGGCAACGGGTCGAAGCTGTGTCGGTCGAGTTCGTCAGGCCATTTGAGTGGCTCCGCGCACTTGGAGTTCTTGCGCTGCTCCGGAGAACTCCACGACCGCTGCTCTAGGTAGGCGCACAGCACCGTTTTTGTTGCCCGCGACAGGCAGCCATTCGCGCGCGCCCCGTTCGTCGGAAGCAGAAGGCTGTGGATACTTTCCGGAGCGCGCGTTTGCTGGTGGTTGCGACTTGCGAATCAGCAAAGCCTTGACGAGTCAACCTAGGAGGGCGGGCCGATGGCAAAGAAGCCGACCGACGAGAAGACAGGTAAGAAGGCGGGAGCAGCTGCGTCTAAGACGACAAAGACCTCGACCGTAACCAAAGAGGCGAAAACCGCAGCTGGCTCGGGAAAGAAAAAATAGCAGGCGCAGTGCCAAGGACCGGGCTCGCTACGGCGCTATGTAGTAGCGCGCGTCGCCCGGTCCTACTCAGACGGGCTCTCAGCGGGCTTCCGGTGCGAGATGATCGCCACCTGTCCCTAACCCCCTGTCCCAAGTGTCCCGATGTCCCAAGCGGGCTAGTCGTCATCGCCGTCCCTCGCTCGCCGATATGCGTTTGGGACGATGGGACTTTGGGACATTGGGACCGGTGGGACATGGGGGCGAAGGTCCCGAAGCCGGTATCTGCCGCGACCAGCCTTCTCGACCTCCCCAGCACTCGCCATGCGCTGAAGCGTTTTCCGGAGGGCCTCGTAGGAGTGGTCTAACTCGTCGGCGAGTTCCCGCGGGGTCATAGGCTCTAGCGAGCCCCGGAGCGCGTCGATGACTGACTTGCGCTCGTCCGACCGGTGCACCTCCGCAGCCTCTCCGAGGATTGCCCAGCGGCAGAGATCGGGCTCGAACTTGACCGCTGTTTCGATCTCCTCGATGTCCCGGCCGCGGCCGTACAGCGTGACGCCCTGTCCATTGCGGCTCAGGACCAGCACGGTATCAGCGGCGCCGGTGAAGCCGAGCGTCCCCGATACCGTATCGAGGGGATCGTCCGCCTCCATTTTGCGGACGTGCGCGACGATGACGATGGCCACGCTAGTCTCAGATGCAAGGGCGTGCAGCCCGGCAACGGCGCGGTAGTCAGCATCGTACTGTTGCTCGTTGGCTTTTTTCTCCGGGCGGACGCGGGCAAACACGTCCACGATTACAAGGCGGGGATTGTCGGCATGATTGATCCAGTCGCGGATCATCTCGACACCGCCGTCGTCCAGGCGCGGCATCTCCGTCCAAAACGTCAACCGAGCAGGCTTGGGCCGGCCCGGCAGCACCTGGCGCATCCGCCGCTGCAATCGACGCCTGTTGTCCTCCAGCGCGGCATACAGAACATCCCCGGCCTCGCACTTGACCGAGCCGAAGGCGATGCCACCGCTCGCAACCGCAATACCAAAATCCAAGCAAGCCCAGGACTTCCCGAGCTTGGGCTTCCCGGCCAGGATGGTCAAGCCTTCTGCGATATAGCCTTCGACCACATAGCGGATGGGCGGGAACTCCAGCTCGTCCAGCTCGGCCGCCGTGATGCCAGCATCAAACCTCTTCACGTCAAGAGGTGTTGGACGGCGCTCGGCACGGTACGAGATGGCCGCAGCTTCGGCATAGGGAGGGAGGTCGTCATCATAGAGGAAGTCGGCCGCGTTCATGCCGCTCTCCTGTTATTGGAGGCGGGCAGCGCGGCGCGGCCCCGGGCCTCGTTGTGGCCGTAGGCATCGGCAAGGCATTGCAGTTCGCCGGCAAAGTCGGCCGTGTCCTCGATCAGTTCGGCAATGTCGTCGCGGGCGGGGCCAAGGTCCGCCCCAGCCGCTTCCAGGTGCTGAACAGCGACCACGACGCAGCGGTGCGCGTCGAAGGCCGTCCTGGCAGCGTGGTTGAGATGCGCGCCGGGGCTCATAGCCTGGCCTCCGCCAACGCCATATTGAGCAGCTTCGCACTCTGGGTCGCGGCGTGCGGGTCAGGGAAGATCTGCAATCGAACCTCGGAGCCGTCTGACCGCTCCAAGAACGTCGCCGCAAATTGACCCGCGTAGGGCCCGGCAACAATTCGCGGCCCGGCCCTTGCCCTGAATGGGATTAAATTGCTATGTTGTGGTTGATCAGGCCAGCCAGCTAGATCAGTTTCCCGAGCCCTGCCGCGCGCCATCGCGGTGGGGTCTCGCGTTTCAGGAGGTCCGTGCATCGGCACCTCCTGCGACCGCTGCCGTCGGAATCTGCATGTCCGGCAGGGTCGCAAGCCATTCGTCTGCATTGACGATCAGCGTCTTGCGGCCGATTTTTCTTGCCTTCAGGCGCCCAGCATTGATCTCCTGGTAGGTTTTAGAGCGGCCAACATCGTAGTGCTGGCAGAACTGGGGGATCGACAGAGCCCCTTGTGTCTTGGCCATACTGTCCTCTCGTGTATATCGACACCCGTCGACGTCCGCGAAAGTAAAGTCGAACCTGTTATATGCCTATTTGTTGGGAATTGTTTTCTCGGCAATTGCGCTCAACAATTCCCGGCAATTCGGCACCGAGGAGACGAGGATAGCTCGCCTACCCCGCTGACCGAAGCGGTGATCAGTCTCGACAAAGGGCTGGAACAATTCCTTCCACAGGCTGTCAACCTGCGGCTCCGTCACCGTGTAGCTGCGGAACTGCTGTCTCGCGGCCTTCAGTGCGAATCTGAGCGCAGGAAGCTGGTCGTGTTCGTGCACATAGGCCAGAGACCACGGCCAGAACCAGCGGCTAAGGGCAGCATCTGGAACCCGTTTGAGAACGACCCCTTCGGCCGCCGACGTTGCAGGCGAAGCGGCTGAAGCATCGGGAGGCAAGGCGTCGAGCGCCCCGGAGAGGTTGGGAAGTATGCTGAGTTTTAGCCGCAGTGCCCAACCAAGTACATCGAGCGGCCGCATCTCCACCGCGCCGAACCACGGGATGTCCTTCGCCCTTGTCGCGGCATTGACGATGTCGCGCAGATCCCGGTAGCGCCTCGCGAAAGCGCTCACCTCAACAAAGGGGCGGACTTTTTCCCAGCTTACCTTGCGAGGGTCGACCCCAAGCAGAAGCGCTGTCGCCTGATCTGGGTTCCAGAGGCGCCGCACCCAGTGTTCAAAGTCAGGCTGGTGGTTGAGGAACATACGTTGATCGAAGTCGCGCCTCCTCTGGTCCTCCTCCTGCTGGAGTCTCTGAGCCGCGGCGGCCCGGACGCGAGACTTCTCCGCGCCATACAGCTCGGAGATCTGTTCGGTTCCGAGTGCGACGAGATGCTCGCGTATTTCGGCACCTTTGGGCTGGTCGGGCCCAATCTCCACACGGTTCGACGGAGACCGGCGTATCTTCCTTGCGAGCGATATATGAACGGGCTTGCCATTGAGAGTTGCTGGAGGGGGAAACTGCAGATCAACGAGGAAATCGATCATCTCCTGCTGCGTCGGGCCTTGATCTCTAGAGCGTCGTTCCATCATGCCCGCCGCTCCATCTGAACGATTTTGCCCGGCGCGGCGCAGAAGCCCGCCCATGCGTCCATCAGCTTGCGGCGCTTCTCCAGCGCATCGCCTCGGCGGTAGGCGCGCTCGACCTCGACCTCGTCCCCGATCTGATGGGCCAAAGCAGCTTCCGCGACCTCGCGGGGGAATGTGGAGCGCTCTCCGGTCCAATCCCGGAAAGCTGACCGGAAGCCATGCACTGTCGCATTTGAAATGATCATGCGGCGGAGCAACATGGCCATGGCCATGCTAGAGAGCGGGCGATCCCTCCGCAGCCCTCGGAAGATGTAAGCGGCAGGACCCTCGCTCTCCCGAATCGCAGCTACTTCCTGAAGGATTTCGAGAGCGCAAGCGGACAGGGGGACCCGATGCTCTTTGCCGGCCTTCATCCGCTGCGCTGGTACGGTCCAGACTCTCGCGCGCAGGTCGATCTCGCCCCAACTCGCACCCAGCGTTTCGCCGGTACGGGCAGCGGTCAGGATCGTGAACTCCAACGCCCGCGCCGCAATCGCAGGCCGTTCGCGCAGCCGCGCAACAAAGGCCGGGACATCCGCATACGGCATAGCGAGCAGATGGCTTTTTGCGAGTTTCTGCCGTCGCGGGAGAAGGGTCTGGAGGTGGCCGCGCCAAAGGGCCGGGTTCTCCCCGGAGCGATAGCCGAGAGCTTTCGCTGCATCCAGCACGCGTTCGATTCGGCCGCGAACCCTGGAAGCCGTTTCCGGCTTTGTCGTCCAGATTGGCTGGAGCACTTTGAGCACGTCTTCCGTGCGGACCTGATCCACCGGTTTGTCCCGCAGGGACTTAGCGTCGCCCTCCAGGCTTGTTTTCCATTGGTCCCGGTGCTTGGCGTTCCGCCACTCGTGCTCTAGCGATGCAATCAGCTGGTCGGCAACTTCGCCGAACGTGGGGATCTCCCGATCCCGCTTGCGCGCTTCAATTGGGTTCTTGCCATCTGCAACGACAGCTCTGGCTTCGGTGGCGAGTTCGCGCGCTCGGGCTAGCGATACGGAACCGAGACCCCCGAGCCCCATCTCACGGAGCTTGCCTTCTCGCCTGAAGAGGAAGACCCATCTCTTCGCGCCGCTCTTGTCGACAACAAGATACAGCCCGCCACCATCGGCGTGTCGTCCGGGCCTGGATAAGGTTGCTACCGACCGAGCATTCAGCCGCTGTGTCTGCCTGGCCACCTTTATCGCCCCAACGTCTACCCTAACGGTTGACGCGGATTGTAGCGAACATCTGTGAACGCCGGTAGACGGTAACCTGCCTTAACTACCTGTTTCACCAAGGGAGAGATGGACGGCTGTGAACGTCAGTGAACGCTAGGTTGGCGGAGACGCTTTCCGCCGAACGGTTCATCTAGGGCCCTGCAAGCTCCCGGAGCGCGGCGAGCCCCGCAGGACGTCCGCCGAACTCCGCCATCGCGTCGATCACGCAGTCCCAAAGATATTCGGCAGAGGCACTATCCGCCAAGAGGTGAAAGGCATGAGTTTCCGCGAGATCGTCGCGGATGATGATGCCGGTGAGCTTGGCGACTGAAGTCTGAGCGATGGCCAGGTTCGGAAACTTGTGTGGTCGCAGGTCGATACCGCACATCTTGGCGAACATTGCCGGGGCAAGCGCGCCGGTCACGCGGAACCAGGCGTGACTGGATGCGCGCGGCGTCAGATAGGTGCCGTTGGCATTGTCCATGGACCACCCCGTCTCGAGCCCGCGAACGAGGTCCGCGTTCCCCGAGGGACCGGATAGCAGGATGATTTCGCCCGGCGCGAGCACGGCGCAGACCCCGCCGTCGCGCTGACGGAAAGCCCGATTGGGCGCGGCATCGACTGCGAGGCCGGCCGCTTGCATCGCCGGGATTGTATTACGGCCCTTGAAGCCAATGCGCGGCAGCGGCGAAAGATCGACCAGGCCCAGTTGCGCGAGCGTATCGCGCGTACCGCCCTCGATCCGGTCCGCCGCGAGTCCCTGGCCAACCGGCCCCCAGGCCGCCCCAAGGGAGCCCAGCTTGCGGCGCAGGAAGGAGCGCGGGACGGAATTCTCAAAAACGTTGGCCACGGATCACATCTCCTGGCGCAAGGTCTTCGGATCATAGAACGGCGTCGGCACAACCTGCGCCTCGATCATCTGTCCCTTCTCGATCCGGATGGCGAAACGGCTGCCCGGCTCGGCCTTGGCACTTGGGACGTAAGCAAGGCCGATCACCCGGTTCAGAGTAGGGGAGACAACGGCGGAGGTGACCCGGCCGGTGATCGTGGCGCCGTCGATGACCAGGTGGCACTCCTTGGGGCAGGGGACGCCGGAGTCGGTCAAGGTGAACCCGACCAGCTTGCGGGAGACCCCCTTGGCCATCTGCATGTCGACCGCGCGCTTGCCGACGTAGAACGGCTTCTTCTTCGCCAGCGCCCACTCCATCCCGCATTCGCCCGGATGAGTAAGACCATCGGTATCCTGGCCGATGATGATGTGCGCCTTCTCCAGCCGCATGACCCGCTGCGCTTCGACGCCGAACGGACGGATGCCAAACGGCGCCCCGGCTTCCGTCAGAGCCTCCCATAACGCCTCGCCCATCTCGGCCGGCGCGTGAATTTCGAAGCCGAGCTCGCCGACAAAGCCGACCCGCAGCATGCGTACGGGAATTCCGGCAAGCTGTCCGGTGCGCACCGCCATGTAGGGGAATGCTTCCGCCGACAGATCGAGGTCCGTTTCCAACGCGGCGAGCACGTCGCGCGATTTCGGCCCGGCGACGTTCACGCCGCAATAGGCGGCCGTCACGTTGGCGACGTCGACGTCGAGCCGCCACTGCGCGTTCCACCAGAGCATCTGCCGGTAGACCTGGTCGACCCCGCTGGTGGTGGCCGTCACGTAATAGTGGTTCTGGTGGAACCGGCACGCCACGCCATCGTCGATCACCACCCCGGTCTGGTCGGTCATCAGCGCGTAGCGAGCGCGGCCGACGGGCTGGGCGGCATAGGCCCAGGTGTACATGCGGTCGACGAACTCGGCCGCGTCCGGCCCGCGGACGTCGAGACCGCCGAGCGTCGATACGTCAATGATGCCGACACTCTCGCGCACGGCGCGCACTTCTTCGGCGATGTTATCGTGACCGCCATAGTAGGCAGGCCGATACCAAAGGCCGGCGACCATCATCTCGGCGCCGAGCGCCACATGCCGGTAGTGCATCGCGGTGAGGCGGGCGGGCTCGAAGCCGCGACCTGCCATGTGCCCGAATTTTTCGGGCACGAGCGGCGGGCGGAACGTTGGTGTGCCAACCGTGTCCGGGTCGCGGCCGGTCTGGTCGGAGACAAGGCGGATGGCATTGACGTTGGAATGGCGGCCCTGGCTGGAGCCCATGCCCAAGGTCGAGTAGCGCTTGACCAGCTGGATGTCGTCGTAACCGTCCCTGACGCTGTTGCGGACGTCCTTGACCTGCAAATCCTCATCGAAATCGACGAAGTCCTTGCCCGCCTTGTGCTCGGCGATTGGCCAGGGATGGGTGACCTCGCGCGCCGCGGGATCGGAGACCGGCGGGGAACCGGGTGCGGTCCGGCCCAGCGCGGCGGCGGCGGCGGCGGCGCCGGCGCGCCGGCCATCGGTGAGCACCGTGTCCGTGGCGAACACGGAATTGGCTGCGCCGCAGACCACGACGCCCTCCGGCGCCCGCACGATGCGGTGCATCGCGGTGGCCGGATCGTAGGACAACGCTCCGCCGAGCTGCGCCGCCAAGTTGCCGGCTGGCATATAGCCCGTCGACATGAGGACGAGGCCGCAGTCGATGCGCTCGCGGCTCGGACCCGCGCCGCGGCCGGAGAACTCGGCTACCGAAACGGCTTCGACCCGCGCGCGGCCATGCGCCTCTGTGATCGTAGCCCCGAGCACAACCCTGACACCGCGCGCCCGCGCCGCCGCGGCAAGCGGGCCACCGGCCGCCGGCCGCAAATCCACCACAGCGGCCACGTCGAGCCCCGCATCGAGGAGGTCCAGGGCGGCGCCATAGCCCATGTCGTTGGCCGACAGCACCACCGCGCGCCGGCCCGGGACCGCCGCATAAAGGCTCATGAGGCGCTGTGCGGCGGAGGCGAACATAATGCCGGGCAGGTCGTTGTTGCGGAACACCGCCGGCTGATCGAATTGACCCGTCGCCAGCACGACCTGGCCCGAGCGGATCTTGTAAAGGCGGTTGCCGGACAGCGCGGCGATCCAGCCCTGCTCGAAGAGGCCACTGACGGTAGCGCCGGACATGATACGCACTCCGGTGGAAACCACCTCCTCCAGGAGCCTCTGACGAAGCGTTGACGCCTCGCCGCGATCGGGGCCGATCCGGTTGTAGAGAAGCGAGCCGCCGAGCATCGGCCACTCATCGATGAGCAGCGTTTCCGCACCGGCGCGGGCAGCTTCTGCCGCCGCCGCCATGCCGGCAGGGCCGCCGCCGATCACCGCCACGTCGCAGAAGTCGTAGGCCTTGTCGAAGTGGCCGTGATGCGCCGAGGTGTCGAGCTTGCCGAGCCCGGCGAAGCGCCGGATCATCGGCTCGAAATACTTCCAGTCCGGCTTGTAGAACGTCTTGTAATAGAAGCCGACGGGCAGAAAACGACTAACTATATCGAGGGAGGCGGAGCGGTCGCGGTCGAGCGAGCCGGAATAGTTCTGGCCGGTGACGACCATGCCGTCCTCCACCGCCCGCATGTCGCCGCGCACATTCGGCTCCGCGCCGACCTGCACGAACGAGTTCACGTCATGCCCAGCCATGCCGAGGATGCCGCGCGGCCGGTGGTACTTGAACGAGCGCGACAGCAGGGTCCGGCCCCCGGCGTGCAGTGCGCTGGCAATCGTGTCGCCGTGGAATCCCTCGTATTGCTGACCTTCGAAGGTGAAGCCGAGGGGCGAATTGCGATCGAGCAGCAGTCCGTAGCCGGAACCGAGGCGGCCGCTCATTCCGAAGCCCCTAGTCCCATGCCACCCGCATCCGCGTCGCCGCCGACGTTTTCCCCGCCCACCGAACTGGCGCCCTTCGCCGGGCCACGAGACGCGCGGTATTGATCAAGCGTCATTGTCTCGATCACCTCGTCGGTGACGGTGTTGCGGCGGGCGATGAACCAGTAGTTCGTCGGGGTATGCAGCCACCACTCGTCGACCACACCGGCCGTGTTGTTCTCCAGGAACAGGAAGGCGGCCCAGTCCCGGTCCGACGCGCTCGGTGCGTCGGGCATTTCCTTGACCTCGCCGAAGGAGGCGAACTCGGTGATGTTGCGCGGCCCGTTCAACGGGCAGTTCATTATCCGCATGAGGTCAGTGTCCGACCGAAGCCGCCCCCTTCTCGCCGACAAGGTCGAAAGTCGAGAAGCGGTCGAGGGCAAACGGTTTGAGAAGATCGGGCTGGCGGCCTGTGGCGACGCATTCGGCCATGCGTACGCCGCAGACCGGAGTGGCTTTGAAGCCCCAGGTGCCCCAACCGGAATCGACATAGTAATTCTCGACCGGGGTGAGGCCCATGATCGGCGAGAAATCCGGCGTCATGTCGGCCATGCCCGCCCATTGGCGCAGGATCCTGAGGTCGCCCATGAAGGGGAACAGCTCCAGCATGTGCGCCATCAGGCCTTCCTTGAAGTCGAGGGTCGAACGGGTGGAGTAGAGACCGTAGGGATCGGTCGCGCCGCCCATCACCATCTCGCCGCGCGCCGACTGGGAGATGTAGACGTGCAGCGAACCTGACACGATGATCGGGTCCAGCACCGGCTTGACAGGCTCCGATACGCAGGCCTGCAGCGGTATTGTGCGGATAGGCAGCAGGAAGCCAGCCATCTTGGCGACCAGGCTGGATGAGCCTGCCACGGCCTGCACCACCTTGCCGGCGGAAATGAAGCCCCGATCCGTCTCCACGCCGACGGCGCGGCCGTTCTCGACGCGGATGCCGGTGACAGCGGTCTTCTGATGCACCTCGACGCCATGGCGGATCGCGGCGCGCGCATAGCCCCAGGCCACGGCGTCGTGGCGGGCGATTGCGCCGGGCGGATGGTAGAGCGCGCCCATGATAGGGTAGCGCACGTCAGGCGACATGTTGAGCTGCGGGCAGATGCGGGCGATCTCGTCGGGGAAGATCAGCTCCGAATCGACACCCATGTGCTTGTTGACTTCGGCGCGCCAGCGCGCCGTCCGCACCGCGGCGTCGGTATGCGCCAAAGTGAGGTGGCCGCGCTCCGAATACATGATGTTCATGTCGAGGTCGGCCGACAGGCCGCGGAACAGCTCGACCGATTCCTTATAGAAGGCGACCCCTTCCGGCGTCAGGTAGTTCGCTCGAATGATCGTAGTGTTGCGGGCGGTGTTGCCGGCCGCCAGATAGCTCTTCTCCAGAACGCAAATGTTCCGGACCCCGTAGCGCGTCGCCAGGTAATAGGCAGTTGCCAGCCCATGGCCTCCGGCGCCGATGATGACGACATCGTAAGCAGGCTTCAGCCCGCTCGGTGCCGGGAAGTGCGGCTCTTCGGAATGCTTCGACTTGAGGCCGTAGCGCAGCAGCGCAAAGGGCATGAAGGAGGCTCCGCCAGCGGATCAGGCGCGGCTTTCCTTACATGCAACATCCATTCCGCGTGTTCAACCCCGCGCGGCGTCGCAAATTGCCTTGGATTACGTCGCTGCCGCAACAATAGGCATTGACAGCACAAAACGGATGCGTCCAGCATTCCCATCGTTCAACTAAGTTGCCGAATGAGCAACAAGCTGCTCCGGGTTTGAGCAGGACGAAGAGGAAGCGCCATGGTCTCCGTGACAGAGAGCCGGACCGATTCGGCCGGGCTGAATACCCGCATCGACAAGATGCACGGCCGTGACAGGATGGGAGCGCTGGCCTTCGTTGTCGTGCTCTGGGTAGTGGTGGCGTTCGTGCTGTTCACGATCTGGCCTGCCATCGCCGACGGCACGATCCGCACGATCCTGCTGATCGCCGCGGCGGTGCTCCTGGTGTTCAACACCGCTGCGATCGTGGCGATGCTGCGCCATTATGCTGGCGACAAGCACTTCATTTACGGGCTGGACCTGAAGCATCTCGATGAGATGCGGCGCGCCAAGCGCATCTGAGGAGGGCGGCATGGCTTATCGTCCGCCCGAACAGGGCTTCTTCGCGCAGCTGATTGACGTCGTGATCCTGCTGCTCCTCACGATCGGTGCCCTTTACGTGCCGCTCTATCTCGGCCTTGCCGGCGCGGCCAAGACGCCCACCCCAATGGAAAACCCGACCTGGGAAGCGCTCAACCAGAACGAGGTCGAGCAGCAGCAATGGGCGGCGCTGGGGATCACTGATCCGGCCGCGGCGAGCGACATCATCACCGCCCGCTTCAACTATGATGTGAGCTGGCCGGCGCTGATCATCATGGTCATCCTGGTGATCGGTTACTTTGTCCTCGTCGTCCGCCTGTCGGACAAGGAGTACCGGGACGTGATCGCAGAACGCTTCGGCGAAGGCAGGTAGGGGCGCGCAATGGATTTCTGGAACATCCTCGAATACGCCGCCTGGGCGCTTTCGATCGTCTTCGCGGCGTTGATGCTGATCGATCTGGCACGCGTCGACTCCACCTACAGCAACGAACTGCTGACCTCATCGCGCGAAGGCGAGATCGAGCTCACGCAGGAACGCCACCAGATCTGAGGGCAGGGCCAATGGCAGCGACAACAACAACGGCCGGCGCTCAGCCGCAGCGCCTCAGTCTGCTCCGCGTGCTCGGGCCCGGCCATGTCTGGGCGCTCGGGGTCGGGATCGTCCTAGTGGGCGAATACATGGGCTGGAACTTCTCGGTCGGTAAAGGCGGGATGATCGCCGGCCTGGTCGCCTGCTGGGTCGCCGGCGTTCTCTACACCTGTGTCGCCATGATCGATTCGGAAGTGACCTCGACGGTCGCGGCCGCTGGTGGTCAGTATGCTCAGGCCAAGCACATCGTCGGCCCGCTGATGGCCTTCAATGTCGGCCTCTACCTCGTCATGGCATACACGATGCTGGAAGCGGCCAACGCTATCACGGTCGGATTCCTGCTCGACACGGTGGCCAATATGCAGGGCCACGAGGGCCTAAACCAGCAACCCTTCATCATCCTGGCGGTGATGTTCCTCGCCTGGCTGAACTACCGCGGCGTGCTGGCGACGCTCAACTTCAACTTCGTGATCACCGCGATCGCCTTCGTCGCCATCATCGTGCTGTTCCTGTCGGTCCAGTTCGGAGCTTCCGCGACGCCGCTCGATTTCTCCGCGGTGCGGGAAGAAGCACTGCCCTACGGCTGGGTCGGCATCCTCGCCGCGCTGCATTTCGGGCTCTGGTATTACCTCGGGATCGAAGGCACCTGCCAGGCGGCCGAAGAAGTGCGCTCGCCGGCCCGTTCGCTCCCCTACGGCACCATGGCCGGCATCATGACGCTGATCATCGCCGCCACGCTCACCTGGTATGTGTGCTCGGGGCTCATCCCCTGGGAGTACCTTGGCCAGGCAGGCACGCCGCTCTTCGACGCGGCCCGGGTGACGGGCAGCACGTCGCTGATGGTCCTGCTCTTCATCGGGACCATTTTCTCGACGCTCGCCTCGGCGAACGGCTGTATCAACGACGCGTCGCGGGCCTGGTTCTCGATGGGACGTGACCGCTATCTGCCGACCTGGTTTGGGGCGGTGCATCCGCGTTACCGGACTCCCTACCGCTCAATCGTGTTCCTGGTGCCGATCGCGCTGATCTTCGCGCTCGGCGCGCCGCTCGATCAGGTGGTGACGTTCTCCATCCTGTCCGGCCTGCTTGGCTACACGTTCATGACCTTCAACATGATCATGTTCCGGCGGAAGTGGCCGCTCGACACCATCAAGCGGGGCTACGTGCATCCGTTCCACCCGGTGCCGGCACTGGTGCTGCTGGTGCTCTGCGCTGCAACCTACTTCGCCGTGTTCCTCGGCTACGGCACGCAGCTCATCGCCATGATGTGCTTCTACATCATCGCGTCGCTGTGGTTCCACTTCTGGCGCTACCGCTTCGTCCGGCGCGGCGACCAGTTCACAATGCCCTGGCCCAAGCCGCAGGGCTATTGAGCAGGCTTTCTGACACGCGGCGACCAGGTTCCGGCCGCCGCGGGAGGGACGTCGGGTGTTCCTGACCATCAGTGTTGTCGCCTTCGCCACCGCCGGTCTGTGCGGGCTCGCCGCGCTGGCCATGCGGGATCACCGCGCCGCGTTGCGCGACAGGGCCGGACTGCTCGCGCCCATCGCCGGGATGTTCGACCAGGCGGAGCAACGGATCGGGCCGGACGGCTACCCGTCGGTGACCGGGCGCCTTCATGATCGCCGCCAGATCACCGTCGAACTGCTGGCCGACACCCTGGTGACGCGCCGATTGCCGCAACTCTGGCTGACCGTCACCCTGCGAGAGCCGGTCGAACGGGCTCGCCCGTCGATCGGAGCACTGGCCCGCCCCACCGGCGCGGAGTTTTACGCGGTGACCCCGGATCTTCCGGAACGGCTGGAGCACACGCCCGGGTTCGACGGTTCGGTGATGGTCCGCGGTTCGGCCGACCTCACGCCCGAACAACGCGAACGGGCTAGCGGCGCCCTGCACTGCATTCTTGCCGACAAGCGAGTGAAGGAAGCCGTAGTCACGCCGCGCGGCGCCCGCATCGTGCGGCAAGCCTGTGAGGGCGACCGGGGGGCTCATCTGATCCTGAGGCAGGTCAGGTTCGACCTGGAGGCGATCGGGCCTGAACTTGTGCTGCAGGCCGTCGCCGATGCCGATCGGCTTTGCGATGCCCTGGTGCAGCCGGCGAGCGAAGCGAAGAAGCGCCTGGCGTGAACTCTTCGCGACCTGTCCACCCGCTGGTCGTGCTGGCGCTGGCGCTGCTGCTGCCGGGCGTGGGGCATATCGCTATCGGCGAAGCCCAGCGGGGCCTCGTCTTTGCGTTCTTCACGCTCCTCTTGGGCGTCTTGACGCTACAGTTCTCCACGCCGGAACAGTCGTTCATCGGCAGGCACGCCGGCGGCTTCTTCGTCTGGGCGCTATCGATTCCTGATGCTTATCGGCGGGCACGCCTGGCCTACGTAATTGCCCAGCACCGCGCGACCGAGCGTCTTTCCCCTTAGGAAAAATTCTTTCTTCCCGGTTGAGAAATTCTCGGGCGCTTGTTATGTGCCATTTCAGTTTGGCCGCCGCTCCGCTGCGGCTGTTCCAGCGCCCTAGGGAGGGTGGTCATGTGTGGGATTGTCGGTCTTTTCTTGAAGGATAAATCGCTGGAGCCGCAGCTTGGCGCAATGCTCGCCGACATGCTGGCTCGCATGGGCGACCGTGGGCCCGACAGCGCCGGCTTCGCCGTTTATGGTGAGGCACATAGCGGCCTTGCCAAGGTCACCGTCCAGTCGCCATTCCCGGCGGAGGACTTCGCCGGTCTTGCCGATCGGCTGTCCTCTGCGATCGGGTCTGCAAGCGTGGAGATCGCGGTGAAGGACACCCATGCCGTGCTCAGCCTCCCGGCGGAAAAGCTGGACGAGGCCCGCAAGGCCCTGCTCGCCATTAATCCGCGGCTGCGGCTGATGGGCGCCGGAGAGGCGATCGAGATCTACAAGGAGGTGGGCTATCCCACCGAGGTCTCCAACCGCTTTGACCTCGACAAGATGGCCGGCACACACGGCATCGGCCATACCCGCATGGCGACGGAATCGGCCGTGACCACGATGGGCGCGCACCCGTTCTCCACCGGCCCGGACCAGTGCCTGGTCCACAACGGTTCGCTGTCCAACCACAATAACATTCGCCGCGACCTGATCCGCGACGGGATGCGCTTCGAGACGCAGAACGATACCGAGGTAGCCGCCGCATATCTGACCTGGCGCATGAACCAGGGCCTGAACCTCGGCCAGGCGCTGGAAAAAAGCCTCTCCGACCTGGACGGCTTCTACACCTTCGTGGTCGGGACCAAGGACGGCTTTGGCGTCCTGCGCGATCCGATCGCCTGCAAGCCGGCGGTGCTCGCCGAAACCGATCAATACGTCGCTTTCGGCTCCGAATACCGGGCGCTGGCTAACCTGCCGGGCATCGACAAGGCTCGGGTCTGGGAACCGGAGCCGGCCACCGTTTACTTCTGGGAACATTGACAATGCCGGTCGTCGATCTCGCCGAAACCACCCTGCGAGAGTTCAATCAGAGCCTTCACAACCTCCCGGCCGGCACCAATGAGACGGACTGGACGGTGCTCAATCCAAAGGGCCACCATGCTCTGGCGGTTGGGCTTGATGCGCCGATCCGCGTCGAGGTGAAGGGCAGCGTGGGCTATTATTGCGGCGGCATGAACAAGCAGGCCACCATCATCGTCGACGGCAGCGCCGGACCCGGCGTGGCCGAAAACATGATGTCCGGCACTGTCGTGGTGAAGGGCGACGCCAGCCAATATGCCGGGGCGACCGGGCGCGGCGGCCTGCTTGTCATCGAGGGCAACGCCTCTTCGCGTTGCGGCATTTCGATGAAGGGCATCGATATCGTGGTGCGCGGCCACATCGGTCACATGTCGGCCTTCATGGCGCAGTCCGGCAACCTCATCGTGATGGGCGATGCCGGCGATGCGCTAGGTGATTCCATCTATGAGGCGCGGCTTTTCGTACGCGGCAATGTGAAGAGCCTGGGTGCCGACTGCGTCGAGAAGGAGATGCGGCCGGAGCACCTGGAGCTTTTGGGCGACCTGCTCGAGCGCGCCGGCATCGACGGCGTGCAGCCGAGCGAGTTCAAGCGCTACGGCTCGTCCCGCAAACTCTACAATTTCAACATCGACAACGCCGACGCCTATTAACGGGAGGGGCTTCATCCGGATCGAACTGCGTAAAGATCCGCGACGGCCTGGAAGCCCGCATCAAGCCGCGCGCATGCCGGCTACGAGGGATTTGGAATGACCTACCAGAATCCGCCGACCACGCCGCGCAAGTCGGCCACCTTCGACGATTACACGATGTCGGAAATCCGCCGGGCGGCGGTGACGGGCATCTATGACATCCGTGGCGGGGGCGCCAAACGCAAGCTGCCGCATTTCGACGACCTGCTCTTCCTCGGCGCCTCCGTGTCGCGCTATCCGCTGGAAGGCTACCGCGAGCGCTGCGGCACCGATGTCGTCCTGGGTGCCCGCTTTGCCAAGAAGCCGATCGAGCTGAAGATCCCGATCACCATCGCAGGCATGAGCTTCGGGTCGCTTTCGGCGCAGGCCAAGGAGGCGCTCGGCAACGGCGCGACGCTGGCCGGGACCTCCACGACCACCGGCGACGGCGGGATGACGCCCGAGGAGCGCGGCCATTCCAAGATCCTGGTCTATCAATACCTGCCGTCGCGCTATGGCATGAACCCGGACGATCTGCGCAAGGCGGATGCCATCGAGGTCGTCGTGGGGCAAGGCGCCAAGCCGGGCGGCGGCGGCATGCTTTTGGGCCAGAAGATTTCCGACCGCGTGGCCGAGATGCGCACCTTGCCGAAGGGCATCGACCAGCGCTCCGCCTCCCGCCATCCGGACTGGACGGGCCCGGACGACCTTGAGATCAAGATCCACGAACTGCGCGAGATCACCGATTGGCAGAAGCCGATCTACGTCAAGGTCGGTGGCGCCCGGCCGTATTATGACGTGGCGCTTGCCGTGAAAGCCGGTGCCGATGTGGTGGTCGTGGACGGGATGCAGGGCGGCACTGCGGCGACGCAGGAGGTCTTTATCGAGCATGTCGGCCAGCCGACGCTTGCCTGCATCCGTCCTGCGGTCCAGGCCCTGCAGGATCTCGGAATGCATCGAACGGTGCAACTGATCGTGTCGGGCGGCATCCGCAATGGGGCGGACGTTGCCAAGGCTTTGGCGCTCGGCGCCGACGCCGTGTCGATCGGAACGGCCGCCCTGGTGGCGCTTGGCGACAACGACCCGGCGCTGGAGGAGGAATACCGCCAGCTGCACACGACTGCCGGTGCATACGACGATTGGCACGAGGGCAGGGACCCGGCCGGTATCACGACGCAGGACCCGCAGCTTGCTAGCCGGCTCGATCCGGTCCGCGCCGGCCGGCGGCTTGCCAATTACCTCAAGGTGATGACGCTGGAAGCCCAGACCATCGCCCGCGCCTGCGGCAAGAACCACGTCCACAACCTGGAGCCGGAGGATCTCTGCGCACTGACCATCGAGGCGGCCGCAATGGCACGCGTACCCCTCGCAGGGACCGCCTGGATCCCCGGGCAAGCGCCACTGTAGAACCCAAGCCGCCGCGCACTCCGCCGGCGGCTTTTTTGAACAAAAAAGAACCTCGGGAAACGTCAATGGCTCAGGACCTTGCCGATATCGCGAAAGAACGCGGCATCCGCTACTTCATGATTTCCTTCACCGACCTGTTCGGCAGCCAACGTGCGAAGCTGGTCCCTGCGACTGCCATCGCCGACATGCAGAAGGACGGAGCGGGGTTCGCCGGGTTTGCGACCTGGCTGAACATGACACCGGCGCATCCGGACCTTTTCGCGATGCCCGATCCTGAAGCCGTGTACCAGTTGCCGTGGAAGAAGGAGGTGGCCTGGGTGGCCGCCGATTGCGTGATGGACGGCAAGCCGGTCGACCAGGCGCCGCGTGTCGTCCTGAAGAACGTGGTCAGGGCGGCCGCAGCCCAGGGTCTGCGCATGAAATCCGGGATCGAGCCGGAATTTTTCATCATCACCCCGGACGGACAGGCGATCTCCGACACCTACGATACCGCATCGAAGCCCTGCTACGACCAGCAGGCGCTGATGCGTCGTTTCGACGTTATCGCCGAAGTGCTGGACTACATGAATGAGATGGGCTGGGAGCCGTACCAGACCGACCATGAGGATGCGAACGGCCAGTTCGAGATGAACTGGATCTATGATGACGCGCTTATCACCGCTGACCGCCATTCGTTCTTCAAGTTCATGGTGAAGTCGGTCGCCGAGAAGCATGGGCTCAAGGTGACGTTCATGCCTAAGCCCTTCCCCAGCCTCACGGGGTCAGGCTGCCATGTGCATCTATCGCTTTGGGATCTGGAAACCGGCAAGAAGAACAGCTTCGCCGATAAGGACGACGAGATGGGCCTCTCGAAGCAGGGCTATCATTTCCTCGGCGGCATCATGAACCACGGTACCGGGATGACGGCGATCACCAATCCCACCGTGAACAGCTACAAGCGGATCAACGCTCCTCGCACGATCTCCGGGGCGACCTGGTCGCCGAACTCGATCACCTGGACCGGCAACAACCGCACCCACATGATCCGCGTGCCGGGGCCGGGCCGCTTTGAGGTCCGCCTGCCGGACGGCGCCGCCAATCCCTACTTGCTGCAAGCTGTGATCTTAGCCGCTGGCGCAAGCGGCGTAGCCGCCAATGCCGATCCCGGCCGGCGCTACGACATCGACATGTATGCGGAAGGCCACAAGGTGAAGGGCGCCCCGAAGCTGCCGCTGAATCTGCTCGATGCCCTCCGCGCTTTCGAGAAGGACCGCGGTCTCTGTTCGGCTCTGGGCGAATCCTTCTCGACCTCGTACCTGAAGCTCAAGCAAAAGGAGTGGGACTCCTATGCCTCCCACTTCACGCAATGGGAGCGCGACCACACGCTCGACGTCTGAGGCACGGCAAAACGAAACGACCCCGGTCACGCCGGGGCCGTTCTTGGTGCCGGTGATACGCAACGCCCGGCAACATCAGCTAGGGCAATCAGCCGAGCGCGGACAACGACATAGGTTAACGGAAGGTCACCGAATCGCGATCGTGCCGCAATCACCTTCCGCCACAAGCCGAAGGTGAGGGGATTCCGTGATGGCCTGCCAATCTTCGCGGCTCGCGAGAAGGACGGGACAAAGGCTACCATACAATTCCGCTGCGACCATCGCGCCCACTGTCACGATGGCGTCGCGCGCAAGCAGCACGATACCGAGCGGGCCGGTGCCAAGGCGGATCGCCTCCGCCAGGACCGAGCTGCCGGAGCTTGAGCCTCGCCCGGCTTCCATCACGAGCACCCGGCCGGACAGCACTTCTCCGTTTTGCTGGTGCCAGCGGTCGATGATCGTCCCCGATGTGGCGTCCAGGCCGCCCCAGAAGCTGAGCGGCTCCCGCAGGACGAAGCTCGGTCCCTCGGCTTTGCCGGAGACGAGCGGCACGGCCCGGTACGTCAGGCTCACAGTCGCACCACGTGGCCAGCTCGCGCCGATGCCAGGCAGTCGGCCAGGGAGCCGAATGCGACTTCGACGCCGACGTTGCCCGGAGCGTAGTAAGCCCATTTTCCCGAATTGGTCATCACCGCCCCCGACAGGTCGCGCATTATGGCCGTAACGTAGGTGCAGGTATCGATCACAAGCGTTATCCCAGCCGCCTCGATCCGCTCCGACCAGCCGCGCTCATGCAGTTGCGCCAGAACCTCGCGGCCGGTGCTGATGTAAATATCGATGGCAGGAAGGTCGCCTCCGAGCAGCGGCATGAGGCGGTCAAACTCGTCCAGCGAAAAGTGCGGCGTGCCGAGGCTCACGGCCGTCAGCGGCGTTCCGTCGGGGACGGTCGACAGCCGGCGCACCGTGTCGCGCAGGTCTTCGGCGCTGAGCCGGATCGTCTCGTCGGGCGTGTGTCCCTGGAACGCTTGGTCTAGCCTTGCCGCCTCCGGCGTGATCCCGACCGCATGGAACATGGCCACCGCGCCCGATGACGCCGCGACCGCGCCCAGTGCCTTCAGATCGTCCTCGCCCGTGGCGACCGGCAAGCCTGTGATCGCCGGGATCCGCTCGCCGCAGCGGCGGCCGATCACGTGGCCGACTGCAACGCAGGCCGGGCCAGCGTCGTCCCACTCGGGCGGAAGCGCGGTGACCTCCACCAGCACGGAGGCACGGCGGTTCTCGGTCATGTGCAGCCCGTAATAGGGCAGGCGGCCGGTCAGCGCACAGCAAAGGTCGATGAAGTCGCCGTAGCGGTTCGTCCGCGCACCGATGACCGAGTTGGCGAAGACGATCGCGTTCGACTCCGCCCAGGCAATCTGCTGCCCCAGGCGCGGCCGGTGCATGGTCTGATAAGGCGCGCAGGTGAAGCTGGAAACGCAGCCGAGTTCCTGGTGCGCCCGCATCAGCCTTGCGCCGCCGGTCCCGACTTTCGCATCGCCGCGGAACAGTTCGGGGTGGATGAGATCCACCGAACCGACATTTAGGGTCGTGGGGACGCGCACGCGCCCGCCCAACCGCAGGACGTGCTCGACGAAATCGAGGCTGACCTGCCCGTGGTAAAGGCAGCCATCCACATGGACGGCTTCGGCATCGATGAAGCGCTCAGCGCCCACCGCCTCCGCGAAGCGGGCGAGGAGCCGCATGGCGAAGCGGGCCGCCTCGCCATGGACTCCGGCGAGGAGTTCGCGATCCAGATTGGAAAGGCTGAGCGGCATCTGCCGGGCGGAGGTTCAGGACCTGAGGCGGACGCCGTCCGGGTCGAAGGGCGGACGCTCGAGCAGGATGGCATCGTGCGGCCGGCCGAGGACCGCCACCGAAAGTTGATCGCCGGGCTTGGCAGAGCCCGCCTTGATGTAGCCGAGCGCCAGCGATTTCTCGACCGAGTAGCCGTAGGCTCCCGACGTCACTTGCCCGACCGGCGTTCCGTCCGCCAGGAAGATCGGCTCGCCGCCGGTCGCGTCGGCACCGTTCGCCTGGATGGAGAGCATCACGAGCGTGCCCCGGGGCGGCTTGTCGGCGATCGCGGCATAGGCCTCGCGATTCAGAAACTGACCCTTGTCGGCCTTGACCAGCCGGTCCAGTCGGACCTCCTGCGGCCAGTATTCGGGCGAATATTCCCGCCCCCAGCTGCCGTAGCCCTTCTCGATCCTAAGCGACATCAGCGCGCGGGATCCGACCGGGCCGCCGCCGAGCTGTTTGGCACCCTCCAACAGCAATCGGTAGAGCTCGACCTGGTCGTCCTGCTCGCAATAAAGCTCCCAGCCGAGATCGCCGGTGAAGGAAACCCGTAGCGCCACCACCTCGATGCCGACCGTCATGCGGCGGGAGTGCATGAAGGGGAACGCTTCGTTCGACATGTCCTCGTTGGTCAGGTGCTGCAGCAATTCGCGCGATCTCGGACCGGCCACGTTGAATCCGCAATTCGCGTCGGTGACGGAGCGGAAGGTCGTGTCGGCCGGCAGCGGGACCGCGTTGAAGAAGCGCTTGTGGAAGCGTTCGGCCATCCCGGAGCCGAACACCATGAAGGTTTCCTCGTCGAGCCGCGTCACCGTGAAATCGCCGGCGATGCCGCCTCGCTTGCCGATCAGCGGAGTGAGGCAGGAACGGCCCACTTGCGTCGGCATGCGATTGGCGAAAAGGGCATTCAGCCACGCTTGAGCGCCAGGGCCTCGGACCTCGTATTTGGCGAAGTTGGAGATGTCGATGATCCCGACGCTTCCGCGCAGCATGCGCGCTTCACGCCCGACCGGCCCCCACCAGTTCTGGCGCGTGAAGCCCGCCGTCTCCTCCCGCGGCTCGCCGTCCGCTGCGAACCACAACGGATGCTCCCAGCCGTAGTTGAGGCCGAAGATGGCGCCCATCTCGCGTTGGATCGGGTAGGCCGGTCGGGTGCGGACCGGCCGGCCGGCAGCGCGTTCCTCGTTGGGAAAATGAATCTTGAAGCGGTGGCTGTATTGGTCCGCCACCCGCGCCTTGGTGAACGCCTTGCCGGCCCATGATCCGAACCGCGCCAGATCCCAGACGAACATGTCGAGCGTCGGTTCGCCCTCGACTATCCATTCCGCGGCGAGCTTGCCCATGCCGCCGGACTGCGAGAACCCCGGGATGATGCCGTTGCAGCAGAAGTAGTTTCTGAGTTCCGGCACGGGTCCGAACAGCACAGCGCTGTCGGGCGACCAGATCATTGGGCCGTTGATCACCCGCTTCACCCCGGCCGTGCCGGCGACCGGAACGCGGGCCATGGCGCGCATCGTGTTTTCCTCGATGCGCTCCAGGTCGTCCGGGAAGAGTTCGTGGCCGAAGTCCTGCGGCGTGCTGTCCTCCGCCCAGAATCGCATGTTGCGCTCATAGGCGCCGATCAGCAGTCCAAGGCCTTCCTGCCGCAGGTAATATTCACCGTCGCGATCAGCTATCGAGGGGAGGCGACGGCCCATTGCGGCGATCTCGGGGATCGTCTCGGTAACGAAATACTGGTGCTCGGTCGGGATCAGCGGCAATTCGAATCCCGCCATGGCCGCCACCTCGCGGCCCCACAGCCCGGCCGCGTTCACCACCCACTCTGTACGGATGTCCCCCTTCGGCGTACGCACGATCCAGCTGCCGTCCGGCTGGGCCTCGGTAGCGGTGACCGGCGTGAACCGGTGCACCTCGGCGCCGCGCTGCCGGGCTCCCGCCGCGTAGGCGGCTGTGACCCCGGACGGGTCCACGTTGCCGCCTTCCGGCTCGTACATGATGCAGCGGATACCGTCGAAGTCGACCAGCGGGTGGAGCCGCTCGGCCTCCTGCCGCGAAACCTCGTAGAAATCCATGCCGAAGCGGCGCGCCTTGGCCTCCTGCAGCCGCAGCTGGTGCTCGCGCGCTTCGGTCTGCGCCAGATACAAGGAGCCCGGCTGGAAAATGCCGCAACCCTGACCAGTTTCCTGCTCCAGCTCCTTATAGAGAGCCATCGTGTAGTGCTGCACGCGGCTGATGTTGCTGGAATCATGGAGGCCGTGAATGCCGGCCGCGGCGTGCCAGGTGGAACCGGACGTCAGCTCATTTCGCTCAAGCAGCACCACATCGGTCCAGCCGTGACGGGCCAGGTGGTAGAGGATCGAACATCCGATCAGCCCGCCGCCGATAACCACCGCCTGAGCATGAGTTCGCATTCATGTTCCCTTCGCTGCGGAGGGTCCGACCAGAGCGGTGCGGCATGATGAGCGCTTCACGCAGAAACTGCGGAGGAACCTTGCCGGAGTCGCTCCCTTGCCTGACTTCCGGCAGGACGTAAATCGGATTGCTGCGCTGCCGCCGCGCGGTTTGATCCGACTACGGGCCTCCAGCGATAGGTCTGGGGGCCGCCTAGCGGCCCCTTCAACGGGCGCTACCCGTGTGCGTGGGACGACAGAGCCAAGCGGCCCCGTCTTGTTCGCCGCTCAGGCGGCGAGCTTCAGCGGCACCTCGGTCAATTGGACATCGTCGGACAGTTGCCGGGCCGGCCGGATGTTCTTCTTCTGCAATTCGCCGTGATAGGCCCGCACCGCTTCCTCCGTCTTGATGGTGCCGGCGACCACTTCGCGCATGAAGCGGACGATGTCGATGGGCGATTCCGCCAGATGGATCTTGCGGCCGAAAAGTGCGACGCGAGCGCCGTAGCGTTCGGCCTGGCTCAAGAGTTCGAAGGTGTCGCGCGCAGTCCCGGCGGCCCCGCCGAGAATGCCCACGATGAGGTGGCCGGGGTCGTAGGAGGCGAGTTCCTCCATGGCGCGCGGACCGTTGTACTGAAGCTTCAGGAACTTCGGGTAGTCGGCTTCCATCACGCCGGCCAGCGTGCGAACGATGTTGTCGTTTATGAATGCGCCCATGTCCGCATTGCCGGCGAGCCGGATGTCGAAGGCGGGATTAAAGATCTCAAGGAAATGGCGCATCTTGTGCGCGGCGGCTTCGGCGCGGAATGCGGAATAGGCTTCGGCGTTCTCCGCGTCGATGTCACGCTGGTTGGAGAAGGTGACCGAATAGAGCCCCAAATCGGTGACCTCGCGCGCTTGGTCGATGCGGGCGGTGCGGTGATGACGGGACGGCTCTTCCCTGTAGCGGCCGCCACGGGCTGACCAGATGTCGGTCGTGTCGTTCAGCCGGATCGCCGGGGTGACGTCGCTGCCCTTGAACAGCCCCTCGTTGGACAGCCGCTCGGCAGTGGAAGCGGACATCAGCATGATATCCACCAGGCCGGATTGCGTCATATCGCGGATGTTCTGAAGGTGCGTGGCGCGCGGGGTGAAGCGGCTCGGGTCGTTGAGGTCCGGGACCGGCGAAGCGCGGCCGAAACCGATGTCCCCATCCTTCGCGTCGGCGATGATGAAATCATCCGGCGTGTAACGGCCGGCTTTGATGTTGGCCAACTTACGATCGAGGCTGCGCATGAACGGCTCCTTTGGACATTGTTTTGGATGTTGGGCCCGGGACAGGGCTTCGGCTAATTGAAGGTTTCGCGCCAGCCCCATCTCTGGGCCAGCTTCAGGCAGTCCGCCCACGGCTCGACGGAGGCGGTGGTGGAAATCTCGCGCAGCGACGCGGCCGCAACAGCGTGCGCCAGCTGCAGGCAATCTTCGGCGCTCCAGCCTTGGTGAATGCCATAGATGAAGCCCGCCGCGAAAGCATCGCCGGCGCCGTTGGCCCCGGCGATCTCCGAAGCGGGCACCTGGACAGAAGGACGGGCGACCACCGCTCCATCGCGCGAGACGACGACTCCTCCGCGTGGAAAATGCACGGCGACGATCTGCATGGCGCCGATGTCGAGGGCGGCCCGCGCCGCAGCCATGCAGGCGTCCGGATCGGGCTTGCCTTCGCGGGATGTCGCGATCCCGGCGATCCCGGCGATCTCGTGGTCGTTGACGACGAGGTAATCGAGATGCGGCAGGCAGGGGCGCACCAGCGCCGCCAGCCGCTCCGGCGCGATGCTGGCCAGCTCCATGTTTGTTTCCAGGCCGGCGGCACGTGCCTTTTTCAGCGTGGTCACCCAGCCATTCGCATCGTCCTGCCAGGGGGCGTCCATGATGTTGTGGATGCCCGGCAGGCCCAGGTGAAAGATCCGGTGGTTGTGAGCTGAGAAGTCGAAATGGTCCGGCGTGAGCAGATGACTGGTGCCGAAATAGCTGATGTGCGTGCGCTGCCCGGACGGCAGGGAACTGAAGGCGAAAGTGTAGTCGGTCGCCGCTTCGGTCGTGACCCTCATCTGCTCGCGGTCGATCCCGTGGGCGTCAGCCTCGCCGATCAGGAAGCGACCGTCCGCGTCGTCGCCTACGATGGTGATCGTCGCGACCGGCATCGAGGGATCGAGCTTACGGATGTCGATCGCCATGTTGCAGCCCGACCCGCCGCCGCCCATCTCGGCGCGAAGGATATCGGCACGGCCGTTCTCGGCCGGCCAGTTGTCGAGGAGGAGGTTGCGGTCGACGCACCATGTGCCGCCGGTGAGAATACCTCTGCACATGGCGCGAGCAGTCCTTTGATTTGATCACCAGCGGTGGATCGCAGTCTAACGGAGGGCCCGCCGGGATTGGCAGAGGCCGTGGCCGCCCGGGGGAGGGAGGGCAGCGATGCCCTCCCGGTTATCGCGAGCTGAGCGCGGACTCTAGGTCCTCAGCCCCAGCACTTCTTCAGGCCTTGCTCGGACGTTTCCGAGGCCAGGCCTTCAACCGGCTTGTCGGTAATCAGCGTCACGCCGGTGTCGAAGAAGTTCAGCCCCGGCGTTGGCTCCGGCTTCTTCCCCGTCTTTGCGAACTCCGCCACGGCTTCCACGCCGAGCGAGGCCATGAGCAGCGGGAACTGCATCGACGTGGCGCCGATCACGCCTTCCTGCACGTTCTTCACGCCCGGGCAGCCGCCGTCGACGGAGGTCATCAGAACGCTGCCGTCGTCCTTGCCAGCGGCCTTCAAAGCTTCCCAGGCGCCGGCCGCGGTCGGCTCGTTGATGGTGTAGACGACGCTGAGGTCCGGTGCCTTCTGCAGCAGGTTTTCCATGCCGGTGCGGCCGCCGTCCTCGGCGCCGGCGCCCCAGTGGTGGCCGACGATGCGCGGATCATCCTCGTCCAGGTAGCGATTGGGGTCTTTGATATCGATGCCGAACCCCTTCATGAAGCCCTGGTCGCGCGCGGCGTCCACCGTCGGCTGGCTTTCGATCGCGTCGAGGAAGGCAACCTTCGCGGTCTTTGCCTTCTCCTCGCCGAGCGTCAGCCGAGCCCATTGGCCGATCAGTTCGCCCGCTTTGAAGTTATCGGTCGCGAAAGTGGCGTCGGCGGCATCGATCGGATCGAGCGGCGTGTCTAGCGCGATCACCAGGATCCCAGCCTCTCGCGCCCGCTCGATCGTCGGCACGATCGCCTTCGTATCGCTCGGCGTGATCAGGATGCCTTTGGCGCCGGCCGAGATCAGCGTCTCGACCGCGGTGACCTGCGTATCGTTGTCGCCGTCGAACTTGCCGGCGAAGCTCTGGAGGGTAACACCCAGCTCCTTCGCCTTGGCTTCAGCGCCTTCCTTCATCTTTACGAAGAAGGGGTTGTTGTCGGTCTTCGTGACAAGCCCGACCAGAACCTCCTGCGCGCTGGCCGCGGTTATCCCGAGCCCAACCAGAATGGCCGCGCTTGCCGCGGCCAACTTCAAGCCTCGAACCTTCATCTCCGTCCTCCCGTCGAAGCGTGACGGCTTATTGGGCAAGTCTCGGCAGCGTTGCCGCGCCAGCCTGCCGCCGTCCGCTTCCGGAGAACACGACAAGTAAAGACACGAGTCAACACTAAATTAGGCGCGTGAATTTAATGTTGACAGACGTCGCGGAAGGGCGATGGTGACCTCCTACCTGGGGCCTGCGTATTGGCGAGGTGTCCCGCGGAACTCCGATGCATCACGACGAGCCAGGCCAACCTGATCAGACCGTTCAGCTTCGTCGCGGCACGAACCAGGCCGGCGTGCGCATATACAACGAGCGGCTGGTGCTTTCCCTTGTGCGACAGCACGGCCCGCTCGCGAAGGCCGACATTGCGCGGCAGACAGGGCTTTCCCCCCCAACCGTGCAGACGATCGCAAGGAGCCTCGAGGCGGATGGGCTGCTGCTGCGGCAGGAGGCGCTTCGCGGGAGAATCGGCCAACCCTCCGTTCCGCTATCGCTCAATCCCGATGGCGCCTTCTCGTTCGGGTTGAAGATCGGCCGGCGCAGCGCCGACCTGGTATTGATGGACTTCGTCGGCGGCGTGCGGGCCGCCAGGAATTGGACCTACGCATATCCTGATCCGCAGGGTTTGGTGAAACGTGCCGAAGAGGGCTGCCGTGAATTGCGGTCCGAGTTGCCGGTGACGCTGCGGTCACGCATCGTCGGATTGGGCGTGGCGACCCCATCCGAATTGTGGAACTGGGAAGTCGAGGTCGGCGCGCGGCCAGGCTCGATGCAGGACTGGCGCACCTTCGATCTGCAAAGCGCAATTGAACGTTTCTGCGCGCTGCCCGTCTATCTTTGCAATGACGCTACGGCGGCCTGCGCTGCCGAGCTGCTGTTTGGAAATGCTGCCCGGCACTCGGAAGTGCTCTACATCTTCGTCGCCTGGTTCATCGGGGGCGGTGTCGTGCTGGACGGCAACCTGTTCCCAGGCCGTAGCGGCTACGCCGGCTCGCTGGGCCAGTTCCCTGTGCCTGGCCCAGATCCGGACGGCCGGCCCGCCATCGTCCAGCTCCTGCACCGCGCCTCGCTCTACGTGCTGGCGCGGCGCATAGAGGAAGGGGGCGGCGACCCCACGCCGATCTGGCAATCGCCGGATGATTGGAGTTCCCTGGAGCCCTTTCTGGAACGGTGGCTAGAACAGGCAGCGGAGGGGATCGCCGCTGCGGTCATTGGCGCCGTTGCTGTCAGCGAATTCCAGGCGGCAGTGCTCGACGGAGCTTTTCCCGCCCGCGTCCGCGAGCGCCTTGTACAGCTCGTCCAGCAGAGCATCGATCGCTACGATCGAAAGGGAATCCCGCCGTTCTCCCTCCTGGAAGGCTCGATCGGCAGCCGCGCCCGAGCCGTCGGCGGCGCCAGCCTGCCGATCCTGGCGATGTTTATGCGTGACCGCGAACTCTTGTTCCACGACCGCAGCGATGCCCGGACCGAGGGCAGGGCGGCGGCTGCGCTGTCGCGTCCGTCAGCGTTTTGATTCTCAGCCAATTCTCAGGAGTCCAGCAATGAACCTCACCTCCCTGCTTGCCGCCCGGCGCGAGACCGGCAAGCCGGTGCGGGTCGCCCTGATCGGCGCCGGAAAGTTTGGCTCCATGTTCCTGGCTCAGGTGCCCACCATTCCGGGACTGGAAGTGGCGATGATCGCCGATCTCGATCCGGACCGGGCCAAGCAGGCCTGCCGGTCAGTGGGCTGGGACGAGGGACTGATCGGGCAGACCCGCTTCGTCGCCGACGGGATCGAGGCCTGCGGCGACGAATCGGTGGATGCCGTCATTGAGGCGACGGGCAACCCCGCCGCCGGCATCGCGCATGCGCTGGCTGCGATCGAGGCGCGCAAGCCGGTGATCATGGTCAATGTTGAGGCGGACGTGCTCGCCGGCCCGCTGCTGGCCAGCAAGGCGCGCGAGCAAGGAGTCGTATACTCCATGGCGTACGGCGACCAGCCGGCGCTGATCGCCGAGATGGTGGACTGGGCGAGGGCGGCCGGCTTCCAGGTGGTCGCGGCCGGAAAGGGAACCAAGTTCCTCCCCGAATACCATCAGGTCACGCCGGCCGAGGTCTGGTCGCATTACGGCCTGAGCCCGGACGAGGCCGGGCGGGCCGGGATGAACCCGCAGATGTTCAATTCCTTCCTGGACGGCACCAAATCGGCGCTCGAAATGGCCGCGGTCGCCAATGCGTGCGGGCTTGACGTGCCCGAGGACGGCCTTGGATTTCCGCCCTGCGGGGTGGATCACCTCCCGCAGGTGCTGAGGCCGCGCGAGGCCGGCGGCCAGCTGGCGCGCGAGGGGATGGTGGAAGTCGTGTCGTCGCTGGAACGCGACGGCCGCCCTGTTTTCCGCGACCTGCGCTGGGGCGTATACGTGGTGTTCAAGGCGCCCACCGCCTACGCCGCGAGCTGCTTCAAGCAATACGGGCTGATCACCGATTCCAGCGGCCAGTACGCGGCCATGTACAAGCCCTTCCACCTTATCGGGCTGGAGCTTTCCATCTCGGTCCTGCATGCGGTGCTGAACGGCCAGCCTACCGGATCCACCCGCGCGTGGCGCGGCGACGTGGCGGCGGTCGCAAAGCGCGACCTAAGGGCAGGCGAAACGCTGGACGGTGAAGGCGGCTATACCGTCTACGGCAAGCTCGTTCCTGCCGCCCGCAGCCTGGCAACGGGTGCTCTGCCGATCGGCCTTGCGCACGGGGTGAAGCTCACGCAGGACGTGGCGAAGGGCGAGATCGTCACCGCCGCGAACGTGCTCTTGAACGAAAACAGCACCCCGGTGCAGATTCGGCGGGGGATGGAGATGCAATTCGCCGAGGCAAGTTCCCGGACCGCGCTCTCTCCATAACGTCCGAATAATGCGAGCTCACGCGGGCGCGCGTTTGGCCCGGCAGCCCGCCGGTGGGAGCGGGGACCTGCCGCGCTCCCACCGTTTGCTTCCGACTAGTTCTTGCCCGACGCCGGCCGGCTCGTGAAGTAGTTGAAGTTCCGGCTGGTCTGGCGCTGCATAGCGGCGATATCGGATTGAACAATGACAGCCCCAACCTCAGTGAAAATCGCTCGCCGGCTCTCATCTGTCTCGGACTCCGCCCATCCGAGCGAAGTGCTAAGCAGAATTGCGCTCGCAGCGCCGATCATTGCAATTGACTTGGTCATGACTCTCTCCTGATTTCATCCCCATCGGGGAACAAGGAGAGTTACGGGTCCAAGCTAGGTTTAGTTGTGCCATGTGATCATCACTCTGTGAAGAAGCGCGTCGACTTATGTCAGCAAGCGCAGAACACATATGTATCTGGGGCGGAGAGGTGGCACGGGGTGGTCTGCCGGCGCCGTACGCAATGGGAGCGCCTATGGACGGTTCTGGCTGGTTGCGCACACGTGACGCACAGACCGCGCTAGGTCACTAATGCGAAGCGCCCGGCGGCCGCTTGCCAACGCTCGCATCGCACCCCTAAGCTCCTGCTTCGTGGGAAGTTTCACACGAGTGGTTCTGATTAGCCTTGATGGCCAATCTTGTGGCGGGATGTCAGAGCAGTTCGCAAACGCAAGGCCTATCCCACGCCGGTGCCCTCTGCGCCCCGGTGGGCGCGTCCAGGCGCGCGACGTTGAGGCAACGGGGAACTAGCCCGATTAGCCGGCTGTGCTCCCCGCCGGAGGCGAGGAAGCCGGTGACTAGTCCAGTTACACTTGCTCGCCCGGTGAGAGCTGACGCCGAGTGCGCCGAAAAGCGCAGAATGTCCTGGGTGGCTATGGCGTGAGAGCACTAGTAATTGCGTCGCCGGACGGCCCGCCGAATTCAGCGGCGGTCCGGGACGTGGCGGAGCCTACGGCGGGACCCGGGCAGGTGGTCGTCGCCGTGTCCCATGCAGGGCTGAACTATGCCGACCTGATGATGCTCGCCGGCATCTACCCTCACCCTAAAGGCTATCCCCTGGTCGCCGGACTCGAGCTTGCCGGGGTCGTGACAGAGCTAGGTCCGGGGGTGTCGGCCTTCAATGTCGGCGACCGGGTGGCTGCTTTCAATGAGGACGGGGGCGCTTTCGCGGAGTTCTGCGCCGTTCCGGCCGGGAGGCTGGTGCGAGTGCCAGACTGGATGAGTTTTGACACGGCCGGGGCCCTCTTTACGCAGGCGCTGACGGCTTGGCACCTCCTGCATACAATGAGCCGGACGAGAGCCGGCGACGTGGTTCTGGTTCACGCGATCGGGGGTGGGGTCGGCCTTTACCTCGCACAGCTTGCGAAGGCGGCAGGTGCCACAGTGATCGGGACAGTCGGGACAGCAGGCAAGGAGGCGCGCGCTCTGGAGTACGGGGCGGATCTGGTCATCAACCGATCTGAGCGCGACTTCGTCGAGGCGGTGATGAGCTTCACCTGCGGGCGTGGCGTGGACAAGGTGATCGACTCGACCGGCGCCTCTATCCTCGACCGCAGCTTCGCCGCGATCCGCAGGCTCGGCCATGTGGTCAGCTATGGTGAGGCCGAGGGTCGGCCCTTCGACACGCTCTGGCAGCGGCTGGTGGAGAAATCTCTTACCTTTGGCCGCATGCACATCGGGCACCTCGACGTCCGCTCACCGGAGTGGGAGGCGGGTGTGCGGGAAGTCGTCGATGCCGTGGAGAAAGGAACACTCCGTGTTCCGATCGAGGGAGTCTTTGCGCTGAAGGATTTCAGGGAGATGTATGCGGCGCTTGCCTCCCGCAAGACTGCGGGAAAGCTGCTGCTGCGGATTTAGCCCGCGCCGCGTCGGTAGCTACGGCGGTCCATAGATATCCGGGCCTGCGGAGGGTCCTGCTTCTTCGCCCCCTTTGTCGTGTTGCCGGACGGCACTGAAGTTCGGCTGGCGCCCCACGCCGACAAGTATGCCGCTCACGTCATCGCCCAGAGGCTGAGCCGTGGGTTGCGAGGAATGGCATATGACGGCGCCGGGCATCGAACTTTCGCACGCCGCGCGCATGGCAGTCGACGCCCAGCGTGCGGTCATCGCCACGGTCGTTCATATCGAGGCGGCTGATGCCGTTTTGACCGACTTGGACCAGTGGCTTGCTCGGGTTGATCTGTCCGAAGATGACATTTTCGCCGCAGTTAATAACCTTGGCTGCCTCGCCGAAAGGCTCCAGCGGCTGTGCGACGCCTACGGCCATGCCGAAGTCCTCCGCCGATCTCAAGAGCGGGGAGCTCCATGAGGAAGTGGACAGACCTCGATCCAGTCGAACGCCGGCAATCAGCCAAGCCGCTTGCGTTCACGCGATTTGATGCCCTCGGTGTTGAAGCCCACAAAACGTGGGTTCTGAAGAACGTCCTCGCATTGGGCGCAACCTCGAGCTGGATAGGCGGCCCGGGAAAAGGCAAAAGCGCGCTCCTCACAGACATGGGAGTGCATGTGGCTGCCGGCGCGATTGGCGGGGATTTCGGGCACAGGGACAGTTCGCCGTCATCTATCTGGCCCTAGAGCGGGGAGATTTGGTGAAGCGGCGAGTGGAGGCGTACAAGAGAAAACTGGGGCTTGAAAGCATCCCCATAGTCGTCATTACGGCGCCTGTAGACATCATGTCGTTCAGCAGCGTTGCGGTTCTCGTTGCCACCATCCATGCAGTTGCTGCGGAGTATGGCGTCCAGGTTGGCCTCTTGGTGCTCGACACGTTCGCCAAGGCCATAGCGCTCGGCGGCGGCGACGAGGCCAAGGACCAGAATCGCGCACTCGGGCATCTACGGCTGGTCGAGGAGCAGACGGACGTTCACATCGCCATGGTCGGACATACCGGGAAGGATGAGGCGAGAGGCGCGCGCGGTTCTAATGCCTATCTCGGCGATGTCGATATGATGACGCAGATCAGCGGCGATGCGTTGAAGACTGCGACGATCACGAAAGCGAACGACCGGCCAGAAGGTGTGCTGACCAGCTTCTCCCTGGAAAGCTTCGAACTAGGTTGCGATGAAGATAACGACGCGATCTCGACCGCCAGCGCATGCGCAGACATTCCGGATATCGCGCACCATGCGACCAAGCCAACAAGGCTGAATCACGGAGAGCAGGTTGCGCTCACAATACTGCGCAATGCCGTCCTCGATGCAGGTAAGCGCCCGCCGGCGAACAATAATATCCCGCCGAACACCATTGCCGTCACAAAGGATCTTTGGCGACGCTACTGCTACCTCGGCGGCATCTCCGCTGAGGATACGACCGAAGACGCTCGGAAGAAGGCATTCGGCCGTGCGGTCAAATCCCTGCAACAGCGTGGTCTTATCGGCGTGCGGGAGCCGCTCGTTTGGGTGGCCACCGATGATGCGGCGTAGGGGACAAGGGGACAGGACGGGACAGAAGGGGGACAACTGTCTCACCAGTATAGGGGGACAGACAGGGATACACCTCTCTAGAGGTGTCCCGATGTCCCTCTGTCGGATGGGGTGGATTCGTCGTCCAGCAAAGTGCTCCGATGCTCTCGTTTCCGCACCGTCTTTTTTTTTCTGCCCGCTCTAAGCCGCTGCTGGGTCCGAACCAGCGGACACGGATGTATTATCAGCGGACACTTGCGGACAAACTGCTGAAATTACTTGCTTTCTCTCCGAGGCGCATGATCTGTGTCCGTATCAGGTCCGCTCTCAGAAAAGTGCTTTTAGATGCCGACGACATGCACGGCGGATGCGAGCCAGAACCCGCGCCGAAGGGCAGCGGCAAGGCTCGGCTGCTGACCCTTGCTGATCTGGACCGGCGCACTCGGGCCTACCAAGCGACAGAGCGACTACTGGGCGAACTGCTGGCGGATATGGGCGGCGCTGAGTTCGTCAGTGCCGGCAGAAGGAAAACAGCCCAGCGTGCGGCCGTCCACGGCGCCATGATCGATGACATGGAAGCCCGTTGGATGCTCGGCGAGCCCGTTGATGTCACGGAATACCTCGCAGCAAGCAACGCGCAGCGGCGCCTGCTCACCACATTGGGTTTGGAGCGTCGCGCCAGGGACGTGACGCCTAGCCTTCGCGACCAGGTCATGAGGGGCTCGGCATGAAGGTCGACGCTCCTCACCCCGTGGACTTCTTCGCCCGGCTCAACTGGCTGGACGCAAGCCGCTGCTGGACACGATGGAGCCCTACAGGCGCGAGCTGCTCAGGACAGCGCTCTACACCTTCCGGGACGACGGCGCGCCGCTCTACAACCTCGTCCTGAGCGGTCGTGCAAAGAAGAACTGGAAGACCACCGACCTAGTGCTCTCCTGCTTCTATCGCCTCCTCATGTGGGAAAGCCCGCAGGGCAACGACTGCTTCATCCTGGCCAACGATGAGGACCAAACCGGCGATGACCTGAAGCTCGCCAAGCGCCTGCTCGACGCCAATCCTGCGACGTTGGGCCGGGAAGCCAATGGCTTGGTGAAGGGCATCCGCCGCCGCGACAATGGCGGATCTGTCTACATCCTGCCCGCACGCGACGCTCTGGGCTCGCACGGCAAGACGGGCATCTTCGTCGGCTTTGATGAGGTCCACGGCTACCGCAATTGGGACATCTTCGAAGCCCTGGCGCCGGACCCAACCCGCACCGACGCCCTGACCTGGATCACCCGCTACGATATCATCTTCAATGCTCCGGGCGTCCCGCTCTACGACATGAAGCGTGTCGGCCGCAGTGGCGAAGATCCCCGCATGTTGTTCTCCTGGTATTGTCCGGCGAAGAATGCACCGACCCGGCCTTTGCTGACCTTCCGCCTGATGAGCGCGCCAATCCCAGCATGGGCTCATGGCCTGAGGGTCGCGGCTATCTGGAACAGCAGAGGCGCCGCCTGCCGAACCACAAGTATCGCCGGCTGTACCTGAACCTGCCAGGCTCGCCTGAGGGCGCCTTCCGGGACGGCGATATGGTGATGCGCGCCATCCCGGCTTCCCTTCGTGCTGTGCCTCCTGAGGAGGGCCGGGAGTATGCCGCCTTCGTCGATATGTCGGGCGGCTCGCTTGATGATGCCACGCTCGGCATTGCTCACCGGGAGATAGATGGGCGCTTCTGCCTGGAGCTTCTCATTTCGCAGGATGGTGGCGTTCCCATCGATCCCAGTGCGGCAGTTCGCAAGTTCGTCCGGGCGCTCCGGCAATATGGGCTGGAGCGTGTCACTGGGGATGCCTACGCCGGCCAGACCTTCCGCTTTGATTTCGAGCAGGACGGCATCGAATACCGGGTTTCTGACAAGACCAAGACGGACCACTACGAGGCTCTGGAACCGCGCCTCAACGCCGGCAAGGTCGAGCTTCTGGACCTGCCCAAGTTGCAGGAGCAGCTGCTGACGCTGGTGGTGCGCAGCGCGCGTGTGGATCACCCGCCGGGTGGCCATGATGACTGGGCTAATACAGCCGCAGGTTGCATCGAGGCGGCCGAGAAGGTCAGCGCGCAGCTTCGGCCGCGGAAGTCCAACAGGCGCCTGCATCGCCCGCAGACCTACAGCCCCTTTAACCCGCTCGGCAGCGATCCCCTCGCGGAGTACAGATGAAAGGCTCTACGGACATGACTGAAGACAACGGCCGCAACTGGAAACGCCCCGTCTCCGTGCGTTACGCGACCATCATCAAGGAGACGGGTGAGGTCTCCGTGATTGCGAATATCACGGACATCAATCCCCAGCCGCCGTTCCTGGACAAGCCCAATTTCGAGATCCGGGAAGTCGGCCCGGACGTGAAGATCGGCGACCGGCTGGTGGATGGTGAGTTCGTGTCGCGCGATCCAAAGCCGGAACCGCGGGAGACGCCAAGGCCCGTTACGAGGGAGGTTCAGGAAGATAGGGCCGCGGAAGTTGTCATAAATCGCGCCCTCAAAACCGCCATGCGGCTTCGGATGTGAGCGACACGGACGCGATGCGGGCAGAACGTGACCTACACGTGCAGGCACTAACTGAGCATTGCAGGGCCTTTGGCGACCATCTCGCAGCGGCGCGCGAAGCCCATGTCGGCATCGACCGGGAAAAGCGCACTCTGGAGCGCTTGAATGCCCTTGTGGCGGCGCAAGGCGAGCGAGCAGTGAACCTGAGTGTGATCCGGCGCGAGGCGATCGGCGTGGTTCCGCCGAAGAGGACTGATCTGAGCCGTGCTGCCGCGACCCTGGATCATCTCCTGCACAAACTCGCGTCGGGCCACCCGATCAGTTTGGCCGGTTCCATGAACCCGCAGATCGGCCCCGGGCCGGGCGGGGCCGTTACTCCTCCCCCGCAGAAACGGAGAATTGGAGATGAGCAGCTTCAAGAAGAAACAGCCGCGGCGTGATCAAGCTGAGGGGGTCGCCGGGGAAGGTGAAGCCATTCCCGCACGCGCGAAGTGAAATGTCCTACACGGAACGAAAGCTCAGGGCGGAGCTCGGGGCCAAGCACTGGCACCACGGCCAGATTGATCACCGGTATAAGCCGCACAACCCGGACTACAAGTTCAAGCCCGACGACATCTACCGGCGTCCTGCCCCTCTGGGCTTCCCGCAAAAATGAGCAAGCACTTCAGACCCGACAGCCGCGGGGTGATGCGGCTAACCAGCAGCTTCGCAGAGGTGAAGTCATCGCCTGCCGCGCGATCCCAGATGACTGCCGACGAGCGGCAGATGCGGGCAGAACGGGCGGAATAGCAATTCCAGCTGCACAAGTCGTTCTTCCCGAACTACCGCAGCTGGAGGGGCTCCAAAGGAAAGGGAAAGCCCTAGGGCTGATCGGATGGGTGAAGTGATCGAGCTTCGGACAAGGCGGAAGGCTGACTCGGTGGTCCAGATCGAGAGCACTGCGCAATGGGTGCGGCGGGACCTTCGGCGAAGCCTCGGTCGCGAGCCGACCGATGACGAGGTCTCGCACATGACGCTCAGCATTGGGGCCATTCAGTATGGCTCGTTCCTAAGAGGGAAAACTTCCTGATGGCGCGCATTCCCCTTCTCACCGGCACGCAGGGATTGGAAATCCCGGGCGCTGTTCAATACCCGTCCGGTTCTCCGGTTGGCGGGGCAATGCAGCAGGCTGGCGGCGCTCTCCAGCAGGCTGGCAATCAATTCCGTCGCCAGAACGAGCAATTGGACGAGGAGCGGAAGCTACAGGACAATTTAGTCGATGCGGCCGAAGCTGACGCCTTTCTTGCTGAGAAAAGCCGGGAGATGGTCCGCCAATTCGAGGCCGATCCCAATTACGAGACCTTTGCGGAGCGTTCAGCGAAGGCCAGCAAGGAACTCGTCCAGCAAGCCTCCGGCATGTTCCGCGACCCGAAGCAGCGTGAGGTCGCCGGTTTCAACGCACAGCGCCACCTGGCGGCCGTCCAGGACCAGATCCTCGGGATTGGCGAGGTCCGCCGTAAATCGACCGCGGCCGTCACACTCGATAACAGCCTGGAGACGTTCAGACAGATTTATGCCGACCCGAGCGCCAGTCGCGGCGAGCGCCTGTCATCTCGCGAGGCGATAGAGGCAGGAATTCAGAGGGGCGTCGAGACCGGGCTTTACACTCCAGACCAGGCAGAAGCCCCCCCGGAAGTCTTCATCCGCGGTGCTGACTATGTGTATGGGCAGCGGCTGATAGAGGCCGACCCGAGCATTCTGGGCGGAATATCCCAGGCATCCTCATCGGTGGTTGAACGGATTATTGGTGTCGAGAGCGTAGGCAATCCGACCGCCAAGAACCCTAACAGTTCCGCCACTGGGCTGGGGCAATTTACGTCCGGCACGTGGATGCAAATCGTGCGCAAGTATAAGCCGCAGATCGCGCAGTGCAGGACTATAGCCGAAGTGCTTGCGCTGCGCAACAACGCGGATGTGTCCCGCCGCATGACGGCCCATCTAGTCCAGGAGAACAGCGAGGCGTTGCGCCGTGCCGGGGCTCCGGTCACAGACGGTTCAGTCTACCTTGCGCACTTCGCCGGATCGGGCGGTGCGGTGGCGCTCCTGAAGGCCGATCCGAACGCGTCCGCTGAGAGCGTTCTCGGCGCGGCCGTGGTGGAAGCCAATCCATTTCTCCGCGGGAAAACTGCCGCTGATGTCATCGCATGGGCGGATAGGAAGATGGGCGGCGCGTCTTCAGCGCCCGCGGTCAGTGATCGTCCCAAATGGTTTCAGGATCTAAACCCTGAGCAGCAGCTTGCGCTTGAGCGCCAGGCGGACACACGGCCTCGGGAGATTGCCGCGGAACGCAACCGGCAGAACACGGAGTATCTGGCCGGGGTTACCGACTACACTGCCTATCTTCGCGCCGGCAATCCGCTGGAGCCGGGCAGCCCGTATTCCGCCGAAAGCCTCTACGCCAACCTCGGCCCTGAGCGTGGGGCGGAGGTGTATCGAGAGGTGCTGGCGGCAGAGTCCTACGGCGCCGACGTAGCTGCGGTCAGGTTCGCCGATCCGAATAAGCTGCGCGCTATCGTGGCAGCCCGGCAGGAGTTCCTCCAGAGCCCAGAAGACTACCAAGCCCATCGGCAGGATGTGGCGGGCCTGTTCAACGTGATCGAAGCGCGGAACAAGGCGCTTCTGGACGATCCTGCCACTTATGTCGTGCAACAGCCGCAAGTGCAGCAAGCCTATCTCCAGATTGCCGAGGCATCCGGCACAGCCGGCGAAGATGATGAACTCGACGCCAAGTTCATCAAATCGATCCAGAGACCCGTCTGGTCGGCGGACCTCTTCCCGAGAAGACCATCGGCCGCAACTCGTTGGTTCGCGAGATGGCCTGCGACGTCAAGGTTACGCCCGAGGTCGCCCTAATAATGGCAAAATGGCTGTCGAGCAGGTAAACGTTCTGAACGCCCGGGGAGGAAAAACATGAATGCAATGCCATCACATATCCGCCCGAGCACAGCAGGGTATTATTCCGTGGCATTCTAAGCGAGTCCTACTCAATCAAAGAACAAATATCAGCCCAATTGGCCAGATTATGTTGATAGATTCTATTCGCGGCTCCCAAAGTGGCAGAGCGAGACATATTTTGTTTCAGCTACCAGCGAACTGGAGCAACATCCAGATTTCAAGGGGATTTCGGATATGGGGCACTCAGTCGTTCCCCTGATACTGGACGAGCTGCGACTGGAGCCCTCTTTGCTCTTGATCGCTCTCCACAACTGGCGAGACGCCCTTTACATCTGCGAATCGGAGAGACCTCAAGGCGATGACAAATGCCTGGATTTTGTGGGGCGAACGGAAGGGACTTTGAGCGAGGGCAATCCGTTTCCAAAGCTGTCGGCCTATACCGCTACAAGTCCGGCAACAGCTGGATACAACTGTATCGCCTGGGCGTTCGGGGACAAGACTCGTTAGTGGTGGCCTACGGGCATTGTGTCGTTTTGGCCAGACAATGTTCCCGCAGACGATAGCATAACAGCTTTCGATCAGCTCTTCGCGACTCACGGCGGTGCTGTCACGACGGACGAGACACCGGAGCCTGGTTATGTGAAGCTTGCGTTGTTCGCGCTAAACCACAAAGCCACACACGCAGCCCGGCAGCTCGCGAATGGCAGTTGGACCAGCAAGCTCGGCCAAGCGCAGGACATTGCTCATGCACTGCGCGACATTGAGGGGCCCCTCTACGGTGCCGTCGTGCGGATATATAGAATTCCGATATGAGCTAGGCTGGCTCAGTTGTGCGGAGGAATGTGCTTTTGTGTGGCGCCGCATGATCCTTTGCCCGTCAGTTTCAGAGTCGATGCTGGCCTGCTGCATCGTCCTAAGGCCCGCCCGACCATCCCTCGCGCGGTGTGGCTATCGGGGTGCCGCGGTCGCTCCCGAAAACTTCGTTCGGCTCTGGCTCTGTTTTGACCAGTGCCTCCGGGGGGAACTCGTGCTCCTCCATGTGGCCGTCGTTGCTCATCCATGCGCAGCGGACAAACTCCATCCCATCAAGGAGGTCTGTCCCCGCGTGGACGACAGTCATCTGGGCGCCGCCCGATTTCAGTCTGACAAGATTGCCGGGATTATACTCGATCACGGGCATTGCCATCCTCTTCCCGCACATTCGGACGGTAACCCGCGGGAGAGGCGCACGGGCCGGGGGAAGGTTTGCGCGCGTTTGGTTAACAAAGTGTCAGGACGCAGCTCCGCCAGAGGAGCGTATGGGCAAGGCTAAGTCTTGCGCTTGGCTGACGCCGGCGTCGTGGCTGATGGCGTCGGCGGGTCTGGCGGAAACGTGACCCTGGCGGTGTCAGACTCGATAGCGACAGCAACGCCGTCCTTGCGCTTGATCACCAAACACTGCCCGCGGACCTGCATGTGGTCGCGAGGAACTCCGGCTTCCGCCATGTGGTCGAGGAGTTCTTGAGGGGTGAGGGAAAGCAAGCGGTTATGCAGAAGCTGGCATCCTTGCAATCCGGGCCGATCGGGATTGTAGAACCATTCTAGAACTCATCGAGCGTTCCGGCGACCAGTGTCGCGAAGGCGTATGCAACTTTCTCGGGATCTATGGGCGGAGCTGGGTGAGCAGTTTGCAGACGCGCCACGTCCAGCAGAGCCAGAGCATCTAAAATGGTCCACAGCCGCCTCGTCATATGGATTAACCTAGGCTAACCATACCGGGTCCGAGATGGGAAGCGGTCCCGGCAGTGTCGGTGGAGTGCCGTGGTCGCCCTGCCGGTAGGCTAACGCTCCCTCCGGCGCTTCATTGAGACACCGGCCCATGCTCGGCAAGTGGGTGCAGCACCAAGTCGGTCGGAAAGAAGAAGCGGCTCCGGCCCTAAGGAAATAAGGTTTGCCAGAGCCGCTATGTGCCCGTGGCGTATCCCAACAACGACAGACACAGCCGGATTGAAGCACCCAGTCATTTAGCTGGCGAGCGATGAGCGGCCCCGGCGGGGCCATATGAAGGAGACGAGAAGCGGGGGCGCCCGCGCCGGCAATAGGGGCACCGGGCGCCCGGATTGAAGCACCGCGGCGGATGCTCGGCAAGGCAGAGACCCTATCGCATTTTAGTGGAGCGATACTTGGCCAAGTCCTCTTCATGGCCAATCAGGCCCACAGCGCGAAGTGGTCGAGGAGTGCTTGCGGAGTAAAGCACTCAGCAGCTGGGGCCCATCAAGGCAGGTGCACAAGCCGGCTGATCGCGAATGCTGACGAAAAAGTCCTCAGGCCAGGTGAAGTTATCATCAATCAAGTCGGGGGCTTGCGCGGCTTCCCAGGCATAGAAGTGCGAGAGGGTCAGCAGTTGTTCGCGGAGGTCAAGTTCACCCTGGCCCTTGCCCATCGCCCCCCCTTGCCTCTGATGAGGTGTGTTCCCCAACAACACAGGTACAACCATATTGAAGCACACCGGTGTATGCTCGGCAAGTCTGGTGGGAGCCCCGGTTGTCGCGTGCTCGTGCTTCGGAGTGAAAACATCGAGCGCTCGGGCCACTGGACGCCTTCTTCTTTGCGGCCGGGCGGGGGCCACTGGCGCCCTATCCAAATAGGTATCTGACCAAACCTATTGTACCGAGCAACCATGTGAGCATGACTAAGGCCAATAGCATTTCCCAGCGCGGGGCAGGCTCGGGTTCACCGTCCGCGAAAGTATCCATCGCCTCACTCACTCGTAACCTCCGAGCAGTAGTGGCGCAGCGGGATCACTGCCCGCAACAGTTGTATGAATTTTTAGTTAATTTGTAAGCGGCTCCTGCCCCTCAAATCAGGTAGGTCCAGGATCACCTCCGGCGCGCGGCTCGGCAGGCACGGGATCTGAAACGGCTCCGGATTGGTCCGAGCCGTCCTCTAATTTACCCGCCGCGATCACCGAAAAAGCATATGCGATTTTGACTGGGTTGATTGCCGGGGGTGGATGTATCTCCTGCTTGCGTGCCAGTTCAAGTAGAGCCAAAGCGTCCTGCTTATCCATACCAAGGACTTGGCGCAAAGTGAGAGGCCGAGTTCGGGAAGGAAGTCCTGCATTTCCGAGGCAATCGGCGTCCGCTGCCAGACCGATCCTTTGTGGTGTAGGTATGCATTGATGTAGCCAATCACATATCAGTGCTGGTCAGCGGACGCAGGTTCTCAGAAAACGTGATTGCTTCACCTCCTAAGCTCGAGCTGGTGAAACAGTGCGCGGATTCCGGGCCTGCGTAAACTTAGCCTGAGGGTTTAAACAGACCAGTCTACTCCAATTAGACTGATCGTTATCAGGCAATCACGTCCGCCGCTTCCCGCCCTCAACCACATCCAGCTTCGGCTTCAGATAGCCGTGGCCAGTGAGCCAGTCCTGGAGGATGCGCCGGATCATCTCTGAGCGGCTTGGATGGTCCGCGTCGGCATCAGCAGCCGCCACGACGGCATCAGTGATCTCAGGCGGGAGCCGAAGGGACATGACTGGGATGGGCTGCTGCCCCATTCGGGGCCGGCCTTTTCGTAATACGGGAGTTGACACCATGCTTCGAACGTAATACGAAAGTACGAGCCGAGCAAGGTGTTACAGCACCCGCCCGGCTCTAACCCCAAACATGGAGGTTCCCATGTCTAGAGCTGTTGCGAAGTCTACCACACGTGCGTCTGCCGTTCGCCAACCGCCCGTCGTTCCGATCAACGATCCAGCCGACCTACCCGATGTCTACGGGATGCGGGTGTCTGGCGAGTGCATGTAGCCCGAGTTCAAACACGGCGAGACGGTCTGGTTTAGAAAGAATGCGCCAATCGCGGCCGGCGACGCCGTCATCTACTATCTGCGTCCGGAGCTGCTGAAGCCGGGGCAGCTTCAGGCCCAGATCAAGCGGCTGGTTACGAATGTGCCGTCCTGGGTGTCGTTTCCACATCAGGAGAACCCGGCTTCGGAACTGTCCGCCGTGCTAGTCCTGGAGATGCTGAACCCCAAGCGGCGGTTGGTGGTTGAGTGCTCGGATATCCTGGCCGTCCACAAGTGCATGGGCATTCTGCCAGCCGAGCGGATCGCATGAGCGCACAGCAAAGCACCGGCGCGGGGCAACCCGCGCTGACCTCACTGCGGGACGCGCTTGCGGCTGCGGTGGAAGCATTGCTTCATGCCTTGGATGTGCTGGACGGGGAGATTGAGGGCAGCGGCATTGGTGACCCGGAGGCGCTCGACAGCGACGGCGAGCCGGACAGCGACCACGAGCCCTCGCTGGGTGCTACCCCACGACATGAACCAGATCCGCGGCTGGACGAGGCATGACAGCGGCGATGACCGGGAGCACGAGCACGATGGAGGGGAACCCTCACTAGGTTCTTTGGAGGACTACCCGGATGCCCGGCTCGTCCAGTCAGACAGTTGGTGCTCTCAGATCCGATGGGGCTTTAGTGTGCTACCAGCGACCGCGAGGGTGACCACGCGGAAATGGGCGAGCCGGAGAACGGCTGGTGATGCTTATTAGGGAGCTGTTAACCACGCCGGCTTAGGTTCACGGCGCGGACCATCGGTCTCTCAGCCTGGGTCCGCGCTCTTCTCTTCGACTCGGCGCTCGGGAAACCGGGCGCCTTTTTCTTTGCCCGCCCCGCGGCGGTGTTTGCGCTACTCCAAAAGCGAGCGACCAACGGCGACCGCGAGCCACCACACCAGGAAGGCGATGATGATCGTTAGTATCGGGCCAAATTCTACCGGTTCGGGTTCGTTGCTGGCGGACATCGGCGTCATCCATCGCTGCGCCGATCAGGAAGGGCACATCGACCCGCAGGCGAACGCAAGTACATGATCAAGCGACAGTTAACATCAGGACAGAGCCCCGCCCGGAGAAATCCGCGGCGGGGATTTTGCGGACCTGCTGCGGACACATTTTCTAGTGGCCGGCGCCGCGGACCCAGGACGTGCCCTAAGTGACTGACTCATGCAGGATATTTGGTGAGCCCTGTGGGGATCGAACCCACGACCTACTGATTAAAAGGTAGGATCTCTGTCGGCGGTTCGGATTTCTTCTGTTCCCTTGTCGTCCCTTAACCCGTTGCAAGGCAGAGGAAATAGGCCGATACTGATCTCCTTTGATCGCCCGTGATTACCCCCAGCGTGGCGACTGGGTGGCGACAGGGGCCGGCCGTGCCTGTAACAAAGCTGACGAAGCGTGCTGTTGATGCGATCGGTCCAGCCGACAAACCGTTCATCGTATTCGACGCCGATCTGAAGGGCTTCGGCCTGCGTGTCTTACCCTCCGGTGCAAGGTCGTGGGTGGTCGAATACCGGCCAGGGGAGGGGGGCCGTGCTGTAGCGAAGAAGCGGCTGTCAATCGGATCTGTTGCGGCTCTTACGCCGGAGCAGGCGCGTAAGAGGGCCACCGAAGTGCTTGCATGCGTTCGCCTCGGCGGGGATCCACTAGCGGAGCGTGCTGCATTGCGCGGCGCGGTTACACTACGCGATGCTTGGGCCCGGTATCTGGAGTCACACCTGCAAAGAAAGGAGCGTAGCGCTAAGAGCATCTCTGGGATGCGCGACCACATTGAGCGACTTCTGGCGGACTGGCTCGACAAGGGACTCGCAGAACTGGGGCACCATCCCGCGCGTGTCGCTGAGCGTCACGAGAAGATCACCCGCGAGAACGGGCCCTACATCGCCAACGCCACGATGCGGAGCTTACGGGCTGTCTACAATCACGCTCGCAAGACGGACCCGACCCTGCCCGCGAACAATCCAGTCCTTGGGGTTGATTGGAACCCGGAGCAACGGCGCCAGTCGGGCATGGGAACGGAGGACCTGCGAGCGTGGTTTGAGGAACTGGCCAAGGTTGCCAACCCGATCCGACGCGAGTTCCACCTGTTTACGCTGCTGTCCGGCTCCCGCCCGGATGCCTTGAGCAAGGCTCGTATCGAACACCTGGACCTGCGATGGCGAACGCTGCACCTACCTTCGCCCAAGGGCGGGCGCACACGGGCATTCGACATTCCACTGTCCCGGCCGATGGTCCGCTGCCTCGTGCGAGCCATCAGGGCAGGGCGGTTGGCTTATCCGGTTCAGGCTCGCGAGTGGATCTTCCCGGCCTCGAGTGCGAGCGGGCACCTGGAGGAGCACAAGGAGCGTCGCGCTACCCTGTCCAAGTGGGGGAACGATCTCCGACAGACCTATCGGACGTTAGCCCACGCCGCCGGGGTCAACGAACTGGATGTCCGCCTGCTGATGAACCACACGTTGCCGGGCGTCAGCGCCGGCTACCTCACCAAGGGCAAGCTGCTGTCGCACCTCCGCGAGCAGCAGGAGCGGATCTCTGACCTCATCGTCGGGGCCGACGTTGATTACCCGCGCCCGCTCAAAATCACGGGCACGCCCAGGGCTTCTTGATGCGAGGTCATATCCTAGCGCCCAAGAAGTTATGGCTTCCGCTTCGCGCCGGCCCATTCAACTTCCGGCAGCTAGAAACGGATGAAGGCATAGTCCCCGGATACTCCAGTTCTGACCTTGAGAAGTTCCTCAGGATCGAAAGCGGAGCCACGAATGCTCTAATTTTGCCGGATGTGCAAAAGTTCTCGTTTGATTGGCCCGATGGATCTAAAACTTTGGCTGCTCACCCCTGGGATATCCTAGATCCCCCGCCAAATCCCGAAGTGTTCCGAGAGCAATTTTATCCGCCATACCTCGATGATGAGGGCGACCCCCAGGATAAGTTACACCGATCATCTCGGGATCTCCAGCAGCGCGTCAAACGTGGGACATGCGCTGTTTGGGAAGTCATGCTGTCGCAATTCGCTGTCGCCGTGCGGAACGGATATGTCATGTTCTTCGCTCGGGCCGACACTCCCGAGGCGCCCTTCAAGAAGTTATCTCCCGACCAATGGAGTATCTGCAAAGTTAAAAGCTGGACAGACGGCGTTCTACTCGCATCAGGCGGGATCAGCTACTTCTCCGTCCACCTCGCGGCAGCACCTCCACCGCGACAACCAAAGACCCCAGGGCGCAAGAAGATATTCGACCCGTCGCTCGTCTGGCCTTGGGTCGTTGCGAAGCTTGAGGAGGTCGGACCGCCTGGGCCTAAGCAAGAGCTAGACTGGCAGGACGACAATGATTTGGCGAACTTCGTCTACCAAAAATTCGAGGAGATCTTGGCCCGCCCAGGACCGCAACCGACCACGTTAAAAGACGTCACGCGTGAGCTGCTTGCCGAATATAAACGAGGCAATCGCTCCCGCCATTTCGGGCGGTGACGCCACCGCACCGGCTCGGCTTGGAGCCGCTGAAGCAATCACACGACCCTGGTCGGGACGACCTTTAATTTCCGACCTTTCGCGGAGCACGTAGGTCTGAGTTGGTCTAGTTCGCCTCTCGGCTCCGCAGAATGGAGCGGTAAGCACGAGAGAGATCGGGATGTCGGACACTTCCCAGAAAGCGCGTCGGTTCCATCGGCGCGAATCCGCCAGCAAACATCTTGAAGAACGGTGGGGCATCAGGTGCCGGCCAAAAACCTTGGCGAAGTTGGCGGTTATCGGGGGCGGGCCGCCGATGCACTTCATCGGCAGGTTTCCCGTATATCAGGAGGATGATCTCGACGCCTGGGCAAGGAGTCGCCTGACCGGCCCGTTCGGTTCGACGACGGAGCGGGACCGTGCGGCTCGCTAGGCAGCCTGGTTTGTCATGCAGGCTTGAGTGGCGGGTTGTTGCTCACGCCACGTTTTCCTGGTCGCGGGCGCTGGTCAGCGCTCGACACTCGAGTGCCGAATACCACAAACTTGTGGAGGCGGCATGATGGTCGACTTAGTCGCCCGGCTCTCAAATGCACGCCGGTCTGGAAAGGGCTGGAGTGCCCGCTGCCCCGCCCACAAGGACAAGCACAGTAGCCTCAGCGTATCACACAAGGACGGGAAGTGGCTCCTACAGTGCCACGCTGGTTGTGACTGGCAAGCTGTCGTCGAGGCGCTGGGGCTTAAGCCAGAGGACCTTTTTGAAGGCCCGAACCGGCGCTCTGAACCATCTAGGCATTCGGCGGATGCGGAATACCAGCCCAATCCAGGTCTGCGTCTGGAAGAGTTCGCGACGGCAAAACAGCTCCCCCAAGAGTTCCTGCGCGAGCAGGGGCTATCGGACACGACCTTCAACGGCCGCTCGGCCGTCAAGATCCCCTACTTTGCCGAAGACGGCACGACGCTGGCCACCCGATACCGTATTGCCATGGATGGTGACCGCTTCCGCTGGAAGGTGGGAGCCAAACCACACCTGTTCGGATTGAACCACATCAGTGATGCACGCCAGGCTGGTTACGTTGCCCTTGTCGAGGGCGAGTCGGATCCTCTTACGTTGTGGTTTCATGGAATTCCGGCGCTGGGTCTCCCTGGCGCGAAAAACTGGCGGGAGAGCCGGGACGCCAAGCACTTCGAGGATATTGAGACGGTATACGTCGTCATTGAGCCCGATCGCGGTGGGATCGCGGTCCTGGAATGGCTCGCGACCTCGATCATCCGACACAAGGTCCGGCTTCTCACGTTGCCAGAGAAGGATCCGTCGGCGTTGCACATCGCCGACCCGGCGGACTTCAGGAAGGCATGGGACGAAGCCGTCCAGAATGCGAAACCCTGGGTCGACCCGGACGCTGGCAGGGAAAGCTTCATGGATGGCGCCGTGCTACTTCAGGAAGTTCACACGTTTCTGGGCCAGTTCGTGTCTTATCCGTCAGAAGCGGCGCATGTAGCCCATACCCTCTGGGTTACCCACACGCATCTGATGGAAAGCTGGGAATCCACCCCACGCCTCGCGTTCTTATCCCCAGAGCCGGGCTCCGGAAAAACGCGCGCCTTGGAGATTTCGCGCCTGCTTGTCCCGCGACCCGTGAACGTCACGCCCGCATACATGTTCCGAAAGGTGGGTGGCGAAGAGGGATTGCCGACCATCCTTCACGATGAAATTGACACGGTGTTCGGCCCAAGAGCCAAAGGCAATGAAGATCTCCGGGGGCTCTACAACGCCGGCCACCGCCGGGGTGCTGTAGCGGGCCGATGTGTTGTCCGTGGCACCCTGGTCGAGACAGAGGAGATCCCGGCATTCTGCCCGGTCGCTTTCGCCGGGCTCGGGCATCTTCCCGATACGATTTTGTCGCGCTCGGTCGTGATTAGGATGCGGCGTCGGTCGCCCGATGAGCGCGTGCAGCCCTACCGGGCCCGCCTCCATGAACCCGAAGGGTATCGGCTCCGGGACAAGCTTGGGAAATGGGCGCTCACCATCATCGATCGTGTTGCGGATGCTTACCCGGAGATGCCGGACGGCATCGCCGATCGGGACGCCGACGTCTGGGAACCGTTGCTGGCCATTGCCGATGCCGCCGGCGGGGACTGGCCGGACCGCGCCCGTGTTTCCTGTGTTTCCCTTGTTTCCGATTCTAAGGAGAGCACACCCAGCCTCGGCGTCCGGTTGCTCGCCGATCTTCGAACCATCTTCGGTGATGCACAAGCTATGTTCACCACCGATATTTTGACCCAACTTAACGCTCTTGAAGACTCCCCCTGGGGTGACCTGCGGGGAAAACCTCTGGAACCACGATCGCTTTCTGCCCAACTCAAAGAGTATGGGGCCAGGCCGAAGCAGGTCAGGGTTGGTGGCCAAACAGGAAAGGGCTACGCCCGCGAGGATCTGCAGGACGCCTGGGTTCGATACCTGCCTCCGCTCCCCTCGAAATCGGAAACATCGGAAACATCGGAAGCGCAGGGCGGCCGGACTTGCGCGCATTGCGGGCGAGGACAGGACAGCGAGGAGCTAGTCCAAGTGACAGACGGTGGGGATTACGTTGATCTGCACCGGGGCTGTTGGCGTGCTTGGGCGGGGGAAGCTGCATGACCACGCCGGCAATCCCGAACCGAGGTTGGGCGGAGCCGGGAGGTCACGCTGTCGAGATTGCGTCTGTGCTGGACGCTCTGGAAAGGGCAGCCGGTTTCGGTGGATTTGCGAGTACAGGTCCTCACAAAGCCGTGCAGACGCCTACCTCCGGGGTTCTGACGGCCGGCGGCCCACGTTGATCACCAGTTTCACTTCGGCCTGTGATAGGAGCCTTCTCGCATCCGACATATCGCAAGCCCGGTTCTGATTGGTTGCACGTCGGGTTTCCCAACCGAGGACCAAGACGCTCGGCGGTAGCCGAGTGTGTCCGAAGCCGAGGTATGCGAGCTGCCCCTGACACCTTGCTCAAGCCGCTCCGTCTCGTTCCATCCAACGCAACTTACGAAGGTAGACTCATGCCTACAGATCTTGAACGCTACAAAGCGCTTGATGCTATCCGCAGAGAGGCGACTAAGCTCTCGGACAGAGTTATGGCCGTTTACGAGATTGAAAAACTTGACCAGGCCGAGATTACTTGCAGGAAAAAAATAGATCAGCGCGATACGATATCGAGGCAATAGAACGAGTCATTGAACTGTTCATTGAATTGGACGAGGCACTCACCGATGCCTCGGCCATTTCTAGTTTTGAATCTTGATGGGCAGCGGTGAAAAAACGCCAGCGCCGGCCATAATGGTCTCGCTCGTCTCAATCGTGAAGGCGTGGAGTGCTTCTCGCGCACATTCGGCGATCTACCCTTTTCTGGTGTCGATGTGACGAAGATGGGAGGGCCAGGCCAAAGGATCTCGCAGACGGCTTGTGCTGATGCGCCCCTGCTTAGCAACGCCGGCTACATGGACCGGGAGGATCTTCGTGAGCTGAATGTCATGGAGGATCGCAACCTAGTCTACTAGGGTCTGAACCGAATCAGGGCGTTTGGTGCATTTGGGCGACGGCCATGCGACCTGAGGCTAACGGCAACCCGGGACCCGATCGCGAAACGCTGGCGGGCAGCGTCGAGAGGGTCACGTTCCACAACGCGGACAGCGGCTTTGCCGTCCTGCGGGTGAAAGCGCGAGGCAAGCGGGATCTGGTCCCTGTTGTGGGTCATGCGGCCTCCATTTCGGCAGGTGAACACGTCCACGCCGTCGGGGTCTGGATAACTGACCGCACGCACGGTCTTCAGTTCAAGGCGGACGTGCTGAGGACAACCCCGCCTACCACGACCGAGGGTATGGCCCGTTATCTGGGATCCGGCATGGTCCGGGGCATCGGACCCAAGCTTGCCGAGCGGATCGTCGGGCAGTTCGGGCTGGAGACGTTCGAGGTCATCGAGGCAGAGCCGACCCGACTACTGGAGGTGACCGGTATTGGCGAGTTCCGCGCTGGCAACATCGCGGCTGGCTGGGCCGAGCAGAAGGCGGTCCGCGACATCATGATCTTCCTCCACGGCCACGGGGTGAGCACATCCCGCGCGGTCCGGATCTTCAAGACATACGGGCACGATGCTGTCGCGGTGATGACCGACGATCCCTACCGACTTGCCCGCGACATACGCGGGATCGGCTTCCGCAGCGCCGACGCAATCGCAATGCGGCTGGGCCTCACGAAAGAGCATCCGAAGCGGCTCCGGGCCGGCGTGTCCTACGCACTGCAGACAGCGACCGACGAAGGGCATTGTGCGCTGCCCGTAAACGACCTTGTCCTCCTTGCGGAAAAGCTCCTGGAGGTGGCCGGCGAGCAGATCCGAACGGCAATCGATGCCGAGCTTACGGCTGGTAGTGTCGTTTTGGACCGGATCGAGGACCAGCCATGCATTTTCCTGAAGGGGCTCTACACGGCTGAGCGGGATGTTGCTGCGCGCCTGAACTCGCTCACGAGCTGGGACCTACCCTGGCCGAAGATCGACGTCGAACGGGCGATCCCGTGGGTTGAGGAGCGAACCGGGACGGCCCTGTCTCCGTCCCAACGATCTGCTGTTGATCTCGTGCTGGGCTCGAAGGTCTCCGTAGTCACCGGCGGCCCAGGCGTCGGCAAGACAACCCTGCTGAACACCATTCTGCGTATTCTCCAGGCCAAGGCAGTCCGACTGCTTCTCACGGCACCGACGGGTCGCGCAGCTAAGCGGATGAGTGAGCAGACCGGAATGGAGGCCAAGACCATACACCGGCTGCTGGAGGTCGACCCGAGGAACGGCGGGTTCAAGAAAGGCCTGGAGGATCCTCTCGACTGCGATCTGCTGGTCATCGACGAAACCAGCATGGTCGACGTGCCGCTGATGAACGCGATCACCAAGGCTGTTCCACCCCGGGCGGGCCTGCTCCTGGTCGGCGACGTCGATCAGCTACCCTCCATTGGTCCGGGTCGGGTCTTGGCCGACATCATCGAGTCCGGAGCGGTTGCGGTGGCACGGTTGACCGAGGTGTTCCGGCAAGCGGCCGAGAGCCGGATCGTCGTGAACGCTCACCGGATCAACCGGGGCGAGATGCCGGAATGGCCAAGGCCCGGCGGCGATGCCGATTTCTACTTTGTGGAATGCACAGACCCGGAGGACGGCGCCGCCAAGGTGATTGAGATCATCCGGGACCGCATACCACGGCGGTTTGGCCTGGACCCGATCCGTGACGTGCAGGTGCTGTGTCCCATGCAGCGGGGTGCACTTGGGGCTCGCAGTCTCAACTCGGATCTGCAGAAAGCGCTGAACCCCAACCCACCTCACTGGGTCGAGCGCTTCGGCTCCGTCTTCCTGACCGGCGACAAGGTGATGCAGACCGAGAACGATTATGACAAGGAGGTCTTCAACGGCGATCTCGGCACAGTCGCCAGCATCGACGAGGACGAGGGCGTGCTGATCGCCAACTTCGATGGGCGAGCCGTCGAGTATGCGTTCGGCGAACTCGACACCCTCGTCCCCGCATACGCCACCACGATACACAAGTCGCAAGGTTCAGAATACGTCGCTGTGGTGATCACCCTTGGCACCCAGCACTACACGATGCTGGCCCGCAATCTGCTCTACACGGCCGTGACTCGCGGCAAGCGTCTCGTCATCATCGTGGGACAGCGACGGGCTCTCGCAATAGCCGTTCGGACCTCGAACGCGAGACGACGCTGGACCAAGCTGGACGAGTGGCTGACAACGTAGACGGCTGCTGAGGCCGGCCCTCCCCGGGGGCCTCCGGAAGGCCCGCTCAGGGCCCAGGTAGCCGGACCTCAGCACGGCCTCTGGTGGGAGGCAGGGTAGTCCATGCGACGCCGTTCAAGGGTGAATCTCCCTCACACGGACCTTGAGACTGGGGTGAGACGGTGGTGAGACGGTGGTGAGACTGGTTGGCCGCAAAACGGCTAGTCACCTCGGACTCTCCTCGGGCGAAGGCCGGCAGAAAAGCCCGGAGTTCTGCCGTTTATCACCAATCAAGTGGTAGTCAACGGGCAGGATGGGACCTTGAGACTGGGTGAGACTGGTTGGTCCGAAAAGTAGCTAATCAGGGCCGAGTCTCACCCGAGAGTCTCACGAGGCCAAACCGGTCAAAAAGCCCGGAGTTCTGCAGGTTTCCTCCGGTCTGAGAAGTGGCAAAACGGGGGTCCTTGAGACGATTTTGAGACTACCTCACCCGCCGGTGAGACGATGTCGAGGTTGGCCAGGCTGCAGGTTGGCCGGTGACGAGTGTGTGGCGCCGTGCGGGGCAGGTCGCGAGGGCGACCTCTCCGATCCGGCTGCCCTTTAGGTGCGGCCAGCCTTGATGCGAGATTTGCGGCTCGGATGGGATTATGAGTGACCTCTCGACTACTCTCGACTTTTGTCCTGGAGAACGAATCAGTGGCTCACCCATACGATCTAGACAAGGAGTTCCAGGACCTGGTCACCGGCTCAAATGAGCTGGAGTCCGTCCTACGCAAGGCACTTTACACCGAGGGCGTTAGCGATGGTGAGCGCGAGCAAGCCCATGTGCACGCTGCGAAGCTCAACCGTGACATCCTCATGGGCGTTCTGAAGAAGATGCGTGACCTGCGGACGAGCATAGATCGCCTCGACGAGACGCTTAGGCACATGCGGACGATGACGGCAGACGGGGTCCGGCGGTGAGTAGCTTCTGCATCCGCGCTTAGCATGGAGGCCTGCCGGTCTCACGAGTGACACCAGCCAGGCGACTTCAGCATGCGACCGACCGGTCCGCAACCTAAGAGCTAAGGGCCTTCGAGTAGCGACCCTCGATCAACTCGGCCACGCGCTCCTGGAGGTCCCAGAGGTAGGGGTCATGAAAGCCCTCGCGCTTGAGCGAGGTGACGGTCTGAGGAGATACTCGGCTCCAGTGCCCCAGTGGCCGCAGGCCTCTGAGAGGCAAGCGGCCACCTCTTCGAGCGAAAGCTCGCCCGCATAGTTGGGGCTCTCCGGATTGGCGGTGAAGGCCACCGCCTTATGCGGTCTTTGCTCGCCATGCACCTCCACCTCAATCCAGCGTGGGATGTAGCTCGGCGGCCGCACAGTCATCTCGCGCCGCCACACGTCGCTCAGAATGGCCCACTCGCGGTCCTAAGGCACTATCTGGAGGACCCCCTCGCAGGTGCCGCCCCGATCGATCTGCATCATCAGTCCCGGGCACTCGGGCGTGCCACGGAAGCGTTTCTGGCGCAGAGAGAAGGCGCGGTGCCAGCCTAGAGCCCTGGCGCGCAGCTCAGCCGTGGGCTCGAAGACGCGCTTCCAGATCAGCGAGCCGTAGGCGAAGATGCCGACCGGCCCTTCGGGGCGGTCCCGCAGGAAGGCCGAGAGATGCTCGTCATACAGCTCTTCAGTGAAGTGCTCGAGACCAGGCCAGGCGCCGGGGTCAGTCACCTCGCGATGCACGAGGCGGATATGGGCGTCTGTCAGGCGCGCGACCCGGGACATGACCGGATGCTCCACAAAAGATCGGACAGCAGTCACCAGTTGGTAACCCGAGAGCCCGCCTGTTGCACTCTCCTCATCGAGACCGTGCAATGCAACAGGACGCGCTCACTGAGCTTCTCACCATAGCCATAAGGGATCGGTCCAGAGACCGACGTGTAGCGGCTCGTCTGCTGATCAAGGCGATGGGACAGGATATCCTTCGCGAGCACATACCTGAGCTACGGGTCGTAGCCGTTCAGGAGCTTGGCCCGGGGGTGGGCACCGAGTTCGAGCGGTTGGCAAAGGAGTTCAACCTGCTGCCAACAGCACGGGACCGGATGATTGCAGATCTGAAGCGATAGCCCGGTCAAGGAAAAAAGGCGCCCGGTTGCCCGAGCGCCAGTGCTTCCTTTGCGAGGAGATCGTGTCGGAAGCGGAGATGATCAGGTCCCGACAGAGCAAGCTGTGCAGCTTCTATGCTTGACGAATTGCTAGCGGGTTCCGTCCTGTCGCTGGGCGGGTAGGTCGCTGTTTGCCTCTAGGTCAGCAGCATCGGCAACCATCAGGCGGTTTCGTATTGCCCCGAATCAGAGGTTCTGATTCCAAGCGTGCCGATAGACCTTGAGGATGTGGGGCCCAGAGCTTCGACTTGGCGCAAGTCGACCGCCAGGAACTCCCCCGCGCGGCGGCACATATGCTCGGTTGGTTGCAAGCCGAAGCTCGCCCTGGTCGTGACAGCCTCGGTCTCTGCAGGACCTTGGTAGCACTCGCATCGAGCATTACTGCCGGACCAGAGCTGTCCTTCGACTCGCGGTCGGCATGCGCTCACTCGTTGCGAGAGTTGCGGACGCGGTGGAAGATGGAACCCCAATTGCTCCGCCGGGCATTCCGAATAGCGACATCTCGGTCCATCGCTATAGCGGTGAAGTCGGCCGATAAATAAGCCATCCGGCGGTGATCCCGCGCCATTCCAGTGTCAACAGAACAGCGCCCGGTCATGTGATCGTGAACTGGGCCGGGTCCCAATCGGGCGTCGGATATGTGGGGTTCATGTCGCGCAGCGTATCGCGCACGATGTGTGCAATCGCGGCACTTCGGACCCACTTACGATCGGATGGGATCACCAGCCATGGCGCCCATTCAGTAGAGCACCGTGACAAAGCGATGTCATAGGCGGTCATGAACTCGTCCCAGAGCAGCCGATCAGCGAGATCGCCCTCCCGGAACTTCCACCGCTTGTTCGGATCATCTAGCCTCGCCTGAAGGCGCTCGCGCTGCTCGTCCTTGGAGATGTGCAGCATGAACTTCAGGACGGTCGTGCCGTTCTCGACGAGCGTTCTCTCGAACGCATTGATCTGGTCGTAACGACGCTCGATGTCCTCAGCGGGCGCGAAGCCGCGCACTCTGGCCACCAGCACGTCCTCGTAATGCGAGCGGTTAAAGATACCGATGGTGCCCCTTGCCGGACAGGCCCGGTGCACGCGCCAAAGGTAGTCGTGCTCCAATTCCTCCTCGCTGGGCTGGCGAAAGGCTGTGACGTGCACCCCGAGAGGGCCTGTAGCACTGAATACGTCTTTGATTGTTCCGTCCTTGCCGCTCGTGTCCATGCCCTGAAGAATGACCAGAACCGCTCGCTTGCCCTCGGCGAAAAGAACGTCCTGAAACTGATCGATTTCCACGGCCCATGACGATGTGCTCGCCCTGCCGGCCTCCTTATCGGCGAAACCAAGCCTGGCGCTCGGGTCGCGGTCTGCCAAGCTGAATGCCGTCCCAGGCTCGACCGTGACGTTTGCCAGGATGCTCGTGCGTCCCTCGCTCACCATGGTCAGCAGCTCCAATCTAAGGGCACTCGTCGTAGGCGATGAGCCGACCACACGCTACTTAGATGAGGTCTCGCGCACTTGGGCCATGTTCCCGGCCCGGTCTGTCGCCTTCACGGAGATAACGTAAGGCCCGTCGGGCAGAGGAGTGGCCGGCGTCACACTCCAATCAGTCCCGCTCAGCGGCGCTGTAAGAACAATATCCTGCGAGTCAGCTCTGCTCAGAATTACCTCAACGGTGCTGCCGGCCTCAGCCGTGCCGGACAGGGTAGGCGTGGGGTCGTTGGTGACGCCACCGGAAGCTACAGGCGCGCCAGTGGCGTCGTCCTTTACGGCCGAGAGCGTCACAGGCGGAGCGCTCGTATCAATGGTTACCGCCAATGCAGCGGAAACCGCGCTGGTGTTGCCTGCGAGGTCCGAGCTGGCGGCGGTGATCGCAAGAACCCCGTCGGGAAGAATCTCAGTCGAGAAGCTCCAAGCTCCCGAACTGTTCGTCGCAGCCGTCCCAAGCTCGGTCTCGCCGTTCCGGATCGTGACCGTGCTGCCCGGTTCGGCCGTGCCAGTCAGAACCAGTTCACTGTGGTTGGTTAGACCATCGTCATTAATCCCGCTGTCCGGCCAAAAGCCTTGGAGAGCCGGCGGTTCAGGCGCGACCGTATCCACGACGAAACTCGGCCCTGGCGCCGTCCGGCCTTGGGTCGGATCCCTGGTGCTGCCCAAAGGAGTCTCGGTCAGATACTCAGTGGCAATCCAGCCTGACAGGCCGTCAGGCGCAGTGACATGGGACCATGCACTCTCTGTCCGGTCAACGCGCAACACGGCGCCACTGGAGAGGAGAGCTAGGATTTGAGCCGATTTGCTCGGCTGCCTTCGCATTCGGACCGCCTCGCCCCGAACAGTCCGTAGGTCAGTTCCGCTGTTCTGATCAGGCTCCTGTGCCCGCTTTGTTGGTCTCTCTACAACTGTGACCTCGGCCGAATAGGTGTCATCGCCGCCCGAGTTTGTAGGGGCTGGAAGAGCGGGTTCTGGCCCGCTCAGTGGAGTGTCTGGCGTCGGCTCCCGTGGTGGCGCAACGACCACTGGCGCGATCTGGACTTCGCCGTGGCGATTTAACGACGCGGGTTGAGCAGATGCATTTCCTTGCGTATCGGCGCTCGCCGGAATGTCCTCTGAACCGACGGAGCCACCTTGGTCGCCAGCGGAAAGGGGCTGCAAAGGTGGAGCCGTCTTATGCTGTAGCTCGGTAGGCAGACCGTCAGGCAGCCGAACCACTGGCGGGGGCACGAAAAGGGTGACCTGACCTTTGCCGGGTATCCCCTCTGAGCGGGGTATCAGTTCCAGCGAAGCGGGTGAGACTCGCTTCGCAGCCCCACTCGGTGCAGCATTCGCGGCCTCCTTAGCCTCCTGTTCCCCGGCGCCAGGTTGAACGGAACCTGTGATTTCTGGAGCAGTGAGGGCCGGGAGCCTGGCTGCCGCAAGTTTGTCCGGCCTTCCTGCGTCCTTCAAGGCAACCTCGTGCCGCTTAGCCGATGCAATAGGCTGTGCCGGCTGTGCCCGCTCGGAGCCGTTCCCCAACTCCGTGGAGTTCTGCTGACGCCATTCAACAGCAATAACAAGCGAGCTTGCAGCAGCGGCGAGAGCCACGGCACCAAGTAAGCGCCCTCGCTTCAGAGCACTTCTTGCCCCAGCTGAGCTGCCTACTTCCGTATGAGCACCGACCGGGACAGGCGGTTCGGGCGACGAGACTGGGCCAGCTTCGGCATCGGCCTGCACCCTCGCCTTCGCGGCAGCAATCGCCCGTGTCCAGCGCATAATTCCTATCCCGCTACCAATCCGCGCTGCATCTTGCCGAGCCTTCAAAGCTTGGAGGTATAAAGCTCCGGCTTGATACGACGCCCGGGCACAAGCTGCCACCAACTCTAATACCTCCGGATCGTCAGAGGAGGAGAGTTGCTCCTCCGGCACTTCGGCGAGCTTCTTGGGAAGAGTCGCATGCGCCTGAGCACGCTCTCTGTCGGCAGGCATTTGCTGTGAGTTGTCGAGAGCTGCAGGCGCCGCTTGTTGCGGCGAGCATTGCAGGTTTGAGCCGATCGGAGTCAGGACCACATCGAACGCTAGCGCATGCTGGAACATTACCCCTACCGATGCGCTTGCCCAACGGTCAGCCTCCCTCAAGTCGCGCGAGGGTCTACTCTCACGAAGGACCCCCACGGCGGGCATTTATTACCACGTCGGGGCTGCTCGGCTATGCCGACCAGCTACGGCAGGCCGTCCCGCTAAAGGCCAGCAGATCATTCTGCATTCGACAACTGCATGCCGGAAACAATCACGCGAGTGCCCAAGATGCCGCCCAGCGTTACGCTAACCTGGTCTCCATCCTCCAAATTGATGATTGCCTCGTGCGAGAACTGTGCGTCGACGACGCTGTCCCACATCGGCTCGACAGCGAGCAGGAACTCACCTTGCGCTTCCTGGATGCGCCGAACGGGATGGTAGCGGACATCGACGTGATACCGGCCCGGGAGAGCGTCGCCGGAAGGAATCCGTAGCATGCCCACGCCGTTGAACGACTTTATCAAACGGCTCACGGGGTCTCCGCTTCACGACCGATCTCATCTGCCGACCCATGCGCCATCGGCCTAACACCAGAATAGCCACTCGGGACTGGACCCTTAGCCCATCGTCGCATGATTGCAGCATAGGCCCTCGCAAGGCGCTCGGGATCAATCCCGGGCACATCTGAGTCGAAGCTTGTTACAAGGTCTCTCAGCGCGGCAGCTTCAGCCGATGTCATGGCGGGCCTCCTCTGCTCAGTTAAGTGATGCTGAACGTGAGGGGTTAAGCGGGCCTTCATGAGCACGGTTAACGCGCGGTTGCGGCGGCGTGCGCCCGAGCATTGCACTCCGGCACCGGGCGCCGCTCAGCGGTGCCGCGTGTTCCCACTGACGAGTGGTCGGTTAGCATGTTCACTATCGTCAGGGGCGACGGGCAGCAGCTGCGAATCCGCTTTCGGACAATCTGCTGAGGGCCCGGCGATCGCTGGTTCGCTGAACGTGCAGCGCGTCGCAACGCCCGGCAGAATCAAGATGGGCTAATGGCGCCGCTACTCACCCGGCGCAATGCTCCGGTTCTGCCGCTGGTGCTGGCCTCCGGTCGTTATGAACACGGCGCTCGCCCCGTTTGCGCCAGTTTCCTTCATGCCGCCCAAGATCTACTTTGCGCCGGTCAGACCCGCTGCGGCGCTCGACCTGATGTGTTGCCATACACATGATGTAGCTGAACTCAGCGCCGCGACGACACCATCCTCAAAAGATCGTTAGCTCATCGATCATCGCTGGTGAGATCTCTCGCACGCATACTCGACGTCTCCCGAGTTCTGGGTCTGCCCCGTTGCCGCGCTCTTCGGCGCTCGGCTTCGTTTGGGTGAGGCACCGGGGCCTGCACAGGTTCCTCCGGCAAGGTCGGAGGGGGCCATGTCGCCTTCCGCGTGTTACGCGGGCGCTTCTCGTCCATTGGCGAACGGGGGGTCCAGACCATTCGGATTGACCCGGTCTCGATCTCAACCGTGACACGGTATGCCTCGTGGGCAGAGAGTTCCAATCACTTTGCCGCCCTCAGTTGGGACAATCTTTCGGTCCACCTCCCTGGTCCGGATGAGGTGTGCGTTTGGGCAGCTCCGGCTCATGCAAAGGGTGACGCTGCTGGCCCTCAGAGCATCCTCGTGGCTGTTGCTGATATTTCGTCTCCAGATACGTCACCCTGTTGTCGGCCCGCGTTCCAGGCTGACCAGAGGCCGGCAGAAAGATAGTTGACGAACTAGATTAGCGGACACTTTACGCCGAAGGGTCAGGATTATCGTCCCGCTTAGCCGCTGCTTAGTGGCCGATCATGCAATATATGGCTGAACAGCCATTTGGATTTAGTCGCATGAAGATAACCGCACTACTTACCTCGAATCATGCCGACTTACCCGACGCCGGAACACAGCGGTGGATGGCATGGAAGAAGGCAAGAGTTCTTGCCGCTATCCAGACGGGGGCACTCTCCCTGGAGGAGGCCTGCCGGCGCTACGTGCTGACAGCCGAAGAAGTGCAAACCTGGCACGAGTCCTTTGCGGCCGACGGCGTAGACGGGCTGAAGATGCGCAGACTGGCCGAACGTCGGACCAGCGCCAGACGAAAAGTCAGCGAGCCTGCAACGGCCGTGCTGGATAGCAAAGATCAACTGGAGTGCGTCATCACTGATATCGGTGGCCAGGGAGCCCGGCTTGAGTTCCGGGTGCGCCTGCCTGTTCCCAGGCAGTTCCAGCTGTATTGCCGCCGGAGCGCACGGAGCCTACCGGTCTCGGTGAAATGGCAGCGTGACCAATGCGCCGGTGTTCTGTTCGATGCGTCCGCATCTGACAAGCGAGCCGGCATCGATGACCTAGGCTCCTGGCTGCTGGGCGAAACCTGAGGAGGCGCGGCCTTGCCCAACAGCGTTGGTAATCAGAGGCGGAGCCAGCGAGCAGACCGCAGCTTCGCCATCAGGCTGATGGAGCACCTTGTGGTCCCGACCTTTGTCCTCGACCCTGACGGTCGCGTGATGATTTGGAACCGGGCCTGCGAGCGCCTCACCGGACTGCCGGCATCGGAGGTCGTCGGCACAAGAGAGCACTGGCGAGGGTTCTACGACCAACCCCGGCCTTGTCTCGCTGATCTGGTGCTTCAGGGTGCCTCCGGTGAAGCCCTCTATGCCGAGCTTGCGCAACACAACTCGGACCCGCGCGCGTTAACAGCTGAGAACTGGTGCGTGATGCCACAGCTCGGCTCGCGACGTTATCTCGCCGTTGATGCCGGACCGATCTTCTCCGACACCGGAGAACTCCTGGCGGTCGTCGAGACCTTGCGGGACATCACAATCCAGCATGAGGCCCAGGTAGCCCTTAAGTCCCTGGCGAGTGTCGATGCACTAACCGGCCTCCGCAACCGAAGGAGCTTTGATCTCAAGTTCGACGAGGAGTGCCGCCGGGCACAGCGCACAGGCATGCCTGTCTCACTCCTCATGATCGACATCGACCACTTCAAGGGGTTCAACGACCACTTCGGCCACCAGGCGGGCGACGACTGCCTCATGCAGATCGCCAGCGTTCTGAGAGGCGAACTGCTCCGGCCAGACGACCTTGCTGCCCGGTATGGAGGCGAGGAGTTCGGTGTAATCCTGCCGATGACGCCACTGGAGGGCGCCAAAGTGGTAGCGGAGCGGCTGCTTGCTGCTGTGGAAGGGCTCCTCATCCCGCACCCCGCATCGCCCTGTGGCGTGGTCACGCTGAGCGTAGGGGCAGCAAGCGCCGGGTCTGAAAGCCTGACACCCGCCTCATTGTTGGCCAGTGCCGACGCCGCCCTTTACCGGGCAAAGCGGGGGGCAGAAACCGCCTCGCTATGGCCGATGATCTTGCTGCAGCGGCAGCGGACTAGCGGTGGCGGCAGCCGAAGGGCCGGCAGGGCAGTCAGTTTACCTCGTCCTGACTCGGTAAACTCGTTCGAGTAGACGAGCGTAGGCGTCCTCCGACGGAGCGCTCTCCCTTGCAGCTGCGCTGATCTCCTCAAACTGCTGCAGCAGCATTCGGTGAGCCTGCGAGAACCGCCGCAGGTTCTCGTCTGCTGATGCGCCGTCTTCGCCATCTGATACGCGAGGTCCAGGTTCTGCCGCCTCCGGCGCAACCTGTCGGAAGCTCTGCAACGCCGCCAGAAGATCCGGCGGAGTGATCTTGGGGTCCATGCGCTACCTACGTCGTTGTCCTTCGTCGCGGTGGTAGCTTCGCCAAGTTATCTGTTGGTCAACGTGCCGATCTGATCGCCGCCGTTCCGGCTTCAAATGCACGCCGCCGACCCGGCATTCGGTGTCGCACCGCCCGATCAGCCACCCTCCAGGTGACACCGAAAAACTGACCCAGTCTTGTAGGCGTTTGCCGCGTCACGATGACGACCACGGAGACACCGAACCGCTCCGCCGCATAAGCTTCGGCGAACTCCGCGACTTCAGCCGTCTCGGACAAGGTTAGTTGCCTCACACGCCAACTCTCCCCTGACTTGGTTTACAAGCAGTTAGCGGCTGCGAAGGCGAGATCTCCGGGACCGGCCCGCGTCCGAACGGTATAGCGCGGGGTTTATTTGGTGAGTTCAGCGGTGCGGTTCGCCAGAGGCGCAGTGGACCTCACTACTCCACCAGTTGTTTGCGCAACGTTGCAAGGAGGCGTGGCTTATAGCCTTCCGAGCGGGTAAGGCGGCGGGTGAGAGGCACCTCAGCTAGGGCTTAGGTTCAAGCCCGCTTCAGCTGGGCTATTTCCGCTTGCAGGTCAGCTTCCAGGCTGCTCGCCAACGCCCCTGCTTTGAACTCAGAGAACCGCTTGCCGTTCGCCAGCTCGGTTGTCAGTTCGTCCTCGGCCTCTGCGCGGGCTATCTCGATAAGCAAGGCCAGGAGCGGGCGACCTTGCTCGGCACTGAATAGACGAAGACGCTCCAGCGCTGCGATTGCAACCCGGAGCGACCGTTCATCCTCTGGCGACATCTGGCGAGCATGGCGGACGATTGTTACTGTTCTTCTAAGGTGCTCGGCTCCTCGTGGCGGGCGTCGCCCTGTGCTACTGTGCAATCGTGTAGGGAGCTGCCGTGGATCGTCGGACCAGGGACCAGACAACAACGGAAATGGCCAAGGCACAGATCGACACCGTTACGGAAGCTGCACGGGAGGAGACGGCGCGATTGCTTGCACAGCGGCTCGGCAGACAGGTAGGGGACAACGGCTGACGCAGAGCCATCCCGGCCGATAAAGCGCTGCTCTTATGAAAGACGATCAGCAAGGAGGGTGAGTAGCCATGGTCTCCAGTTCTTTTTACGGCGCCGATCCCCTCCGGGAGATGCGCCGATTGCAGTCAGAGATGAACCGGGTCTTCGAGGCGAATGCCGCAGCGAGAGTCGCTGAGTTTCCGCCTATCAACGCCTATGCCAACCAGGACGGTGCGGTAATCACCGCAGAGTTGCCAGGCGTTCGCCCAGGCGATCTGAACGTCTCGGTCCACCGAGACTCTGTCACACTTTCATCAGAGCGGCGCTCTGAAGCTGACGAGGCACGTGCCTACCACAGGCGCGAACGGCATCACGGCCGGTTCAACCGCACCGTGGCCCTGCCGTTCCAGATTGACCCGGACAGGGTGGAAGCATCCATCACAGCGGGCGTGCTCACGATCACGCTGCAGCGGGCTGAGGCAGACAAGCCCAAGCGGATTACCGTTCAGGCAAGCTGAGGGAGGCTCACATGGTCGGGATCAAGCCCAGCACCCAACCAGCAGATAACGAAGCAGGCGCTTCGCAGGGCAGCAGCGGCCAGCAGGGCTCACCCGAGAAGGTCAGGGCGGATCAGCAAGCGGGGGAGCGGACACATGACCGCCCGGTGTTCCGGCCCGTTGTCGACATCTACGAGACCGAGAACGGGTTGGTGCTCGCCGCCGACCTCCCGGGCGTTAGTCCGGATGGTTTGGACATCATGTTCGAGAAGCGCGTCCTGACAATCTATGGCCGGGTCAGCGATGCCGCGCCGCAAGGCTTCAGCCCCGTCCATCGCGAATACGACATCGGCGACTTCGAGCGCCAGTTCACATTGTCGGGCGACTTCGACACGGACGCTATCCAGGCTGATCTGTCCGACGGTGTCCTCAAGATCACGATCCCGAAAGCGCCTGAACCGCAGGCCAAACGGATCAACGTAAGAGGCTCGGCCTAGCTACCTTGGCCAGGCATTGTTGTCGGCGGCAGGTCGGGCGCCGCAATGGGCGAATACCAGGGTGAAGGCCGTGCCAAAAAGTGGTCCGCTGAGCATCCCGCGCCGCCGTGAGACTTGGAAAATGAAAAGCTACGTGGGTGTCGTTCGCACAACTGCCGCTGAGGTCCACATCTCGTTTCCAGATGTGCCCGGTCCGGAAGGAACCGGCGCCACCATCGAGGTGGCTCGAGGAAACGCTTCACGAGCCCTGGCCAGCCACTTGCGCGGTCAAATCGAGCAGGAGGTTCGGTGCCCGCGCCGTCATCACTGATCGACGTCATCTCCGACGCCCGTTGGCAGCCCGAGACTGTGGACGCCATCATTCTCGCAATTAGGCCGGTGGCGCGGTGAGTGGAAGGTCAGCGGGAGCTGTCCCGAACCCCGCATCTCGCTGGCGGCGGAGTGGATCGTGACGTATGCCCTAGACAGTCGCTTCGGGTCGATCAGGGGCACGTCTGAGTTGCCGTTGATTACGAGATCCCTTAGCACTGCAGCTCCGGCCGATGTCATTGCGGCTTTATCCACAGCATGGTGGAGCTATGCTGAACATGAGGAGTTAAACGTGCTTCCAAAACTGGTTAACGCGTCAGCTGGCCAGTTCAGGACCCTTTACTTTTTTTTGGCAGGGCGCTGAGTAAGCGCCGACCCAGCGGCCGACTTGGCGTTCTTGTCCGCTTTCGGGTCTCGGAGTGTTTTGGATGCCGCAGCTCCGGCCTTCTTCCCCGTTTGCTCGCTTGATGGTTTCTTTGCCATCGATTTCCCTCTACGGTCGCAATAGAAGATTTGCTGATTCGTGGTGCTCGGCAAGACGTATCGGGTTGGATACCCACAAGCGTTCTGCAGCGGCGAACTTGGCCAAGTAATATCCATGGTCACCGCAGTTCACTTCGACAGGCCCTCCGAGCGCCACAACCTCTGAACCTAGGGAACCAGCGACGTTTGCTGACAACGCGATTCATGGAGGAACATGGCGTGGATCTGGAAAGTGGTCGCGGATTGCCAGCTCCGCGCGCCAACACTTCCTAGAGCCAGTGTCGCTCGTTACCGCACCTTCACCCGGTTAGCCCCTTTGGTCCTCTTTGTTGACCTAAGGCCAAACCCCATAGACTTTGCAATATCCGAGCGAGCGGTTGAATAGGCCGGCGGCACCATCGGGTAATCCTTCGGCAGGTTCCATTTGGCCCGGTAGGCTTCGGGCGTAAGGCCGTGATCGGTGGACAGATGCCGCTTCAACGACCGGAACTTTCGTCCATCTTCCAAACAGACGATGTAATCTGGGTTGACTGACATCCGGACTGGCACTGCGGGACTTTGCTCAACTCGTCGGGTTTCCTGCTGAACAGGAGAGCCGGCAAGGGCAGAATACACCGCACTGACCAGATTACCGATTTGGTCCCACCGAACTTCATTTTTGCTGACGTATGCTGAAACGATCTCAGCCGTAAGCTCGGCCAAGTCGTCGGCAGTTTCTTTCTGCATCCGAGCCCCCTCTTTCTGCAGATCACGACAGTGCGCTCGGCAAAGTTATTGCGCAAGTGGTTGGGGGACACTGCGGGAGGTTCTGAACGATGAACCTTCAGACAGGCTGCAGCGTTTTCTCTGCCGGATCAGCGGGATAGGTGATAAAAATGACGGGCATTCTGGAAAGGTCCATCAGACGAGCCGAGAAGCTGAGGGACCAAGCTTTACGGAACCAGGAGTTCGGCAAAGCTGCGGTTTGGGAGAGAGTGGCAAGGAGACGCTCGGCAAGCCATCCCGACCTTATCACCGTTCGTTTCGACGTAAGCACGCCGGAGGTCATGGCGAACGAGACCGCCGCTGCACCCTCAGCTCCCGAAGGCGCTCCTGATGATCCGCAAATCGAGGAGGAGCCCGAGGCCAGCATCAACGCGACCGACTCGACCATTCACCCTGAGTGAATCGAGAGCAACCGCAAGGCTCGCTTCTAATGCAGCATCACTCCAAATGCGCGCAGGCGGGTGGCTTCTATGAACGACTGGTTAGTGATTGAGGTCGTGTGCCAGGCACGGACAGCTGACCTGCTTGGAGCGCGACCCGAGAGGCGCCGAACACCTCGATCTGACAGACTGCGGATCGTTGACGAGAACGGTCAGGTTTGGGGGTGGGAACTCCCCCTCGATTTGCTCGATCTGGATGCCGAGTGTCCGGGAGAATAGCGCTCCTCCGTCTTAAGCCGGATGAAGTGCCGACGTTGCGGCAACCGGCAGGTGCCGGTCGCTGTCCGATACACTTGGCCTCCTCAGATAACGGCGTCCAGCCGACCAGTTCCTGTCGCATGGTCAGAAATGCTGCCAGTCAGAATCGGCCAAGTTAACCGTGTGTGAACAGCGGGCTGTTTTGCCCGATCGCTTTCTGAAAAGCTGAAATGCAGGAAGCGAGGGTAGCTCGAACCAGAGCAGCCAGGGCCAGCCCCGGAGGATTTTTGTTCTAACCCAATCCAACGCCAATCGCCTCATGGCGGTTGCTGGGCCGCTCGGACCTATCCTGTTTCCCGGAGTTGCAAGAAACGAAGGGCAAAGGAGAACGTCTGAGCCCCACGCCGCTCGGCTGCACACGGGAGGCTTGGGCATGCGAATAAACGTCGTCTCGATCGCGACACGCCGAACCTGGACCAAGCGCGCCGACCCGCGGAGGGCAACGGACATGCTCGGGGTTCTGCAGAACGTTAGCACGGCCAGTATCGGGTGCCTTGTCGAGGATATATCCCTTGGCGGAGCCCGACTCTGTGCCGAAGAAAAACTCGTTCCCGGTGATTGTCTCCGGCTTGCGATCCCGCACTTCGGCTTCACGGCCCACGTAAGGGTTGTCTGGGCAACTACCGACTGTGCCGGTGTCGCGTTCCCCACTAAACGTTCATTCCCCTAGCGGGATCATCCACAGAAGGGCTATCCATCGGCAACGAGAAACGCCGGAGCCGATGAGCGCGGCCAAGCGTCGATGTCAGCCGTGTGTTCGACGACGCACGATCGTCCAGCATGTCAGCCGCCGAGCCGGTATGCTGCCCGCCTTGCCGCCTCCTCCGGCCTGAGCAGTTCAGGGGGCGAGGCGCTCGGCCTCTACGGATTCTCCGCCGAGAGTGCCCGTGATACGCGCCACTGCGTCCGTCTGTCGGTCGTTCCAACTCAGGGATAGCGGACCACTCGCGTCTCCCGGGCCTTTCACTTCGAGGTCCGCCCGGATTTCGCCTGTTGACTGATCCCAGCTCACGGTGCCGGAGACCTCAACGTCCAACGTCCAGCGCACTGCCTGCAGTTGGAAATCGTGGCCGGTGGCGGTTTGCGCTATGGTGAAGCTACCGCCCCGCAGCCCAACGCCGGAGCCGCCGTAATTCACGAACTGCCTTGCGAGCACGTCGCCAACGGTCTCCGCAGCGACTGACGCGATCTTCAGAGCAGCTTCCGAGCCGATGTTGCCCTGCACCGCCAACGCAGGCGCAACTTGTTCCACCCGCTCGGCAAAGGCCGGGACTGTTCGGATCGGCCGAACCTGCTGCGCGCAGGACGTGTCATCCGCTGCCAGGGTATCCACGAAGCGAGTGATCAGCGGCCCCACGCACCCCGTGAAGTCAGCCCCAACCGGCGGAACGTAGACAGCTTGAGTGCTCATAGCGGTGATGTGGGTGAGGTTGCGCACTGCCACGAAGGTTGCAGCCGGGAACTGGAGAGCAGCAGCAAGACCTTCTTCGGGTGACGTAATGCTGTCGAGGTCGCCTGAGAGGATGAGGGTGGGCACGGGAGGGAAACTTGCGTCGGCAGGGACGGCCTCGGTCACGGGTCGGGAGGGTGCCCACTCGGCGCACATGGTCAGCCGTTCGAGGTTCAGCGGAGACGCTTCCACCTCCCCATATGTGAATGGGGCATAGAGGTTCGGGCGTGCGCTGCGCATGGCCGCGACTGTCGCTCCAACTTGGTGCCGGCGTTCGTTAGGAGCGGCGGCTCGGTCAAAGGCGACCGGGTAATCGCTGCAAGCGACAGCCACGAAAAGCCCGAGGCTGAAATCTCCAACCTCTGCACCGCCAAGCGAATTTGCCGTGATCTGCTCGGCCGTGAGGCGCAGGAGCGGCATCTTATCGCCAAACGCCACATAGGCCCGCACTGCCGCATCTAGCTCGCGGTAAAGGGTCGGTCCGCCCCCGGCAGCGTTGATCATCATGAACAGCGTCGGTGCGTCCAGGGTAATTGTGGAGACTGTTCCATCCCCGTCCGGCGCTTCGCCAGTGAGCGGGTTCTGGCGAATAGTGTTCAGAAAGGCAGTAAGCCGGGCCGTGGCACGGCCCCCGACGTCTCGGCAGCTAGGCGAGCGCTGGCAAGCGAGATCGATGCCCCGCCATCCAGACGCCCACTCCGTTTCATACCAAGGCGTCATTCCACGCGCCGGAAAGGTGCTGTCCAGCACCAGGCTGCGGAGCCGACCGGGGTGGCGGACTGCGAACACCTGACCGACGTAACTGCCATACGAGTCGCCGTAGAGGTCAACCTGAGTGATTGCCAAGGCGTCCAGAACGGCCGCGATGTCGTCGACCGCAGCAGCCGTTGAATAGAGTGACGCTGCTTCACCCAGCTGTTTGAAGCACGCGGCGATGGAGGCCGCGCTCAGTCCGGAGTCATCCTGCAAGGGCCGGCAGTCGATCGGACCGGATAGCCCGGTGCCCCTCTTATCGACGATGAGGAGGTCACGGCTGTTGCGCAAGGCGCCAAAGAGCCGGAGGTAGCCTTCGCGAGTTCCGGTGGACGAATAGCCTGGGCCGCCCTCCTGGACCAGGATGGTGCCTTGCGTGGGACTGCCATGATCCGTCCTTGGGTAGAACTCAAAGCCGATGTTAATCGTCCCCGGCACTTCGTTCGAGGAGTCGAGGGGGCGCTGGATTTTTCCGCAATAGCCGCCGAAGTCGTCGTGGCAACGCGCCAGCGAGAAGCCGCCGATCGTGATGCTTTGGTTTGCGGCTTCCTGAGCAGATGCTGTGTAGGAGCCTGAGGTGGCCAGAACGCCTGTGAGGGCTACGACCAAGCGGCATCCAGCCAAATTTGCTGCTTCGAGCCAGGGGCGCAGGTAACTGCGTAGTTGGTCGGTGAGGATCAAGGCCCTGTGCATAGGGATGCTCCACGCGCGGGTGCTGGGTAGAGCCTAATCAGCCCCGTGCCAGTCCGGCAACTGCGGCCGCAGAACGTCACCGAGTCCTGGTCCGAAAGGTCACCAGCGTCCTGGCCTGGAAAGGTCACCAGCCGGACGATCCCCAAGCCGCAGGCTGGAACCCGCCGAAGTTTCGGGCCTTTAAGTGCCGAGTTGGCCTGATGCAGAGGCGAGGCACTTGTCCTGGAATATGGCGAGCACGGGCTGTCATTTCGTAGCTGCGCTCCTGTGCGTGATCTCCGCTGGTTGCCAGTCGGACAACGTGGCGGGCTCCAGCCCGAAGAGTTCTTTCCCTCAACCACCAACGGCAGCTGCGGACCTCGATACGGAACCTCTGGCGCTACCCGAGCTAAACGCATACAGCCCGACGCAGCAGGTGGTCTTGAAGGCAGTGGCTGAAGCCGTCACTGCGACTGAGCATTGCCCACTTATCGACCCCGGCTGGCCAACGATGTCTCAGGCCATAGCCGAAGCTGGCGTCAACGCCGATGAAGCCGCCACCACGGCGGCGCTGGACGCTGTGAGCGCAGCTGTAGCAGAACCCATGCGCAATCAGCGCACGGGAGCCATTTGCGACCAAGCTATAGCGAAATACGGACCTGGTGGTTCCGAAGCTCCGGACTATGTGACACTCCGCACCGAAGCACGGTCGCCTGGTAGCTCGGCATCAGGCGAAAGGAGGGAGTGAGCTACGTTTGGCCGTCGTTGTCTGCCAGCACTCCAGCGAACCCCGCCGCCCTCGCTTGCCACGGCACCATTCCGGACTGCCGGTGCGCCGGTGCCAGTGCAGTTACCTTACCCCGTAACCAGCGCTTGGCTATTCGCTTGTGAGGGGCACCTGCATCTGGTCACCTGGACGCACCACAAGGAACTCCCCGGGTCCGCCGTATCTCCTGGGTCCTTGCGGGGTCGGTCGGACGCGGTTTGCCTCCTCAGTAACAGCGTCCGGCCGACCAGCTCCCGCATACTCGAAGCTAGGCCAGGGCAGCAGGCTCCGGTTCCACGGTCACCCCGGTATTGGAGATCATCCAGTTCATGGGCCGAGGAACCTGGAGGATCAGCGAGCCGACTTCCTGACGATTCTAAAGACCTGGGAAGCGGCGTCGACTTTTTGCGGCCCGTCCTCGGCCGGACGACCGGCTGGCGCGATCGTTGAACCCAACCGAGTTGACGTCGTGAGCAACCTCCCTGCCGGTAACTCTATGATCCGGATGTGGTTAGGAGGATTGTTCCATCGATCCAAAGTGCGAGAGCGTCCATTGCGTCGGCCATCACTTGCGCATCGGTGCGCCCACTTCGAGAGAGGACGCGAAAGGAGTGGTCAGCGCCTTCGAGCAGCACAAGGGTGGCGCGGTCTCCTAAGTCCTCGCAGAGCGGCCGAAGCTCATCCAAGACCGCAAGTGCGTCCCGCGTCCCCTGCAGGAACAGCATGGGCGCTTGAACCTGGAATAGATGGCTGCCCCGATCTCGGCCGGGCCGTCCAGCAGGGTGAAGCGGAAAGCCCAGAAACGCGAGCCCGAGAACATTCGCGAGCGGCGAAGCAGCTTGCGCTTGGGATGTCATGCGACCGCCATAAGACTTACCGCCCGCGAACAGCGGCAGGTTGAGATGCTCTCGGGCGGCCCCCACAGCAGCACAAACAGCGGCATGGGCGAGTTCCGGTCCATCCGCTCGCCGGCTGCCCCGCTCCATGAACGGGAACTGAAACCGTAAGGTTGCGATGCCGCGCTCGGCAAGTTGTCCAGCAACAGCCTCCATAAAAGGGTGGTCCATGCCGGCCCCCGCTCCATGACCTAGAACGTAGCAGGCGCGAGCATTTGAAGGGATCTGAAGCAGCGCAGAGACTTCGAAGCCCACGTGCAAGCTGATATCGATATACTCAGGCGCACGGTGCACGGGTCTTCCAGGACGACGTGGGGTCAAAGGCCGTTGTTGGGCAGATTTTGGCGATGTGTATCTCGATCTGACCATAGTTGCATCCGTCCTAAGTGAGGTGGTCAGCGCGGCGACGGACTGCTGCGGATATGGCCCGTCCCTCACGGCGTGCCAAAGGGCACCTTTTGCCAACACTGTTTCCGGGGCTCGTGCGGCGGTCCAAGTCGCCAGCGAAATCTGAAATGCGGCGGCCTTGAAGTAGCTCTGCGATCGGGGTCGCAACCTCTCTATTGCCTCATCCAGATTGCCGGTCCGCTTCGCGCGTGAGAGCAGCATTTCAATCGCGCGTTCCAATAGCCTCCGGTTCGTGTCATTGCGGATGCCTGCACGGCACCATGCGACTAGTCTTCGGCGTTCCCACTCGTCCATCTTGTCAGGTTCAGGCAGCATAAACACTGCCGCATAGCCGTGACCCCCGACGGCGCGCCTGCCAATGGTAGTCTCCGTCTTACGCGCCGTGGTGGCGCCGTCGAGGAGAGTAGGCAATGAACACCGCGAACCTGCAGCTGGAAGGGCTCTACGTGGCGGTTGCGGCAATAACCGCACTGCTGCGCGACAAAGGGTTATTGTCGGTGGCAGAGATTGACTCGGCGTTAGCCGCTGCCGAGGTGAAGGCTACTTTTGACGCTGTAAGGCCGCAGGAGCTTTCGCCGGCTCACGTTGACGCAATCTGCTTTCCGCTTCGTCTGCTACGCCTTGCTAATCAGGCCAGCGCGGAAGGGGTGGAGCTGTCATTCTCGCAACTTGCCGCACGGGTCGGCGAATCTAAACCAGGCCATTGACGTGATCAGCTACTCCCGGGGTAGTGCCGGTCGCAGTGGACACGGTGCGTTACCCTGCGTAGTGTCTCTGCGTCGACCGCCATAGTTAGTTGTAGCGGAGGTAATGATGGAGGACACGTTCGGAAACCGCCTCGAGGTGATCGGGGTAGTTTCGACGCTTGCGCTCTTGCTGGCCGGAGCGCTCGGTATGGCGCTGGCCTTTTTGTAGGAGGAGCCAGGCTGATCCCTGTCTAACTCCACATCCAAGCGGTAGCGATGAGCGCCAGGCCGGTCAGGGCGAGGCAGAAGGTGAGCCTTTCCGTGTGGTTCATCAGGCATCTCCAGCGTAGGCGCTCGACGAATATTTAGCAGCTCGGACTCAGCAAGGCTGTTGCCGTTTAGCGCCACGTCCAACATATGGGCGCCAGGATCACGTTCAGCAACGCGGCGCTCGTCGGGTCGGCGCCAGTTACCTTCATGCCGCCCGATATCGATTTTGCGCCGGTCAGACCCGCTGCGGCGCTCGACCTGATGTGTTGCCATACACAGGCCTAGGTCAACTCAGCGTCACGACGACAATTTCCTCAAATCGTAGTTAGCTCACCAACGGTGGTTCCGTTGGCCAGTTCACGCCCTCGGGTGACTCCGGCCCAGTCTGTGAGACGGCGTTCTCAGGATCACTATCCCGAAAGCACCGGAGCCGCAGGCCAAGCGGATAGACGTAGTCGGCCTAGTCGTTGCCGACCACAACGGCCGGACGGTTCTTGACCTCCGCTTCCAAGCTCTGGAAACGGCTTAGTCTCATATTCCAGATCGGGGGCGGCGTATGGCCAACACCCGAAGGGTGGCGACAGCCTCTCCCGCATCGTCGGTCACCGCGATCACCCATTCTTTGTTGGTGGGCAGATCGCCGTTGATGTCGCGCAGCATCTCCCCGCAAAGACTACCGCTTCGCTCCAGACAGCGTCGTCATCGATGAAGTCAAGGGGCTCGGGATCTGGCGCCTGGGGTAAGGCAAAATGGTAGGTAGGCATCTGCGCACAGCAGAAGCTCGACGAGAAGTTCCCGCCATTAGCCCCACGGCTGACGCTTGCTGAGCATGCGACGCAGTGCTTTCCCGGTCCCCTAAAGCGGGCAGAGCGGCCCCGATATCGGTCCGTCGCTGAGCTGTTGGGCGGGGCCGCTTCTTCACACTTCACTGTCTCCGGTGGCATGCTCCTCTGTCGCGACACACCGCCCGGCGTCTGGCTTTGAGGGACCGGGGCGGACCAGGTCCCTCGGCCTCACAGGGGGGCCGCTCGTTGCCTCTGTATCTACCGCCGGACGCTGTGAGCCGTAGGGGCCACCACAAATTCAGGCGCATTGCACACAAGCCAAAAGGGCGACGGATTCCGGACTGGGGAATCCGTCGCCCCTTCACCCCCGGATAGCTGTCCGGCTCTCAACAGGGAACAGCGGAGCCCGCCCAGGCGACTGCGCCGCAAGCTCAGCTTACTCCGCATCAGGCGGTGGGGAAGCTCACCCGGAGGCCGGCTGTGAGTGCCCCTGACTCAACAGCTACTCGCGGGTGGCTGCTCGTCGGCGGCATTTAGGACGGTGGCCCGGCCGGGGGACGGTCACCGGCGACCACAGAAGCGCACCAATCGTGTGCGGTTTACGTTACCCCGTAACCAGCCCACGACCATTCACTTGTGGTTGGTAGCTGGTTCTCGTCACCTGGACTGACCACAAGGTTCTGCTCAGGTCCGCCGCCTCTCCTGGGTCCTTGCGGGGTCGGTCGGACGCTGTTCGCCTCCTCAGTAACAGCGTCCGGCCGACCAGCTCCCGCATACTCGAAGCTAAGCCAGAGCAGCAGGTTGCGGTTCCATGGTCACTCCGACTCTGCACCCCTGCTGCCACGCTAACCGGACTGTGACGGGCATTCCTGAAATCACAAGGGTGAAGGTCGGAGGAGCCGTCATGAATGAGGCAAGTTCGAGCCGCGCCTCACCGTCAGCAAGTTCCCGGATCACGCAATTCCGGGTCATCCGCGTAGAAAACACGATCCTGCCCTGCATCGGAGCCTTACGAGGTAGTTTAGGTCGGTCTCTTCGCTGGTCCAAATGGTCACCCCGGGTGAAGGGCTGCCCCGAATTCATGGACCCCGGGGCAGCTGCTTTGAGCGGGTCCGCAACACCAGTCCGCCGCATCGGCATGATGGCTGCTGATGGTAAATAGACTGTGTGGGGCGCGCTTGGTCACGGCGCTGCCTCGTGCCGCATGGATGTTGATCGAGCAGCAAACGACCGGAGCCGCTTCGGGCAACTCCGAAAATTTACGCGGCGATGGAGCAGGAACGGAAGCGCAAGCTCGAGGCCCAGGCTGAGGCCAAGAAGCCCGAGAAGGTGACCTCGAGCGGGTTGATGCCGACGGAGGGCGTTCAGACACGAACCATGAACCACAAACACGATGGGGCCCGTGCCATGTGCTCAACCGCTAATTTGTCTGATGGCTCGCTCAGCGGCCGCGGGTTGTAAAAGTTCCGGTTCCCCACAAGGATCCTTCGCCAGTGTCGGGGGCGTTATCTGTTGGGTGAGTTGACCATCTTGGGTTTTCCGGAGGATCTGGAATCCTCACCGCTGGGATTTCTTGGGGCAAACTCTCGCTGGACGCCGTCGCGGCGCTTGTCGAGGGCGTAGTTCGCGACAAGTCTGTCCTGTCTCCTCCCGTAGGGCCAGTTGCACCCGTTGAGACCCCGTCGGCTGGACTGCCTGTTGCAGCGTCTGAGCCGGGCGCATTCGTGCGACCCCCTCCGGAGATGGTCGTGTCTGTTGAAGTGTCTCCTGCCCGGTTGTCTGGATTCAACAACGGATCGGCTTCCTCAGGGTCGGTTGCGGGTGAACCGGTTCCCGCTCCCCCGGTCGAAGTTCCAACTGACCCAGCGCTAATGCCGCCGACTCCGCCTTCAATGCTCTGAGCCAACGTGGGCCCTGCTAAAAGCACTAGAAGTGCCAGCGCGGCCGGAGCCGCTATCCATTGATAATTGTTCATCGCTGTTTCCTCCCGATCCACCAGTCACCAACGAGATATTCCCTCTGTTCAGCACCAGAGGGCCACACGAGTGCGGCATAACCTTGCGCTTCGCCCGAGCGCCGTCGCCCACCAAATAGCTAAACCCGTGCACAAGAGATGATGTCGAGCGGGCCCGCAAGATCAGGTTCAGCTTGGCGCCACTCAGGGGAGAATATCGCGTGTAGCTGTTCATCAGCGCCGATACACGGGCCCGCTGAGCCCTGGCCCACCTACGCAGGGCGATCAGTCCCTGGCTGGCAGCGACCGCCTTACGGGCCACCCCACCGGACTACCGACCTCTTGCTTCCGACGACGTGGCCAGCAATTTGCGGCTAGGCGATGGCATAGCCTTGAGCGGTGAGGTGCTCTCTCACCTTCTGGGGCAAGCTCTTACGCAGAACTATCTCGCCGGTTCGCCTCCAATTGCCCGCGCCAGCCGGGTCCAGGCGCTTCCCATCCCAGTCCAGGGAATATGCTACGTTACCAGGCAGCACGAGTCCGCCCTGCAACGGGAACGGGTCGGACTCAAAAACGTAGACCTTTGTTCTGAACGTGTCGAAACGCTTGCGCCAGGAACGCAGCTGCACATCTGGCAGCATTTCCCGCCTCCTAAGCCGCCCAGGCGGTAGGAGCACTGGCAATCTCCGCACCAGCTTCTTCTGCCGCCATCAAGAGGGCACGCTCCACCGTTTCTGGCGCTTGTTTGGCGTCAGGGAACGCCTCGCACAACGCTCCAACTACTCTGGGCACGCACATCGGAATCCCGGTCCGCAGCGAGGTAGAGATGATGACGTGCATAGCGCGGCTGATATCGAATGCCTGCCTGAAATGAGATGTCTGAGCGCCGGACATGATCGCCTCCTCGCGAAAGTTCCTCAGCGACACACAGTCGAGTCTGGCGTTGCGGCTCTTTTGCGGCACAAAGCTGACGATACCCGATCCTCACAGCCCTGGTCACGAATGGCGAAACCCAAGCAGAGGCTGGTCAGGACAGCTCTACTGATCCAGCTCCGCCCCAATCAGCCTTAATTCTTGGCCATAGATCGCGGCCATGCTTACTGCCGCTGCGGTTATGACGAGCAGGATCATCCCCAGATCCAAGCAGTTGCCAACAAGGCCATGCCGGTCAGGGCAAGCCAGAACGCGACTGTTTCGCTATAGTCCATGATCGCAACATGCTCCTTCTCATAGCGAGCTGCGTCAGATCCGATCATCTACTTCAACGCCCAATCAGACGAGCCTGTCCGCCCCCGCTGAGTCTACGCCCTGTGATCATCGGGGATTGCGGGGAAACAAGCGTTCCGCGCTGAAGTCGCCGGCCACTCGGGCACATCCAGCAGCCAGGAACCGTCGCCCGTATCGGTGCCATGCTCAGCGCAGGCGCCGGGCGACCTTGAACGTGGCAAGCGAGCGATCTAGATTCACCTTGGCATCCCGAGCGGCTTCGGCCCGCCAACCTGCCCAGACCGGCAAGGTGGTTCCACGATGTGGTTCTTCTGAGGAGAGCAACAAAGGGTCTTGGTCCTCCGGTATGCGGTATGCGCAGGAGGAGAACATTAAAGGTCAACCTCGTTCAGATGTCGTGGACGTGCATCCGCCGACCCGGCGCTTTCAGGATGGAGGCCGGCCCCGAGCGCCGACCTGCCCCGGCTTGATGGGGGTGCTGGTCAGGGCACGGCCATCGCGGATCCCAGCGGGCCTCACGCCTGCAGGCTCGCTCTCATGCTGTCGGGTCAGGGCCTGCTAGATACTGCGTGGCTGGACGATTTGGGCCGGTGGCCGAGACTGGGCAGGTCGTTAGCACCATCGTGAGGGGATGAGCATGCCGGATCAGCTCGAGGTCACGACTAACGAGTTGCTGTCGCGGGGTTGGACGCGGACCTTGATCAAACGGTTCCTCCCTCGCCCTGATGGATGCACGCCAGTGAACCACTGGGCCAACTTCCGGGGCCAGGACACCTATGCCGTTACGAAGGTCCGGAACGTGGAACAGTCGGAGGAGTTCGGCACGGCTTTCCTGAAGTCGTGGAAGGGACGCGCCAAGGGGCGTATGCAAGGCAAATTGCCGGAACACGTGCTCGACGAGCTGAGATCCCAACCTCACCCCAGATTGCCCGAACGCAAGAAGGATGACGTTCTGCGAGACACAGCCATCGCGGAGGCAGCGAGCCTGTTCGGGCAGCTGCGAGCACGAGGCTACCGGACCCCGCATAAGTGCTAGGCAGATTCCTCCTCAGTCGGCTTCGCCGCCATTTGCCGCTAAACCCGGAGATGCATAGTTCGCGGCGGTCGAAGCGGGGTTGCGTCGCGGATGTGACGAGTTGCACCCGCTGACCTGGTAGGCAGTCCCCTCCCTGACGGCGGGCAAGCGCCAGCCTATCGGACTATCTGAACCATCCGAGCAGCGTTCCGTGGGTCATTCGGCTGAAGGCGCGAACTGCGGCCCGCTTTGCAGCGCTTCCTTGATCCGCTCCGAGGCGAGCGCAGGGTCATCCAATCGATTCTCGTAATACGACTCTAACCACGTCCGAGCTTCCTCATATTCGCCTGGGTGAAAGGTGGCCGTGGCGTCATCCGAGTGGACCACGAGATCCTCCCCGAGGTAGGCACCATCCTCTATCCCAATAACCTTCTTCCCGCCGATGGAGACCGGAAGCGGCAACTCCTCGTCGTCGTCGGGATCGCAACCGTCAGGCCAGACCACCTCGCCTCCCGTCAGCACGCCCTTCTCCCGATCCGCCCTGCGACTCTCTCTGATGCTTCGCATCTGCAGGCGAAGGCACGCAAGGGTTGCTCGGTGGACTGCCCCAGCAGGGTTAGCCCACTCTCGCCGCTGCTCCAGGAACTGATGCCCGACTGGTGGATAGCCGTGAACATGCCGACGCGAATCGCCGTTGGATGGTGCAGCCGACTATTGAGCTGAACCTGGCTACCAATGTTGGGAGTGCCTTGCCCCGGTCAGGCGGCGTGGGTTCGCGCGCCCATGAGCCTCAACCGGCGCCGGTCGGAGTGCATGGGCACGAGGTTGAGGCTTCGCACCTGCAGCGGAACCGCACTGCAGTCTTCGCGGCCGGCCGACGTGGACAGGTAAGCCCAAGCACCCTTTGCAGATCCGCGTCAGAGCTTTGTGCCGGCAGGCCACGCGCTGGCATCGGAACACGACCTGGCGCCGATGACCAGCTTGGGTGCAAGTGCGCCGCAGCGGTTCCTGCGTCGTTCACGACGGGAGTGATTACAATGCGGTGGCGACACTGTGGCGACAAGGACCTTTGTCGGCTCCCAGCATGAATCGGTCGATGCAGATTCCCGAGCAAAATGAGGCGCTTGAGTGGTGAGCCCTGTGGGGATCGAACCCACGACCTACTGATTAAAAGTCAGCAGCCGAGAGCTAACAGACGATAAAAAAACGGTCATTTCACCAGCGGTTTGTAATGAGCGAGAGCGGCTTAGTCCAGTTCGCACACACTCTAGCGCACATGGCCTAACATGCGCTAACCTGCCTTCGACGTTACCTTGGCGTTACCTCAGCAGGGCGCAATGGCGAAGGCACTCACCGCCGTAGCTGTCGAGCAAGTCCGACCGATGCCAGACGCAAAGCACGCTCGGGAGATCCCGGACGGCCGCATGCCGGGGCTGTACCTGGTGATCTATCCAAGCGGCAAGAAGGGCTGGGCCGTTCGGTATCGTATGGCGGGCAGGCCTCGTAAGCTGACACTGGAGCCATATCCGGTGTAAGAGTTGGCCGTAGCGCGTGAGAAAGCGCGGGACGCCCTGCTCCTCGCGGCAAAGGGAGTTGATCCCGCAGCGGAGAAGCAAAGCGCAAGGCGAGCAGCTCGCCAGAAAGGCCCCGACCTCGATCTCTTCAGTCACATCTTGTCAGAATTTCTGCAGCGCCACGTCCGGAAGAACAGATCGGCTGCGGAGACGGATCGGCTGTTCAGGCGGGAGGTTCTCCCGTACTGGGGAGACAAACGGATCCAGGACATCTCGAAGCGCGATGTCCATGCCTTACTAGATGGGATTGTGGACCGGGGGAGGGGGACGACGGCGAACCGCACACTCGCTGCGGTTCGACGGCTCTTCAACTGGTGCCTGGAGCGGGACATCCTCGCCGCATCTCCCTGCGCAGGGGTAAAGCCGCCGGCGGTCGAGGTCAGCCGAGATCGAGTCCTGAGTGACAAGGAGATCCGCTGGCTGTGGCAGGCGTGCGAGGTTGTCGGCTATCCATTCGGGACCCTGACCAAGCTTCTGCTGATAACCGCTCAACGTGAGGAGGAGGTCGGAGGGGCGGTCTGGTCTGAGTTCAACTTCGCCGATGATGGACCGTCTTGGCTGATCCCTCCCCAACGGGCCAAGAACCGGCGCGAGCACCTCGTGCCGCTCTCGCCTTTAGCTCTCGGGCTCGTCCAGACCCTCCCAAGTTTTGGTGACGCAGGAGACTGGCTCTTCACCACGAATGGTCGATCGCCCGTGTCCGGCTATTCGCGCGCCAAGAAGCGCTTGGATGAAACGATGTTGCGCATTGCCCAGCAGGAAGCGGAGTTGGCCGGCAGGAACCCCGCCGCGGTCGCGATCCCACGCTGGACGTTCCATGACTTGCGCCGGACCGCGGCAACCGGGATGCAGCGAGCAGGTGTCCCGATCTATGTAGTAGAAGCGGTGCTCAACCATAAGAGCGGCAGCGTCCGGGGTGTTGCCGCTGTTTATGGGCGGTATTCATACAACCAAGAAAAGTCATTTGCTTTAACTCCGTGGGCATCGTCCGTAATAGAGGTGCTATCTTCGGCCGGAGGTGGTAATTTCAGAGAGCGCAGTCCATGAACGATCTTGAGAAAACGTTCTGGTACCATGCAACTTTTCGGGAGCTTCGCGACAGCAACGAGATCTCCCCTGAGCTCTTAGAGAAGTTAGTCGCAGGCCGTGCCGAGATCTTAGGTCCACTGGCAGTAGAGCTAGACAACGGTTTAAGACGGCTCAAGTCAGCGGCTCTGCCCCTGCCCGGGCGAAGGGAGCAATGGCACTCAGCACGATCGCAGGCGGGGCGATCATTGCACTAGAACTCTGTGAAAAACGGGAAGTCTCCCCGCCCATTGAACTCGTCGCGCTCTTTAGAAAATTGCTTAAGCTTGACAAGATAAAGGCAGGCACCTCGCGGTCTGTTCAGGCGAAGCAGTTCGCTATCTTGCTGGTTTCGCAGCATCCAGACATTTCCCCGAGTGAACTTGCGCAGCAAGTGCAGGTGAACAAATCTACTGCCTCACGATGGCTGAAAGATCCGGAATTCCGAGAAGCCGCGGCGATCCTACCGAAGCTCCAAGTGCTAGAGCTCAATGGGATCGTTGATCGTTCTCTTTATCTAGCGCTCGTTTAGGTCCAATCGACGCTGCTCCAAGCGCTTTGCGCACCGCGCGCGCTTCTTGGTCATCAGAATCGCCTGCTCGCTGATGCCGTTAATCTAAGCTGTCCTTCCCTTCATCCGGACCTCTCTGAGGTCGTCGTCCCGGGGCTAACCGGGCCGCTTCGCTGTAGCTATACGACGAGCCGCTCTGTCACAGGTCCGGGAAGCTGAGGAGCCGATCGCGCCGTTGCAATAGAAAGTGTGTGCGCAACGGATCTGAACGCACGACAACCTCGCGGAACCTCTTCGCTCTAGGAAGAACCTAGGTTTCGAGAGATGCCTGATAGCCTCATCAGTCTTCGCCAACTTCGCACGATGATTCCGTTCAGCGCTATGCACATCTGGCGCTTGGAGCGGGATGGCAGGTTTCCGCGCCGGATCAAAGTCGGTGCAAGTAGGGTCGCCTGGTCACTCAAGGAGGTGCAGGATTGGATCGAAGCGCGGAAGGCTGATCGTTTTGTAGTGAATGGGGCCGCCAATGACCGGTCCTGATTCAGCAGGCATTGAGCGTTGGAAGTGGTCGCGGCAGGTGGATGCTCAACGCAACCTCAGCCCGATGGCTAAGCTAATTGCCCGTGGGATCGCCAGCTTCATCAATGCCAGATCCGGTGTTGCTTGGCCTGCGCAGAGCACCTTGGCGGAGGCATGCGGCGTATCTGTCCGCAGCGTTCAGGCCTCGACCAGTGAACTCCGTAAGGCGGGAATGATCGCGACCAGGAGGAAGTTCGGCGGGCCGCTGGAGATCCGCCTGTCGTTTCCGACCGAACCAACGCAAGACTGTGACAAAGCTCCTCGGGAGAAACCTCGCCGCGCAGAGCGAGCCCAGGTGAACAAGCCCATCACCGTCGAGCATGGGCAAGGTCCTGCTTCTCCCAGTCTCGCAGGACCATGCGGAACTGATGGGTCGACCGCAGATGGATGCGGAACTGCAGGATCCAGTCCCGCAGATTCTTGCGCAACTGAAGATGCTCAGTCCCGCAACGGAGTGCATCGCAGTCCCGCAAATACATGTGGCACAGTTCCGCAGGCGCCTGCAGACAATCAAAGTACTTATCAAAGGAGGTACCAAGGGAGGCCCGACGATGATGGTTGGGGGACCGAGGTGCCGTACCGTCGTGCGCATGCGTGCGCGCGTAAGGTCGACGGCCCTGACCTGACCAAGCCGCGGTTCGTTCGACTCTGGTCGGACTATGAGAACCGAGTGCCTGTCGACGTGGGGCCGGACGGCAAAGCGTCGCTGCTATGGGCCCTCCGGCGGGTCCTTAATCGGCCTGAGGAGTCCTGGGACGCTATTGCCGCCGAGATCCGGAAAATAAACGATTACGCCACCGTCGATCGGCGGCGTCAGGCCGGTACCCTCACGCTGGACTATCTTGCGGACGCGCTCTGGCAGGCGGGTGCCGAGCAGGCGGGAGCTAGCTCCGCAGTGGTGCCCGAACCCGGCCTGGCACGGATCCCATGATGAAGCCCGGTCCTTCTGCAAGCCCGCTCACCGGCGGCTGCGCAGTCCTCCCGTTCCCGCTCGCACGCCGTCATGCCTTTGTTGCGCGCCACGCTCATCGGATGGCTGGCCTGCGGACAGAAGCCGCTGCCGACAAACACCTAGCAGCTCAGCTCGCAATCCAAGCCGAGACGATGGCGCGACGTGGCATTGCTGACCATAGGATCCGAGCAGAGTGCAGCAGGCTTGAGGCGGCCATCCGCGCTCAGCTGAGCACAATGATCATCCGGAGCTGCCACCCGTGATCGCACGCGACGACCGCAGGGGCGGAGGCGGCGCGACGACCAGCCGCGACAAGAAGCTGAGGGACACGAGCCGGCCACCGGAGGGAGAACCCTGGGGGTGGTTAACCCGGAGCATGCTCGAGTTCGAAGCCTGGACTGCAATGTCGCTGGCCGCACGCATGATCGTGGATCGCGTGCTGATCGAGCATATGTCTCACGCGGGCAGGATGAACGGCGAGCTCATCGTCACCTACGATCAGTTCGAGGCATATGGCATCCGGCGACGGTCTATCCCGAAGGCCATCGCTGAAGCGGTCGCACTCGGGTTCCTGGATGTGATCCACAGAGGACGGAGGAGCTACGGTAGCGTCAACCGGCCCTCAGTGTACGGGCTAACTTGGCTTCCCCGGTTAGATCTCACCCCAGCGTCCAACAGGTGGCGCAGGTTCACCACCCGTGAGGAAGCCCAAGCCGCCGTCCTCCGGATAGCCAATCGACCTGCTCGTGCAGCCCGTGTGCAGCGCCAGTCAGCGCCCACACCCACCCAAGATATAGAAAGGAGGGGCGAGTTCGCCCCTGGGCAATAATGGCGGAGTCCCTTCAGTTCCGGGGGCGAGAACGCCCCCGGGTTAGGAGCGCCAGCGCCCCTGGGATAGGCCAAAGCGCCCCCGGGGAATTGCTCCCGCGGCGACCCCCATGTCCCAAGCGCATTCCAGCTTCAGAGAAGGAGCCAAGAGCGATGACTGAGGATGTAGTACATATCCAACCTGCGGCTGACGCCACCGCGGAGCGGGTGAGGGCGCTTCTGTATCCTCTCGACAGAACGTGCGAGCGCTATCGAGAGCTGGCGCGCGATACACGGCAGACCGCGGCGTCCCTTGATCAGATCATCCGCGACCGCCCGACCAGCATCCCGGATATCCATCTTACGGCACCCAGTCCGTCCCTGTCCGGTCCGGTGCCGGACGATCTGGACAGGGACTACAACTATCTCAGCCCCGACTACACCGTGTTCTCGGCGCGGGATGAACTACCCCGTCTGGCCACTGCTCTGCTACGGGTTGCTGAGGCGCTCCAGTTCGAGGCCGAGTTCCTCGAAACCTGGTTTGGGGAACCGCGGCCGGATGACGAGGCAGCGCAGGGCGCGCGAGCACGGGCGTTAGACCCTGAGCCGACGCCGGACGGTGCCGCGATCACAAGCGCCAACGGCTTTCCGTATCTCGACTCAGTGAACCCGCCAGCACAAGGTTCGGACGATGGCGACGTCCCCGGCCAATGAATACGGCGTCTCGCAGGCGTTTCGTCGATGCGGTCGATGCGTGGGGCGAGATCTGGGGCACGCCGGCGAACCAGGCCGTCCGGTATGCCAGTTACACGGTCCGGGCAGATCCCCACCAGGGTCCCGGCACAAGCATTTATACCAGGAGCATTCGGTCACTCTCATCATGCCCCCCTGGTCGGCACCCGCCAGCACGGCTCCTCTAAGCTGTGCTCGCAGTTCAGGAGAGATCGACAGATGAAAGCCTCAGCTAGGAGTGCAAGCGATCGGATCCAGGCGGTGTCACGATCGGGCAGCAGCACACACGCTTCGGATGAGGAGAGCGACTGGGAACATGCTGGGCATCGGGATGCGGCTCCGGTCACGTACGGCACCGACCCGGTAGGTCAGGCCGCGAACCTGGATTACGCAGAGATGGTCGTGCTTGCCCGGGCACTAGAGCGGTGGGCACTGTCGAGCGACGACCTCGATCCATCTGCCCGGACCGAGTTGCTGTCCATTTCCGTCGATCTTGAGATCATCGCAGACTGGGTCGGGCCGGAGTGGAAGGCACCTTACCCGCGCCATCCTACTACTGTGACGAAGGCAACGGCTCGGAAGCTTATGCGTACCGATGGTCAGTTCATCCCGATGAACCGGCTGTTCCGTCGATCCGAATGGGTCTGGTCCAGACCGAGCGCCGGGTGCTGGCGGCGCGTCGGAATCGTCCGGCCATCGCTACCGCGGCGCGTAATCGCTGTGCGGGTGGCGGGTTCGTGGGCATGGCCCCAACCGTAGCACCGCTTGACCCGAGAAGCCTGTGAGCGGGCGTGCTACCTGCCGCAGCAATGGCCAAAGGTCAGCACAAGTTGTAGAGGATGGAATACGCATCTGACCTGCGAAGGGAAAAAGTCAGCAAGAGTTGTATGGGCAAGCTCGCCCCGTCCGAACCCGCATTCCGCTGGCGCTGCTGACGCCGAGCGCCTCCCTTGAATCGCCCGCCCTGATAGCGTCCGTGGGCCAGATCGTCAGCTGCGCGACAGGAGTATCGTGGACCACTTCATCAACGACCCCGACCAGATCGTCACGGAGGCGATCGACTCTTTCCTGCGCTTGTCGGATGGCCGCTTGGCGCGGCTGGACGGCTACCCGAGCGTGAAGGTGGTCCTGAGAAGCGACTGGGACAGATCAAAGGTAGCGGTTCTCTCCGGTGGAGGTTCGGGTCACGAGCCCGCTCATATCGGCTTTGTCGGCCGTGGCATGCTGACCGCCGCCGTATGCGGCGACATCTTTGCTTCTCCGAGCGTGAGCGCGGTCCTAGCCGCGATTGTCGCAGTTGCCGGCCCGTCCGGGTGCCTGCTGATCGTGAAGAACTATCTCGGTGATCGGCTCAACTTCGGACTGGCGGCCGAGCGGGCTCGTGCCCTGGGCCACCGTGTCGAGATGGTCGTTGTGAGCGATGACATTGCGTTAACCGATGCACCCCAGCCTCGCGGCCTGGCAGGAACCCTGTTCGTGCACAAAGTAGCCGGGCATGTCGCCGAAGCCGGCGGGACTCTGGAACAGGTGGCTGCGGCAGCCCAGGCAACTGCAACCACGGTTCACTCGCTTGGTATCACGCTGACCACATGCTCAATCCCAGGTCGCGCCCTCGAGCGTCAGATCGACGAGGGACAAGTGGAGCTCGGATTGGGCATCCATGGCGAGCCAGGGGCCCAGCGCCTCGCCATCGCACCGATACGCGAACTCGCCGCATCGATGGCGGCGCGCATCGAACCGCATCTTGGCCGTAACCAGCACGCTTTGTTGCTCAACAACCTTGGCGGCGTCCCCCCACTAGAGATGTCGCTGGTTGCCGACGCAGTCCTCGGCACCAAGCTGGGCGAAGCAGACATTGTGTTTGGGCCCGCGCCCCTGATGACCGCCATGGATATGCGCGGGTTCTCAATCTCCGTGCTGGAGCTGGACCCCCTTCGGGTTGAGGCATTGATGTCGGACGTGGATTGCCCAGCTTGGCCCACGGGTCGGTCCCCTGGAACCACCTCGGTCGTGCCGATGCCGTTAAGCCTCAAGCCCGCACCCGCCCAAGCCTCATCCGATCTTCGGGTACGAGCCATGATCGCCGCCGTCTGTGACCGCCTCGTCGATGAAGAACGTGAACTGAATGCACTCGATGCTCGGGCAGGTGACGGGGACACCGGCAGCACGTTCGCGACTGCCGCCCGGGGCATCCGTGCCAGTCTGGACAGCCTTCCGCTCGCGAATCCACCGGCGCTCGTCCAAGAACTCTCCAGCCGCCTGGCCGAGGTGATGGGAGGATCAAGCGGCGTGCTGCTTTCCACGTTCGCCGCAGCTGCCGCAACCGCTTTACGGGAAGGGAAGGCTTGGCCCAACGCCCTCCAAGCTGGTCTCTTGCGGATGCAGCAATATGGCGGAGCCCAAGTCGGCGACCGTAGCATGATCGACGCGCTTGAGCCGGCCGTGCGGACCCTTGCCGCGGGAGGGGGTCTGAGCGAGGCGGCTATCCAGGCGGAACACGGGGCAGGTGCCACGGCAGCGATGTCACGGGCGCGCGCCGGCCGATCCAGCTACTTGGTCGGCTCTGACCTTCGCGGGGTCCGCGACCCTGGCGCCGCCGCGGTTGCCGTGATCCTCTTGGCCCTGGCGGACGGTCGGGCCTACCAACCCGCAGACGAGGAGTAAGCGTCCACCAACCTCGAGCACATCGTTGGCCGACTTAACTGACCCGCTCGATAATCCAGCGCTCGAGAGCATCCAGCACTTCTACTCTGACCTCCGCGTCCCTTCTTCCGGATCGTGCCGGCGCTCGGAAGGCATGGTCGGCATCACTGAGCAGGACAAGGCTGGCCCGATCGCGCAGGCCCCCGCACAGCGGGCGCAGCTGATCGAGGCTGGCGAGGTCGTCGCGTGTGCCCTGCACAAACAGCATTGGGATATGGACATCAAACAGATGAGCGCCGCGGTCACGGGCTGGCCGGCCGGCCGGGTGAAGCGGAAAGCCGAGGAACGCTAGTCCGCGAACGCCGGGTAAAGGTGACAGAGCTTGCGCCTGAGAGGTCATCCGCCCTCCAAATGACTTCCCACCGGCTACCAAAGGCAGATCGGTCCGGCATTGAGCAACGTCCACGGCCGCTCGAATGGTGGCGTGAGCCAACTCCGGACGGTCCGGACGGCGGCTGCCGCGCTCCATGTACGGGAACTGATACCGGAGAGTAGCGATGCCTCGTTCGGCCAGCCCCGTCGCGATCGACTCAAGGAAGGCGTGCCGCATGCCCGCACCCGCGCCATGGGCAAGCACATAGCAGGCGCGAGCGTCGGGCGGCGTGCGCAGCACGGCAGAGACGACCTGGTCCGGACCAACCTCGATGGCCAGGGCCTCATCTTCAGGCAGGCCCGAGGGCAGATTCTTCATGCTCGCCCTTGAAAGTGATCGGGCAGACGATTGATTCGCATCTGGCGTTGCCGCGTGTGGAGTATGGAATGGCGCCGCGTTCGCATTGGCGGGGGTACCTGAAGCTCTCGCTCGTATCCTGTCCTATCTCTCTGTACCCGGCCATCTCCGCCGCCGAGCGGGTATCCTTCCGGCAAGTGAACCGGGAAACAGGGAACCGCCTGCGGCAGCAGCTCGTGGACACCGGCACCGGGGAGGTGGTGGGGTCACACCAGAAGGGCCGCGGCTACGAGGTCAGCGAGCGCCAGCTGCTTCTGATCGAGGAAGAAGACCTCGAGCGAGCGCAGCAGGAGGCGCGGAGAGGTCCGGTCCGTCCAGCGCCAGACATCAGCGTCCGTATCGAAGAACCCGAGAAAGGCCCGCCGTTGCCGGGCCGGGCAACTCAGCCAAACCGCAGCGCCACCGGGCGGCAACAAGGGCCCGCTGATAACCCGGAGACTCAGGAGTCCAGCGACGAGGGTCCACCTTCGCTGCCAGTGCGCGTGGAGAACAACCGAACCATCGAGCTCGAGCGGTTTGTCCCGGGCGACCAGATCGATGCCCGGTTCCACGACACGCCATACTACGTGGTGCCACGCGACGAGGTCGGGCAAGAAGCGTTCGCGGTGATCAGAGACGCCATGAGCGGTAAAGGCGTGGTGGGCATCGGCCGCATCATCCTGTCGAAACGGGAGCGGCCGATCATGCTGTCGCCGATGGGTCGTGGTCTGTGTGGCGTGACGCTCCGCTATTCACACGACGTCCGCAGCGAGGCGGAGATCTTTGACCGGATACCCGACCTGACCCTGGACGACGAGATGCTGGAGGTCGCACAGCACATTCTGGAGACCAAGACGTCCAAGTTCGACCCGGCCTTCCTGGAAGATCGCTACCGGACAGCGCTGGTATCCATGCTGCGACGTAAGGAAGCCGAGCTGCCTTCCCCGGCTGCGGCCAGCGGCGCGCCATCGGCCAACGTTGTTGACCTGATGGAAGCGTTGAAGCGCAGCCTTGAGACGGAGCGACCCAGCATTCCGCCAAGGGCTAGATCGCGGCCGCGTGCCACATCGGCCAAGCCGCCGGTGAGAACCGCGAGGCCGGGTCGGAAGGCTTGAAGGGCCGGAGCTGCCTTGATGATGCATCGCACAGGTGTGCTTCGCCCGTGGGATTAGCGGGGCCGGACGGGAACGAGCGCTGCCCCCGGCCGGCGCCGTTGGCAGTCGAGCCAACATACTGGGTGGCGAGGGACTCGCATTTGGCGAATCCCATCCCAGATTCGCGCGACCATGTTCCTCGACGTGTCGCCCAGCACCGAAGCTCGGCCGCCGCTCGGCTTTGTCGCGCCGCTTCTCCCCACTCTCGTGTCAGAACCGCCGGCGGGACACGCTTGGCTGCACGAGATCAAGCACGATGGCCACCGTACGATCCTCCTTGTGGAAGGCGGCGCAGCCCGTGCCTTCACCCGCAACGGCCATGACTGGACGAAGCGCTACCGCCGCGTGGTGGACTGTGCCGCGGGTCTCCGCTGCCGATCAGCGATCATCGACGGCGAGCTGATTGTCCAGAACGACCAGGGTCTGTCCGACTTCGACAGCTTGTATCGCGCTATCACCCGCGATCCTCACCGCCTCTGCTTCTTCGCTTTCGACCTGCTCCACCTGGATGGCGAGGATCTGCGCAGGCGTCCCATTGAGGAACGCCGGGCAAGGCTGCAGGAGTTGCTCGGCTCCAACCACCCGGACTGCCCAATCCAGTTCAGTGAGGCGGTTCAGGGCGATGGCGCCGTCGTGTTCGCGGCTGCAGATCGTATGGGCCTGGAAGGGATCGTCTCAAAGCGGCTGGGCAGCCGATACCGGAGCGGCCGCTCAACGGACTGGCTGAAGACGAAGTGTATGGCAGTGACAGACTTCATCGTGATCGGCACCCAGCGCAACGAGGGCGGCCCGCCACTCGCTCTCCTGGCGCGGAACACCGACGGGACCTTGGCGTATATGGGCAGCGCTTTCGTCACCTTGCCGTCCGGAGCCCGTGACGAGTTCTGGGCCAGAGCCGCTGAGCTTGCCTCCCCAAAACCCGCGGTAGCCGGACTCCGTAGCCCCAGGACAACCTGGTGCCGGCCGGAGCTGACCGTCCGCGCGCGTCATCTCCGGGGTGGTGGCATGCTTTGCCATGCTGCACTGATCGGGCTGGTATGATCCTCCTCACCGCAGCTGTGTCCGATCACGGGTTCACCTACACTCTGGCGCGGGAGGGCCAGCTGCTGCTCACGACCGGCAATCGGTTGGATGCAGCCGAGTTCATGCTGCAGCTTTCGATCGATAACCCGCTTCAGCTGATCCAGGCTGCCGAGCAATGGGGCGCCGTTGACGTCCACGAGACGGCCCTTAGCGAGGATGACGAGAGTTGACTAGCAGGATGATGTTCCTATCCATGTTCTCATGGACTCGAGCTCCTCGGAACGCCTGCGCCTTGTCATCTCCGTCGCGCTCGCGACGGCTCCACGGGCCGTAAAGAAAGCCTTCGCCGACCGATATAGCGAGCGGGAGCAGGACTCTGTGAGGCGGCTTTCCCAAGCTGCTGCTGATGCTGTCCTGCAGACCTATGACATGACCGAGAAACCGCTGGCGCCTCCTGGACGAGGCGTGCCGTCGCGGCCCGATGGGGGAACTTGCTGATGCACCGCCTCCTGATCCTCGTCGCTTCGGTCGTTCACCTCTGCTCACCTGCTTCCGCGCTTACGGCCGAGTTCCCGGTCTGCGGCTCGCCGAAGCGGGTAACATGCGTGGTGGACGGCGACACGGTCTGGTTCCGCGGGACCAAGTACCGCCTCGAGGACATCGACGCGCCGGAGAAGGGCAGCCTTGCTGAGTGCCCGCGGGAAGCGCTTCAAGCCGCAGAGGCTACTGAGCGCCTGGCGGAGATCCTCTCCGAGCACGACTTTACGATCGAGACGCAGGGACAGAAGGACAAGCACCGCCGCACATTGGCCCGGTTCATGATCGGAGGCAAAAGCGCCGGCGAGATGCTGGTCACGGAAGGGCTGGCGCGGCGCTGGCGCGGACATACGGAGGATTGGTGTGGCACAGAAGCGGTGCTTGCCTGCAGCCAGGACGCGGAAGCATGGCGCCCGCGACACGACGACAAGCTGCCCACAGCCCCTGGGTTTGTCACAGGCGAGTTCCGCTGCTTCAAAATCTACGACCCCGAGAACCAAGCGTATGAGCGCGTCTGTGCGTGGACGGACGGGTGATCCTCCCCCACGGGCAATGGACGCGGGTGCTCAAGGCAGCCGTTATCCTCATTGCCCTCGTCGAGGCCGCCGCCCTCCTGCTGTTCGGGCTATTCGCTATGTCCGGCGACGACCCCGGCATAGCCGGAGCGATGCTGAGACTGCTTCTGGGCCCATTTGCCCTGACCACCGTCCCAGCCCTCATTCTGATGATCAGAGGTCGGCTACTCGCTGCCTTCATCCTCGTGGCAGTATCGGTCCCGCTGATGTGGCTCGTATGGTTGTTTGCCTGACACCGGACGTCTTCAATTGAGCGTTTGGCGCTGGATGATCGGCGGCCGTGACCGGCACGCCAGGGTCGTTGCCCAGGCGCAAGAGCTGATCGAAGTGCACGGCGAGCGAGCCCGCTATGTGGCCATCAACTTTGCCCGGCTCACCCGCGACGGCAAGCAGGTCGAGGACGGCAAGGACGCGCAATTCTGGTGGCGGGTGGCCAATGAGGTCGACTCAATCCAAGGGAACGTGAGGCTCGATACGGCGACGCGCTACCTCAAGCGGTAGTCCGATGCCGGCCCGAACCCGGCCCTCAGGTCCGCTTTGCGCCCAAGTCGGCCATCAAAAGCGCACTTGTAACGGTCCTAAAGCGGACGTTACCTCCACTAAGCCCGCCCTAGGCAATCCGGTTGCAGGGGCGGCCAAATCGACGCAATCTCGCCGGCCACTTGGAGGGGGGCCGATCAGCCTGGCCGAAGCAACTCGACAGGTAAGGCCGCCGCGCTAGGGAGCGCGGCGTCGATCAGGGTTGGTGGCAACCAACACCCGTCGATTCTCAACTGCCGCCCAGAGTTGCCTGAAGGACTGAGGGAGGTGTGCGGATCAATTGCCGTCGCTTCAGCGATAGGGGTAACCCGCGGCATCCATGTTGGCGGTGTACCGCTTGAAGGCGTCCACCACCTTACCCGCACGCGGCGACGAACCCGCCACTTCGGTCCAGAACTGTTCAGCGTCCGTCACCACTTGCCCCCATTCCGCGGGCGGAATGGATGTCAGCTCCATCTTCTTGCCTTCAACGCGCAGCTTGGCCTCGCCGCCCCAGTACCAGGTGGCACGGTAATAGTGGGACTGGTCGATAGTGCTCCGATAAAGCTGCTGGAGATGCGGAGGCACCTTGTTCCAGCTCTCGGTGTTAGCAAAGTAGGAGCCGAACCAAGCGCCGGTTACGGAGTTCGTCAGCGCGTATTTGCAGACGTCCGCCCAGCCGACCTCGTAAGCTTCCGTGAAGCCGCACCAGGCCACGCCGTCAAGTTCGCCTGTGCGCATCGCGACTTCCACGTCGTCCCACGGCACGGTGACAGGGACAAGGCCATAGCGCGCCAGGAACCGGCCCGCTGTGGGCACGCCGAATACCCGCAGCCCATTCATGTCGGCCAGTGAGCGGATCGGCTTTTCGACAGTGAAGATGTGCAAGGGATCCCACGCGCCGGTGGAGAGCCAGGTGACATTCTCCACCTCGCCATAGGCTTCCTGCCAGATCTCATTCAGGCCGTAATAGGTGAACAGCGCCGCCACATCGAGGGGGTAGCGTACCGCAAACGGGAAGTAGCCACCGAACACGGAGATATCGACCGGAGACGCCATTGTCGCCTCGTCGGATTGGACGGCGTCCAGCGTGCCGTTCTGCAGAGCCCGGAAGAGCTCGCCTGTCGGCACGAGCTGGTCGGCATAGTAGAGTTCGATCTCCATCTCGCCGTTCGCCGCGGCGTTGAAGGCTTCCACCTGCGGCTTGATGACATGCGCGCCGAGCGGCGCACCGGAATAAGTCTGCAGCCGCCAGCGGATCGGCGCCTGGGCGCGGACGATGGAGGGGGCGGCGAGCGTCGCTGCGGCGCCCAGCCCGGCCCCGGCCAGGAACTTGCGGCGGCTCGCCAGGATCCGCTCGGAAGGGCTCTGCTGGCCCAGTTTGTTCGTCATGTCTTCTCTCCCTTGCAGTTGATCGGTTGTCACGTCAGCGCACGTTGATTGCGCCGGGCAGCCACATGGCGATCTGCGGAAACAGCATCACCAATCCGATGGTGAAGCTCATCATAAGCACGAACGGCCAGATGGAGCGATAAATGTCGACTAGCGTGATTTCCTTCGGCGCCAGGCCGCGCATCAGGAACAGGTTGTACCCGAAGGGAGGTGTGATGTACGCGATCTGGCACGTCATAGTATAAAGCACGCCGAACCAGATCATCTGCCCCTCGATGCCGAGGTCGAGCCGATCGACCAGCGGAATGTAAAGCGGAGCGACAATCACCAGCATCGCCGTGTCGTCGAGAAACATCCCCATGACAATGAAACTGGCCATCATCAGGCCGATGGTCTGCCAGGGCGTAAGCTCCCAGTTGTGGATGAAGACGTTCTCGATAGCGCGAACCGCGCCGATCCCATCAAAGACCGAAGAAAACGCAAGTGCGGCTAGGATCAGCCAAAGGAACATGCAGGAGATGCCGAGGGTCTTCCGCGAGGTCTCACGGATAAGGCCCCAACTGAGGCGGCCCTTGCCAGCCGCCGCGATCGTCGCCGCCGTAGCGCCGACCGCGGAACTCTCGACCAGGCTGGTAAAACCCATCACGAACAGGCCGGTCATCGCGAAGAAGATCAGAAACGGAATGATGCCGGCGCGCAGCAGCCTCAGCTTGTCAGCCGTTGGCATGGCGAGTTCCGCCTCGGTCAGGACGGGGGCCAGATCCGGGTTCACCTTAACCCGGATATAAACGTAGACGGCGAACAAAGCCGCCATCAGCAGGCCGGGGCCCACTCCCGCGAGCCAGAGCTGGCTGACCGGCTCGCGCGCGATGACGCCGTAAAGGACCATCACGACCGACGGCGGAATAAGGATGCCCAACGAAGAGCCGCCCTGCACGACGCCGGAGATCAGCACCTTGTCGTAACCGCGGCGCAGCATCTCGGGCAGCGCTATGGCAGAGCCGATGGCCATGCCGGCCACCGACAGGCCGTTCATCGCCGAGATGATGACCATAAGGAGGATGGTGCCTATGGCCAAGCCGCCGGCCAGGCGGCCGAACCAGACATGCAGCATCCGGTACAGGTCTTCGGCGATCCCTGATTCCGACAGTATGTAGCCCATGTAGATGAACAGGGGCAGCGTCAGCATCGGGAACCAGGCGAAGAGCTTGAAGGTGGCGTTGAAGGGCATCTCCACGCCCCCGGTACCGTAGAGCAGCAGCGCCGCACCCGCGGCCACGAACCCGACCGCGGCGAACACTCGTTGCCCTGTAAGCATCAGCGCCAGCATCGACGCGAACATCAGAAGCGCGATAAGCTCGTAGCTCATGCAGGGCGCTCCGGATGGGTGATCGGGTTCTCGCCGACAGGGTCGGGAGACCGCAGCGGCTCGCCCGCCAGCGCCATCCAGTGCTTAAGCGCCAGTGAGACGGTTTGCAGCAGCATGAGGACAATGCAGCCGACCATCAGTGCCTTGATGGGAATCATGGACGGGTTCCAGATCGAGAACCGCCGCTCGTTCGTCGCGACGGCGTATTCGAGGCTCGAGATCGAGCCGATCAGCATCACGACGAGGTAGAAGCCAAGGCAGGCAAGCGTGACGAGGTCCATCCGCGTTCGACCGCGAGGGCTCAGGTTCGAATAGACCAGGTCCATGCGAACATGGTCGTCGTCCTTGAGCGTCATTGGTCCGCCAAGGAAGAAGTACGCCGCGAGCGTGAACTGCGCCAGCTCGACGCACCAGTGAAGCGGCATGCCGACCAGGTTGCGCGTCACCGCATCGAGGAGCAGGACGCCCACCAACAGGAAGATCAGCGACGCAGCCAACCAGCCGACCAGATCGGCGGCCCTGTCGGCCCACCGGATATAGGCTCCGACTAACCCCCGCATCCCGCCTGCGCTCCTCTTATTCCCGACGATCTCTTCTATCCACGTTTGTTGACCTCTGTCATGGAAAACGGGCATTGGCTCTCGCGGGGTTGAGTGGCCGGTCGTTCGAAACGTCGGCCTACGGAGAAATTGATGCCGCACGCGGGCAGCGAAGCGCGGGCCGGGTGCCTCGACGTCGTGATCATCGGGGCCGGGGTGGTCGGCTGCGCCGTCGCGAGGCGCTTGGCGCTCGGTGGGGCGAGGACCCTCGTTGTCGAGAAGGCGAGCGATATCCTCGACGGCGCGTCCAAGGGAAACAGCGCGATTCTGCATACCGGCTTCGATGCCCCGCCGGACTCGCTCGAACAGGCGTGCCTGGCGGCCGGCTATGCCGAGTACCTCGAGATTCACGAGGCTCTCGGGCTGCCGCTGATCCGTTCTGGCGCATTGGTCATCGCTTGGACGGAGGAGCAGGCCCAAACCTTGCCCTCGTTGATGGAGCGCGCCCGGGCGAACGGTGTCACGGACGTGGAACCGCTGAGCCGCGCCGAGGCACTTCACATCGAGCCTGGCCTCTCGCCTACTATCGAAGCAGCGTTCCGAGTGCCTGGCGAATACCTGATCGACCCCTGGTCGGCCCCTTACGCCTATCTGCTTCAGGCGATCGGAAACGGAGCGGAGCTGCGCCGCTCCTGCGAGGTCCTGTCCGGCCGCTTCGACGGCGAGGTCTGGCGGTTGCAAACGGCGCAGGGGGAGATTTGCGGGCGGTGGGTGGTCAACGCGGCCGGCCTGTTCGGTGATACTGTGGACGAGAGGCTCACCGGCGGACGCCATTTCACCATCCGGCCTCGCAAGGGACAGTTCGTCGTCTACGACAAGCCGGCTGCCGCACTGGCGAGCCATATCCTCCTGCCGGTGCCGACGCCGATCACCAAGGGTGTCGTGATCTGCCGCACCGCATTCGGCAATCTGCTTGCCGGCCCGACCGCTGAAGACCAGGAAGCGCGGGACGAGGCGACACTCGTGCCCGAGGCCCTGCTCGGTCTCCGCAAACGCGCTGAGGAGATCCTGCCCGCCCTCGCGGGCCACGATGTCACGGCGGTCTATGCCGGCCTGCGTCCGGCGACCGAACACAAGGATTATCGCATACGGGCCGACCCAAATGCCCGCTATGTGACTGCCGGGGGCATCCGCTCGACCGGCTTGAGCGCCGCACTCGGGATCGCTCGCCATGTCGCGGACCTTTTAGAAGCGCAGGGCGGCCGGTGGGATCGTCCGAGCCAGCCAGGCTGGCCGCGTTTGCCGAACATCAGCGAGGCCGGCCGGCGAGACTATGAGACGCCCGGCCATGGCGGGATCGTCTGCCACTGCGAACTCGCCACGCGCCGCGAGGTTCTCGCGGCACTTGACGGGCCGCTCGCCGCGCGCAGCCTCGGCGGGCTGAAGCGACGCACGCGCGTAACGCTGGGCCGCTGCCAGGGATTCTATTGCTCGGCAGCGTTGGCAGAGCTGACACGCGGCAAGTTCGATCGGCCCATGGCGGAGCCGGCCGATGCCGCCTGATCTCCCGATCCCGGCGGATGTGGTGATCGTCGGGGCCGGTCCCGCAGGGCTAGCAGCGGCCGCTACCCTTCGGGCAGGGGGCGTCGGCTCGGTCCTGGTGCTTGACCGTGAGCCGGATGCCGGCGGCATCCCCCGCCATTGCGGCCATTCTCCCTACGGCATGCGCGAGTTCCGCCGCTTGATGCGCGGGCCTGCCTACGCGACCCGTCTTGCCGAGGAGGCGCGGCAAGCCGGCGCGGAAATCCGGGCCGGCGTGACGGTCACGGCCCTCCATCCTGGTCCCCGGCTCGCGATCACCTCAGACTCGGGGTCGGCGGATATCGTCGCCGACCAGGTCCTGCTGGCTACTGGCGCGAGGGAATCCAGCCGCGCCGCTCGCCTCATCGGCGGGACGAAACCGGGCGGAGTTCTTTCGACCGGGGCGCTCCAGGGCCTTGTCTACCTTGACCGGATGCGGCCTTTCCGGCGCCCGGTCGTGCTGGGGACCGAGCTTGTCTCGTTTTCCGCCCTCCTGACCTGCCAGCATGCCGGCATCCGCCCTGTCGCGATGATCGAGCCCGGCGAGCGCACCACCGCCCGCTGGCCCGCTCCCCTGCTGCCGCGCCTGCTTGGCGTGCCCCTCTTGTTGCGTACGGAAGTCGTGGCCATCGAAGGTCGCGAATGGGTCGAGGCCGTCGTGGTCAGGTCCGCGAAAGGCGAGCGACGGCTTGATACCGATGGGGTGATTGTCACGGGCCTGTTCCGCCCGGAGGCAGCACTTCTGCGGGCAAGCCACATCCGGGTGGATTCCCGGACCGGGGGGCCCGAGGTCGATGAGTTCGGCCGCTGCTCGGATCCCTCCTACTTCGCGGCTGGCAACCTCCTGCGAACGGTTGAGACGGCGGGCTGGTGCTGGGCCGAGGGACGCGCCGTGGCGCGCGCCATGCTGCGGGCGCGATCGCATGGGCTTCCGGAAGGTCCGGGCCAGCCGGTCGAACTCGACGGCGAAGCACTGGCGTGGGTCATGCCCCAACGACTCGCCGGCGGCGGCGCCGACGGCGCTTTGCCTGCCCTTCAACTTCGGGCGCGGTATGCAGCCCATGGGCGGATCGCCCTCACAGCGCCTGGGCAGGAGATCTTCAGCCGCGCCGTCCGTCTCCTGCCGGAGCGCCGCTTGCTGGCGCCAGTTCCGGCAAAGGCCTCGGGCCTTCGCGTGAGCTTCGTGGAGACGGTCGAATGACCGCGGTGCTGGCAATCGACCAGGGCACCACCAGCACGAGGGCCTTTCTGGCATCGCCCGACGGGCGGTTCATTCCGGTTTTCTCCCAACGCCACCGCCAGTTCCACCCGCGGCCGGGCTGGGTCGAGCACGATCCCGAGGAAATCCTGGCCAACCTGCGCTCCTGCCTTAAGGCTGCCGCTGCCCACAACGTGGTCGCCGTGGGGCTCGACAACCAAGGCGAGAGCTGCCTCGGATGGAATGCGGATACGGGACGGGCGGTCAGCCCGGTCATCGTCTGGCAGGACGATCGTACCCTGCCCGAGACGGAACGGATGAAAGCGGCGGGCGCCGAGATCCTCACACTTGAGAAGGCCGGACTGCCGCTCGACCCCTACTTTTCCGCCTCGAAGCTCGCCTGGATCCTGCGCAACTCAGGCGAAGCTGCTTCGCTCGCTTGCCGCGGTCGGCTGCGGCTGGGGACGACGGATGCCTTCTTCCGCGATCGCCTGACCGGCCGGTTCGAGACGGATGTGACGACTGCGTCGCGAACTTCGCTGATGAACCTGCGCACCTGCGAGTGGGACGCGGAGCTTTGCGCCGTGTTCGGCATGCCGCCGGAATGCCTGCCCCGGATCACGCCATGCACGGGCGACCTCGGCACAATCGAGGTCAGCGGAAAACACCTCCCCTTGGTGGCCAGCCTGGTCGACCAGCAGGCGGCAACCTACGGGCATGGCTGCCGTCGTCCCGGCGACACGAAGATTACATTCGGCACTGGCGCGTTCGCGTTTGCGATTATCGGAAACGAGCTACCCGGCCAGCTGCAAAATTGCCTGCCAACGGTCGCATGGGCGAGGCACGGCGAGGCGCCCGTTTATGCGCTAGATGGCGGGGTTTACGCGGCCGGCTCGGCCGTGGATTGGGCAGGGCGTCTCGGTCTGTTCGACAGCCTTGAAGAACTGGAACATCTCGAAGGAGAGCCGGCCATCGCGCGCGGGCTGGCCTTCGTTCCCGCCCTCGCCGGACTGGCATGCCCGCATTGGAACCGCAGTGCGCGGGGCGCGTGGCTTGGCATGGACCTGGGCACCACCCGGCGCGACCTGACCCAAGCGGTTCTGGAAGGCATCGCTTTCCGGATGGCGGAGGTGATCGAAGCAATGGCGGCGGTCGTTCCCATCAGCGCGCCGATTTCCATTGACGGCGGGTTGAGCGCGAATTCCCGGTTTTGCTCGACGTTGGCTGACGCGCTGGCTTGCCCACTGCGGCTATCGCTCGAGAGCGAACTCACGGCGTTGGGGACGGCCATGCATGCAGCTGAGGCCATAAACCTGCAAGTTGATTTCCAGCCGGAAACAAGATTCGTCGAGCCGAGCGGCGACCTTCGATCGCTGCGGAAAACGTTCAAGGCTGCGTTATCCGCTGTTGAGGAATACGGGAGGTCGTAACGGGATCTGCTCCGGGAAAGACAACGAAAGTTCGACCCTGGGCTGAGGCTTGGGCAGGATCAAGCTGGAATGTTCGCGCTATTGCGCTCTCGGCCCAGTTTAGCCACGCCGCTTTGCGCCCATCTGCGACGTTCAGATCGTCGTGTCGGCTGCACCCGAAAGCTGCCGTTCGTTCAGGTAAACGGGTGTGCCCTCAAGCGCACGAGCCCCGGCCTTTGAGCGAATACGGTTTGGCAGCGTTTTCCTTGAACGACAGAATGGGGACATCGCTCGCAAGCAGGCTTATGAGCTGATCTTTCCCTTTTTATCTATCAGAACCGCCTGTTGCCATCTACTTGGCGCCTTGTCCGTGCGGTGAATGCAGCCTGCCCAGCAGCAGGGCCGCCTCTTCCCCTCCAACAGTTCGTCACACGTTCGCTCAATCCGACGTTGGCGCGTTGTTGACTGTTTCGCGTCATCGACCCAGCAAATGAACTCATTTCGACCGAGCGGGGTCAGGCTTTCCAAAGCGAAAAGACCTTCGGGTTCGATACCAGTGCTGCTTGAGGATCTTCACGTGCTTCGTGGACAGTGCCTTGGGGAAAAGCGTTCACCACGAGGCCTCCCAGCGATGCCGCCCGGAAGCCGATTCAGCTCCGCTGACGGCAACTTCCGAGCTCGCCGCGAACTGGTCGGGCTCCTCCGAGCACCGCAGGGGTTCAAGTCGGATAAGAACCACTATAGCGCGCCCTTTCCAGTCGGTGTGGGCTGCGGGCCCCGTGCGAATGTTACTGATCCTGGTGCGCCGCCGACAAACCGCAACAGCTATATTCGATTTGCTCGTCTGCGTTCGGCCTTCCACCGGGAGTCAGATCGAATAGGGTCCAAAGCGGCTCCACAGTTCCCAGGTGACGCATATCTTGCCCCGGATCGGTCGGCGCATGGACCAGCTCGCTTGCCCAGTGCAGACGGATGCCTCCCTCCGCATCGCGCCTGAATACGGTCATGATCGGCACGGGCTCGCCATCTGGGCCATCGCCCCCGTAGTCTCGACAAAAGTTATTGCGGGCGGCTGACACAAGTCTGGTGTATTTCCACCCTTTGGCTGGGGGCTCGCGCGGTCGTGGCGGAAGGCCTCGCGGCATCGACGACGCCGGCAAGCTCGCCGAACACGCATCCTCGCCGCGTCTCCGCCTTTGCGGAGTGTTTGCTCGCATTTCCCGCTCCCGTACCGACACAAGCGCCAAGGGTCGCGGATTTTCGCTACGGCGACCTATCGGCGTCCGATTTCCCGACCCTGGCCTGGCGGCGCGCGCTGAATGCGCGCCGCGCGTTTGCCGAGGCGAAACGACTTACCGACCGGCACACCCCCTGCCGGAGCAGGATGCGCTTGCCGATCTTCTAGCGAGCGGCGCCTACGAACGTTACGTCCGCGGGATGCGCAAACGCAATGCCGAGCGTCGGGCAGTGCTTCTTCAGGCGCTCGCGGACGAACTCGGCCCGGCGGTCACCATCATGGGTGCCGAGACGGGATTGCACGTGGTCGCTTGGTTGAACGGAGTGGCTGCCGAGCGCGAGGCCGCGTTCATCGCCGCCGCGCGCTCAGCCGGGATCGGCCTTTACCCGGTCTCGCAGCCGGCACCGACGACCGCGCGACTGTCTGCCGGGGCAGCGAGTACTTTCATGAGCACGCGGGCTCGGCCGACAAGACGCTCAAGATCTACGACGGGCATTATCACGATCTCCTCAACGATCTCGGGAAGGAGGAGGTGCTTGCCGACATAGTCGGCTGGATCGAGGCGCGGCTGCCCACTCGCAATCGGCCTGCGGAAGCCGGCGCGATTGCACCCGCTTAGAAGAGCGAAGTGCATCGCTCGGGAGAGTTTCCGCACGCACCGCGATAATCCTCAGCGGCCTCACGCCCAGGTTTACGCACGAACGCGAATCCACTAGCTGTGAGTCTAGGCCAGCTGCGTGGGACCGGTCTGCGCCCAATTCGGGCGCTCGGATCTGGCTTCTCTAAACCGGACTGCAATCTTCTAGGTTCCTGACCGTTGGCTATCACGACCTTGCTCTCAGGGTCGTTGTCGCCGCTTCCGCTCAACCGCCTCGGTCAATCCTCAAGCCCGGCCTTCCGGAACGTGTCCAGAAATCGCTCCAAAGTCTCGTCATTCCGATACGGCAGGATGTGGCGGAAAGTGCCCAGCCGGAAACCGGGCCGCATATTGGCCAGTTGAGCGACGTGAAGGCTCGCCTGGTTGTTTCGCCCGCACGCGGCGTGGCAAGCCGCGAGGTAAGCCTCGACCCAGAACTGCGGCGCCTCGATGCGCTCAAAAGCGCTGATAGCTTCCTCGTAGCGCCCGGCCGTGTGCAGGCAACGGCCCTCAAGATTCCAGTACCAGTTCGGGTGGAAAGGGTTGAGGCGCATGGCCTCGCGCACCCGCAAAAGACCTTCTTCCGGCTGGTCCAGGTACATCAGCAGCCGGCCATGCTCGGCGGCAACGAGATCGTCGTTCGGGTTTAGCTTTACTGCCCTGTCGAAGTGGTGGACCGCACGGTCGTGCCGCTTTGAGAAGAGCTGGGCGACACCGAGCGCTAGATGGGTCCTCGCGTCCTGGTCGTCCAGCGATAGCGCCTTCTCTCCGGTCGCCAGCACCTCGGCAAGTCCGCCCTCCCGCATGTCCCAGAACCAATCGTAAAGCCCGGCGATCGCCAGGAGGCTGTATGCCCGCGCGTAGCCCGGATCGGCGGCAATCGCTTGGCGAAGGTGTTTGCAGGCGCGCGCGTAATCGGGCTGCGTATAATGCTGCAGGAAGTGCTGCGCGCGCAGCACATGGTCATAGGCATTGAAGCTTTCTGGTGCCTTAGCGGCGCTTGCAGCGTCGGCTAGGGCGGCTAGTCGACCGGCCAGCGTCGCCGTGACCGTGCGAGCAACGTCGAGCTGCACCTCGAACAGGTCGTCGATACCCCGGTCATACCGTTCCGCCCAGAGTTCGCTGCCGGTCTCGCAGAGCACCAGATGAACGGACAGTCGGAGCCGGTCCCTGGCTCGCCGGACCGATCCGGTCAGGAGGTGACGCACTCCCAGTGCGCTGCCGATCGCACGATAATCATCCGTCTCCTGCTTCGCCCGGAACGAGGATTGACGGGCGACGACGAACAGATCCTTGTTGCGCGACAACTCAGTGATGATGTCGTCCGCCACCCCTTCTGCGAAGTAGCCGCTTTCCTGGTCCGCGCCGATCGAGGCGAAAGGCATTACCGCGATGGAGGGTCGATCTGGGAGCGCACGTTGCGGGATGGCGTGCTCGGCCTGGCCGGGAGTTGACGGGGTGAGATCACCGGCTTCTTTCCGGATCGTTTTAGGAGGTTCCTCAAGCGTGGTTTCGGCCACAAACAGCAGACCCCGGCCGTGCACCGTCCGGATGATGCTCTGCTCGGCCCCAGTGTCGCCGACTGCGTGGCGGGCGGCCTTTACTCGGCTGGCCAGCGCGGCGTCCGACACGATCCGGCCCTTCCATACCGCCGCGAAGATCTCATCCTTGCTGACGAACTGTTGCGGCCGCTCCACGAGGTAGCGCAACACCTCAAATACCTGCGGCTCGACCAGCTGCAGTTCACCGCCGCGACGTAGCTCAAGCCGCGACACGTCCAGCTCGCAGTCGGCGAACCTGTAGATCATGGTTCAAGGCTCCCGAGCAGCATCGGTCTTGGGTAGCGCCCGCCAAGCGTAAAACGGTGGGTGCCCATTCTCCCGACAAATGCAGGTTCTCTCCATGGTTTCTGCAGCCCATCTGCAAGCAACGCCAGCGAAAAGCCGCTTCACTCGATCCACCAACAAAGGAGTGAAGTCATGTGCCACGACATCAACCCGCTCGGAACCGTCATGCATCTGCGGGAGCTGGACAGGCAGGCTGAAAAGCGCCTGGTCTCAGTAAGTGCCTCTTCAGAACCCGGTCCGCGAGCCGGTCAGCACAACCGTTTCAGCATTCATTGGCGCGCAGTCACGATGCTGACCAAGATCGAATGGAAACAATTCTTCCCACGGCTTCTTAGCCACGGTCCGAACTCGTACCTCCGGGTGAGATAAGCCGCTGGCCCTGTTTAGATAGACACCGGCCACCCGTGATCCCACGCTGATCACGAGCAGATCATGCGGAGCGGCTGGTTCCAGCACCACGGCTTGAGACTTTGAAGAAGGCGCGACGAAATCCCCCTCGGTGAACGCGCGTCCTAGAGATTACTCGCCGCGGTAGGCAGGGAGGAGAACCCAGTGAGGCTACACTACACGCCGGGATCGGCCTTCGCTCGCATCATCCGAGTAATCCTGCGGGAGCTGCAACTCCAATGTCAGGAAATCGAGATTACTGTTTTTCCGCCATCTTCAGATTACTTTGCGGTGAATCCGCTGGGCCAAGTTCCTGCGTTGGAAACAGATGAGGGCGTGCTTTTTCCAACTGGCATCATCATCGAGTTTCTCATGGATCAACCGCGGTCAGTCGACACGGGCTTTGCCAATTCGGTGCGGCGGAGTCAGGGACATTGGCGGGATGACCAGATGCTTGCTGTTATCCTCGCCATGGGCGACGCGCTAGGCGCAATGAAGTATCAGGGTTGGGCGGGCCTCGCTCCAGTCGGCGAAAACCTGATTGGCTATGATCCAGCCGAGCGACATCTAGAACGTGTATCGAGGACGCTGGACTGGTTGGAAGCCAGAGCGAAAAATTCAGGCTTTCTGCCGGGGGTTCTCTCTGTCCAGGACGTTTCGTTAGCTTCCTTCATTCTGTGGACAGAAGCTCGCGGTCCAATTTCCTGGCGGGGAAGACCAAAATTAGAGGCCATTGTCACAAATTGCTCCGAGCGGGCAAGCTTCCAACAGACAAAGCCGCAGCCGTGGCCTTAGCGGGTCTGGGTCGAACGGAGCCATGATTCAACAGACGGTCCGACGCTTGCTTCGAGCCGAGTTCCCTGACGAGGAGGCCCGCTACTTCGCGCCGATGTCGATTGGCTCCACGCCCTCGACGGCAGATGAGGGCGTGGCGCTCATCCTGGATGGGATCAAGACAGGAACTTCGTCTGCATACTGGCATTACCCCGACGGACGTATTCCCTTCGTCGGGGCTCTGAGCGTACTGTTGGATGGATCTGGTCGCGCTCGCGCGGTACTTCAGACGGAGGAGGTCGAAGTCAAACCCTTCGGTGCGGTGAATGCCGATTTCGCTTTTGCTTACGGAGAAGGTGATCGAACGCTCGATTGGTTCCGATCAGAGATTGGGGCATGGTATCGAGGAGAGGCTGCTCGCCACGGCAAGTCCTTCTCGGACGACACACCGATAATCTGCGAGCGGTTCACCATATTGCGACGGCTTTGACCGGAATCCGCGACCAGCCGCAGCGACCGGATCGCCCGCTGGTGCTTCCTTTTGAGGAGCTTTCTCCGGGAGCAGTCTCATCCACCGGTGTTGGTATGCGGCAACCGGCGCCACGATTTTTCGAAGGTTTATTTAGTTGGCAGCGCTCTGCCCTTCGAGGCATCCGGTGGAGTCAACGCCTCAGCCCCAAAAGCCACGGAATACCAGTCGTTAATTCTTCGGCATCTGGGCGGGTGAGAGGACGATATATGGCGTGTTCGGTTCTTTGCCAGGTGACAACCGATTGATGACGCCCATGTCGTCCGGATCGCCGAGCGACTTGATGTACCTGTAAAGCGACGCCATGTCAGACTCGTCCATGGCACGCAGATTGTACCACGGCATGGGCGGGTTAGCCCTCATGTTCTTAAGCATGACAACAAACCCTCTCTCGCTCATCAGGCGGGCCTGGATTCGGAGATTACCGGCGTATGTTGTCCCCCAGGGTCCTCGGAAACCTAACGGATTTCCTGCGAGGGCCTTCTCCGGCTCCAGTTTACCTTCGGCTACGCTATAGCCTTCGGTGTGACAGTCGTGACACCCAGCGATGATGGAAACCTGCAGACCTCGCTCGACTGACACGGGGCCTTGAGCAGAGGCCGCCACAGGCCACAGAACGGGAATTACCGCAAAGATGTAGGTGGCGCGCATATGGCCTCTTTCTAGTGCCAAATCTGAAGAGCAAAGCGCGGTTATACCGCTACTCAATGGCGGAGGCTATCCAAGCTTTTTTTGGACTGAGCCGCGGACTGTTACGTCACCGCTTTCAGTTCACTTCTTTCCGTCTAGTGAGTCAAGTTCTCAGCTAACGTCAGCTGGCATAAACGAAATTATCTTTAGACCATGTGAGATTTCGACCGTTGACTCACGCGCTTTTAGGTAAGTGGTCCTGTCTTGTATCAAAGCGAGACAGGTGCTTGTCTTAATGCGTTTCCTTCTGGCGCGGCACTTCGCAGAGGCGCCTAGCTATGGCCGCTAAAATCTGAGGCGAGCAGGGGAGGCGAAGATGCAGCAGGTAGGCCGTCGAGAGTTTATCGTGAACGGTGGTGCGGCGCTGACCGCAATGGCGTTGCTCAAAACATCCCCAGCCAACGCATTTCCGAGCCGGCCGGGCGAAAACGTCGTGCCCTGGCTCGACGAGCTGCCCCCAAATCCCGTTCCGGAGGTGATCAAAAACCAACTTGTCTGGGAAAATCTCAGTTCCTGGATCACACCCAATGAGAAGTTCTTTTCCATCGCGCACTTTGATCGGCCGGTTATCGAGGCCAGTACATGGAAGCTCGAAATCGCCGGCCTGGTTAAAACGCCGTTGAGCCTGACGCTCGCTGAAATTCAGGCGAGGCCACGGCAGGAGGTGACGTTTACGGTCGAGTGCTCCGGCAATGACGGTCTGCCGTTCTTCAATGGCGGTATTGGCAACGCGGTCTGGGCCGGAACGCCTCTTGCCCCCATCCTGCAGGAAGCCGGCGTTCGCGACGAAGGTATCGAGGTTGTCTTCTGGTGTGCCGATGAGGGCGAGGTCACCCGCCCGGACGACGTGAAGATCAAGCAGAACTTCGCCCGCAGCATGTCGCTCGCCGACGCAATGGATGCAAAGAACATCCTTTGCTACGAGATGAATGGGACGCCCTTGCCGCCCGATAACGGCTTCCCGCTTCGCCTGATCGCGCCGGGCTGGTACGGCATCGCCAATCCGAAATGGTTGCAACGCATCGAGGTCCGCGACCGGCGTTTCCAGAACCAATTCATGGCTCGCGATTACGTCACCCTGCGCGAGGAGAACCGCGACGGCAGGACTGTGTGGGTTGAGACCTCAGTGGGACGGGCAAGGCTCAAGTCAGCGCCGGCCCGGGTTACCCAAATTGCCTCAGACTATCGCGTCATGGGTGCTGCCTGGGGCGCGCCGATAGATCGCGTTGAGGTCAAGATCGATGATGGGCAGTGGATGCCGGCAGTGATCGACCGCAGCGAGGACGCCGAACATGCCTGGAAGCTCTGGTCGCTGGACTGGCCAGATCCCGAGCCGGGAGAACACAGGGTTACCTCGCGGGCGACAGACAGTTCCGGACAGGTCCAGCCTGCCATGGACGATCCGATCATCGCGAAGAAGCACACGTACTGGGAGAGCAATGGCCAGGTGACGCGGCGCGTTCGCATCGGCTGAGCAGAAAGCGAGTCCTGGGGACTTGGACGGTCGGCCAATGCGAGGTTTTCTGGTTGTCGGCTTCTACTTCGCGATGTTGGGTGTGGTCTTCGCGGAGACATGCCGAACGCCGCTCGAAGAGTGCTCTCGGACATTGGTTTGGATCAATCCAATCAGGCAGCGGTCGCGGATAAGTGGCCCGCTAAGGAACTCGATGACGAAATTGCACGCTGGAGCGAAACCCAGCGACGGGTCGTATCCGAAGAGGCGCGCGCGGTGATCGTTGCGCAAATGTTGGCCGCCGAGCACAGCGTTGCCGCGAACTCGACTAGGGATGCAGGCTAGATACGACAAGCGGCTGTGCGCGCTCTTTCCGCTTACCTTGATGAATATCTAGAGGACCCGAGCGTCACGCCAATGGGCGTGCTGATCGGGAGAGAAATGGGAGAGTTCGCAGAGGCGGAGAAGGAGGCAAACCGACTTGCGACGGTAGTGTTTCCCGTCCAGACCAGTGGTCGTGTGGCCGCGCCGGGCGGCAAAGAAGTCGCTCGGCTTGATAAGGCCAACAGTGTGACGCTAACGTCCGGCGAGTATCTGTTCGAAATAGTGACCACCAATGGTGCCTGTGAGGTGACGGTCGATGCCGACCCAGGCAGGTCGGACGCGCCAGCCTGTCCTTGAGCAACGGCGCTGAGCCGACCAGACCATGCGTCAGTGCTTCCACAATCGATGGCGAGCGACGGCTCCTGAGTTCTGCTCCAGTTCTTTCGGCGCTTCGGAGCTTAGGCAGTAATATCAAGGGGAGGGAGAGGACTATGAGCGGTTATAGGAAAATCACGGTTCTAAAGACGTTCTTCCAAGTGAACGTGATAGGCCGGCGCGATCAAGAATTCCATACAAGACCAATTCCTCATTTTCTCATGATCCACCAAAGAATCGGGCGGGCATTTCGCATTCTTGCTAAAAGTCATGCTTCCATTACTGCGCTCATTGCTACGGGAGCGATTTTCGTCACGTCGTCCGCGGGCGCCAACGAGGCTGAGCACGAGCACGTTCTCGGCGACCGGCTAGGCACCGTTGAATTCGCCATCGCCTGCGCAGAACCTTTGCGCGAGGACTTCAACCGGGCGATGGCGCTATACCACTCGTTCGCGTGGTCACACGCGGTCGAAGCGTTCGAGGCCATTGCCAAGAAAGACCCCTCGTGCGGCATGGCCCACTGGGGGCGCGCCATGGTCATGCTCGACAACCCCTTCCTTTGGCCCGGAAGCCTGACGCCCGAAAAGCTTGACGCAATCGCGGCCGCTCTGGGGGACGCACACGCCGCTGGCCTACACAATGCACGCGAGGAAGGTTACGTGGCGGCCGTAGAAGCGTTCGTGCGCAACCGGGACAAGCTCGATCACCGTGCGCGTGTCACGGCTTTCGAGGAAAGGATGGGGGAAGTCGCGGCTGCCAATCCCGAGGACATGGAGGCCGCCATCCTGCACGCGCTCGTTACCTCAGCGAACTT